>VYLM01000065.1_pt1 | contig 46457 bp, 42 predicted proteins | sample 5109491 | NCBI WGS metagenome assembly VYLM01 (sample SAMN12291813, study PRJNA351875) | freshwater metagenome | isolation source: freshwater lake | place: USA: Michigan, MSU3 lake | collected 2011-08-06 | reverse complement strand
TAAAATCGAAACGAATAGGCTTTTTCCATACCTCACATTTTAGCATATATTTCGTAAACGATGCTCATATTTAACAGTAAAGCCGTCGTAGAACGACGGGGTTTCAGACCCAAATTTTCGATGAAACCGAGAGCCTTGAAGCCGACCAGCATATAACAGTGATGGAATTCAAGTCTGAATTCCATCACTATTTGATCTAACTTCACAGAATACCTCATTCGGGGTACGGCTCTCTTATTCTTTGTGTGGTCAGTTTAACTTACTATAGAAGCGATCAATCTTCGTGTCCTCTGTGTCTGGAGTGGTTCCTTCCACTCGCTCGCCAGCAGGACTATATCTTAGAATACATTTTACCCACCAAACCTAAGAGAGCCTCCTGCGTCTGGACTACTGATAAAATAATGGGTAATGGTTTCATCTGGGGGAATTCTCTCTAAAATTAACTTTTTGTCGGGTTGATTAAGGCACTCGATTTCTGCGGTAATTTCGAGGGACTACAGGAGAGTTCTTGGATAATTAATTTTTGAGAGTTCAAAAATGAGAAAAATAGGCATAAAATCTCTAAGTAGAGAATTTAGTTGATTAAAGCTCATTCTTGATTCTCCTGACGACCGAATACTGGCTACTTACTCCTCAACTAAGGGAAGATTTTTGATTTTTGCCAGAGGTCTATACTTAAGAGAGCCGTAGATTAATAACATTGTCGTTAAAGTTATGGCCATAATTAGGGGAGCGATTTTGGCTAACCAGAAAGCCACGAAGATTATGCCGATTCCGTCAGCGAGTAAGATGGGTAAACGTGGCCTTATGCCATGGTCAATAATTTTTTCTGTGCTTGGCTGCAGTTGAATCTTGGCTAAACATTGAAACCAAATTTGACTGACTAAAACTATTAAAGCTCCCCATCCTATCGAGAGGGTAGCCAGATAAAAGCCCGATAATTCTAAAACAATTGTACTAACTGTGACGATAAAAAAGCGATCGAGGCGAGGATCGCTGGTTTTTTGCTGAAATTGGGCAATTTCTGCCAAGTCCACCGCCGCCATGCGTGCCTGTTCCATACACATCCCCAGAATACCTAGGGCAAGAATAGCAGCGGATAGGTTTTCCGGTGAGAAGATTTGGGAGATTATGCCTAAACTAGCCGGAAAAAACAGTAAAAAAAGGATCGTTCGTCTCATCTATTCGCGGTGGGGTCAGATTAAGATAAGAAATGCTCTTGACTTACTCGTGCAATGTCTTGTTTGCCTCCTTTTCAAAATGCTCTCCTTCTCACCCAAGCTTTAACCCATCGTTCCTATGTCAATGAACAGTCGGAATTGACGGAAAATAACGAGCGCCTAGAATTTTTAGGCGATGCGATTTTGGCTTTTTTGGTGGGCGAACTATTGTATCAAAAATATCCCGCCATGAACGAGGCCGAATTAACCCGTTTGCGGTCAAATTTGGTCAAAGAAGAACAATTAGCGCAATTAGGCATTGAAATCGGCCTGGGGGAGTTAATGCGTTTAGGCAAGGGAGCAATTAAAGATCGGGGGCGATCAAATCCTACCCTATTAGCGGACACTTTTGAAGCGATAATTGGGGCTTATTATCTAGATTCGGGGTTAAATGCGGTTAAAAACTATCTGCACGGGCTTTTTATCCCTGTTGCCTCTCATTTAGTCTCTCAACAATCGGAATCGCCATCTTTTATCGATGCCAAAAATCTCTTTCAACAGTGGGCGCTGGCCAATTTCGCCTCTAATCCAGAATATGCGATCATTGATGTTACTGGCCCCCCCCACGCTAGGGAATTTACTGCCGAAGTGCGGGTTAATCATCTTCTCTATGGTACAGGTAAAGGCAAACGGAAACAGGATGCCACCAAAGCGGCTGCCGAAGATGCCTTAAAGCGCTGTCAATGGCAATAATAAATAAGGCCAAACCTACTTATCTTAGGGGCCACCAATTAACTTTATCTCTGGTGGCACTGTAAACTTCTTTTAAACCCTCGGCATCCAGTACCCGAATTAAATCCCCCGTCGATTCTGAGGCAATTAATCCCACGTTTTGCAATCCTTTTAATACCTGTTCGACGGTGCGTTGATTGAGTTGACAAGCGCGAGCAATCACATCGACGGATAGATCAAAAGTATAGATATTTTCGGCATCTGGTTGACTGCCTAATTCTCTTTCTTGATAGATTAAGGCTCTCAGTAAAGTGGCTACAGCTTGGGGTGGATAGCTACTGCAATTAAGCAAATGATACTCGAATTTTTGCTGTAATTCAAATAAAAAACAGTACCGTTGACGAAAACTTTCGTTATCGTTGTAAATCTTTTCTAGCGCCGATAAGGGAATTTTCAGGACGTGGGTAGTTTTATAGGATTCCACCAAACAGGGAAAGGCGCGACTGGCTAAACCATAACTAAAGGGTAAACTCCTCATACCAAAACAGCCACCGGGGTAGGTAATGGCAATAATCCGGTCGAGGGGGGTGCTGCGGACGACGATTACACCCTCATTCAAAATCACATACAAAACATCTAGAAATTCATCGGGTAGAAAAGCCGTATAGACGGGACGATTGGAAAATAGCGTCTCTAGCTTGAGGTTCTCGGCATCGAGATACTGACTTAACCAAGCTTCCTCTAGTCCGCGAAAGAGAAAACTCTGGTTAATCAGTTGTTGTAGGAGGGTTGTTTTTTTGGCCTTGACGCTCTTGCCCATAGTCTCAAACCTAGATGTAGCACTGATTTTATCTTCTCACAGTTTCCCTTGTTATCGCCTTATTCCCAATTTGTTTTATAAATGTATTGAAATTTTATTTCCTGTGCTGTAGGATTAAAGCAGACCTGAAAACAGATACAACCTCAGAGTAAAGCTTAGGAGCGCCGCCGATGCAGTCATCCCAGTCTTGTTTATCCCTACTCATGGCAACTGTCCTGACGGGAGGAATGCTGGCATCTTGTACCTCATCCCCCACCAATAGCGGCAATGACAGCCAAAAACCCGTGACTGTGACACTTGTTTCCTATGCTGTCACCCAAAGTGCCTACGAAAAAATCATTCCCAAATTTGTCGAGGAATGGCAACAAAAAACGGGGCAAAAAGTCACTTTTGAACAGAGTTATGGCGGTTCCGGTTCCCAAACTCGTGCCGTTATCGATGGTTTAGAAGCGGATGTGGTAGCGTTGGCTTTAGCTTTGGATACCAAGAAAATTGAGCAAGCGGGATTAATTCAACCCGGTTGGGAAAAAGAAGCACCCAATGAATCTATTGTTCATAAATCTGTAGTGGCTTTTGTTCCTCGTGATGCCAATATTAAAATTAATCAATGGTCAGATTTAGCCAAGGATAATATTAAAGTTATTACTGCTAATCCCAAGACTTCTGGCGGAGCGCGCTGGAATTTTCTCGCTCTTTGGGGTTCGGTGACGCAAGCGGGAGGCAGTGAACAAGAGGCGCAAACTTTTGTCGAAAAAGTGTTTAAAAATGCGCCAGTTTTACCTAGAGATGCTCGCGAATCTAGTGATGTGTTTTTTAAACAAGGTCAGGGAAATGTGCTAATTAATTACGAAAATGAGATGATTCTCGCTAATCAAAAAGGTGAGAAGTTAGCTTACACTGTTCCCACCGATTATAATATTTCTATTGATAATCCCGTGACGGTTGTTGATGCTAATGTGGATAAAAAAGGTACGAGAAAAGTGGCCGAGGCTTTTGTGCAGTTTTTATTTACTACCGCAGCCCAAAGAGAATTTGCTCAGGTGGGGTTTCGTCCCGTTGAACCGACTGTAGCTAAAGAGTTTGAGAGTAAATTTCCTCAGATAAAAAATCTCTTTACCGTGCAGGATTTAGGCGGTTGGGATAAGGTACAAAAGCAATTTTTTGATGATGGAGGCTTGTTCGATAAAATTCTGACTAAAGCTGGTAAATCTTAAAGGATAAAAACCATGGATAATCAACCTCAATGGCAAACTATTAATCATCCCCAAAGTGACTTACATCTCGATCAATCTGGACTCGATCGCCCCACTTCCCGAAGAATAAAAATTCGGATTCCTAAACAATATATTAACGAGCCAATTATAGCACGTTTAGGGTCTTTTTCTGGTCTAAAAGTGAATATATTTTCCGCTTTGTTAGCTGCCAATAATAATCAAGATGGCTGGTTCGATCTACAACTGCAAGGCAACTCCCAAGGGATAGAAAATGCCCTTTCCTATCTGGCAGATTTAGATGTAGAAGTTTGGTATGATTCAGCACAAGTTCTTGAAGAAGCGGACAATTGGTAATCTCTAATCGGCACCCCCCTTATCAAGGCGGATCCCCACCCCCCTTATCAAGGGGGGCAGGGGGGATCAAAGGCAAAATTTATCTTCTATTTAATTGGAACTACTTACTTAGCAATAATTAACAATGGCTAACCCACAATTATCTTTATCTCCCAGTCAACCCCTGAAAAAAGTTTCTATTCCTTGGGTAATTACCATTAGTTATCTAGTGGTTTTGTTGGTTTTACCAGCAGCGGCACTATTTGCTAAATCCCTAACTCTTGGTTTTGCCGAATTTTGGCGCATTGCCACTTTACCGATTTCTTTATCCGCCTACCAAGTCACTTTTTTTACTTCCTTAATCGCTGGACTAATTGACGGAGTTTTTGGCACTATTATCGCTTGGGTATTAGTGCGTTATCGATTTCCTGGGAAAAAAATTGTCGATGCTTGTGTAGATTTGCCCTTTGCTTTACCCACTTCTGTTGCTGGTTTAGTCCTCGCCACAGTTTATAGTGATAACGGTTGGATCGGTCAATTTTTTGCCCCCTTTGGTATTAAGATATCCTTTACCATTTTAGGGGTTTTTGTGGCGATGTTATTTATCGCTTTACCCTTCATTGTCCGCACCCTACAGCCGGTTTTACAGGAAATGGAAAAAGAAGTAGAAGAAGCAGCTTTATCCCTCGGAGCTTCCTCTTGGCAAATCTTTTGGCGAGTGATTTTTCCCACAATACTGCCCGCTATTTTAACAGGAGTTGCCCTCGGTTTTGCCAGAGCGATCGGTGAATATGGTTCTGTAGTTATTATCTCCTCTAATATTCCCTTTAAGGATTTAATTGCCCCAGTTTTAATCTTCCAAAGACTGGAGGAATATGATTACACGGGGGCGACAGTAATCGGCATGGTTTTATTGCTGGTTTCCCTAGGGATGTTAGTAGTAATTAATTTCCTGCAACAATGGGGGCAAAAATACAGAGTTAAGTAAAGAGTAAAAAACATTACAGTATGACTGGAGACAGATCAAAAATGCAGAATCCAAAAGCCTTAACTAAACAGAAAGAATGGGATTACAAACCCCTACTAATTATCATTGCCCTTGTCTATCTGGCACTGTTATTATTTATTCCAGCAGCAGCAGTATTTTACTATGCTTTTCGCAATGGATTCCAAGCTTTTTTAGAAGCGGCGGGAACCTCTGACTTTATCGAAGCGGTAAGATTAACAGTAATTATTGCCCTAATTACTGTACCCTTAAACACAATTTTCGGACTTTGTGCAGCTTGGGTAATTGCTCGCAATCAATTTCGTGGCAAAACGTTATTAATTAGTTTAATTGACTTACCCTTTGCCGTTTCTCCTGTGGTAGCGGGTTTAATGATTGTACTGCTCTATGGGCGCAATGGTTGGTTAGGTTCTTTTCTAGAATTTTTCGATATAAAAATACTTTTTGCTTTACCCGGAATGGTATTAGCAACTATATTTGTCACCATGCCTTTTGTCGCTAGAGAAGTTATCCCAGTCTTAGAAGAAATTGGCTTAGAACAAGAGGAAGCGGGGCGCACTTTAGGGGCAAATGATTGGCAGATTTTCTGGCGCGTTACTTTACCTAATATTCGTTGGGGGTTGATGTACGGAGTGCTGTTAACTAATGCCCGGGCGATGGGAGAATTTGGGGCGGTTTCTGTGGTTTCTGGCAGTATTTTAGGGAGAACTGCCACCCTGCCAATTTTCGTAGAACAGGCTTATAAAAATTATCTCACTCCTGCCGCTTTTAGTGCGGCGGCTATTCTAGCTTTACTAGCGGGAGTTACTTTAATTATCAAAGAAATTCTCGAACGTAAAACCGCCCACAAAATTCACACTACCTAACTACAAAAAACCTAAAAATATGAGCGGGCGTTGGGTTTCATGCTTCAACCCAACCTACGTTCTACAAAAAACCTAAAAATATGAGTATTATCATCCAGCAAGTTTCCAAACGTTTCGGCAATTTTCAAGCCTTAGATAATATCAATTTAACCATTCCTGAAGGTAAATTAGTCGCCCTCCTCGGACCATCGGGATCGGGAAAATCCACCTTATTACGTTCAATTGCGGGATTAGAAACTCCCGACAGTGGCGCAATTATCATTAAGGGACAAGATACCACCCATCTGGACCCTAGACGGAGAAATATCGGCTTTGTTTTTCAACATTATGCCCTATTTAAACATTTAACTGTCCGCCAAAATATTGCTTTTGGCCTAGAAATTCGCCAGCAAAAATCGCCGGTAATTAAGAAAAAAGTTGAGGAATTATTAGAATTAATTCAATTACAAGGATTAGGCGATCGCTATCCCGCCCAATTATCGGGAGGACAACGGCAGCGAGTAGCTTTAGCCCGCGCTTTAGCCATTCAACCGAAGGTATTATTATTAGATGAACCCTTTGGGGCTTTAGATGCAAAAGTTAGAAAAGAATTAAGGGTATGGCTGAGAAATTTACACGAAGAAGTTCACGTTACCAGTGTTTTTGTTACCCACGATCAAGAGGAAGCAATGGAGGTGGCCGATACGATTGTCGTGATGAATCATGGTAAAATTGAACAGGTGGGTTCTCCCGCCGAAATTTACGATCATCCCGCTACACCTTTTGTGATGCAATTTATTGGGGAAGTGAATATTTTACCTAATCTAGCAGGATTAGGAAAAGGGTATCATCAGGGGGATAATTCCACCGTCTTTATCCGTCCCCACGACCTCGAAATCATTCCCGAACAAGATGGGTTGAATAGTTGGGCAGTGGTAAAAAGAGTTATTCATTTAGGCTGGGAAATACAAGTAGAATTAATGTTAGCCGATGGGGAAATGGTGGTGGCTTATCTCAATCGTGAGGAGTACAAGCAATTACAGTTACAACCAGAACAAACGGTACATTTAAAACCGAGAAAAGCGACCTTACTCACAGATTTTGACAATAAAATTGAGAAATTTATCGATTATTCAATTTAAAAACCTTAGTTGTGTTACAGCTTTTCTCATCAGGATAAAGTACAACCTAATTTGCTATTGATGATCGACTCCCCAAAAAAACTTCCTGTCTCACCATTAAGATAACTGCTATAATGTTTGACTAAGACAATTATTTTTAAGTAATAGTCAATTCAAAAATGAAACGCATCAACCTCAATAGTTAACAAAGAAAGGCTGATCAGGTACTGTCCGATCAATACAAAAACAAATCAGAGCCTTATCGTTCTTGGGAGAGGGGATTAAACGAGCAGATTAAGGGACTATTGAGACAATTTTTTGCCAAGGGTAACGAATTTGAAAATCCTTAAGCTAGAGCAGGTAGAAAGAGCCGTAAACTCTATTAACAATCGTCCTCGAAAATGTCTTAATTATCGTACCCCAAATCAGCTATTCTATGAAGGTAAATCGGACAGTGATGCAATTCAGACTTGAATTGGCTCATCATATTAATAATCCGCCAACAGTGAGTGCTTAAAAACGGATTTACTATCATAATGTGTTGTTTTCCTGATTGTCTGAAGATTGAACGCGAAAGGGAGGCGCAACATAATCGGAAGGTAAATAATTTTCGGGAATGGTTGTTGTATTTCCATCTCGTAGGGAGGTGTAACTGGGAGAAAGAATCTCAATCCCAGCTTCATTACACTTATCTTGAATATTTTGATGGAGTTCTGAATAAATGATTACCATTAAATTGGGTTGGTTAGTGTAAGCGTTCAATTGATAACTGATGTAAAAATTATCTAGGCTAGTTTGCAGGACAAAAGGTGCGGGTTCTTTGAGAATATGCTCGGTCTCTAGTGCAGCTTCAATTAAGGTTTTGTGGGCTTTTCGCCAGGGCAGATCGTACCCTAGGGTAATCGTTGTCTGAATAATTAGATTTCTGTTTAATTCCCGCGAGGAAATACTAAAGTTAATCACATTACTACTTAATAAAGATGAGTTAGGAATAGTAATGATTTTATTAGTGGGAGTACAAATGCGGATGACTAGGAAGTTTTTTTCAATTAGATCGCCAATTACATCTCCTACTTGAATGTGATCTCCGATGCGAAATGCCCGGGTATAAATAAGAATAATTCCCCCGATAACATTGGCGATCGCTGAAGTAGAACCAAGGGATAAAAGAAGACCAAGAAAAACAGAAATGCCTTGAAAAGCTGGAGAATTAAAACCGGGCAAATAGGGAAAAGCCACTATTGCTGCTATGGCAATAATTATGACTAATAGGATATTGTAAGTCGGTTTAGCCCAATCAGTATAAAAACCAGGAATAACCAGATTTCCTCTTTCTATTGCTGTAAAAAAGGGCTTGATTAGCCCGATTAAGTAGTAGGTTATAAAAATGATTATGGCAATAACAAAGGCATTGGGAAGATATTTGCCAATGGACGACAAAACCAGTTCTAATGATTGAGAAAAATAGCCTAAAATACTCTCACCAAAAACTCTTGTCCAGGGAAATAAACGAAGTACAAATGTGGCATAATTAAATAATAATAAAAACAGAACAAAGAAGCGAATTATGCGAAGAACTCGCAACCAAAAAAAGCTTATATTAGAGGAAGATATGATCTCAACATTCCCGATTTGAATGCCTGGTGTCAAGGATTCAATCAAACGTCTAATAAAGGGAAATAGCTTCCCTGAAATTTTGATAACTGCAAAGCTAATAATCAGGAAGGCAAAGCTGGCTATAACCGTATAAATGATGTTCTTAAGTAGTTGTTCGGGTTTTCGATCTTGGCGATATTGAGCGATAGCAACCTGAATTTTTTGTAAAGCTTGTTGAGCTAAAACCTCCGGCGTTGAACGATAGGCTTTTGCATCTCGCTCCGTCACCGTTAGAATTACTTCTTGATCTACACTTAAATAAAGTGAGTTATCATCAGGAATCTGCTTAATTGTCAGGTTCTCAACAGGAATAGAATCATTTTGAGCAATTCTTTCAATTCTCCGGGTAATAGCGTTAGCTCTCTCCTCCGCCGAAAATGAAGAAACTCCCCGCCGGATAAAAAAGAGAGTTTTTCCATCTAACATAACTGGAAAGCCGTCAATTTTATTTTCCAGTTGTGTCGGATTTTGAGCTATTCCCAAAAGAGGGGAAGTTAGAGTCAGTAGTAAAACTACAGCAAATATTACAAAAGTATGCCCAATTTTTTTCATCCATCCTCTAGCTTTAGATGCTGTAGTTGGCATTGAATATCTTTGATTAATATCGACAAACGGTACAAATTTCATAGGATTAAGTCAGATTTTTCTGGGTGTAGTCGGGTATGGAAACGAGGTCTATACTGATAGTTTCTTCGACAAAATAGTCCTAAAAGTGTTACCCGATAAGCATTTCACGATTCCATAAGCAAAAATTATCACACAAAGTCGAGAAGAGCCCTAAAACCAGTCGCAGAGTAATTGTCCCCGGCAACATGAATACAATCAGGGCGACAATTATTTGACAGAGCCAGCGAATTTGAGTATAGCGTGGTTTTCTAGAGGTTTTTTTGATCATAGATCAAAGCAGAATTATCCCTAACTATTCTCTCACAAAAATCCAGTGGGTAAATTAAGTGATCGCTGCTGGTAATTCCTGGCGACTGTACTAATACTAAATCCTGTTTAAAAGCCATAGGAGATTAGGAAGATGGGGGAGTGGGGAGATGGGGGAGCAAATGTCAGCAGAAAGTTAGCAAAATTATCTAGTCACACCAGTCAATCAAACGCCGTAGCAATTCTATCTATCCTAGTACAATTGCTCAGGAGCTACGATCAATTAACCTAGAAGAGTTAGCCAATAACCAAATTCAGGCGTTGACAAGTTTATGTCACTTTTCTCATCAACCCCTGGCAAAAGTCAAAAAGTAATCAATAATATAGCGGTTTTCAGTCTCATAAGGTATAGTAAATCCCTTGATAGATAGGCGTTTCAGCGTTTCAATCGGGACTCACTTCTGTGAAAACCGCTATAATATGCAGGGGTTAATTATTGCTACTATGGCAAGAGTACCTCTCGTCTGGCTTCCACCAGAAGTCTGTTGGTAGCTTCGGGAATTGTCAAAACCGAGATGTAGTTACTCATTGAACGCCACAAAGGCCAAAATATGGAGTATCGTTTATGAGCCATTTATCCCTATCCGAACAGATTAACGCGGAACTTCTGGCAATCCTGATCGAAGAAGAAGTCACCTATCCCTGGGATGTAACCGCTGTTGAGAGTCATGATCCCTTAGACGTGACAGAAACGCCTTTTTCTCTGTGTGAAGGACTAGAAGCGACGGCGATCGAGGCACAAGCTCATAGATTCTTTAGCAGTTTACACCAAAAATTCCCGACAGTTTCCCTTTCATCCCGGTCTAATATCTTTGATAAATTTGCCTCTTTACTGCCAGCCGAACATTTAAATCGTCTAGTAGAAAGTGCTGAAAATCTAGTTAATAGTCAATTAGATAACTTCGATCGCCTTGTTGTTTGTCTTAGCGAGCTTTTTCCCCAATGGTCTCCAGAAGATTTACAGGTTTTTGCCCGTCCCTACGCCTATACTATGCGTAATGGCCAGAGCAAAACCACTATAGACACCGAAGATTGGCAAAGTCTTTCCGAAATTGAACAAATTCGCCGGAGTGCAGCCATCGCCAGCCAGATTTTTCGCCACTTGTCTTCTCCTGAATAGTCATCTGGTTATCAGCCGCACTGCATTGAAACTGCCTATTAGACCTCCATCTAAATATTATAGTCATTTCAATTAGGATTGAGAATATCAATGCCAGAGTTCATAAGGGTTCAACCAGTCTAGACTGTATCAGAATTATCTGAAATGACTATATATGGCTCTCCCAGCTTTGGTGGGTAAAATGTATTCTAAGATACATTTCTCAAGAGCGAGGGGGTGGAACGAACCACAAAGACACAAAGGACACAAAGATCGATCCTATGTAAGTTAAACTTATCACACAGAACCTAGAAGAGCCTATATATTAAGACTAAAAGTTTTTCTAGTTAAGGAATCTAAGCAAATAAAAATGATTTTAATTGTTTCATATTTTTTCAGTGAAATTGAATTAGCAACGATAGATACACATTTCAGCTTAGAACTACTCAGTTAGTACAAAAGCTAAAAGCAAGCTGTGACTGGGTTATAATTTTTGGAGATGTCTATTAGATATTTTAGTACAAATGCTCAAACTCTCTCTCCCCGCTCCATCTCCCCCTTCTCCCGTCTCCCCTTACCGATTACTGTTTACCGATCACTAAAAAAACCCCTACTCCCAATTCGGAGATACTGCTAGGGAAAAACGAAAAGTGCTGCCTTTACCTAATTCACTTTCTACCTCCATTTGACTTTGGTGTAATTCCACTAAACGACGGGTAATCGCTAAACCAATACCACTACCCCCAGAATAACGGGAACGAGAACGATCGGCCCGCCAAAAGCGCTCGAAAATAAAGGGTAAATCCTCTGCTGCGATGCCGATTCCCGTGTCGATAACGGCAATTTGTAGGTGATTTTTGTCCCTTGTCACTTGCAGGGTAATTGCACCATGATCGGTGTAACGAATGGCATTACCGAGCAGATTAACTAAAATTTGTTCGAGGCGATCGGGATCGGCCATGACAGATGGTAAATTGGGGGGACAATCTAACTGTAAAGTCGGTCCATCTTCTAATAATTGATCGGCAAATTTTTCGATAAGAGAATTTAACAAAGTTAATAAATTAACAGGTTGCAGTTTAATCGAGAGATAACCAGATTCCGCTTGCGATAGCTCCTGTAGATCGTGGGTTAAACGTTCTAACCGGCGGGTTTCTTTCACTAATTTCTGATAAAGTTCTGGATTAGGTTTGATCGCACCATCGGCTAATTCCTCCAGATATCCCCGTACCACAGTTAAAGGGGTGCGTAATTCGTGGGTAAGATCACCGATTAATTCCTGGCGACGTTTTTCCACATCGGCTAAACTAATCGCCATCTGATTAAAACTGATGGCTAATTGATTTAATTCTGGGATTTCGCTTTCTGGAACTCGCGCCGATAAATCCCCTTCCGCAAAATTTTTAGTGATTTGTTTGATTTGTTTTACCGGTTTCATAATGCGTTGAGAAACCAAAAAACTCAGATAACCAGCTGCACTTCCTCCCGCAATAAATGACCAAATAGCACTACTATCCCAAGCCGTCTCAAAACCCCTAACCAAGAAAGTTCTTGCCGAGCGCACGGTAAAAAATCCCTGCCTTTCTAACTGTTCCAAACGCAAAACAAACATTCGGGGAGAAGATAATTTAGCAATGATAATAAAGCTACTCAATCCCACCACCATAACGAGGAGATGGGATAAAAATAATCTGGTTCCTAAGCTTAATTTTGGTGGCTGCATATTTGGTAAAAAACTCTATTTGTCGTCAATATTATTAACATTGTTTATCATAAAGATGAAGTATAACAGGATTGGGCATCGACGACCGACTCCCGAATACAAAAACTTTGTACCTCACCATTAAGATAACAGCCATATATCCGGCTACAGCATCATAAAGAACTCTATCGGGTTCTTCCTGTGGAAGAATCTCCCCTTAAGCCATGCTGTGAGGGGAGAATAGGTCAAAACCTAACTTTTTGCCGCTCTATGCTATGGTATCAAGATGCGCTACTCTGTTAGGAGATGATTTTGCTTGAGTCATCTGCTCAAAGTAGCGTCTGTTTTTTTTAACCCTTACCCCCAAAAGAGAATCTTTTCTGTATGCTAGAGGCTAATAATCAGGGAGAGAATCAAATATTTCTCTATGAAGTTGTTTTTTCCGGTTCTTCTGGCTCTTTGCCTCAACGCTTCTCCCGGACAGTCCTGCGAGTACCTAAAAGCCGCATGAGTCAAGAAACACAGCGCCTCCTGCGCCAAGGTGCCAGGATTCTCAGTATAAAGCCTCTTGACCCAGAAACTGTCTCCATTAAGCCTAGTTTACCACCTCAACCCTGGTGGATAGAGATCACCACCACCCAGCCGAAATGTCTCTATTATTTCGGTCCGTTTGAGAGTTTTTCTGAAGCTTTATCCCATCAATCCGGTTATATCGAAGACCTACAATCGGAATCTGCCGTGGGGATTAACAGCGAAATTAAACAATGTCAGCCCGAGGTTTTAACTCAAGAAGATTTTTAATATATGGTATCTAATTATACAGATTTTTAGGAATAGTTAGTCTCCTTTTGTTTTCGTTGAATAATGCCTTCACCTTCACAGAATTTACAGGGGACGGATTCATTCTCTGTCTCTAGATAGATTCTTCCTTTGCCTTGGCAGTGGGAACAGATAACTTTTTCTTCCCACCAATAATTCTCTAAAAAAGCCTCATCGGTAATATAGGTAAAATCTTCAAACATTGGCTTGTCCTCTTATTGTTCAGATAGCTTAATCTGGGTTCACCTTTCAAGCTGAGAAATTGAAAATCAGTTTTACCCCCATAGTAAAAAAGATCGGGTTCATTCTCTTGGAAACTTAAATTACTTCATATTTATTTATATTTATTAATATAATAATGAGTGTTCACTATCAATCTTTGCTAAAGCAGGACGCCCTGATTGTATCATAGCAGACATGGCAATTAACGACCAACTATACTTTAGACGTTCATAATCTGAGATTTATTCAACTTCTGAAATGGTAGAGTAAGCAAGGAATTCAGTTCTTTTTTATGTTTCAGATGGGCATCATTCAGACATTCATAAATAGCTGAAGAAAAGTCAGAAAAGTTTTCATAATATTTAGGGTTGGCTGAATAAATGTGAAATGTAGGTAAGGTAAGGGTTTTGTGGCTTTTCTCGCCAAACAGGTGCAAGATTTTGAGAGAATCGTGCTTCCAAACCTTGCGTTTTCATCGGCCCGCGTCCTGTAGGGGCGAAGCATTCGGGCAATAACCTATCGGTGAAACCGGAGATTTCCTATCCGAATGCTTCGCCCGTACTTTTTGCCGCAAACCCTATTTAGTATTACAATCGATCGGATTTGGCATATCTGAGTTTTTGTCCCTTTTGAGTTTGTCGATTTCTCGTTGATTGGCTTTTGGGTCAGCAGCCACCCATAATTCTGTATCTTCATCCCACTTGGATTCCGTGTATATTGCTTTTTCCCAAAAGCAGGCCGATTTAATTTGTTCTGGATTAAGACCCTCGGCTCCGTTGAGGTTGGCTCCGTTGAGGTTGGCTCCGTTGAGGTTGGCTCGGTTGAGGTCGGCTCCGTCGAGGATGGCTCTGTAGAGGTTGGCTCGGTAGAGGTTGGCTCGGTTGAGTTCGGCTTCGATGAGTTCGGCTCCGATGAGTTCGGCTCCGATGAGTTCGGCTCCGATGAGTTCGGCTCCGTTGAGGTAGGCTCCGTTGAGGTAGGCTACCCAGAGGTTGGCTCCCTTGAGGTTGGCTCGGTAGAGTTCGGCTCGGTTGAGGTAGGCTCCGTTGAGGTAGGCTCGGTTGAGGTTGGCTCGGTTGAGGTTGGCTCCGTTGAGGTTGGCTCCGTTGAGGTTGGCTCCGTCGAGGTTGGCTCCGTTGAGGTTGGCTTCCCTCAAATTTGTCCGACTTAAATCAAGAATTTTAATTTTATTAGAGTCAGTTGTTTCAGCCAAATTATCCCCAGCTTGGTCATTCTCAACTTTACGCCGGCCGATTACCGTTAAAGCGGCCTGAACTGGAATACTCACGGAAGGGAGCTTTTCTAGGGCCTTCTCTCTTTCCTCTGGCTCCAGTTGTTGAATATTCGAGGGAATGGGGGAATTTTTACGAATGTAGGAAGTCAGCACTTCCATAATTGTCCATTGATCCTTGGGAGAATCTTTGGCAATTCGCTCTAGGGAATAAATGCCGCCAATTACCACCTCCTCTTTAGTATTACCGATTTGCTCGACAGCTTTCGAGAAGCGCTCGGTAATCAGACGTTGCTGAGTCAGTTGCATTTCCGCTTGAGAATTGCTATAATTGAGAACAAGCCCTAATCCTGCCAAAAGGGTAGCAATTAATCCCAGGGCAGAAATAATCGTTTTGACCACATCAATGGCAAAGGTGCGGCTGTCTTTGTCTTCACGGGCAAAAAGCCCCGGTATTTGCTGAAATAGCCAGAAGGGAAAGATTAGCAGTTTCCAAGCAACTCTGACAAGAGACTGGAGCGATAGCAACAATCTTTTAATTAGCCTTTTTCCCCCGCGATAGGGCATTTTTAGATTCCAAGCAAGAATCGCTCTGGGATGTTGGCTCAAATATTCTTTCGCTTGCTGCCAGTCATCTATCTCATTGCCTTCTTTACCAGATGCCAGCCGTTGTTGATAAAACTCGTAAGCCTTGATCTGGTGCAATTCTAAAGGAATTCGTGGTGATTTTTTCGGAACCATGCAGCGTTTTCCCCGCCAATAGATGGATTTTGCCAAGGGACTGAGGGACTGACAAAACTGTTTTCGAGGCCGGTTGAAAAGAAGTAAGTAGGTAGGCGTTAAAAGTTGTCAGATGCCCCTTATCAAGGGGGGCAGGGGGGATCCCCCCGCCTATCGGCACCCCCCTTATCAAGGGGGGCAGGGGGGATCGAACCTAAAATCCATTTTTAATTTAATTATAACCAGCTACTTACAATCCAACCATTAAAGTTTATCTGTTAATCGGGTAATCGGCTCTCTCGGATGCTGTGTAATCAACAGGATCGATCATCGAGATTGTCGGTATAGACTAGAGCCTAACGTCAACCTTTGATCAAGCTGTTGGGCTACAATCCAGCAAGGACAAGAGAGCCTGTTTAGAGAATCGATCGCTTTAAGTGGTGTACTCGGCGTTAATTTTGACGTAATCGTAACTAAGATCGCAACCCCAGGCCGTACCTGTTCCTGAACCGTTACCGATACAGATAGACATTAAAACGGTATCTTCTCGTAAATAAGCCCCGCTTGCTGCCGCTTTCAGGTAATTACTGGCACTAGCTCGATCGAACGCCAGAGGTTGACCATTTTCCATCATCACGAAGTCGCCTAACTTGATTTGCAGATCTTCTTGATGGAAGACAACCCCGGCCCGGCCCGCGGCCGCCGCAATTCGTCCCCAGTTGGGATCTCGACCGAAAACCGCCGATTTTACTAAGGAAGAACCGGCAATGGTGCGAGCAATCTGACGAGCGGACTGATCATCGGCCGCCCCCGAAACCCGCACTTCTATTAAACAGGTGGCTCCTTCCCCATCCCGGGCGATCGCTTTGGCCAGGTATTGACAAACTTCCGTTAACATGGCCTCTAACTTTTGGGCATCCCGGCCCATTTCTGTGATCGCCGTGGTGCGCGATTGACCGTTAGCCAAGGCGATCAGACTGTCATTGGTACTGGTGTCCCCATCCACCGTAATCTGATTAAAACTTTTATTAGCCGCCCGACTTAACATACTTTGCCAGAGAACCGTCGATACTGCGGCATCACAGGTAATAAAGGAGAGCATCGTCGCCATATTCGGGTGAATCATCCCCGATCCCTTGGCAATTCCCCCAATTGTGACCGGACGACCATCGATAGTGGTTTGCAAGGCGATCGATTTGGGGACTAGATCCGTGGTCATAATCGCCCGGGCCGTGCTTTCGCCACCATTTTCCGACAATAAACCCGCTAAGGTCGGTAAAGCGGCGGTTAACGCATCCATGCGAATCCGTTGCCCGATCACTCCCGTAGAAGCCAGCAAAATTGCATCGGCGGGAATCCCTAAAACTTGGCTCAAGGCGGCGGCACTATCGAGAGCGTCTTGCCATCCAGCTTCCCCCGTGGCGGCGTTTGCTTGGCCGGCATTACACAAAATCGCCCTGGCGCTGGCTTTAGTTTGTAGGCGTTGACGGCAATAATCGACGCAAGCGGCCCGCACTTGACTGGTGGTAAAGACTCCAGCGGCGATCGCTTCTGTTTCCGAGACAATGAGGGCTAAATCGGGCAAACCGGACGGTTTTAGCCCCGCGGCCATCCCTGCGGATTTAAATCCTTTTGGGGCCGTGATCCCCCCCTCTATTTCCTGCCAATCGGCCATTTTCTCCCGTCTCCTACTCAAATTCGACACTCGATTATAGCAAGTAAAAAGCCAAAAATTAGCAAAGGGTTTGACCGTTTCGGGTTGGGGAGAGGGTGAAAAAGCTGATAAGTAGCTGGTTATAATTAAATTAAAAATGGATTTTAAATTCGATCCCCCCTGCCCCCCTTGATAAGGGGGGTGACGATAGGCGGGGGGATCCCCCTTAATAAAGGGGTGCCGATCCCCCCTGCCCCCCTTGATAAGGGGGGTGACGATAGGCGGGGGGATCCCCCTTAATAAGGGAGGCATCTGATAATTTTTAACGCCTACCTACTTAGCTAATAATTTCTTGCGGCAAATTAGCCTAAAATACGATTAATTGACTAGGATTTTGGGGCGATAGTTTATGGAACGCGGGTTATTGTGGACACCTTTATTAATTCTGTTTATTTGGTTGGCTTGGAGTGGTTGGAATGAATACCAAAAACTGGAAATCTATCGACAATGGGCGGAAAACTTCGAGCGAGCTAAGTATGATATATATTCTGTCTTAGGTCAAAAAGATAAAATTATCACTTGGGGAAAACCAACTCGTAAGGGAGTGATTAATTTACAAACTTTTTCCCTAGAGGAGGTCAAAGAAATCCGTTTGCTAGTTAATAATCAAGTGGTGGATTTAGATGCTCTTCCCCCGCAGGGTTCCCCTTTTCTAGAATTTATTTTTAAGGAGCGATCGCCTGAAAAAATTCCCTTTACTGAAGTTGAATTGGCTAGTCGGTGGGCGAAATTTTTACAACAACAAATCTTAATTTAATGGCGATAATTTCTAGCGCAATCTTCCTGATCGCAGGATACCGACAACTAACCATAAACCGATAAAACTAGCTGTAGCAAATAATACGGTACTAATAATAGTTAATTGCCGAGATTGGGTGCTGGCCGTAACAATAGCAGCCCCGATAATTAAGGAACCAATAATCACACTAAAAGCTAGTCGATTGGCGGAATTATCTAAACTGCGACGGAGATTATCTAATTCACGAATTTTCAGATTAACATTTAAAGTTTCTGAGGTTAAACTATCTAGTAAAACTTCGATTTGACGGGGAGATTTCAGGGAAAAAGATTTCAAGTCTAAAACTGTTCTTAGGGCAGTTTGTAGGGGAGTGCTACCGATTAACTGTTGTTCAAGAATATTAGTTAATAGCGGTTTGACTTCTTCTAGGATATTAATATCAGGATTAAATTTTCGGGCAGTTCCTTCTAGATTAGCGAGACTTTTGGCGAATAAACCTAAATTACCCGGGAGTTTAATTCTATTGCGACGGGCAATTTGCAAAAGTTCATAAACCACCTCACTAAAGTTAATTTGATTTAAATTGAGGTTATAATATTTTCGCAACATCCGCTCATAATCTACCTCTAATTGTACTAAAGTAATCGGGACTACTGACTCGGATAATTTAATAGTTAGTTGACTGCATCTTTTCGCATCTAAGTCAACAATTGCTAATAACAATTCTGTTAAAATTTGTTGAGTTTGTGGGTCTAATCTGCCCACCATACCACAGTCAATTAAAGCTACTCTACCATCGTCAAGATAGAAAATATTACCCGGATGAGGATCGGCATGAAAGAAGCCATCAATATAAATTTGTTGAAAAAATGACCGAAACAAAATTCTAGTTATTTCGCTTTTTCTTTGGGAAATTGCTTGCTCAGTTGGCGGTCTAGAAACATCAGCCTCTAAAATTTGTTTTCCTTCTAACCATTCTAACACTAATAGCTTGGAATTAGTTAAGTCCCAATAAATTTTAGGAATAACTAACTGTTTGGGTTCTGACCACCGACTCTGGGTTAAATTATAGCGTAATTGGTCAGTGTAATGACCTTCTTGGGTGAAATCTAATTCCGCATTGACTGCTTTAATAAACTCCTCTGCTAAGTTAACAACGTCATAACTTTGACCAAATTCTGTGAGGGCAACTAAATCAGCAATTCCCTTAATTAAGGCACTATCTTGGGCGACAATTTTTTCGATCCCCGGACGCAAGACTTTAATCGCTACTTCCTCCCCAGATAATAAAGTTGCCCGATGAATTTGCCCGATCGATCCTGCGGCGATCGGTTGGGTATTAATATACTTAAATACCTGTTCGATCGGTTTTGCTAACTGTTCGGTGATGACTATTTCTATATCTGTCCAGGCAACGGGAGGAACTTGCGCTTGTAGGGCAGTTAAAGCCTCGATATAATTAGCAGGTAGCAGATCGGGACGGGTACTAAGTAACTGTCCCAATTTGACATAAAAAGGACCCAATTCCACAAGGATTTTTTTGAGAACTTCTGGGGTGGGAATCTGGGGATTTTCTGTTTTTCCTAGGGTTAAAACCCCGCGCATATAGTCCCAACCATTGCCGAGAACTATCTCAAGGATTTCTTTTTGTCTTTGACTGGTTTGGGGGAGTGAGAACACGGTATTATCAGTTATCAGTTATCAGTTATCAGTTATCAGTGGGGAAGTTACCAGTGATCAGATTTGAGTTTTAAGTGAGCAGTATTAAATAAAAGTTTCCTACTGTCTTTTCAATGATTACTGTTTACTGATCACTGATTACTGAAAAAGCTGGTAACTAATATCAATCCTATAACAATTTCTCTAATTTGGGATCGGTTTGTAAGTGCTTGAGAACTTGTTTAATATCTTGGGTACGATCTTTGTGGACAACGAGAGTCGCTTTACCGTCGCGAACAATTACCAGATCTTTTAAACCAATAGTAACGATCACTTCTTCCTCATCACTAGCATAGATAATAGCCCCCTCCGTATCCAAACCGACATGATTGGCCAGTTCAATATTTTTGCCCTTTGCTTCTAGTAATCTTTCCAGAGCATTCCAATCTCCCAGATCATCCCAACCGAAATTAGCGGGTAAAACGTAAGCGAGTTGGGTTTTTTCCATCAAAGCATAATCGATACTTTTTTTCTCTAAATCCTCATAGGCAGCGATGCCCCGATCGATCAGAGGCTGTAAAATATTATTAGCGTGGGTTTTTAGCTCCTCTAAAACTACTTGTCCTTGAAAGATAAACATTCCGCTATTCCAGCTAAAAAGTCCCGTTTCTAGAAATTTTTCGGCCGTGGTGCGATCGGGTTTTTCCGTAAAACGACTCACTTTATAGACGGGTAAACCATTAAATTCGCCTTGATTTTCTCCCTGTTCGATATAACCGTAACCGGTGGAGGGATAATCGGGTTTAATCCCTAAAGTAACGATCGCTTTTTGGCTGACGGCCACTTCTACGGCCGCTTTTAAAGTGTTAATATAAGCCTCTTGATTACCAATATAATGATCGGCAGGAAAAAAACCGATCGCCACTTCTTTACCATAACGTTTTGCCACTTCTAAGGTGGCCCAAGTCACAGCCGGGGCCGTATCCTTGCCCACCGGTTCCACTAATAGGTTACTCTCCGGTAAATCGGGCAGTTGTTCGCGGACACCATCAGCGATCGCACTAGCGGTAATTACCCAGAGATTTTCCCAACCTGCCCCTAAAGATAATAGACGATCGGCCGTTGCTTGTAAAAGACTGCGACCACTACCATCAAGACAGAGAAACTGTTTCGGACGCGCTAGACGACTGAGAGGCCAAAAACGTTCCCCTTTACCCCCGGCGAGAATGACTGGAACAAGCGACTGATTCATAAAAAATTGACACTTATCGGTTAAGCTGAACCGATTGTATCAGACGGCAGCGAGGGGTGAGCGTTTTCCTGACTCAAAGCTAAAAAGCGGGCAAATAACCCGCTTTCTAGCAAAAATAACCGAAATATTACGATTAGAAATTCATTTCGGCCGCTTGTACTGTTTCCACTTGTTTTTTCTTAATAACTAAGAGGATTTGGCAGAGCATAATACCACCGAGGAATAAAACTAATCCTTTGATCCGGCCGGGATTTTGTAGGACAACTTCCGTCTCTTTTTGACCAAAACCGCCGACATTGGGGTTACTGGTTAAAAATTGTCCCACTTCGATCGCTTGACCTTCCGAGACGATTAACTCAGGACCTGCGGGAATATTTTCCACCACGGGGCCAGCTTCGGAAGTGATGGTGACTTCATAACCACCGGCTTCGGTTTTGCTGATCTGGCTAATTGTACCTGCGGTAGAAGCTTTGAAAGCGTTATTATTACTAGGTTCACCGGTGGGGTACACTTGACCGCGACCGCGATTGGCCCCTAAATGCACAGCATATTTACCGAAGTGAATACTCTTATTTTGGCTAGGATCGGGGGCCAGGACGGGGAAAACGATCTCTTTGTATTGATCCCCGGGTAAGGGGCCAACGATAACCACGTTATCTTGACCTTCTTTGTAGGATTGGAAATAGACTCCACCGAGTTTTTCCTGCATTTCTTCGGGAATGCGATCGGGGGGCGCGATTTTAAAACCATCCGGTAGCATTAAGACTGCACCGACGTTTAAACCCCCCTTCGATCCGTCTCCTAACACCTGTTGACTGGCGGGATCGTAGGGGATTTTTACTACTGCTTCAAAGACGCTATCGGGTAATACCGAGTGGGGGATTTCAATTTCGGCGGGTTTTTGGGCTAAATGGCAGTTCGCGCAGACAATCCGACCTGTTGCTTCTCTGGGGGTTTCCGGGGCGGTTTGTTGCGCCCAAAAAGGATATGCTTGGGCCGATTGGGGGTTAATGACATCGCTGGTTAGGAGTAGGGAAACGGTAGCGATCGCCACGAGGACAGCTTTCACTAGGGCCTGTCTGTGGACTTGCGGGAAGCTTAAAAAGTTGAATGTTCTCATCTCTATAGGTCGAATAATTCCAAATCTCGTCACATTGAATAATCTAGGACCACCAGGGTTCTTCGCCGGTGCGGAAGTCGGTTTCCGTCCAAGTGGAGAAGACGACTTTATCATTATCGGTGACGTTGGCATGGGCGAGGGCTAAGGATAGAGGCGCTGGACCGCGAACTACTTTTCCTTCGGCATTGTACTGGGAACCGTGGCAAGGACACATGAATTTTTCTTCGCTGGCATTCCATGGCACCACACAACCTAAGTGGGTACAGACGGCGTTAATTCCGTAGTTGGCCAGGGTTTTGTCCTCTTGGACGACTAGATAGGTGGGGTCGCCTTTTAAGCCTTGGGCTAAGGTGCGATCGCCAGCGTTATGGGTGGTCAGAAATTGACTGACAATCACATCATTACCGAGGGCATCTTTTGCGGTGACACCGCCACCCGTACCACCGGCCGAGGGGGGAATAAAATACTTAACAATCGGATACAAAGCCCCCGCTGCCACTCCGGTAATTGTACCAAAGGTCAACAGGTTCATAAATTGACGACGACCCAAATCGGGAACATCTGTACCGGAAACTTGACTCATTGCTCCTTATCTCCAAATGTAAATTTTTGTAAACTAATTCTCATCTAAGGGCGATTTTGTGCATCTCGATCAAGACGAAAACCCAGAGCTTAAAGAAGGTTTACAAGGGCTTTATTAGATTATTACAGATATTGAGTCACGGACAATTGCCACGGCAAAGCTGCCCCAAATGCGATCGCTGTTTTCTCGTTTTTGCCGAGATGAGAAACCGCAAACATCGAAAGAATCTTAAAAAATTCGATCCAATGGAAAAGTTAAGTCCCCATATACCTTTAACTTAAGTTAAGTAGCTGGTTATAATTAAATTAAAAATGGATTTTAGGTTCGATCCCCCCTTAGTCCCCCCTTGATCCCCCCTTAGTCCCCCCTTGATAAGGGGGGTGCCGATCCCCCCTTAGTCCCCCCTTGATAAGGGGGGTGTCTGACAACTTTTAACACCTACCTACTTAATAGCCAAGAATACAATGATTTCAAGTCATACCTACCGGCTTGTACAGGGAAAAGTCTTGCATAAATAGATTACTTAACTCAATTTGTCAAGGCTGGGATTTCTTTCAAGGCTCGGTATAAAAATCTTTATTTATCTCTATCATCTTTAACCTATGAAATTAGCTGATATTCTCAAAGACTCAAGTTATAAGTTGTCCCAGTTTACGCCGGCGGAAATTGAGCAATTAGAGCAGACAATTACGCTGAAAAAGACGAAAAATGGGGAAGCTCCCTATACAATTTGCTTAGTAAGGAAAAAAGAGATTAAACTTACCCCAGAAGAAGCGATTAGACAATTATATTTAAGGGTTTTAAGCGATCGCTTACATTATCCTCTCAGTCGCATTCAGGTGGAGTATGGGGTGAATTTTGGCAGAGAGGTAAAACGAGCAGATATTGCGGTGATGGACAAAGATCGCCTGAACACAGTTTATATTTTGGTAGAGGTAAAGAGTCCGAAGTGGAAGGATGGAAAAGCACAACTGCGTTCCTATTGTAATGCCACAGGTTCGCCGATGGCTGTCTGGACGAACGGCGATCAGATTTCCTATTATCAACGCAAAGATCCCAATTATTTTGAAGATATTCCAGATATCCCTAACTCTAATCAAACCCTAGCAGATATTCTCCAGATTAAGTTCACTTTAGATGATTTAATCGCCAATGATAAGTTAGTCAAAGAAAATAAATCTCTGAAAACGCTAATCGAAGAAATGGAAGATGAGGTGTTAGCAAATGCGGGGGTAGATGTCTTTGAGGAATTATTTAAACTGATTTTTGCCAAGCTCTATGATGAATGGTATTCTGGACAGGGGAATCGACGTTCTACTCGTTCTCTGGAGTTTCGTAATACAGGACAAACAGAAAGCGCATTAAAAACGAAAATTCAGGATCTTTTTGACAAAGCTAAGAAAAAATGGCCAGGGGTATTTAGTGATGATGCCAAGATTAGTCTCACACCTTCTCACTTATCGGTTTGTGTGTCATCCTTAGAAAATGTGAAGCTATTTAACTCCAATTTGGATGTAATTGATGAAGCATTTGAGTATTTAATCAATCAAAGCAGTAAAGGGGAAAAAGGACAGTTTTTCACCCCTCGTTATGTGATTGATATGTGTGTGAAAATGCTTAACCCCCAAGAAGATGAATATATGATTGATACTGCAGCCGGTTCATCGGGTTTTCCAGTACATACAATCTTTCATGTTTGGCGGCAGATTCTAGAGGATGAGGGATTAGAAGTAAGTCATTTATTTTCATTGGAAGAAAAGCCACCCCGTTGTAAGGAATATGTGGAAGAAAAAGTATTTGCTATTGATTTTGATGAAAAAGCGGTGAGAGTAGCACGAACCCTCAATCTGATTGCTGGAGATGGACAAACAAACGTACTACATTTAAACACTCTAGATTATGAATTATGGGATGAGGTGACGCAACAGGAAGAATGGGATGATGTTTATCATGAAGGTTTCAGACGCTTGAAAAAACTGCGTCCAAAGGGAAGTCCAGACTATAGGGAGTTTCAATTCGATATTTTGATGGCAAATCCACCTTTTGCGGGTGACATCAAAGAACCGCGCATGATTGCTCGTTATGACTTAGCAAAAAAGCCTAACGGTAAATGGGAAACTAAGGTAGGACGCGATATTTTATTTATTGAGCGCAATCTAGACTTTTTGAAACCGGGGGGAAGAATGGCGATAGTTTTACCCCAAGGACGCTTTAATAATTCTTCTGATAAGAATATTCGGGATTTTATTGCCGAAAGATGTCGAATATTAGCAGTGGTGGGATTACATGGTAATACTTTTAAACCCCATACGGGAACAAAAACCTCGGTGTTATTGGTGCAAAAATGGAATGATGATCCCAAAATAGGCACGCTTTGTCCTCGTCAGGATGATTATAATATCTTTTTTGCGACGATGCAGAAGTCAGGCAAGGATAATTCTGGGGAAAAAGTTTATGTTAAAGTGTCTGATGATTCGGGAGATTTTCTCTTAGATAAACATAATCATTGGATTGTGGATCATGATCTTTTTAATCATGATGGATTAACAGAAGATGGTATCGCTGAGGCCTTTATTGAGTTTGCTAAAAAGGAGAATTTAAGTTTTTTTGACCTTTCCCCTCTGAGTAAGGGGGGAGCTTTTGATCCGGTTAAATATCAGCAGTTAATGGATAGGTTGGAAATTTCAGAAGTCAGCTTTCAAAAAGTTATGAAAGAAAGCTATTCTTCGAGAATAGACAGTACATTCTTTTATAAGGAGTTTTTACAATCTATTCTTAACAATACAGAATCTTGGTTGCTAAGTAAAATATGTACAATCAGAAGCGGTACAACACCACCAGATAGAGATGAAAATCTAGCAGAAGGAGTAATTTTGTTAAAAACCAATGATATCAGGAATAATGTACTAACAAACAACAATATAGAAAACTATTTTTTTATTGACGAGGTAATTAACACGCGAATGAAAAATACACAGCTTCAAGCGGAAGATATATTAATTAATATTGTTGGTGCTACTACTGATGTTATTGGACGCGTAGCTTTTATATCTGATAATTTTCCAAAGGCTAATATTACACAAGCCATGAGTTTATTAAGAATTAAAGATAAAAACTTGGTTGATCCGTATTATTTATTTGTATTTTTAAGTAGTTTTTACGGAAACCAACAAGTTAGGAGAATTGCCAGACCTACAGGACAATACAACATGAATCTTGTTGAAGTTGGCTCTATAAAGTTGCCTATTATCAATTTTCACTTTCAGAAAAAAATTAAAAATTTGGTTTTTGAATGTGGTGTTTTACTTGAGATGTCTAAAAATATTTATTCTGATGCAGAAAATTTACTATTAACAGAACTTGGTTTAAAAGATTGGCAACCCACCGAAGAAAGCATCGCCGTTAAGAGTTTTTCTGAGTCTTTTTTGTCTTCTGGACGCTTGGATGCTGAGTATTATCAACCGAAATTTTATCAAGTAGAAAATAAAATCAAAGCAAATGGTTTTGTTTTGGTAGAGGATATTTGCTCTCTTGTTAACTATGGTTCTGTTCCCACCAGTACCTATACGGAAACTGATGAGGGAGTTCCATATATTAAAGGATTAAATCTTAAAAATACCGAGATTATAACTACTCAATTAGACAGAATTATCAACACAGAAAATTTACCTTCAAAAGTTTATACAAAACAAGGTGATATAGTCATATCTCAAATGGGAACTGTCGGTAATTGTGGTGTTGTTGAATATGAACAAGTTGGTTGGATTTTTGCATCTTTTACCATTAGAATTAGAATCAAAGATCAATCAAAATTTAATCCTTACTTTGTAGCTCTTTATATTGAAAAAGTAGCTAAGGAATATTACTTGATGCGAAATATCGCTCAAGCAAGCGTCAGACAAAATACTGATTTGCCAACTATTAAAAATATGTATATTCCTCTAATTTCTAAAGATACTCAGCTTTCTATAGCTGAAAAAATGCTGAGTGCAAAAAAAACAAAGCAAAAATCAAAACAACTATTAGAAATTGCTAAAATAGGAGTAGAAAAAGCGATAGAAACCGATGAAGAAACGGCCACCGCTTGGATAAACCAACAACTAGAAAGCTTGGGAGTAAACCTAATCTGATGAACACAAAAATAAATCTACCAATGGAACAAATTAAAGGATTTTGTCAAAAGTGGCAAGTCACCGAATTGGCATTATTTGGTTCAGTTTTACGCGAAGATTTCCGTTCAGATAGCGATATTGATATTTTAATTACCTTTTCCCCAACTGCTAAACGAGGTTTAACCGAAACCCTACAAATGCGCGATGAACTGCAAGCAATTTTTGATCGAAAAGTAGATTTAATTGTGAAAGCAGCACTCAAACGGAGTGATAACTGGCTAAGATGTAAAAACATTTTAGAATCAGCACAGATTATATATGCCTCATTGTAAATGCTATTAGACGTATTTTGCGCTATACCGATCGAAAAATAAATTAACAGAACTTTTGAAAGCGATCGCACCTTTACTCTAAGAGTGCTTTAAAAGCAAAATCCAAACAACTCTTAGAAATTGCTAAAATAGGAGTAGAAAAAGCGATAGAAACCGAGGAAGAAACGGCAACCGCTTGGATAAACCAACAACTAGAAAGCTTGGGAGTCAAACTAATCTGAGCAACACAAAAATAGAACTACCCTGGATTTTTACCAGAGGTTTATTTTTAACGGGGGAGGATGTCAACCCTCACTGCTAGACTCAACAATATGGCCGACTTCGCTGATCCATTGGGCAATTTCTGCGCGGGATGCGGTGGTTTCTACCGTGACGATTTTATTGGCTACATCCACCGATATTTGGGCTGCCGGTTGCTGATTATTAATCGCTTTAGTAATGGTATTAGCGCAACCTTCACAGGCAATACTAGGCACTTTTAGGGTAATTGTCATTGTTGTAACTCCAGTAACTTTATAGCTAAAAACTAGCATAAATTGTCAGGGGTAGCTGATTTTTTAAGAGTTTATTTACCATTTCAGCACTGCCGCTTCGATCCCCTGTTCCCGACGCAGTTTACTATCTTTTTCTAGCCATTGAATGACCTGTTTATGGGTTAGTTCTTCTAGGGTTACTCCCGTATCTTCGGCGATTATTTTTAGTAAGCGTAGGGAAGAAATCGTTAAACGAGTCAGGAATTTTTCGGGAGAAGTTAAGAGGGCAGCGTCTACATCTGCGGATTCTTCTGGGGTTAAAAATTGTCTGTTTTCGATCATAGTTTTATTTGGTTTCCATCCAATTGTCACCGGCTTTAATTTCTACCAAGAGAGGGATCGTCAAGGAGACAGCTTCTTCCATAGTCGTCTTGATTTTTGACTCTAGGGATGGCCATTCTTCCCTCGGTACTTCCAAGACTAATTCATCATGGACTTGCAGCAGTAATCTCGCTCGATAATTTTGCAGTACCTCAGCCAATTTTACCATCGCTACTTTAATAATATCAGCACTGGAACCCTGAATGGGCGCATTAGCGGCCGATCTTAATAATTGTGCTTCCTCGTTGTTGAGTTTGAGGCTATCTAAATCGATGTCATGTAAGGACAGTCCTCGCAGTCTTTTTAAGAGAGGATTATCGAAGTTAAAATAACGTCTTCTGCCCAAAATTGTTTCCACATATCCCTGAGCAATTGCTTGTTTTTTGCTATTCTCTAAATACTCAAATACTTGGGCATAACGTTGATGATATTTTTCAATAAATTTTCTGCCCTGTTCTACGGTTAATTTCGATTCACGGGCGAATTTTTGCGCTCCCATGCCATAAATAACTCCGAAGTTAATTGTTTTTCCTAAACTGCGTTCTTCGGGGGTAATTTCCCCTTTATCAAAGAGCAATTGAGCGGTGACTTTATGAACATCTTGATTACTACGATACGCTTCTAATAAAACTGGTTCTTGACTGAGATGAGCGAGAATTCTTAACTCGATTTGTGAGTAGTCCGCTGATACTAATAAGTAACCATCTTCGGGGATAAAAGCTTGACGAATTCGTCTGGAAAATTCACTGCGAATAGGGATATTTTGTAGGTTAGGATTGGAGGATGATAAGCGTCCGGTGCTGGTGATGGTTTGATTAAAATCTGTATGTACTCTTGCGGTTTTTGGTTCGGCTAATTTCGGTAAAGCATCCACATAGGTGGATTTTAATTTAGATAAGGTGCGATGTTCAAGGATATAATCAATTAAGGGATGATCGCCTTGTAGTTTCTCTAAAACACTTTGATCAGTAGAGTAACCTGTTTTAGTTTTTCTGGATTTTTTGCGATTGAGTGCCAATCGATCGAAGAGGATTTCACTTAACTGTTTAGGAGAGCCAAGATTAAAAGTTTCTCCGATAGATTCATAAGCTTTTTTTTCTATGTCTGCCAAGTCTCTTTCTAGTTGCTGGGACAAGTTTTTTAGATAATTGACATTAATTTTTATACCATAATTTTCCATCTGCCACAGCACCATGACTAAGGGAGATTCTACCTCTGAGAATAATTGATACAAAGGGGTAATTTTAGTTAATTCTGCCTGTAATTTTTCTCGAAGTAAATAGGTAGCGTAGGCATCTAATCCGCAGTAGTTAGCAGTGGTGGTAATATCTAAATCAGCGATAGTTTTTCCCGTAGGAATACCGAGACTTTTATAACTAAGGGAAGTGATACCGTCTAAATAGCGATCGCATAAATCTTCGAGATTATGAGTTAGTTCGGGATGGAGGACATAACTAGCCACCATAGTATCAAAAACTAGACCTTTAACGGTAATTCCTTGATGATAAAAAACATCTATATCAAATTTCGCATTCTGGAAGACTTTCGGATAATTATCACCGGCTAAAATTGGGCGTAATTTTTCGAGGACTATCTCTAGATTTAAATTATCACCGCTCTGGTGGCCGATGGGAATATAGGCCATAGAATTTAATTCTTTTCCCCAACAGCAACCGATCCCGACCAATTTGGCTACACGAGGATTTAAATCCGTGGTTTCGGTATCCCAAGCGACAGGAAAATGTGGATTAGTGAAAGTTGTTAATTTGGCCAGTAAAGCATCTAACTTAGGAATAGTATCAATAATTTCCGGAGCAATTAGAACTGGTGGAGAAATAGGGGGTAAATCAAACAGAGACAATTGATTAGAATCAGCATCGCTAGTTAATTCTAGGGTAGGAGTGCCACCTAGATGCTGTTGAATTTGATCGAGTTTCTGGAGAATTTTCTTTAATTCTAATCTTTCCAATAAAGGTTTAACTAAACGCCGATCAAAACCTCGGAGACGAAATTTATCCTCTTCGAGACTAACGGGGGCATCAAGGGCAATTTTGGCTAAATAGCGAGAACTTTCGGCGGCGGGTTTTCCCTCTAATAATTTAGTTTTTACCATTCCCTTGATCGATTCCAGATTGGTATATATATCGTCTAAGTTATCGTATTTTTTTAATAAATCTATCGCTGTTTTTTCGCCAATTCCGCGCACCCCGGGGATATTATCAGACTTGTCACCGCAAAGAGCTTTAAAATCTACTACCTGTTTTGGTGTCACCCCTAACTTTTCCGTGACAGCTTGGGAATTAAATTCTGTATAACCCTGTCCCGATGTACTTTTGACCGCATTAATATCCAGATAGAGAATCGTGGTTTTTTTCTCCTCATCTACCAATTGGAATAAATCTCGATCGCCTGTTAAAATCTTGACTGTATAACCATTATCGCCGGCCTGTTTTGCCAAAGTTCCTAAAACATCATCTGCTTCATAACCAGGGGAAGTCACAATAGGAATATTCATCGCTGCCAAGAGACTTTGCAGATTAGTTAAATCGGGGCGAAATTCTTCGGGAGTTTCTTGCCGATTAGCCTTATAATTAACATCAGCTTCATGGCGAAAAGAAGGGACTGCTAAATCAAAAGCAACTGCTAAATAAGTGGGTTTTTGAGTTTCTAGTAACTGCAGCAGAGAATTTAAAAACCCAAAACAAACACTGGTGGGAATGCCAGTAGAAGTACGCAGAGGACCAGAACGAGACTTGGCAAAGGCATAATAGGCACGAAAAGCCAAAGAATGCCCATCAATCAGGATAAATAGCTTATTTTGCTCGGCACTGGTCATAATCTAGTCTCTTTAGTCCTATCAAAATAATACTAAATAGTGTATAAAATTTACATCCCCTATTTTGCCCGAATTTGCCTAAATTTGACAAGGGAGTTTCTTCTGTATTAGACTATAACAGATACTGGCCTTGTTCTAACCTTAAATCTTTCTATCTCTTTACAGGCGGCGGATGCCTGTGCTACCAATTGCATCAATGTCATTTACAGGCATCCTGTTTGTACCACTAGGGAACTATCAGAAAAATGCGGATTACTGTAGGATCTGTTTTAAAGCTGTTAGCGAAGGGAATTATGCTACACTAGCATCAATATCTAGTCAAAAAGGCTTGTAATTTATGACTCCTCATCTTTCTCTTAGCCAGATTATAGAATCTATCGATAAACTTTCTTTAGAAGAACAAAACCAATTATTTGAAAAATTAGCGCAGAAAAAACAACAACAAGAGCATCCACTGCTCAATATACCAGTTGCACTAACCTATAATCCCCTCTTAGATGAAGTCATAGAGAGTATGGAAACCTATCGTCAAAAAGTTGACCAAGAAGACAGTCAACAAGTTGAAACACCGTGACTCAATATATATTAGATACCGATCATATAACCCTACTGCAAAAACGACATCCGAACTTAGTTCGGAGAGTAGCGTCTATCGATCCTGATGATACGGCTATAACAATTATTACTTTAGAAGAACAAGTAAGAGGATGGTTTAGCGTGATCAGAAAATACTCTCAAAGCAATCAATATGAAAAGTTAATCAAAGGCTATCAAGGTTTGAGAGATATAGTTAATTATCTGAGCAAATTTAAAATTTTGAACTATACTTTAGAAGCTCATTATCATTTCAGAGAATTACGGGAGCAAGAAATTCGTATAGGAACACAAGATTTAAGAATTGCAGCGATTAGTTTATCAGAAAACAGTATTTTAGTAACACGCAATTATCGTGATTTCTCTCAAATCCCTAATTTACGCCTACAAGATTGGACAATATAGAACTCTGTAGGGATGACTACGAAAATTGTTACATTTTTTAAGGATTACCCAGCCATTATTCAGCCATTAGCCTGGCATCGGCGATCGCTGATAACACCCCGTCAAAAAAAATATTTGCCAAAAAGCCAGCGTAAGGGTATTTTAAGAATAATTTTATATGTTTACTTGTCAATTACATGAGAATCCTAGTTACAGGCGGTGCGGGTTTTATCGGTTCCCATCTAATCGATCGCTTGATGGAACAGGGTCATGAAGTGATCTGTCTGGATAACTTCTACACGGGGGTGCGCCGAAACATCGTTAAATGGCTAGGAAATCCTTATTTTGAGCTAATTCGTCACGATATCACCGAGCCGATCCGTCTAGAAGTTGATCAGATCTATCACCTGGCCTGTCCTGCTTCCCCAATCCACTATCAATATAACCCAGTAAAAACGATTAAAACCAATGTTTTAGGGACTCTGTATATGCTGGGCCTAGCTAAAAGGGTAAAAGCGCGATTTTTGCTCGCTTCTACCTCAGAAGTCTATGGCGATCCCGATGTGCATCCCCAAACGGAAGAATATCGAGGTAATGTCAACTGCATTGGACCGCGTTCCTGTTATGACGAGGGTAAACGGGTGGCGGAAACCCTGGCTTTTGAGTATTATCGGGAGCATAAAGTCGATATCCGGGTGGCCCGGATTTTCAACACCTACGGCCCGCGAATGTTGGAAAACGATGGACGAGTGGTGAGTAATTTCGTCGTGCAAGCTTTGCGCGGTGAACCCCTGACGGTTTATGGTCAAGGTTCCCAAACCCGCAGTTTTTGCTATGTTTCTGACCTAGTGGAAGGGTTAATGCGTTTGATGAATGGGGACTTTATCGGGCCGGTTAATCTCGGCAATCCCGACGAATACACAATTCTGGAATTAGCACAAGTGATCCAAGGCATGATTAATCCCGAGGCCGAATTGGTCTATAAACCACTACCGGAAGATGATCCCAAGCAACGACAACCGGATATCACTCGTGCTAAAACCTATTTGGATTGGAGTCCCACTATTCCTCTAAGTCAGGGTTTAAAAATGACGATCGAGGATTTCCGTTCTCGTCTCAGCTAATCCCTAATCAATAAAATTAACTTAATTGTCACTGGAGTAATTATCATGCGTGTTTGTGTTATCGGAACGGGTTATGTGGGTTTAGTCACTGGGGTTTGTCTAGCACATATCGGCCATCATGTCATCTGTATTGACAACAATGAAGAAAAAGTCAAATTAATGAAATCGGGACAATCCCCCATCTATGAACCGGTGTTGTCGGAATTAATGCAGTCTTCGGCAGCCTCCGGCAATCTGGAATTCTCCACAGACCTAGAAGCGGGGGTTAAACACGGCGAAATCCTCTTTATCGCTGTTGGTACACCAGCACTACCCACGGGGGAAAGTGACACCCGTTATGTGGAAGCAGTGGCCCGGGGTATTGGGGCCCATCTCAACGGTGGTTATAAAGTAATCGTCAATAAATCTACCGTTCCCATCGGTTCTGGGGATTGGGTACGGATGATCGTCCTCGATGGGGTGGCCGAGAGACAAAAAAATCTCGTGGCCGCTGGTGGCGGTATTAGTACACTAGAACGCATCGAAGCGGAATTCGATGTGGTCAGCAATCCCGAATTTTTACGCGAAGGTTCAGCAGTTTATGATACTTTTAACCCCGATCGCATTGTTTTGGGCAGTAATAACCCGAAAGCCATCGAAATGATGAAGGAATTGTACGCGCCTTTGGTTAAACGCCAATTCTCTGAAGATACCTCCTTGCCTCCCGTTCCCGTAGTGGTTACGGATCTCAGTTCGGCAGAAATGATTAAATACGCCGCTAATGCCTTCCTAGCCACCAAAATCAGCTTTATTAACGAAGTAGCTAACATCTGCGATCGCGTGGGAGCCGATGTCACCCAAGTGGCTAAAGGTATCGGTTTAGATTCCCGTATCGGCAGCAAGTTCCTCTCGGCCGGGATCGGTTGGGGGGGTTCCTGTTTCCCCAAAGATGTGTCGGCTTTGGTACATACCGCAGAAGACTACGGTTACGAAACGGAATTACTTAACGCCGCTATCAATGTTAACAAACGTCAACGGACAATTGCGATCGAAAAACTGCAACAGGAATTAAAAATCCTCAAGGGTAAAACCGTCGGTTTGTTAGGATTAACTTTTAAACCCGATACCGATGATATGCGCGATGCTCCGGCTTTAACCATGATCGAACAGTTAAATCGTTTAGGTGCTAAGGTAAAAGCCTATGATCCGATCGTTTCCCAAAGTGGTTTAAGTCACGGTTTAAGCGGTGTGATTATCGAATCGGATCCAGAAAGATTGGCCGATGGTTGTGACGCTTTGGTGGTGGTGACGGAATGGCAAGAATTCCTCCGTCTCGACTACGGCAAAATGGTTAAAACCATGCGCGAACCCGTGTTAATTGATGGTCGCAATTTCCTCGATCCTGCGGTGGTGACAGCAGCTGGTTTCCGTTACCTCGGTATTGGCCGTTAATCCTAGGAATCCGCCTTTTCAGTAGGACTGACGCGGTTGGGGAAGGTACAAGAAGCAGCACCACTTACCCCTGCTCCTAGGGGCGAAAATTGCCCGATTATGCTGGCTGAAAAACGAAAAATTCCGATCTGACCATGGGGTTATTGGCTATAGTTAAATGATATGAACAGGAGCCACTAGAATCCAGGGGCGATGGGTAGAATTAAATTGAGAAACTAGAATCAGTTTTAGCAATACATACCTATGGTTAGCTCTGTTCAATACCGCTACACTAACGAACAAGTTAGGGACTGGTTACGGGGATTACTGACAATTGCCTGGTCTGATGGGGATTATAGCACCAGCGAGCAGGAATCGATCGCCCGTTTCGCTCACGAATTAGAATTAGATGACGACCACGTTCTCTATCAATCGATTAGTCCCGAAGAATTGGCCGCAAGTTTCGGTCATGACCCCAAAATATCAGAAAACTTCCTCCGCACGGCGGTTATGGTAGCGATCGCCGATGGCGTTTATTCCCCCGCAGAAGCGCAATTACTGCGTAGTTATCGGGATGCTTTCGGGTTAGAAATCGAGGCCTTGTCAGCTTTAGAACATACTATCTGTGAAATTCCCGAAATTACCACAGAAGCGAATAAATCCGAGTTTATCAGTGCCGAACATCCCCACCCAGATCTGCTGCATCCCCTCAAAGACTGGTTAGATGGGGTGGAAATGCACGATCCGCGCTTGGCCCGGTTTATCTGCAAAATGGTGCCGCCTCAATGTCCTTTTGAACGCGATATCGTGCTGTTTGGCCATAAATTAGTCCATATTCCGCCTCTGTGCAAGTTAAATCCTCTCTACGAGCAATTAGTCGGGTTACGTTTCCGCGCCTTATCATACTTAGCCGATGATTGTCAAGAGGATATTTCCGAGTATATTTAGCCAGTTTAACTAAAATTACGGCTAAAATGGTATAAATATCCTGCTGACAGAAAATATCTTAGCCTAAAGGCTTTTCCTAGCTAATTCTTCCGTTAAAATTAGGTTAAGTCGCCGTTCAGAGAGAAAATATGAGTAAAAACTCGCGACGAGTCGATTTTTCTGATTTACCCGGGCCAAAAAACCTGCGCTCCTATCAATGGCAGTGGCTGGGCCGAGATCTACTCGCCGGTGTCACCGTGGCAGCCTACGCTATTCCCCAGTGTATGGCTTACGGCGACCTGGCCGGGGTCGATCCCGTGGTGGGATTGTGGACTCTCGTGCCAGCCGCCCTAGTTTACGCCCTTTTCGGATCCTCATCGCAACTATCCCTCGGACCAGAATCGACCACGGCAGTGATGACGGCGGCAGCGATCGCACCTCTGGTGAGCCTTCAAGGAGAAAATTACGGCAGTTTAGCGGCTTTTTTAGCCCTAATGGTCGGTTTAATCTGTTTTGTCGCTTATATCGCCCGCCTGGGATTTTTAGCTAATTTACTCTCCAAACCGATCCTAATCGGTTATATGGCGGGAGTGGCGGTGATCATGATTGCGGGACAACTGGGTAAAATTAGTGGTTTGTCAATCCGTGAAAATACGGTTTTTAAAGAAATTTTCGCTTTTTTCTGGGGAATAAACCAATGGCACTGGCCAACCCTTAGCCTAGCTCTATTGCTGTTACTATTTCTATTTGTCATCCAAAAATATTTTCCCAAAGCACCGGGTCCCTTGCTGGCGGTTTTACTGGGAACCCTCGCCGTCGCCACCCTCCATCTCGATCAAGAGGGGGTGGCAGTAGTGGGGAAAATTAGCAAGACTTTGCCTAATTTTGGCTTACCAACCCTATATTTTTCCCAATTACTACCCCTAGTAACCGCGGCCGTCGGCATTGCCCTGGTCGGCTATTCCGATAACGTCTTGACCGCTAGAGCCTTCGCCGCACGTCATAACCAAGAAATCGATGCCAATCAAGAATTTTTAGCCCTAGGACTGGGGAATCTGGCGGCGGGTTTTTGTCAGGGATTTCCCATCAGCAGCAGCGCCAGTCGCACCGCAGTGGGCGATTCCGTGGGCAGTAAAAGTCAACTTTACTCCCTGGTGGTGGCAGTGGTGGTGGTGGCGGTCATTTTCCTGCTCGGTCCAGTACTGGCACTCTTTCCCAAGGCTGCCTTGGGTGCGCTGGTGATTTATGCAGCCTGTAAACTGCTGGATATCGCCGGCGCTAAACGACTAAAAAGCTTTCGCAATAGTGAGTTTAATCTCGCTGTCCTGACCATGGTGGGGGTGCTAACCACGGGGATTTTAAGCGGGGTTGCCATCGCCATCGGTCTCTCGGTTATCGATTTATTGGCCCGCATTACCCGGCCTGATGATGCCGTCTTGGGTACGGTTCCGGGGGTGATGGGTTTACACGCACTCCAGGATTGGCCAGAAGCGCAAACAATACCGGGGTTAGTTATCTATCGTTACGATGCCCCCTTATTTTTTGCTAATGCGGCCGACTTTAAACGTCGCGCTCTCAGTGCCATTGCCCGGGAGACGAAACCGGTAGAATGGTTTGTCTTGAATACGGAGGCCCTTGGGGAATTGGATAGTACAGCAGTGGAGATTCTTGAGGAATTAGCAGCAGAATTATCAAGACAGGGTATAGTTTTCGCCCTAGCGAGGGTTAAACACGATCTGTACTTAGAATTGCAACGTTCCCGCTTGTTAGATAAAATTAGCGAGGAGAGGATTTACTATACTTTGCCGGCGGCGATCGAAGCTTTTAAAAATCGTTAACTGATACTAAATCATTAGGGGTCGAGAAGGTCATCGCCGACCTCCCCTCCCATAAAGAACCTACCCGTGCATAGTTTTCGGACTTTATTGAAATTAGCTGATAGAGTTGTCTAAGTTGGGCTTCCGTCGGTTGCATTTAGTCATTATCGGCTTGATTTTAGATTATTGTTCATTTTTAGCATCATTAACTGAAAGTCACTTCCCTAACCTATTTAGGGTTTGCGTGCTTCAAAACCTTGCGTCTTCATCGGCCCGCGTCCTGTAGGGGCGAAGCATTCGGATAAAAAATCTACGGTTTCACCGATAGGTTATTGCCCGAATGCTTCGCCCGTACTTTGTCAGCAAACCCTATTTAGCATCAGTTTAACCCATTTTTCAAGAATCTAGGCTAGAATATGAAGACAAGACGTATTGCTCTGGGTTAATCTACTCTGTAGAAGCTAAGAAGGTAATCAAAATGGCTAAATATTCGCCTCTTATCCATGTATCTCCTGAAACTATGAGTGGTGTTCCTGTTTTTTCAGGTACTAGAGTTCCGATACAAACACTTTTTGATTATCTTAAAGCAGGAGAATCAATTGATGATTTTTTAGAGGGTTTTCCAACGGTAACAAGAGAACGAGTTATTAGCTTACTTGCAGAATTTGAAAAAGAGCTTATTGATAGGGTAGCGTGAAATGAGGCTTCTTTTAGATGAATGTATTGACCGAAGATTAATGAGGTAGTTTACAGGTTATAATATCAAAACTGTTCCGCAAATGGGATGGACTGGGATCAAGAATGGTCAACTGTAAAGATAATTACAGAATCTACAATAAACTTATTTTCCTTCCAAGATAAATTTATCTCCTGAACCAAATCGATAATATTTTTTCCCTGTTAGTCTATCTTCTGCAATTTCGACATTCTTACAGCTTATCATTCCTCTAGGATCTGAATTACCAATACGACTGTATCCAAAAGCATCAGCATAACCTACACACTTACCTGCTGATATAGGTATTAAACAGTAATATCCATCTGAAAACAGAGAACCTGATATAGTAGGATTAACTCCGTTCCGCGTACATTCATACTGACGACGAGATTGGCTAATTAAAATATCATTACTCATATTGTTTGCTTGTATGGGAGCAGAATTAATTAATCCTACACCAATGAACATAAAGAGGATTTTAATGGCTCTCATAGTGAGTAGTTACTGCAAAAACAACCATGATAAGCAGAATCCTAACTAATAAGTTTAAACATTGTCAAGACGGAAAAAAACGGATATTGTCGGAGGTTTTGTTAACTATGTTTACAAATATCGGAAAATAACGGATAATGACGGTATTATGTCCCCAAATCTTAACATTACTCCCATGGATACCCAAGAAGTCTTCTCACTTATTGATAATCTGGTTTTTGACCACACGGGAAAGCATCTCGATACATTGCAATTAGGGATTTTAAAGAACGTTTTTGATGGTCAGAAATATGCAAAAATAGCAGAAAAATATAATTGTTCTGAAGGTCATGCCAGAGATAAGGCCTATGAACTTTGGCGCATTCTTTCGGAAGTGTTAGGGGAAGAATTAAATAAATCAACTGTTCGATCAGCAATTGAAAGATTTATTACCACGAGTAGTACCAATAACATAGTAAATTCCGTAAAAATTGATCAGGTTACTTTCTGTCATAACCCTTCTAATAATCGAGAAATAGAAAATTATCATATTTATAAAACTGAAAATAATGTTATTAAAGCAAAACTAGAAACTGTTCCCAAACTAATAGGATTAGGATTAACGATCGAACAAATTGCTCAAGCTCTTGATTTAGATATACAATTAATTTTAGATAGTCTCAAACTAGAGTAACTTTGATAACTTTATCAAGATATGGATGTCAAGCTGCTTTGATACAGAATTGACAAGGATAGGGAAATGGGGTTCTTTTGGATTTGGTGGGTAAAATGTATTCTAAGATACAGTCTTGCGGGCGAGGGAGTGGAAGGAACCACAGAGACACAGAGGACACAAAGATCGATCGCTACTATATAAGTTAAACTTATCACACAAAGTCGAGAAGAGCCTTATTTTCGCTTGATCGCTCCAGCATTTATGCTAAATTTACCTCGCCCACTTCAGTCTGTTAAACTCAACTGTTCATAGCTCTGAAAATTTCACGAACAGAGATTTTTTCGAGCCAACAACCTATAAAAAAGTTGTCTAGCCGTAATTCCTATAATTCAATCACACCTGCTATTAATTTCCAGCAGGGAGCTTCTCCTTCCCAATTTGCCGAAGAGATCCAAGGCAGACTAAGACTGACGGTAACAAAACAGTTTTGCTGAGGTTGATAGCCTGTATTTAATTTCTCGACAAATACGGGATCAGTTATCTTTGCTTCTGTCAAACTGTTACCATTCGCTGTTGTAATTGTGCCACGCCACTCAAAATTTCCTTTTGAATTTTCTTTTTGATATACTCTAAAACTCTGCACTTGAATCAACTGGAGAGTATAACGTTGATTGAAATTAAGGTTTTTCAAATAAGAAGGATTAACATATTTAATTGAATTGTGCAGTATTTTTGTTGGGGTTCTACAATACTTTCCCAAATCATTGATATTGAATCTACCTACACATTTCCACTCACCGGGTAAAACGGAAAGATTTTCCGATTCAAACCCAAAATCATTGCCAGTATCAGCAAGGGGAATTTCGAGAATATCTAAAACTTTTGGTTCTTTACCAGAAATTAGTCTAACTGCTCGTGGAACCCTGCCATCTTCTGGATAAAGAGAATCACACACAGGACGAACCCAATTTCCTGAACTAATATCAATTCCAGCGATACAGCGTTCATTTAATTTCCATGAATTAGCAAGACAGACAATTTTTTTCAGAGATGACATATATTGACATTCCCCCATTTATCCTTTAAATATTCGGCCACTAAACGACGGTGACAATTATGAGGTTTTGCCTCACTACAGAGTAAACAAGCGTTATTAATTACATCTGGAGAAACTTTTGTTTCAATCCTGCGGCTACTAATAAGTTGTCTAAATTTTTGTTCGTATATTGTCCAATCAACTTTTTTCTTTTTATATTCATCAAGAATATCTTGAGTTGGAGCTAAGTCTAAAACATGAACATATTCAATTCCACCGATGACTTTTAAAAAATATTCTAGGTCAGCTTTTTTACTAAATCCTGCTAATTGGGAAACATTATTTAAACGAGTATCTATAACTCTCTTAACGCCAGCTTTTTGTAAGTCATCAAAGAACTTCTGTGCAGTCTTTTGAGTAAAGCCGATTGTAAAGAGATTGATTGTCCTGTTCATCATAATTACCACTTGTTTCTATATAAGCAATTGCATCACCCTGAAGCTTATAAGCTTTCTCCAAACATTCTGCTTTTGTGAGAATATTGCTATTTGGCTCGACAAATAAAGAAAGCTGAATTTCTTTTTGACTACTTGCTGAAAAATCTGTCAAACTATGTTTAAACAGCATTCTTTCTTCCAGATGGTCATGAGATTCCAAGTCACCATTTTTGAGAATATGATAAATATCTAAATCGCAATGACGTAGATGTTGACAAACCAGAATCGCTCTATGACATTCAATCGGGTCTTTCTCCGCACACATAAGGGCAATTCGATGTTTTTTCACTCCCTGTAAAATTCGTTCAATTCCATGATTAAAAGCTGATGTTTTAGCAATTTTTTCGTATAAAGCCTTACCATTGACATAACATTCTTCGCTGCTCGGTCTGGCTCCTAATTCCTTGCCCAAAAACACATAGTAAATGCCTTCACTTTTTAAAGCATTTGACAATATTGACTGATTAAAATGCTTGAGAAATCGGCTATAAGGATGAGAACGAACATCAGCAAGGGCAGTTATATTATGCTTCTTAAGTAGAAGCATAAATGAGGCAATTTCATGATTAGAGTGACCGATGGTGAATAACTGCATCAATATTATTATTCCTTCGATGAAAGCCTACAATAATCATTGTAGATCAACCATTGCCTAGACAGGGGAACACCATCGGGCTAGAAGTGACTCTATAGGCAGAATATCCTAACTTCTAACCCTGATTATCGGTCAGGGGTCGATGTTTCTCAATCAAATTGATCGCCTGGGTGACACTTTCGGGGAAAATTACCACTAAACCACCCTCAGAAACCGTGCTTAAAGCCTTCTCTAAAGCTTCCGTTTCATCGAGAATAACTTCCGGACGCAAACTGGCATTTTCTTCGCTAATTCCCCGGAGAATTAAATCGGCCACTTCCCCCCGGCGGCGACCGCGAGTATCGTTATCTTCCTTAACAATAATTCGATCGAACATAAGCGCCGATAATTTCCCTAATAAAATTAAATCATCATCCCGTCGATCGCCCGGTCCCCCAACCACGCCGACTTTTTCCCCGGACCAATTGCCGACAAAACCGCCGACGGCTTCGTATCCGGCGGGATTATGGGCATAATCGATTAAAGCGTGATGGTGTCCCAAGTCAAACAGGTTCATCCTACCGGGGGTCTGGGCCACGGAAGGTTTAAAAGTCCGCACCCCTTGGCGAATTAACTCGATATCGATACCATGCACAAAAGTGGCTAAACAGGCGGCCAAGGCGTTAGCAATCATAAAAGGGGCCATTCCCTGCATAGTCACGGGAATATTAACCGCTTCCTCGATTCTCAGCGTCCATTCTCCCTCTAGAATCGACAGATAGCCATTCTCATAGATGGCGGCCATGCCACCGCGACGGATATGGTCGTGAATAATCGGGTTATCGGGACTCATGGAAAAATAAGCGACTCTTCCCTTGACTTTTTCGGCCATACTAACGGTCAAGGGATCATCGGCATTTAAAACCGCGTAACCCTCGGCGCTAACCACCTCGGCCACAACGCTTTTTACCTTCGCCATTTGTTCGATGGTGTCGATATCACCGATACCCAAATGGTCGGCGGCCACATTTAACACCACCCCCACATCGCACTGATTAAAGGCTAAACCCGATCGCAGGATACCACCCCGGGCCGTTTCTAGCACGGCAATCTCGACTGTGGGATCCTTCAAAATCATACTGGCGCTGTAGGGACCGGTGTTATCGCCCTTTTCTACCAGATAATCATCGATATACACGCCGTCCGTCGTGGTAAATCCGACTACTTTCCCCGTTTGTCGGCAAATATGAGAAATTAAGCGGCTAGTGGTGGTTTTGCCGTTAGTTCCCGTAATCGCCAGAATTGGCACGCGACTGGGAGTACCGGGGGGGAATAACATATCGATAACTGGAGCGGCGATATTGCGGGGTAAACCGCGACTGGGGGCGACGTGCATCCGAAAACCGGGAGCGGCGTTGACTTCTACGATTACCCCGTCCACTTCTTTCAGGGGTTTGCGGATATCCTCTGTCACCACATCGATCCCGGCAATGTCTAAACCGATTAATTTTGCCACTCTTTGGGCGATCCAGACGTTTTCGGGGTGAATTTCGTCGGTACGATCCACGGCGATGCCGCCGGTGCTTAAATTAGCCGTGGCCCGCAGATAGGCGATCTCTCCGTGGGCTAAAATGCTGGTTAATTCATAGCCCTGTTTCTCTAGCACATTAAGGGCGGTTTTGTCAATAGTTATTTTAGTTAAAACGTTGGCATGACCGTCACCCCGGTTGGGATCTTGATTAGTAATTTCGATTAATTCTTCTACAGTTGAGCGCCCATCACCGACGACGTGAGCGGGAATCCGTTCGGCCACGGCGGCGACTTTACCATTTATGACTAAAATTCGGTGATCACTGCCTTTATAATACCTTTCTACGATCACGCTGCGGGTTTTCGAGGCGGCACTGGCTAGATCATAGGCTTCCTCTGCTTCCTGTTGAGTTTTAACATCGATGCTGATGCCCCGGCCGTGGTTGCCATCGAGGGGTTTAATCACGATGGGAAACCCTCCCACTTCCTCGATTGCCGCTGACAACTCATCCAAGTATTGAATCACCGTACCCCGGGGGACTGGAATCCCACCATCCTTGAGGATAGTTTTTGTGCCTTCCTTGTCACAGGCCAACTCAACGGCTAAAATCCCCGAAAAACTGCTTAAAGTGGCTTGAATGCGCTTTTGGTGAACGCCATAGCCCAATTGCACCATGGCACGAGCGCTCAGGAGTAACCAGGGGATATTTCTAGCTTGTGCTTCTTTGACGATGGTTTCTGTACTCGGACCGAGGGAGGCATTATTGCATAAATCGCGTAAATCGGCTAAATCTTGGGCTAATTCTTGCTTAGGATAGGTTCCCGTATCGACAATCGATTGACACAACCGCACGGCAGCTCGACCCGCATAACGTCCCGCTTGCTCGTCAACGTACTCAAATACCACGTTATAGACTCCGGGGGTGGAGGTGCTTCTAGTGCGACCAAACCCGACGGGAGTTCCCGCCAATTCCTGCAATTCTAGGGCGATATGTTCGATGATGTGGCCCATATAAGTGCCAGTGCGGACTCGTTCAAAGAAACCGCCGCGATAACCGGGGGAGCAGTAATGTTCGACTAAACTGGGGAGAACGTCGATTAATCCCTCGTAAAAGCCGGGGATTTCATTCGATGGCTTCTCTGCGAGATCTTCGAGATCCAGACGCATAACAATGAGCTTGTCGCGACGAATACTCCAGTAGTTGGGACCGCGCAGGGTTTGGGTTCTGAGAATTTTCATGATATAGCTGATGTTCGCTGTTGAGAAGCACAAAGAAGCCGTTGTTTATTGTCTGGTTTTCTGAGAGCGGTAAACTGTTCATCGTGAACAGTTTTTCAGGAGTTTTTTTACCCCAATTTAGGGATCACTTGCTGTTTTTTGAGATGATAGCCATCACCGTAGGCCAGAATATGTACCCGCAGATTATGCAGACTCAGGGGTTCGTTAGCGGTGACGTGATGGTGGTTGGTGTGGGACATTTCCCTAGCATTAATTACCGTCACTGTACCGCAGCCGATTACTGTCATCGTGCCATCCCGTTCAAACATAGCGCAGGTATCCTCATCGATGCCAATTCCTAAACGTTCGGGATAACCGGAGATAGCACTCATTAGCCGGGCCATGCGGTTGCGATTGTGGAAGTGTTGATCGACAATGACTTCAGGAATGAGACCTAATCCCATGGCCATATCCACTAGGGCCCGATTGGGTGCTTCCCCACTGCTGCCCCCGGCAATCATGTGATGACCCATAACGGCGGCCCCGGCGCTAGTTCCGGCCAGGGTTAATTCTCCCTGTTGCACTCTTTGTCTGATTCTTTCCATCAGGGGAGTATCGGAGAGCAAACCGCATAAACGCAGCTGGTCGCCTCCGGTCATAAATACACCTGTACACTCTTCGATGTAGGCTTGAAATTGGGGGTCTTCTCCCTGTACGCGATCACGAATATCGATAACTTTGACGTATTTTGCCCCCATTTCCTCGAAAATCTTCTGATAGCGATCGCCGATTAAAACCGGTTCTCTGGAAGCGGAGGGAACAATAGCGATCACTGCTTCGCTACCCCCAGCGCGATTCCAAAAGGTATGCAGTATCTCTTTACCGTGGACTTTATCCTCGGCACCTCCAATGACTAAAATCGCCGTTTTGAGAGATACGGGGGTAGGATTTTGGTGGTGTTGGGTTTCTAGCTCGATGATCATGTCACTGAACGAATAGACATTTTTAGGGATGGAAGGTTTTTCGGGAAGATGGACAGGTATCTTGATCTTATTTTCCCTGAACGGTTGATGGAAAAAAATGCGGTTTAGGAATATTTTTCGGGACATCAAGCAATAGTAGAGGCGATTTTAGCAATTTTCTTCGATCCACTGGCAATGACGGACTGTTAGTTAACTTTTAGTCTAGGCTAGACTTCGATCACTCAAGCTAGAGCCAGAAAAACCCCTAGACAGTACAGGATAGTCTATCATGTTATTGAGATAGACTAGCGCCAAATTAGCAAGATTTTAACCGATCGAGCCGTGACAAAATGATACATTAAACACTATCCCAGTCTAGGCCTTAATTTTCCCCGTGCAGTTTGACATTATTACTCTCTTTCCCGATTTTTTTACTTCACCGCTGCAGTCAGGGTTGTTGGCAAAAGCTCTCGAACGCGACATCGCTAGGGTAAATTTGGTCAATCTCCGGGATTTTGCCCACGATAAACACCGTCGCGTCGATGATGAACCCTACGGTGGTGGTGTGGGAATGTTATTAAAACCAGAGCCAATTTTTGAGGCGATCGAGTCTTTAGAAACTTTACCACCCCGGGAGATCGTGCTGATGACTCCCCAGGGGGAACCTCTCAATCAAGCTTTACTGAAAACTTGGGCCAGTAGTTATCAGCAGTTAATTCTCATCTGTGGCCATTATGAAGGGGTAGATGAGCGGGTTTGTGAGCATTTGGTGACTAGAGAGGTATCTTTAGGGGATTTTGTCCTAACTTGTGGGGAAATCCCGGCTTTAGCGATTATTAACGGGGTGACGCGGTTGTTACCCGGGACGGTAGGTAAGGCAGAATCGTTGAAATTGGAGAGTTTTGAGGCAGGTTTATTGGATTATCCCCAATATACCCGGCCGCCGGTCTTTCGCAGTTGGCAAGTGCCGCCGGTTTTGCGATCGGGTAATCATCAGGATATCGCTGATTGGCGCTATCAACAACAACTCGCTCGCACTAAGGAACGTCGTCCAGATCTCTGGCAAAAATGGCTAGAGGAACAGGATTAATCGCCAAAAATGCTCCTGTGGGCATGATGAATTATGAATGATAAATTATGAATATAGCGTTTCCTAAGCTAGTGAGGTACACCTATTTTTCTTGCCTTTTGCCTCTTGCCTAAAACCCATAACTCTTGTACCTCAGCAGACTGAAAACCGCTATATATAGTTTTCCCGACTGTCTCAAGAAACCCGTTTTCTTGTAATAAATATTAATTTCTGTTACAGGGGTATTGAAAAATTCGGGATTCTTTGCATAAAATAGTCCCATTAATCTTTTGCGGTCAGCGTCATGACTTCTACCCTCTTGCCGAGCTTTCCTGCTGTTGACGATGCTTTGTTCAATTTTGCTCAATCTGATGGCTTGAGTCAAGCTAATCGGGTGAATAGTGCGAGAAATCAGCGTTTAACCGCTACCGTAGTTTTCCTCGATGCTGGTGTTAGCGATTATCAAAGTCTCCAAGCTGGAGTAATTCCAGAAGTCGCCACGGTTATTCTCTCTGCCAATCAAGACGGAATCGAACAAATCACCGCTTTTTTACCACAAAATCCCCAGATTACCACCACCACCTCTATTATTAAATCGGTGCGTTACGCTATCGCGCTTCACCCCTAAGAGTAAG
>VYLM01000032.1_pt1 | contig 48049 bp, 43 predicted proteins | sample 5109491 | NCBI WGS metagenome assembly VYLM01 (sample SAMN12291813, study PRJNA351875) | freshwater metagenome | isolation source: freshwater lake | place: USA: Michigan, MSU3 lake | collected 2011-08-06 | reverse complement strand
TATTTGTGCCGTAAGTGTCTCCCTGTATAGATTTCAGCTACTTTTAGGCGTAGGTACTCTCATCGAATTTTATTTTAAGTTAATTATTTGCATAACAATTCCCGAAGAGCCAGACCTTTTAAATGAACTTATCAATAAATAATTTATTTGAACATATTCAAAATCAAGAAGTGAAATCTACACGAATGTATCAAATAGTAGAATCAATGATTGATGATAATGATTGTTTTAAAAATCTTCTTAATAAAATTAAAAATTACAGTAGAAATCCACAATATAATCCACCTTTCTATTTTAACTTAGACAAGGGTGGAGGAAAACGCGTTAACAATATCCCAGAATTACTCGAATTATCTATAGATAATCCCAATAAATTTAAAGAATACATGGAAAAAGGAGATTTTGAGCATTGGCTGGATAATATAGAGATAAGAGAAACAGAACTAGCAAATATAGCTCAGGGGACTCGCGAGAAAAATTTCCCTAACGATGATGAGCGCCTACATTATTTTCTCAGAGAATGCTGTCTAGTCTTGATTGGGAGAAACCCTTAATATTTCCTAACAAAAACTTGATTTGATCGCCGACTGGCGCAATCATATTATTATAGGGGCGAATTGCATTCGCCCTCTTTGAATAACTGCTGCTGCTCACCAATATGTGAGGGAAAGTCACAAATAGGAGATGCCGAGGTTATCTGCCATTTTCCAATAAAAACCTTCTTTCTGCGCGAACAATTGCCTCTCTAGTGGCTAAAACTGCTTCTGTATCCACCGAAAGAGAAGTCACACCCCAAGCAATCAGATCATCGATAAGTTCAGGATACTGGACGATGGCCATGCCGCAAACGGAACAGGGAATCTGTAAAACTTTTGCTTGAGTGATAATTTGTTTTAAAGCTGCCCTGACTGCGGGATGACGGGCGTTAAAATATTCTGAGAAATGTTCTCGATCGCTACCTAAAAGTAATTGAGTTAAATCATTAGTACCAATAGCGATTAACTGTACCCCTGCTTGCACATAATCCCTCAATTGAAAGATTACCCCCGGTACTTCCACCATTATCCCCAATTGGAAAGAAGGGACTTGAGTGAGTAAAGCCGATTGTACCCGTTGCCGGCAGAAAATAAATTCTTCAACCCCACGGACAAAGGGAAGCAGTAAATTAATATTGGTGGCGCTGGTGGTTTGTACCCGTCGTAAAGCTTGCAATTCTAGATCAAATAGAGTCGGATCTAATATATAACCATGGGTTCCCCGACTGTCTTTAGCCGAATGTTGAGCATCAAAAGAACGGTAAAATAAAGGCTTAGGCTGGATACTAAGGGCAAATTGTGCGATTAAATCACTTAATCTCTCGATCAATGCTTCTTGATGCTCTGGTGTTAACCATTCTTCTAGATTGCGCTGAGAAAGTAACTCTAAAATCATCCATTCTGAGCGCAATAAACCGATCCCATCAATAGGCAGCTCTTGGATTCTGGCAATACTTTCAGTTTGACTGAGATTAACCATCAAACGGGTAGCAATTGCCGTCCCGTCGGTTTCTCTGGGGGGTGCTGGGGGTAAGGAAATCTGTTCCTGAGATGCTAGAGAAATAATTCCCCTCGTACCATCTACTAAAATTATCTCGCCTGAGCGGATAATTTCTGTGGCATTTTTTACCCCGACAATGGCAGGAATGGCTAATTCCCGGGCTAAGATGGCTCCATGGCTAGTTAATCCCCCCTGTTCCGTGATCATTGCTCGAATTTGGCGTAAATGGGGCAGTTTTTTCGGAGGTAAATTAGTAGTAACCAGAATGCAATCCTGAAAATTTGCCTCTGGGGAGTCGAAATTGCTGATCACTTTTGCCACTCCCGATGCCAACCCTGGGGATGCCCCTAATCCTCTTAAGGGATAATTGGAGGTAGTAGCGGTGATTTCCTGACTGTGACAGTTGAGAATATAAATTTGACCATCTAGCATCATCAGCCATTCTATGCTGGTTAAGCTGGGTTTTTCCGCTAGTAGAGATTGAACCAGTTGACAAAGGCGATCGATGGCGAAATTATCTAAACAGTAGCTTTCCTGTAAACTGGGTGCTAATAATTGTGGTGCAAGCAGATTACTGTCACTGTTGAGATAATAAGCCCTGGATTTATTGCCTAATTGCCGACTGCGTAATTGACCGGAGCGATCGATAATATAGGTATCCGGTGCCACTTCTCCATTAGCTAAACTGTGTCCTAATCCCCAAACCGCCTGAATTTGCCAGTTATCCTCATTAATCAGCACATTTCCCGCACAATTGGCTGGTAATAATGGTTGTACCAGTAAAGATAATTGAATTTTTTCTAAACCAATTCCCACTTTTCGCCAATAAAATAGACTTCTGGCGGTGAATAACTCCGCCCAAGCTTGTTTTAGGGCATTTTCTAGATTATCTGCTTTAATTCCACTGATGGGGGCGGAAAATAAACCGAGAGTTCGCCGAGCCAGATGAGCAGGTAAGGAAAAGCGCCATACTAGGCTATCCATGGATAATTGTGCCACGGCCGCCGTTAGTTCTTCTAACCAGAGAGGAGGAATTTGCGCTTGTAAAATGGCCCGCCGACTTTCTTTGGCGACTAATTGCAGAGCTTTTGGGTTATCTACGTCTAAATAGAGGGAAGACTGGGGAAAATCAGTCAGGAACGAGTCAGTATTGTTGATAGTTTCCAAAAATTCCGCAAAAATGCGGTTTAAAATGGCAAATCCCCTGATAATTGGGTATCCTCGCTGGTGTAATTCACTGGCAATAAAAGCTTTTTCCCCCACCAGGGGGCGATCAGAAGCACTAATGCGATCGAGCCAGCAGAGAATGGTCACGGGATTTGTTAAGAATGGTGAAAGGATTGTAAAATTATTGTGTGATTTTTGTAACTTTTTGGTTCTATCTGCTAGTTTAACTCACCGTCACTATCTTGAGGATGATCTGGAAAGTGGGGTGTAGGGTGTAGGGTGTGGGGTGTGGGGTGTAGGGTGTGGAGAGGGGAGAATAAATAAAAGCAATCTCCTGACTCCTATCTCCTGACTCCTATCTCCTGACTACTGACTACTGACTCCTATCTCCTTAGCTGATAAGATAGGATTCGAACAATATTCGATCGCTGCGAGAAATTGATGGACACACCTGCGAAAGTTTTGTTAGTGGATGACGAACCGGGGGTTCGTGAATCTGTGCAAGCATATCTACAGTACGGGGATGAATTCGAGGTAAGAACTGCTAGTAATGCTAACGAAGCCTGGGATTTACTCAATCAAGAAATTCCGGAATTAGTTATCTCCGATATTATGATGCCGCAGGTGGATGGCTATCAGTTTCTGAAGAAATTGCGCGAAGATGCTCGTTTTCAGACAATTCCCGTGGTTTTTCTCACTGCAAGGGGGATGACAAGCGATCGCATTCAGGGTTATAATGCTGGTTGTGATGCTTATTTATCCAAGCCTTTCGATCCCGAAGAATTAGAAGCATTAATCAAGTCTTTAATCGAGCGCCGTCGTCAATCCCTGCAAGCCACCAGCGAAAACGCTAGATTAGAAGAAATTGCCCGAGATATCCGGGAATTAAAACAGCAGGTGGGACAACAGAACACTTTTACTACCACTCCCCCCCCGATTAAAGTTGATCTGACCCCCCGGGAACAAAGTGTTTTAGATTTAGTAGCGGAGGGATTGATGAATAAAGAAATTGCCAGTCGTCTAGAAACCAGCGTTAGGAACGTAGAAAAATACGTCAGTCGCTTATTTAGCAAGACTGGTACTAATAGTCGCACGGAATTGGTACGTTTTGCCCTAAAACACGGTTTAACCAGTTAATATAGCAGCTACTGTTTGCGGCTAGAAATCCATTGGTGGTCTATCATACTTTGTGCTTTTTGTCAAAAAAACTTTTTTTTTGCAATAAAACTACACAAAAAAAAGATCATCGTTGTGGGTGAAATTGACTCATTTACCTGTCTTAATTGGGATTATCTTCTAGGTGTGGCAAGGGTTTCAAGCTTTGCTGCCCAAAAAAGTATAGAATACCCGATTATGAAATTCTATCAAATCGCTGTAACCATTGGAACATCGTTGTTAAATAAAAATCTTTCTCAATTAATTCTTAAGAATTTGTAAATATTGCAAAATATTAATTTAAATATTCTCAAGTTTTTGGAGTCAATAGATAATTTTTGCTTATCTTTGACCAACATTGGTTTAGGAGTCAGTTATCAGTTATCAGTTATCAGTTATCAGTTAACTGAGAAAACTCCCCACACCCTACACCCTACACCCCACACCCTACACCCCACACCCTGTCCCCTAATGCCTAGAGAATTTCAATAATTCCTTGACTGCCATCGAGACGAATTAATTGACCATCTTTTAACAATTTCATGGCATTATGCACATCCATAACCGCCGGAATTCCGTATTCTCTGGCAATAATAGCACCATGGGATAATTGTCCCCCCACCTCGGCAATAATGCCCACAGCTTGGGATAATAAAGGGGACCATCCTGAGTCAGTATAGGGAATAACGAGAATAGTATCAGGGGCAATTTCTAGATTTTGTAGGGTTGGCATAATTTTGACTCGTCCCTCCACTGTCCCCCCACTAGCGGCAATTCCCTGTAAGCGTTTTTTGGCAGTTAAATTTGAGACTAAAAATTCTTTTTTCGGGGGTTGTCCATAGACGATATAGGGAATATCGTTTAATTGAGAGTTTTCTTGGAATTGTTGGCGACGCTGACGAATAATCTGGTTAAGATTGGCGATATTATTATTCTGACCTAACTGGGTAACTTCTGAGTAGTTTAGATAAAATATATCTCCCGTCTCTGATAATATTTGTTGCTGTAACCAGAGGGTTTCCAAAGCGAGAAAATGCCAGCGTAGGTGAGCTAAAAGACGGGAGTAAATTTCAGTCACTTGGTTTTTGATATTTAATCTTTTTTGGACATTGTGGGAAGATTTGACTTTTTTCTGGCTATTATTGCCCGGAATATCTAAGGGTAGTTGTAGCAGATATGGGGGATTTTCTCGCCATCTCGGTATCGAAATATCAGTCCCCACTTCGCTTAAATAACCGTAGGTTTCTAACCAGAGGGAAAAAGCTGAGTCAAAATCTCGATCGAGCGTATTTTTTCTCAGTTCAGATAGCGATCGCATTGAGGCTATTTCCGGTGCTTGAGAGTTATCCAATTTCTCAAAAGGTACTCGCGAGATACTGCGACGCAAAGCGAAGCTAAGGGGGGCAAGAATACTATAATAGGTGGCTTTTTTTAAGACGGTTAAAATCTCCTCAATTTGCTCTAAAATCTCCCCTGAAGATAAAGCTTCTAGGGAAGTAGCGTTAATTTTTTCGAGCGTTGGGATAAAATAGGTTTTTTGATCTTGGCTAAAGTCTTTTTCTAACTGTAATTCCCGTCCTAAAAGTTTTAATAAACCAGGGGAATTAGCCAAGGTTGCCGTTAACGGTGGTTTGGTAAACTTTGCTCCTTTGGTCAGGAATTCTAAGCTTTCTGGAGGTAATCCCATGCGACGGAAAATTGTGCCTAATAAAGAAGCATTAAAATAGGCTCTTTGATAGTGTAAAGTCGCTGTTTCATTGAAGTCCAAATCGAGGGCTTTTTTGTCTAAAACTAACTGGAAAATATCTCCCCAAACTCCACAGGTTAAAGGACGATTAATCGACCAAGGCAAAGGACGAATCACTCCGGGGATAACTTCAGCTGCGATTTTTCTTGTCCAAATTGGCTGTAAATTAGTGATAGGACGGCACTGTAATAACCATAATTTGTGTCCGTCATGAGTCCATTCTATATCTTGGGGAATGCCATGATCAAGGGTTTCTAATTGCCGACAAAGATTAGCTACCTGTTGAATAATAGCCGGGGGAATATCTCCCGCTCCGATGATAATATTTTCTTCTAAATTAACTCGATAACTTTCGGGGGTGACTCTCCCCGATACAACTCTGGTGGCATCTCCGGGTAAAGCTTCAATAACCACATCTAAACTGAGAGGATTAATCGGATCACGACTGAAGGCAACCCCCGAAAAAACTCCTCGAATTTGTTCTTGAATTAACACAGCCATGGCCGTGTTTTCTTGACCTCGATCGAGTCGATAATTAACAGCATTAGGACTATTATAGGAGGTTTGGCAACTTAAAATCGCCGCCGCTAAATTTTCTTGATCAACAACGTTAAGAATTGTGGTATATTGTCCCGCAGATGAAGCGGTTTCACCATCTTCTCCAATAGCGGAAGAGCGGACGACTAAGGGATGATTAATATCAGGATGAAGAGATTCTATTAACGGTTGTGGATCATCTCCTGGTGGTAAAATCCAACCCCTAGGAATGGGATAACCGGCACGCTTAAGATCGGCTAAAGTGGCGGCCTTTTGTCCCACTTTTGAAGCTGCTAGATTGTCATCAAGAGTTTGGATCGATCGATCTCCACGAAAAAAACGAAACATAGTTTTTGATTCATTGTTAACATTTGCTTCAGGTAAGTCTAAATCGTCGGCGATTTTTTGAAAAATTGCCCCTAATAGACAGGCTAAAGCAATGGCAGTTATAATATAACCTGAATCGTGGGGACGGCGCAAGGTGAGAATTAAAGCTAATAAAAATAATCCTACCAATCTCCCCGTAGATTTTTCTCGAAAAATAGTAAAGCTAATCCCACTGATAATTGAGGTGAGAAAAACGGCGACAAAATCGTGAACGATTAATCCCCAGAAAACATTAGTAGTTCCCGCACCTTTTCCTAACCAATAGCGCCCCACGACTAAGGCAATTAAAGCTAATAATTCCCAAGTGGAGCCGGTGGGAAAAAATAAACGGGTTAGGAAAATAACGATAATTCCCTTGGCTGCTTCCGAAATTACCGCCAAAATTCCCACTAATTTACCCCCATGGTAAAAAGCGGCAGTTACACCGATATTACCAGTACCTAATTGGGATAATTTACGTCCAGTTACTAGATAATTTATCCAATCAATCAGAGGCAGTCCCCCGATGATGGGACAGACTAAAAAAATAAATAGGGATCCCCAAATTTCGATCATTATATTTTCTGGCTCTAAAAAATAGTTAATTCTCGGTGGAGTCCTGACAGGTATCGGGATTAGAAGAATTCCGCCCACACTCCCTTAAATCTTATATAGTATTTTAGCTCTACCAACCCACGACATTATTTATTTTAAATTTTACTTTATAAATACTTACAGCCTTTCTCGGACAGATGAGGTATAGTCACAACAGTGATTGCAGCAATTACGGGTGTCTTTCTTGGAGACTGACCTAAAACCTTCTTCGAGAGCCTTGTCTAAGTCTCGATAATTTTTCGGTTGTAATTTTCCCAAGATAGACTTGATTTTTGGGCAAAAGTTTTCAATAGTTTTCAATCGAGGTAAAGTCGAGAGAGTAAGGATGTAAATAAACTATCTTAGGCTCCTTCTTCTCCCACAGCTTGACGGACTTCTTCGCTGACATGAATTTTATCACTCACCCTTCGCTCATTTCTGGAACCGAAAATTTGATAAATTGTCTCAAATGCAGTCTAGCAAACGCATTGAGCGTTCTACTCGAATATTTATTAGTACAAAAAGACCATTTTGAGGTTAAGGAATTGATTAGGGTTTGAGCGAGCCAATTGGCGATCGCAATCTCGGCAATGTTCTGCCTACCTTATTCGCTAAAAAGCATACAGGATAAAGGTTACAGCAATTTTAAAACCCTTGCCTTAAAAAATTAAGCCAACAATGAGTTATAATTGATAGCAATTACAGAAAATTATTATCTTGAAAATAAAATAAGACTAGGTTTATGTTGCTCGATCCTTTGGCAATGTCTTCAGTAGAACTAGATAATTTAAATCAACTTCCTGATTGTTCGGCCATATATTTTGCTATCGATTCTCAAAATAGAATTCTTTATATTGGTCAAGCAGTTAATCTTTTAACTCGCTGGAAAAATCACCATCGTATATATCAATTACAAGAAATTAATCAAGATTATCCTGTAAGAATAGCTTGGCAAGTTTGCAATAATGAAGAATTAAATGAAATTGAACTATATCTAATTAAACATTTTCAACCTTTGCTAAATAGAACACAAGTTAAATCTCCACAAATTGTACCATCAGAGTTAGTCTTCCAAAATTTTCTCAGGGAATTTTCTCGACGATTAATCATTATTGGGTTTAAACCACAAACTTCTCAAGAGCTACCACATATTCATTTGAAATATGACTGGACAGATTGTTCTCCGAAAGGGACAGCCGCAAAGATTAAAAATTTTATTCAAGAAAATAATCATATAAATACCAGTTTTAAGATTAGAAGAAAACCTTGGGGAAGAATCAGGGGGCCAGAAGATTTTCAAATAGGCAGTCGCGCACAAAAAGCCCTAGCTCGTCAGAATCGTTCCTATAATAATCATTGGGAAATGGCCTGTAATGGAGTGATAATCTCTATCACCCCTACCGATAATTATAAACAGATTAAATCAATAACAAATTTTCAAAAACTTGCTGGGGTAAAAATGAGAACAATCCCAGAACATGATTTTAAGAGAATGTCTAATCAATATCCTGATGATTTTGCGGATTTATCATACTTTGTCGATGATTTAGTTCCGTTACTTTGGATTGAAGGGTAATCTTGAATGGGTGCATCTCAATTTTGTAGAAGTATCTATATTACATTTTGGGCGCAAGCGTTCATTGCTGTCAACTCAAGGAAATAGCCCGCAAAATTTGTTGAGAGAGAGCCTCCCTTTTCCTGTTCCCTGTTCCCTTGCCTAAATAACCAATCTAAATGTTCTACAGCTGACAATGAGTCAAAGCGATAAAATAAATTGAGCTTAATGGCTTAAAACTCAAGCAGATGGAGCAAATAAAGGCAATAATTGCGGATTTTAATCGGCAAAATCAACCTCTCAAACTGAAGAAAAAAGCGAAAAGAGTAAGGTGGACGATGCACACCCTACAGACTTAAGAAAATCTGATTGACAGTGAGATTTAATTCCGTGAAAGTCTGAGAAATTAGGCGATCACTATCTCGAAATTGCCGAATTTGATATTCTTCCTCAACTAAGCGACAAACAGAGATGGTCGGTTGTTTAGAAGTGCCAAGAAAATTACGCCCACCCAAGGCTGCATAATCGACAATCCAATATTCAGGAATACCCATTTCTTCATAATCAGCAAATTTTAAGTAGTAATCATCACGCCAGTTAGTCGATACCACTTCAATGATCAGAGGGATAGATGCACCCTCACTAAGGATTGATTCTTTTTTCCATAATTTTTCCTGAGCGAGCTTGGTTCGATTTAGCACTAATACATCAGGAAAATAACCAGAGTTTTTACCAGCAGGTCTGACAATCGCTTGGTTAGGAATTAAATAAGGAAGACCCAGTCTATCAATTATTCCACTGAGTTTAACAGTTAAAAATCCTTTGATTTCCTCGTGTTCTCCTGCGGGTTGTGCCATTTCAATAATATTTCCCTTGTGTAGCTCATAACGTACTCCAGAATTTTCAGGCAGCCAAGGGACGAATTCCTCGAAACTAACAGTTTTAGGTAAGGTTTGGCTCATAGCTGGCAAAATAGCTTTCTCTCTCTACTAACTTCCTTAGCTCTATTTTACCTTGAAGTAAGGTGGGCATTGCCTACCCGACAAACTCTCTACACAATCTGCGATCGCACTATCGCTGCCAAAAACGATGAGGACGAAACCAAAAATATAATTGGTGACGACGGCGAGGTTCATAAAAGGAGTCAGTTGCCAGTTAGTTTTTAGATCTCCATTTGGCAATATTACACCCTCATAAAATTCTTTACCACCGGAGCCGCCTAGTAAGTTTATGATCGGGTCTCCTTGATTAACGCTGAATGTTACAGCCCCTCCTGATGATAAAGACGATGTCGGTGGCTTAGATGTGTAGTTATAGCGCTTTTCACGTTACTGAGGTATCGACAAGTTTTGCCAACAAAGGGTTTAAGCCTCTTGCCCATGCCTCATTCTGATGAAAAATGCTATGATTGCTTTGAGCGCATAGAGACAAGTGCTAATATTAGGAACAACAGCTTCGGAAATTTCCGATCCTCCTGGATAATAAATATAGCTATCGGAAATTTCCAATCCCTCTGGATAATTTGTCGGGGGAACGGCGAACGTAGTGATTTCCCTGGCAAGGGCTTCGGAAATTTCTGATTCTCCTGGATAATAGATATAGCTATCGGAAATTTCCAATCCCCCTGGATAATTTGTCGGGGGAACGGCGAACGTAGGGATTTCCTTGGCAACAGCTTCGGAAATTTCTGATCCTCCTGGATAATAAATATAGCTATCGGAAATTTCCAATCCCCTCGGATAATAGGTATAGGTAAATGTGGTATATTTTGAGTTATCAGAAAATGCCGGGGGACGTAATTGAGGAATTTCTGCACCCAATACCCTAGAGCAATCTTCAAGTGGCATATATTGTTTAGCCATCGACATTTACTTGGTAATTAATAACGGGAAAAAGTGAGAGATTTAAACGGAACTACACTGATGGACAAAATTAACAAATCAACTCTGCTGTAACTCATACTACTCAGTCCTCTATGCTAAGATGATCCAAAAAACGCAAGTCTTTAAATTGATGGGCAAAAAAAGTTTAATTTTACTCAATAACCAAGGAGTTATACATAGATGTTTATTTTTGACAGTAAAACCGATATTTTAATTGATTCTCAGGAATTAACCTTTAAAAGTGAATATTTTTGTGACTTTTCTCGCTATTTTCAGAATCGAGAATTTGTCAACGGAGATGCTTTACAACTCAGTGGTGATCATTTTGAAGGGTATCTTTCAAAGATCATCATCGATGAAGTGATGTTAGAATTATCGCAACGTAATTGTTTAATAAATGTTATGGGAGTAGTCCATTCTAAAATGTGGGTTTTTGCGATTCCTATTCAGGTGAATTCCGTCTTCTTCCAAAATTTGTACTCAGTAGAAAATAACTATCTTGGGATTGTCCCCCCTAAATCAGAAATTTCCATTTTTCAACATCCCTTTTCCAATCGTTTTCAGCTTTACGTTCATGATAATTATCTGCAACAATTGTGCCAAAATTTAGAGCTACCAGAAGCGAAAAAGTTTTTAAATTCTTCCGCTTCTTCTGTTGTGATTTGCCCATCGGAAAAAATTCGTCATCTCCAACAATCTTGTCATCAACTTTATCGAATGCTATTTAATTTAGATCGTCAACAAATATCTGGGCAAAGAAAAGCATTAAGATTAAATTTTGTCAAGCAAAAATTAAAAGAAGAAATTGTCAAAGATTTTCTTTTGACTTTAGCAGTAACCAAAGATATTAAAACTCCTAAAAACACTATCAGACGCACCTCTATTCTCAAAAAAGCAGAAGAAATGATGAGAAAAAATCTGCGTTCTGATCTGACTATTCCAGTGATTTGTCAAGAATTAAAAGTAAGTCAACGCACCTTAGAATATATATTTAAAGACTTCTATCAAATGTCTCCTTACAGTTATTTAAAATTGCTTCGTCTTAATGCTTTACATCAATCTCTTAACCAAAATAATCAGACAAAATTAACTTATGAAATTGCCGAAGAATTAGGTTTTTTTCATCGAGGATATCTGGCCTCTGATTATAAAAAACTGTTTGGTTACTTCCCCTCTGAAACCTAAAAAAATAGTAGGGGTAGGAATTAGGATTATTTTTGCTTTGAGAACTCAATTCCTAACTCCTCTTCCAATTCAGTGCCTCTCCCGTACTTGTTTGGTAGGGGCGTATATTGTACGCCCTTTCTTCGATCTCATAACCTCAAGAGAGCCATTAATAATTAGCCCCATCGAGATTAATTTACTTAATTCCCACTAAAAAAGTTGTACCGATCGCCATAATTGCCAATCCGATTAACTTACTAATTAGAGTCGCTTGCTTGGCTAATTTTTCCTTGATGACACTGCCAAGGAAAAAAGCCCCAGATGCGATCGCTAATTGGATCACGGTAAAACCGATTAAATAGGCAACTAAAGCGGCAACTCGCGCCCCGATAATTGATTCTCCGTAGGCATAACCGTGGAAAATTCCCGCGATCATTGCCAAAGTTGCCAGAGCGATCGTATAGAGATTAGAATGATTTTGTAACCCTTTTTTCAGGGTTAAAATTAGTCCAAAAATCACCACAGAAAGGGCAATAATCCCTTCAGGAAAAAGTAAATTTATTCCCTGTAAATGAATCCCAGTCCCGATTAAAGTGGCAATCGCAAAAGCGATCGGAATTAATAAACCCTGTTCCATCCCCACAGCAATTAAACCACTAGCCACCACAAAAGCTAAATGATCTAAACCGATAACCGGGTGAGCTAAACCCGATAAAAATCCATTCCAAAAATTATCGGGAGTTTGCCCTGCCATGGCATGATGGGCAAGGGTTTTGCTGGCAAAAATTAACAGGAAGAGAGGGACAATAGTTAATATCTTTGTCCAGCTTTGACGAAAAATTATCTTCATTGATTACCTCAAAATTATGATTCGGAAACCCGCGCAACAATCGCCCGATGTCGGGGACTGGTGGGGGTAATGATCGGTGCTTGAAACCCCGCTTCAACTAATGCCTGTTCGATATCGAGAGTAAAATATTGATCGAGATAGGGTTCGGTACTCTTGAGTAAGGTGAGGACATAAGGGGGCATTTTTCGATAAATTTCCGAGCGCGGATTCATATCCATCAGCGTCAAATAACCCCCCGATCGCAATAAACGACGCGCTTCGGCGAAAATTTCTCTAGTAGCCTGTTGGGGTAGTTCGTGGAACATTAAAAACGAAGATACCAGATCGTAGGACTGACTGGGTAATTGAGTTTTTTCCGCAGCCGCGTGTTGCCATTGAATCGTCTTTTGTTTTTGTTGAGCCTGGTATTGAGCAACTGCTAAATAGTAGGGAGAGAAATCCAACCCAGTTACCCGCGCTTGCGGATAAGTATCTTGCAGCGCAAAGCTACTCATGCCGACACTACAGCCTAAATCGACAATATCGTTAATTTTTGCCTTGATTTGCTCCTTTAATATCCGGTGATATTCCCGTCGCAATCGCGGGTCGCCGTCCATCCCCGCCCCGGGCCAGATGGTAGAATGGACAGCATAGGCGGCAGATTCTACCTCAAAAGCTGGCAACCAGTCTAAATTGCCCTTTTCGTAAGCGTGGAAAGAACAAACGTAGTATTCGGGATAGACGAGATCGGGATTTTCTACCGCTTGCAGTTCCTGACTCCAATCCCGTTGCTGCCATTGTTTGACGGTTTCTCGCCAAGGTACGCCTAGTTTTTCGGCTCTTTTAATCATCATATTGCGGGCCTGATAGCGAGCGATGTCAAAAAGCGGTTTTATGCCGAGAATACGGTTAACTAGACCAGAAACAGGATTAAAGGAGGCCGGAACGGGTGTAACTGTCATAGAAAAGCTTCGATCGTAAATTTTCCCTTTCTCATCTTATAACAGTGATCAGTGATCAGTAATCAGTAATCAGTGAAAAAACAGCACTGTTACCGCCATTTAATACTGCTCAGTTAATACCACTCACTGAAAACTCACATCTAATAACTGTTGACTGATAACAGCAAAAAGCTCCCTAACCCCCATCTTGCCAATTTTTAAGTAGGTAGGTGTTGAAAACTTTCAGATGCCCCCCTTATTAAGGGGGGATTAAGGGGGGATCGGCACCCCCCTTATTAAGGGGGGATTAAGGGGGGATCGGCACCCCCTTATTAAGGGGGAATCCATCTTCAATTTAATTATAACCAGCTACTTATTATGAGAACAATCGCTGAAATCAACGACAAAATTGCTAAAAAAACTGCTGTAGTCTGGACAGTAGAGGAATTAAAAAGCCGCGTGAGCGAGATGGGAATTAAGGAGGTTTTTTCCCAAGTAGATGTGGTTTGTACGGGAACTTTTGAACCGATGGAATCTTCGGGGGCAATTATTAATTTAGGTCAGACGGATCCGCCGATAAAAATTCGTCAATGTTGGTTAGATGGGATTCCTGCTTATGCTGGTTTTGGAGCGGTGGATTTATATTTAGGAGCCAGTGCTATTAGTGATCTAGCGGCCAAAAATGAGAATTTAGAGGGAGAAAATCCCGAAAGGGGCGGCGGACATATTATTGAGGATTTAATCGCTGGAAAATCGATTCAATTGCGCGCTGTCGGCCAGGCCACCGATTGTTATCCTCGCACTTCTTTTGAAACGATTATTTCTAAGGAGACTATCAATCAATTTTATCTTTTTAATCCTCGCAATCTCTACCAGAATTTTATCGTCGGAGTCAATGGGGGAGAGCGGACTTTATATACTTATTTGGGACCACTACAGCCACGATTAGGTAATGCAGTGTATTCTAACCCCGGGGCAATTTCTCCCCTGTTAAATGACCCAGATTTAGAGGCTATAGGCATCGGTACGCGCATTTTTTTGGGAGGAGGAATCGGTTATATTGCCTGGGAAGGAACCCAACATTTTCCCCTGCAAAAACGCCTACAAAATCGAACTCCTATTGGACCAGCTTCCACCTTAGCCTTAATTGGTGATGCTAAACAAATGAATGCTCGCTGGGTGCGGGGTTGTTATTTCAAAAATTATGGGGCTTCTTTAATGTTAGGGGTAGCAGTACCGATTCCGATTTTAAGCGAGGAAATCGTTCGACATTGTGCCGTAAAAGATGAGGAAATTGTCGCTCCAGTGGTGGATTTTTCCATTCCCCGGCGAGTCCGTCCTACCTTTGGTTTAATCACCTACGCTAAACTAAAAAGCGGTCGGATTATGATCGAGGGAAAAAGTGTGAGGGTGGCTCCTTTGGCCAGTATTTCCCTGTCCCGGGAAGCCGCTTTAGAATTAAAAGCACTGATCGAATCGGGAGAATTTACCCTCACAGAACCCGTGGCAAAAATTAATCTAGAGCGGACTTTTATTCCCCAGGATCGTTGGGGCGGAAAATTATCAATTGAGTGAGGAGTTAAGGGATTGCGTGCAGGCGGCACAACTACAATTAAGATGACGTAAAATCGGATTTTCTTCCCCGGTTGTCTTGGCGATAATCATGTCACCTAAGTTCTCGGTATTGAAACTAGGATGAAAGGACTCTGGGGCAGCTTGTACGGAGTTAGTGGTAACTAATAGGGTTAATAAACTAGCGGAAGCAGTGGCAAGAATAACGACTTTTTGATTCATAAGTTTGCGGGAATTATTAGCAATGAATACCACTGATTATAACACTGCCCCCTGCCGACCGCCTCCGTTAACGACCTAAAAGATTGGCAATATCAGCACATCCCCCCGGAATAGTTGCCCGCGACTTTTCCCCACACCAACGACAACAATAGTGACGTTGTTCCTCGCTCATGTTTTTCACCCCGGTAAAATTGACATTTTCTACCACTGCTCCCGTGTGTTCTCCGCTGTCATAATTGGGGGGAACGGTACGACTGCGGGGGGTAGCATTTTCTAGGGAACCATAAAATAAACGCATCCCTTTGATATCTGCCCCTCTTAAATTAGCTTCGTAGAGAATTGTCCGCGATACATTTGCTTTCACCAAATCGCTATAACTTAAATCGGCCCGCACCATATTCGCTTCGCTTAAATCCGTCCAGCGCAGATCCTGCCCAGAAATGTCGGACCCCGCTAACATTACCCCCAATTGTACTACTCTTGTACCGAACTCTCGATCCTCCGCATAACCCCCTTCCCCGTCTAGAATCGGTCGGCCCAGATAACGATCGCGTTTAATCGGTGATAATAGCCGCGATTGACTCAAAAAACGCAGTATTTTCGCTTTCCCAGAGGCATCGACACTGCTGAGGATAGAAGCGGTGCGACCTTCTGCGATCGCTCTTTCCTGGGGCCAATCTTCTAAAAATCCCTCCTCATCCAAGGCTAGATCGGAAATCCCCTGAAAATAGGAATCGATCGTCTGTTGTTGGGTAATGCGATTTTGCTGTATGGTTAAATCCTTAGAAATAACGTACTGTTCCCAGGCCACATAGACAGCTAACACGGCGATCATAATCTGTCCCAAGGCCCCCACCCACTCGGCCCAGGAACCGAACTCATCGTATTTAAAACTCTCCAACCATCGCAATATGCGATCATAAACCCCTAAATATTTCCCTAATCCGGCCAGAGCAGCTATAAAAACGATAAAAGCGAAAACCGTCTGACGTTCAGAGGGGGTGAGATAATGGGCGATCCACTGGCGAATAGAGGGCAAAATCACCTGTAAAGATATTAATATCGCTACTATCGCCCCAGAAAAGCCTAACCAGTCCCAGCTAAAGACGAGGCCGATAGTCATCACCATCAGGGGGGCCAACAGTAACCCCGCGTTACCCGGCCGAAGATCTTTTAATAGTAGGATGCGCTGACGCAGAGGATTACGCGAAGATAAAGAGGAGACGTATTCGGAGGCATCGGGGGCTGATAAACTGGCTTTACCGTTATTTTCGGGGTTATCGGCCCTATTTTCTGCGGCGAGTTTTTCTGGGTCTTTGCGATCGCTCATATTAATCCTTGTCAAGAGAAAATAATTCCACACCGAAAACTGAGGCGAAAACCCTCGATAAATCTTGCTGTACTTGCATAAGACTAATATTAGGCAGAAACTGCTGTAAACTGCCCACGGGTTTATTAGCAATCCCACAGGGAATAATTTCGGCAAAACCGCTTAAATCCGGACAAACATTAATGGCAAAACCATGATAGGTAATCCAACGACTAACTTTAATACCGATCGCCGCTATTTTATACCCTTCTACCCATACCCCCGTCAGGCCCGCGATTCTTTCCCCCGACAATCCATAAATAGCGATAGTTTGCAGGATGACTTCTTCCAATTGTCGCAAATACCAGTGTAAATCCTGCTGATAATAGCGCAAATTGAGGATCGGATAGCCCACTAACTGCCCCGGACAGTGATAGGTGACTTCCCCTCCTCGCTCGATTCTATGCACTTCTTTGTCGGTTTTGTCAAGATTAAATTTAATAAACTTAATATCTGAACCAGTACCGAGGGTGTAAACGGGGGGATGTTCCAGTAGGAGCAGCACATCGGGTAAGTCAGGATCGGCAATTCTCGCTGCGACCAGCGATCGCTGTTGCGCCCAGGCCAGAGAATAGGGGGTAATTGCCTGAATTTTCAGCCCACAGAGACGAGGTATTTTTTGAGCATTCATTGCGAGATGTGTCAAAATATTTAAGAAATGTAAAGGAGCGCAAAGGAAGATTAAAAGAAGAGAAGATATAGATGTTGGGGAGAATACTAAGTGCTAATCTAAGGATATCCCATCTATTCGGATGTTAACCGTCCTACAGGAGAAACAATCACCGGATTCTCTTGCTGGCGGCGAAAATCGGTTTCTTTAAATAAAAGTTAACAGAACTTCGCACTTCTGTTAAGAAAAGGTTGAGAGAAACTTGTTAGAATAGAGGTAAATAAATCTAGTTGCAAATAGGCGCTCGACCCGATGAATTTTCCGCGCGATCCGACAAAAAAAAGAGAACGAAAACACCGACAATATCTAGACTGTGACCTCTGACAACAGCGCGATCGAGCGGATTTTTGAGGATTAAATTCCTAGCATCAACATCCCTTAAAAATAGTTGATGTGGACGGTCTATAGCAAAATTTTTAGATGGAGTAGTGAGTATGAAGCTATTGATTCAGGGCAATAATATCGCTGTCACCGAAGCTATTCATGATTATGTCGAACAAAAGCTGGAGAAAGCGGTGAAACATTTTAACGGCATAACCACAAAAGTTGATGTTCACCTCTCCGTGGAAAAGAATGCACGCATTCCCGATCGCCACAAAGCGGAAGTAACGGTTTATGCTAATGGAACAGTGATTCGCGCTCAAGAAGGAAGCGAAAATTTGTACGCAAGTATTGATTTAGTTTCTGATAAAATCGCTCGTCAACTCCGCAAGTATAAAGAGAGACTGGTGGATCATCGCACCAACGCCACCGTTAAAACTAGCGAGGTGGTGCAAGAGAAACCCTTAGATGATAACCTAATTGGCGATCGCACTCCCGAATTACCTGCGGAAGTAGTGCGGATGAAATACTTTGCTATGCCACCGATGACTATTGAGGAAGCACTAACACAATTGCAATTAGTCGATCACGATTTCTTTATGTTCTGCAACAAAGACACTAACGAAATCAACGTTATCTATCAACGCAATCACGGCGGTTTTGGTGTTATTCAACCCCGTCCCGTTAACGTAAATGGCAAAGAATCCAATTAACAGTTAGCGACCACAAATAAAACTAAAGACTGGAGAAATTCTCCAGTCTTTTTCTCATCTAACCAAGATTAACTTTCACCACTTTATTTTTTTCTGCCACCGCTTTCGGGAGGGTGAGATAAAGAATACCGTCTTGATAGTTAGCGGTAACTTGGCTATTTTGCACCTCCACTGGTAGGGTAATCAAGCGACTAAATTTACCATAATAAAATTCGCTGTTTTCCACCTCGGCAGGGCGTTGACGTTGCCCATTAATAGCCACCATTTGTTTGCTAACCTCCACATCGATATCTTTAATATCCACACCGGGTAATTCGATTTTCAATTGCACGGAATCCTCATTAACAGAGATTTCCACTGGGGGACGAGATACCGATGAAGTTGTCGGTAATACTTCTTGAAAAAGTTGATCGATTTGACGTTGAACAGAATTAATTTCTAGGAAGGGAGAATAAAGAGTGAAAGCCATAGTAATAATTTCCTTGAGAGGTTTTCTCTGACTGCGATTACCTCCATAATAAGCAACTAACTTGGCTTACACAAGGCGGTTTTCAGGAAATAAAAAGTCGCAATAACCGATACAGTTATCAGTTATCAGTTATCAGTGGCAAGTGGGAAGTTGTGGGGTGTGGGGTGTGGGGAAGTGGGGTGTGGGGAGCAAAAAACCGACGGCTGACGGCTAAAATCACTGTTATAACCATTGTTGTAATTCCGGCCAACCCAAACCCTGACGCACGATATCCGGTTGATCGCTGGTAAAATCAACAATTGTTGACACTTCCGAACCGGGAGCCGAACCATCTTCGATAATTAAATCAACTATATGATCGAGGGCATCGAATAGCCTAGGGGTTTCTAATCCCTTGGTGGGAAAATCCCCCTCCTGATCGGGAAGATGGGCAGAACTAGAGATAATAGGATTTTCTAGGGTTTCGAGAATAGTGCGACAGATAACATGATCGGGAACCCGGATACCGGTGGTTTTCCGCTTCGGATTCATCACCACTTTCGGCACTAATTTAGTCGCCGGTAAGAGAAAAGTGTAGGGACCGGGTATAACTCGTCGCATAATCTTATAGGCATAATCGCTGACCACTGCGTACTCGGAAATATTCGACAAAGAAGAACAGAGAAACGTCAAGGGTTTATCATTAGATAGTTGCTTGATTTGGCGAACTCGTTCGACGGCGGATTTCACATTGAGATCGCAACCGATCGCATAGACGGTGTCGGTAGGATAAAGCATAATTGCCCCATTTTTCAGGGCATGACAGATTTCTTGGATAGAACGTTGTTGGGGATTTTCCGGATGGAGAGAGTAAATAGTAGCCATGATAGCAAAATCGTCGCCTATTGGGATTGTCCCACGGGAATTGCCGGGGATATGTGTTTAGGGGCATTAGTAGATTTAGGAGTCCCCTTAGAATACCTGATTGCACAACTAAAAACTTTAGGAATTGAGGATGAATATCAGTTAAGAGCCGAAAAAGTGCATCGTCGCGGTCAAATTGCCACTAAGATTCACGTCGATGTCACTGCCGAGAAGTCCGCTGATCATCACCACCATCACCATCATACCCCCGCTCGCCATTTACCAGAGATTGAAAATTTAATTAAACAGGCAAATTTACCCCAGAAAGTCCAAGAATGGAGTTTAGCGGTTTTTCAACAACTTGCGATCGCAGAAGGGGCTGTTCACGGGATCGCACCGGAAAAAGTGCATTTTCACGAAGTCGGGGCAACCGATGCCATTATCGATATCGTGGGGACTTGTTTGGGTTTGGACTGGCTATCGGTGAGTGAATTATACTGTTCTTCTCTACCCACCGGCGGCGGTACAGTTCAGGCCGCCCATGGTCGTTTACCGGTTCCCGTGCCAGCAGTAGTACAATTGTTCAGTCAGGGACAAGTACCAATTTATAGTAATGGCATCGAAGCGGAGTTAGTAACACCTACGGGGGCAGCTATTGTGACAACTTTAGCTAAAAGTTTCGGTAAACCGCCGAAAATGCAGTTAGAAAAGGTCGGTTTAGGAGCAGGGACAAAAGATTTACCGATTCCCAATCTTGTCCGGCTTTGGTTAGGGAAAAAAGAATCAGAAAAGCTAGATGAAAGCGAAACCGTGGCAGTTTTAGAAACTCAAATTGATGACTTAAATCCGCAAGCGATCGCCTACTTAAGTGAGTCTTTATTACAAGTGGGTGCCTTGGATGTATTTAGTCAAGCAATTACTATGAAAAAATCCCGTTTGGGAATACTTTTGACAGTAATTTGTGGCTTGGATAAAATTGCTATTTGTGAAAATATGATCTTTCAGGAAACCACAACTTTAGGCATTAGAAGGACAATTCAAGAGCGATCAATCTTAAAAAGAGAGATACAATCGATCGATACTGTCTATGGTCAAATTAGGCTAAAAGTTGCCTATAAAGAGTCAATTAATCAACCGATTACCGTACAACCAGAATACGAAGATTGTGCCGCAATTGCCCGTCAGCATCATCTACCTTGGCGATTTGTTCATCAAATGGCCTTAGCTGTTTGGCAAGAAAAAAATCAGTCTTGACAGCCGGGCGATTTTATCATAAAACTGCTATTGTTCAAAAGCTATTTTCAGGAAGATAATCCCACTTTAAAACCTGTTCTTGGCTAAAAGGACAATCAACTGGAAAAGTTTCTTTTGGTAAATTAGTTTCATTTACCGTCCCTCGCACTGCTTTTTGATAACATTCTGCGAAAATATCGGCTAAATAGGGTTTTAAGCTAGGACTATCCCTGAAAATAAGCTCTAATTGTTCTCTTTGCTCATCAATGGTATTTATTGAGCTATTAGTCCGTTTTTCTGGTTGATATTGCCATTTAAGTAAGTGCATCAAGAGAACTTTTAAACGACTGAATACCTCCCGTCTATTATTACGTCCCATATCGGATATTTCTTCGATTAAGTTATCTAAATCAAGGGCTTGTAAATTACCCTTTTTTAAGTGATTTACGGTTTGCTCAAGCCACAAATTAAAATCAGTTTCATAAAGCTGAGATAATTGATTTTTCATGTTGATAATATCCCATTTAGAAGTGGGTGCTAACGGACTACTCTCTTAACTGTAACCGTTCAGGGGAGGTATCAAGCAGTCAGTAACATTGACGATGATAAGTTTCACTCCATACAGATACTGGCTCTCTTATTCTTTGTGTGATAAGTTTAACGTATATAGGAGCGATCAATCTTTGTGTCCTTTGTGTCTTTGTGGTTCGTTCCACTCCCTCGCTGGCAAGACCTTATCTTAGAATACATTTTACCCACCAAACCCAAAAGAGCCAGATACCTTCTCAAGGAGCCATTTTTGACTGACTCTGACCTATCACTTTTAAACAGGATTTAGTATTAGCCAGCCCCATGTACAATCAAAAATACTAAATTTAACCAATAAAATAAGGACGCTGCCAATTGCGTCCTCAAGGTATCTGGAAAAGGCTTTTTTCCTAGACTTTCCGAGAGTAGTATTCCACTACTAACAGTTCATTAATCGAGAGGGCAATCCATTCTCTTTCCACAACGCCATTCACTTTGCCCACGAGGGTGTTTTTGTCAAATTCCAAATGACTCGGCAGATTGGCTAAACCGGGGTATTCCATATTTCTTTTGACTAGATCCTGGGAACGCTCTTGATTTCTGACTCCAATCACATCACCCGGACGGCACTGATAACTAGCAATATCCACAACTCTACCGTTAACGGTGACGTGACCGTGATTGACTAATTGTCGCGCCCCCGGAATTGTCCCGGCCATACCGAGACGGAAAACGGTATTATCCAGACGCATTTCTAAGAGTTGCAGCAGCACTTGACCGGTGGAACCAGTAGCCCGGCGAGCTTTGCGGACATAGCGAACTAATTGTTTTTCGCTGACACCGTAGTTAAAACGCAGTTTTTGTTTTTCTTCTAGACGAATGGCATATTCTGAACGTTTTTTGCGGGCCTGGCCATGTTGCCCGGGTGCATAGGCACGACGGGCATTTTTACGGGTTAGGCCCGGTAATTCCCCTAAACGACGCACAACGCGCAAGCGCGGTCCTCTATAACGAGACATACAAACAGTCTGCTCCTATTTAAATTTATCCCAAAACTATCATCATAGCACAAATTAAGTAATTTAGTTGGGGTGTGGGGTGTGGGGTGTGGGGTGTGGGGAGAATAAATAAAATAATCTCCTATCTCCTGAATACTGAATACTGACTCCTGACTCCTGAATACTGACTCCTGACTCCTGAATACTGACTCCTGACGGCAGCTGATGTATTTTTTTCATTAAAGATGAGGCTAATCTCCGCCATCTTAGGGCATACTGTGAGTGTAACGAAGCACTATATTATTCAGGTTGCTTTCCCACTCCTTCCCTAGCTGAATCTCTATCTTGGAGAAGCCATTAGTCATGATCGAAATGAAAGTCGCTGGAATTGCCCTAGACGCTATCACTCGCAGTCCCATTGTACTGCTGAAGGATGGTTCCGAGCGTCGCGCCCTACCTATCTACATCGGACAAGATCAGGCTAAGGCCATTATCACCGTCCTCGAACAACAAAGACCCCCTCGTCCTCTTACCCACGATTTGATCACTAATATTTTTAAAGCTTGGGACATGGATTTAGAAAAGATTATCATCCATTCTCTCCAAGATAATACTTTTTATGCTGTTCTCTGTCTCCAGCGCGGCGAAGTCAAAAAAGAAATCGATTGTCGTCCCAGTGATGCGATCGCTATTGCCCTGCGTACCAACAGTCCCATCTGGGTAATGGAAGAAGTGATCGCTTCTGCTTCTATTCCTGTTGATCGTGATGCGGATGAAGAGGAACGTCAAGCTTTTCGCAATTTCGTCTCCAATCTTAGCCCCTCAGATCTGATCCAACGTCGCGGTGATTTTAGTGATCAGTGATCTTGAAGCGGTCAGCCGTCGGCTAGATAAAAATGATAGTAACAGGGAAATTACGGCGGATTCAGGCTTAGTCTGGTAGATATTCTAAGTGGGAAGGCTTATCTAATCAGGAGTTGTCTGTGCCAGATGGATAAGCTGTACTAAATTTAAACTGCGTATTGAAAATTTTAGTACAAATGCTCAAACTGCCTCTCCCTGCTCCGCAGCTCTGGCGCTCCCTTGCAGTCTTAACGAGTATAGTCATTTCAAATAAGTGTGATACAGTCTAGACCGACAAAATCCTTAAAAACTCTGGGATTGATATTCCCAATTTTAATTGAAATGACTATAACTCTATAGTCATCGACTCGAAGCTTGAAAAGACCAGTCAAATTAGCACTGAAAGCTTGAGGACTAAAATTGGCAAAATTGTCCGACAACAGGCGAACTTTACCGAAAATTTGCTCTTGAATAATTGCAGGGAGTGCTGCTAAACCAGCGATTGCTTCGGCTGTAAATTCTACCAAGTAGGCTATTACCAATTTAAGCCTAGTTTTTTAGCTACTTCCTCGGCTGAAATCTCCCTTTCTCCCTTTTCAGTCTGTCTTAGAGAGTCAAGAAATTGCTGCTTAATTTCAAGTTTCACTTTTTTGTCTTGGTCAGACTCGAGTAGGATAGATTGGATAGTTTCGGCAACTATAATCTTCTCAAAGCAACGATTGGCTCTAATTTAGCGGCACGATGAGCGGGAACAACACCGAAAATCAGACCGATGGCACTGGAAACTCCTAAAGCGAGAATTATGGCGGGGATTGAGACACTGGTGGTTAAAGCGGCAAAAATTCCCGCTAGATACATTCCTTGAATGCCGACAAAAATGCCGATAATTCCGCCAGTGGTAGCTAAAATCACCGATTCAATGAGGAATTGACCTTTTATATCCCCTTCTTTCGCTCCTAAAGCCTTTCTTAACCCGATTTCTTGGGTTCTCTCCGTGACTGACACGAGCATAATATTCATGACACCGATTCCCCCGACAAAAAGGGAAATACTAGCGATCGAGGCTAACATTCTAGTTAAACTATCGTTAGTTTCTTTGGCCATTTCTAGGATTGCGGTTTGGGGGAAAATCTGCACATAATTCTCGTCGCTGACCTGATGACGCATTTGCAGCAGGTTGCTAATCTGAAACTGGGCGGCTTTAATTTGGCTGGAGTTTTTGGCCAAGACAGAAATATGAGTTAGGGGAATGCCAAAGATAGAGCTGCGGCCTTGAACCCGATTAGACATGGTAGTTAGGGGAATTAAGGCTCGATCGTCCTGATTAGCCTCAAATAAGGAGCCTTTCGCCTGTAAAACTCCAATGACTTGAAAACTAAGATTGCCGATGCGAAGATTTTCGCCCACGGGATTGCGATTACCAAAGAAATTTTTAGCTAATTCCGATCCCAAGACAATCACGCGATTATCCCGTTTCAGGTCAGATTCCATAATAAATCTACCTTTAGATAGTTGACGGTTACGCACATTTAGGTAATCGGCTCCCACCCCGACTAGGGGGCTATTACTGGTTCTATTACCGAAGGATAAGATTGTTTTCCCGCTGAATTCGGGAGAAATGGCGGCAATGGCGGGAACTTGAGATGCGATCGCTTGAGCATCTTCGTAGGTGAGCGGCCGGGGATTAGGAATTGTCCGCCGGACATTGCGCGAGGAGGTGGAAACAAATAAAACATTCGGACCGAGGGCTTCAAACTGCTCTAGGGCGACTTTTTGCGCTCCTTCACCCACCCCCACTAGGGCAATGACGGAGGCGTTACCGATAGCAATTCCCAGCATAGTTAGACCACTACGCAGTTTATTGGCCATCAAAGCGGAAAAAGCCATTTTCAGGTTTTCGAGCATTTCCATGGTTAGTTATATTCAGTAATCAGTAAACAGTAATAAGTAAACAGTAAACAGTAAACAGGGATAAAGATGAAGATATAGCGTTTTTCAGTCTGCTGAGGTACAAAAGTTATGGGTTTTAGGCAAAAGGCAAGAGGCAAAAGGCAAAAGGGAAGAAAAACAAGTGTACCTCACTAGCTTAGGAAACGCTATAAATAAATAAATAACTAATTAACTAATTCACTTACATCTGATAACTAAATAACTAATTAACTTAAAACTTACATCTGATAACTGATAACTGATAACTGATAACTGATTAGCGTGCAGAGATTTGGATCGTTTCTGGTTTACTTAAATCGCCGGTAATAGTTAAACTGCGCCGATTAGCGTTGAGATGACGGACAATTTTATAGATAGCTTCAACTTGGTCACTAGCCCCGATTTTGGCCGCTAGAGTGGCTAGGTCAAGAGAAGTTCCCGTTTCCCGGACAACTTGCACGATTTTTCTTTGTAAATCCAGAATAGAAGCGGCGGCTTTTTTCCCTGCTTCTACCCCGGGTTGATGGTAGGCGTTGATGTTAACTAAACTAGCATAGAAACTAACGGCCCGTTCGTAGAGGGCGATTAAGGCCCCTACCTGACGGGGAGTGACCTCTGGGATCGTGATAGTGATAGAGTGACGACTATTTTCGTATAAAGCTTGTCGAGTACCTTGCAGTAATCCTGAGAGGAAATCGCCAGCAGTGGAGCCGGTTTCCACTTCGATGGAATCTCCTTGTCGGTCTTTTAACACTTCAATAAAAGTGGCGAAGAAATTGGGAATCCCTTCGCGTAATTGTTGGACGTAGGCGTGTTGGTCCGTGGAACCTTTGTTACCATAGACGGCGATACCCTGGTAAACCGTCTTGCCATCGAGGTCTTTTTCTTTACCGAGGGACTCCATGACCAATTGTTGCAGATAGCGGCTAAAGAGATAGAGACTGTCTTTGTAGGGCAGAATCACCATATCTTTCTCTCCCTTGCCATTGCCCTCATGATACCAGGCTAGAGCCAGTAGGGCGCTAGGATTTTTTTTCAGGTTATGGACGCGGGTGGCGATGTCCATTTCTTTGGCCCCGGCTAACATTTCATCAATGTCGATACCCTGCAAAGCGGCCGGGAGAAGACCGACGGCGGATAGTTCTGATGTACGACCACCGACCCAATCCTGCATGGGGAAACGAGTTAGCCAATCTTGGGCGTGTTTGTCCAGTTGGCTACCAGGCATAGTGACGGCGACCGCGTGTTGCGGAAAGTCTAAATCTTGTTTTTCGTAAGCGTTGCGGACCTCTAACATTCCGTTTCTCGCTTCGGGAGTGCCGCCGGATTTACTGGTGACGATAACCAGGGTGGTAGCTAGGGGTAAATGGGCTAAGGTGCGATCGATGCCTTTGGGGTCGGTATTATCAATAAAAGCAATCTCTAAGGCGGGAAAATCGGGGGATAGAGCCGAACCGACGAATTGGGGACCCAAAGCAGATCCCCCGATGCCTACACAGAGAATATGGGTGAATTTTGACCGATTGGGCGGCTTAATTGCTCCAGAGTGAATTTTCTTGACAAATTCTTTGATCTGTGCTATGGGTTCGGTGATTTCGTCCCGCAATTCCTGGTTAGGAGCGAGTTCAGGAGCGCGCAGCCAGTAGTGGCCGACCATACGCTGTTCGTCGGGATTTGCGATCGCACCTCGTTCTAAGGCTGCCATGTCTTGGAAAGCACGCTCAAATTTTGCTTCTAGACCTTTGAGAAAAGCCTCATCGAAGGGAATCCGACTGACATCGAGATAAAGTTCTAGGTTAGGGTGATAGTATAACCAATCTTGGTAACGTTGCCAGAGTTGCAGATTATCCATAAAAAAAAGCGAAATTTTTGTTTAATTACTCGTTTAGGAGAGATAGGATTCTATCCTCTCCAATCATCATACAGGTAGTTTTAGACTAGAAGTTGACGGTTAAGCATATATTAGGGGTTGGCAAAATGTTAACAGTGACGGAACTATCCCCTAATTGTTCGGTTTGCTGGTGTTGGCTGTTGATTTTTTAACCTTTCCTATGGCTATCTACTCATCCCCTCTCAAAATCGGTAACTTAGCAGTACATAGCCGCGTCTTGCAATCACCTTTATCCGGTGTCACCGATTTAGTGTTTCGGCGCTTGGTGAGACGCTTTGCTCCTGATTCGATGCTCTATACGGAGATGGTTAACGCGACAGAAATCTCCCAGCTGCAAGAGTTACCGCAATTGATGGTTATCGGGGACAAAGAACAACCAATTAGTATGCAGTTATTTGATTGCCGTCCCGATTTTATGGCTGTGGCGGCGAAAAAAGCGGTTAAAGAAGGAGCGATGACCATCGATATTAATATGGGTTGTCCTGTTAATAAAATTACTAAAAAAGGCGGCGGTTCTTCCCTTTTACGACAGCCAGAAATCGCCGAGCAAATTGTTAGGGAAGTGGTGAGAGCGGTATCGGTGCCAGTAACGGTGAAAACTCGCTTGGGATGGAACGCTCAGGAGATTAATATTATCGATTTTGCCCGTCGTTTGGAAGATGCGGGAGTGCAAATGTTGACCCTGCACGCACGCACTAGGGAACAGGGTTATCACGGGCCAGCCGATTGGCAATGGATTAAACGGGTGAAGGAGGTTTTATCGATTCCTGTCATTGCTAATGGTGATATTGTTTCTGTGGAAGCGGCGATTAATTGTTTGGAATTTACCCGGGCCGATGGGGTGATGTGTTCGCGGGGAACCCTCGGTTATCCCTATTTAGTGGGGGAAATCGATTATTACCTCAAAACAGGCAAAAAGTTGCCGAAACCCACCTCTATTGACCTGTTAAGCCTAGCTAAAGAGCATTTACAGGGGCTATGGCTATACAAGGGACAACGCGGTATCTGGCAAGCGCGGAAACATCTGGCTTGGTATTGTCAGGATTTTACCGGTGCGGCGGTTTGGCGCGATCGGTTTTCGCGCATTGAATCCCTGGGGGAGGGCTGTGATTTAATTGATGGAGCTATTGCCCAATTAAACCTTGAAAACGAGAATATTTACAGATAACGGTGCTATAAGCTGTAGAACTCGACGAACCTGTGCTGGTTCCTCAGCATCATCGACAAGGTACATTTACTATCTAAGCACGCTCACGGGTTTCAGCTTCATGGCGCAATTTGCTTGCCTGCTCCTGACTATCGATAATATCAGGTCGGGAGCCAATAACCCCAACGCTGAGAAGGTAAAATACCCCCATATTTGCTACATCCGATCGCACTCCCGTCCGTCGCTGTGCATAGACGTTTTTAGCTTATTATCATTTACTTGAATCAATGAGCATGGTGCGTTTCCCAAAATTGATCGGTGGAGCGGTAGGAGTTACATGAGAGAACGCACCCTACCAGAGCAGCGATCATACTAATCATTCTGAACGCTCGAATTCTGTCTCCTAGCGCGTATTTGTTCTAGAAGAATATAAATCTCATCTAAGAATTCGCTACCTAGATTTACCAGTCGTGATTTATCTTTAAGAGTATATTTCCCCAGCCAAGTATTAAAAAACTCTGAACCTGAATAATTATTGACTCTTTCCCGAGTCAGAGTTTGTGAGGATTTTCTAAACAAATTCAATCTTCTCGATATATCTTTGATGGCATAAAAAGGATTTTTTAGGTATTTACGCCATTTTCTTTGCTGCATCTTAAATTGTCGCTCGTTAGAGATGATCGAACTTTCTAAAGCAAGAGCTAATTCTTTGAGCAACTGTTCTGAATCTTCTGTTGCAAGCAGAGAATTTCTTTCACGAATTATAATAATTAATCTTTTGCTGAATCTCGCATGATGATATTGCGTAATTAAATTTAGGAGCTCTTGTGCCGTTATAGAGGATGGACGTATTTTTAGCCACTTTTGCCATTTAATCCAATCTTGGATATAGGAAATACAATTTTCTATTACCCTAAGAGGAATGAAACAAACAACAATAATTGAGTAAGAAAAAAATAGTATTTTACTTATCACGGAATCTGGATTATAAATACACCAAAACACAATCACAAAAATAAGCAAGCACAAAAAAGTTACAAAAGCTATCACTTTGAATTTAGAGATTACATATTTTATCAGTTCTCTGAATTTAATAATAAAATATAATACGGGAAATAAAAGTAAGAAAGCCCACCAAAATGGATGGGTAAATTGTCCTGTATTTGCTGCTAATATAGCAAAAATAGACCAGAGCAATGGAAAAAATATTAAACGAATATATATCGAAAATACACCCAGGAAAAAAGATTTACGATGACTTCTTAAATAACTTGTATAACTTGCTTGAAATACTGCGGAACTCGATGAAAAAAGATTAGTAGAATAGAGGGATGAGAGATTAATAGCATATACGAAATAGGGAAATTTACGCAATGTAAGATAAGACATGAATAAAAGAGGAGCAATAAGAACAAGCAGTTCAGGTTTTAAAGGCAAAAGCATTGTAGGATGAGACCTGAATAAAAAAGGAGAAATAAAAACAAACAGTTCAGATCTTGCAAGCATTAATGCTCCAATCACCCCAAAAAATACTACGATGTGTAGGATAATATCAATAGGACTAATCCACTTCAAAAGCCGTAATATATTTATATATCGTGATGCCTGATCGAGTCGAGACAGATGTGCATGAGTAGCAAAAAATTCCTTATTCAAACGATTGCGAGCGAACAAAATCACAAGTGCTTGGCGAATATCTGCCGCAATATCATCTGGAATTTGGCTAAGTCGTGCAGTTTGTCGATAGGCAACTTCTTTTAACCATTGACTTTCACTTGCAAAACCATGACGGAGCAACCAAAGTAAAACAGGTTGAGGCGTAATTCCTGCAACTTCCAAACTCCATTTCTGATCTGCAAGAGTTCCTTCACTACTGGCTGTTAAAAGAAAACGTCCTGCTTGCATTTGAATATCATCGGGTAACTCTTTAATTCGAGTGATAAAACCATCTTGTAAAAGTCCCAGCAGAGGAAGTAAACCATCAGGCCAAGCAAAAGGTTTAGGCACTGAGAGATTTTTATTAATTGTTTCTGGATTCACATAACCGACTGGATCATCAATCAGTCCAGATGTATTCCCAGCTATCTCATCAAGCAAATATCTGGCCTCTGCCAAAATAGGGGCAAAAACTTCGGGCGGCTGTGTCTGGAAAATAACAACGGCTGTTTCTCGCCAGCGACCATCAGTTAATAACTGTCTAGGACTGATTCGATTAAGATCGCTGAGAACAACACAGGTAGCAAAATATTCCTGAAACCGACGGTGAGCAAAAGTAAAAAATTGGGAGTCACCTGCTACTATTTGAGCTTCAGAACGGGCCAGTTTGAGATACTCTAAGGCATTCAAATATTGCTCTAAATTGCCTCTTAACTTAAAACCAAGCCGACCCATTGCCCCCCGAATCCCTTCACGGGCTGGACTAAGTCCTAAGTTCGGGTCTATAGACATACAAAAAGCTACTTTTTCTGCGGCTGTTCTTACCTCAGCAGGCGTAAGCTTAAAACGTCTTTGCAAACGATCTGCATCGCGGGTAAGTCGCTTTTCTAAATAATTTTCAAATACGCTATGGGTATTTTCGGGAAAAGGACTTCCATCTCGCATATCTTCGCACAAGATACCTAAAAACATCGGATTCTTAGTCATATCCTGAATTTCTTGGGGAGCAATTCTAAGTCGTCCGTTTAGTTCTTTCTCTATCCTTGGTTCGAGTTCTGCTTTGCGAATCAGTTCCCAACGGCGACTTTCTAAAGGCAAAATGCGAAAACGAGGCCAACCCAAATGTTTGGGTCCGCGAAATTGACGGGAAGCAATAATTCCGCGACATTTATTAAATCCGCTCAAAAAATCGTCGATCGCTTCAGCATAATTTCTGATCGTTGTATCTGCTTCAACTGAACTTAATACTTCAGGCAATTCATCAAAAGAATCAAAAAGAAATAACCAAGTTCCTTCCTGAACCCCTTTTTGAAATTCTTCGTCTAAGAATTGCTCAATGTCACGATCATTAACTCGATTTAATTCTTGTTTTACAAAGTATTCTATCAACTCTCTGTTAATTTTAACTTTGGAGGAACGTTCCAGTTTTTTCAAATTGATATATAGAGGAATAACACTCTTTATACTTTTATCTTTCATCGAACGTTGAGCTAACTTCTCAGCAACGTGTCGGAGGGCAACGCTTTTTCCTGAACCAGGTTCACCTTCTACTAAGATGAGTCTCTCACTACTTAATTCAAGGGCTTTAGAAAGAGACTGTTCGCGGCGTAGTCCCCTCTTAGTTGATTGAAAAAATGGCAGTATGAAAAATTTTACTTGCTTTCCTTCAGCTTCAACCTCTGCTTCCAACTCAGTAAAGCGATAGTCTTTCCACTCCTCACGGCTGTTTAACTGTCGAATCTCATGTTCTATGTAATCAGCAAATCTTTGTCTTTTAAGAAGACGCTTTTTTTGCTCTTGATTGTAATATAACGGTCTGATTTGCTCTGTCCATATTTTTATGATCTGGCTAATAACAATAAGTCCTCCCCAGATTACCAATAGGCAAAAAATGAGAAGTAAAATATAGTTAAATAATGAAGATAGCCAAGGAGGCAGAGGCTTCTTAATAATTTCTTCAATTATTTTTTTAAATGCCTCAACTAGCTTGAGTAAATCTTCTGGTTTCATACTCTGTTCTCTTAATGATTAGATTAGTAGTAACTAAAACAGGTTAGCGATGTCATGTTTCTGAAAAATTATTATTACAAAAAAGAAAAATATTTTCTTGTAATTTTACGATTTATCCCTAACATCGCTTACCTAGATTTTATTGGAAAATATCCAGATTGTCTAGCCTGCATTATTCATGAAGATTTGGGAAAATCATCAAAAGCCTTGCGAGAAAAGGGCTGATTCAAGTCTGAATTGAATCACTGTCTGATCTACCTTCATAGAATACCTCATTCGGGGTACGATAGGTCGTAGACATTGCTGCTAGACGGAGTGCCTCACTAATAGTTTGATAATTTTTGCTTATGGAATCGTGAAATGCTTATCGGGTAACACTTTTAGGACTATTTTGTCGAAGAAACTATCAGTATAGACCTCGTTTCCACACAGAAACCAGAAGAGCCAATAGTTTTATTAGCTGTTGCCTGCTCCTGACTATCGATAATATCAGGTGGGGAGCCAATAACCCCAACGCTTTCCCAATAAGCAACTAGCTCTGGCCCTGTTTTAGGAGGATTTTGAAGAAAAGGGCGAAAGGAGAGAACACGCAGAATATACTCTGATAAAGGCAATTTGAGATGAGAAGCTTCTGTAGATAACTCATTCTCGAGCTCTGAAGGTAAATCTAGGCTGATGTTCACGGTATTTCCTCAACGTTCAATGACCTGTCTTTGATTATATCGGAATATATTCAGTTAAACGAAGGGGTTGAGTTTCCTTGCGTAAAACCAGCCTAGGGCTGTGATTTAATTGATAGAGTTATCGCCCAATTAAACCTTGAAAATGAGAATATTTACAGATAACGATCGCACTGACCCGCTATCATGAACCTTGAATAATATTATTAGTCTAACTCTCGGTCGGGTGCAGTGATTGGTTAGATCGCTCCTAATTCTTACCTAGAATCTTGTCATACTCGGAGTGCGACCCAACCCAGAACCAAACTATCTTTTCTTCATCTGACTTCTTAATCCCTAATGCTCGCCATCCAATGCCGACTCTGACTGACCAGATTTTTTCTCTTGGTTTCACCTCTTTGAACTCTAGGCTGGGGTGAAGTGGATTTTCTTTCCAAATCTCGTAATTTTTCTTGGCTGTTTCTTGTACCCTTTGCGGCAAACTGAGAAAAAGTTGACGAAACCTCTTGGTTCTGGCTGACTTCATTCTTCTCCAAAACCTTTATCTTCTGTTCTCCCCTCTTGTTCTTCTATCAGGGCTTCCTGTGCCATTGTTATTAAAGCTCCCAATTCCAGATCTTCGTTAGAAAGGCTTTGCTGCCATTTTAATTCACTTTCAATGTCTTCCAGCAATTGTTGAGCAAGTTCATCCTGAAGAGACTCTGGCAGTTTCTGGATTTCTGTGAATGCTTTTTGCAACAGAGTAGTCATATTTTGTTAATGTTTTACAGGCATCGGACTATTTTACCACCTCCCGAGTCGAGTCATCCCACTATAACCTCACGGATTACTGCTCCGGGTAGAAGGTCGATAGCATCAGGTTGTAAATAAAGCTCGATCGCCTCCTGTATATTGTTGAGAGCTTCCTCTTGTGTAATACCGGCAGATGTGCATCCGGGCAGTTCCGGACACCAAATTGCCCATTCGTTTGTATCGGGATCGGGTTCAAGTATCACTCGCCATTTTATAGGGACTAAATCCTTAGAGAACTACCCAAGATGATAACAGATGGACTCTTCTAGGTTCTGTGTGATAAGTTTAACTTACATAGGATTGATCGATCTTTGTGTCCTTTGTGTCTTTGTGGTTCGTTCCACCCCCTCGCTAGGAGGAATGTATCTTAGAATACATTTTACCCACCAAACCTGGGAGAGCCGGCAAATTAGAAAATTCCCTTAAGCTTCTAATTCATGACCTTAAGTTTAAGGATGTTCCAGTTCCCTACACTTTTGCTTGATTCATCTTTACATCTGACAACGCCTATCCTCTTGCCAGTAGCTGTTGAAAAGCAAAATGATCAAATCCTAGAGAACCGCTTGGATATTTGTTTGATTCTTGGCCAATTCTGCCAATGTCATTCCCTTTGTAAGTCGTTCAATTTCACTGCATCAGCTTAATTCCTTGCCAATGAATCAAATAAAGACAAAGACTTTACCGCTAGTTTTGGCAACTATTCTCGGTGTGAGAGGAGGAGGCAGATTTTGCTGCCGTTTCCTCTTGATAGCTAAGACAGGATTAGTTTTTGCGGTAAAAAATCTTACTGCCTTGGTCACTGACAAAATGACAATTGCGGTAGGACCGCCAGAGAGATCTGAAAATCGGTTCTTTCGAGACGCGATAATAGTCTCCTAAGACGGGACGGATAGCCTCGGTTGCTTCTTGGAGATGATAGTGGGGAATAGTGATAAAAATATGATGGGCGACGTGGGTACCAATTTGGTGATGGATGGGATTAAAGATGCCATAATCGCGATCGATGGTAGAAAGCGCTCCTTTGAGAAAGTACCAATCTTGACCGCGATACCAGGGAATATCATCTTCAGTGTGGTGTAGGAATGTCACTAGGTCCAACCAAACCACAAAGACGATATAGGGCATGATGTAGTAGTTAAACAGAAACCAAAAGCCGTAGCTGATACCCACCCCGATTAATAGACCTAACATAAAGGTACAGCAAACGGTGCTAGTCAGTACCTGCCACCGTTCCGAGGGGCGAAAGAGGGGGCTTTCGGGCATAAAATGGGACCCCTGTTTATTAGGAGAACGACGGAAAAGATAGAGGGGATAAACAAATAAAATTAGCTGAAAACGAGCTAATTTTTCGTACCAAGCCATATTGTTATACTGGGTTTCCGTGACGGGATACCAACTTTCATCGGTGTCGATATTGCCAGTATTAGCGTGATGGGTGCGATGACTGATGCGCCAACCGTGGAAAGGTACGAGAATAGGAGTATGACTGAGATGACCGATTAAGTTATTTAACCAACGATAACGGGAAAAGGAACCGTGACCGCAATCATGACCGACGACAAATAAGGCCCAAAACATGGTTCCCTGCATAAACCAAAAAAGGGGGAAGAACCATGCTTGATTAATCTGGTAAGTTATCCAGTAAAGCAGGGTAATGATGCCAATATCAAAAAAAAAGTAGGCTAAAGAGCGAAAAACGCTTGATTGGAAGCAACGGGCCGGGATAGCTAGACGGATATCCTGTAGGGTAAATGGCAAAAATTCTCTTTTTAGGGCAGGTTTAGGTAGGGTTTGGGACACTAGGTTATAACTTAAGATGGATAACAGGGCAGTATTGACGAAGGCTTGAGTAGCTCAAGTTTTCTGTTTCTCGGTGCGCTATCTTTTCTCTATCTCAGCTAGGAGCAGATAAAACCGAGCGATCGAGCGAATTTCGTCTAACTCACTGGAATTTTATTGTAGGGCTTAATGTAACTTAACAAAAGCCCCTAGGGAAAGTCCCCAGAAGGGTCGTTAGGAAGTACATTCCCTGTTTTATAGTTCAAGTCCGTTAAAACCCAAAAAAAGGGCGAACAAAATTCACCCTAACAGATAAAGTAATCATCCTACAAACTGCCGATGAACTGATCAATGCGATCGAATCCTTTTTCAATCGTCTTTAGGTCTGTAGCATAGGAAAGACGAATACAATCATCAGCACCGAAAGCAATACCGGGGATAGCGGCTACTTTTTGGGTTTCGAGGAGTTTCTGACAAAAATCCCGGGATTTTAAACCAGTTTGACTAATATCGATAAACACATAAAAAGCACCGTTGGGAGTAGGACAATTGAGTCCAGGGAGCGATCGCACTCGTTCTAAAATATACTGTCGGCGCTCGCTAAAAGCTTTGACCATTTCCTCGATGCAATCTTGGGGACTCTCTAAAGCAGCGATTGCACCGTACTGAGCAAAAGTGCAGACATTAGAGGTACTATGACCTTGGATCTTAGTCATGGCCTTGACAATTTCCACCGGTCCTGCTATGTAACCGACGCGCCACCCCGTCATCGAGAAAGCTTTAGCAAAACCATTACTAATAATACTGCGCTGAAAGATTTCCGGACCAAAAGAAGCGATACTGCGGTGAATTGCGCCATCGTAGAGGATTTTCTCGTAGATTTCGTCAGAAACCACTAAAATATCCTTTTCAACCACAATTTTTGCTAAAGCTGCGATTTCTTCGGGAGTATAGACAATGCCGGTGGGATTAGAGGGAGAATTGAGAACAAATAATTTAGTTTTCGGTGTAATTGCCGCTTCTAGCTGTTCGGGGGTGATTTTATACTGATTCTCTAGGCTAGTATTGACGATAACCGATGTTCCTCCCGCTAACGTCACCATTTCAGGATAACTCAACCAGTAGGGTGCGGGAATAATCACTTCGTCCCCCGCTTCAATTAACGCCATGATTAGATTGTAGAGAGACTGTTTACCCCCATTGGTAACGATGACATTATCGGCATTGTATGCTAGTTGATTATCCCGCAGCAATTTCTCGGCGATGGCTTTTCTTAACCCCGCTTCCCCGGCAGCCGGTCCGTAGCGAGTTTTTCCCTCATCGAGGGCCTTTTTCGCGGCAGCTCTGATGTGAGTGGGTGTGTCGAAATCTGGCTCCCCGGCGCTAAAACTACAGACATCTTCGCCGTTTTTCTTCATTTCCTTGGCCAGAGAGTCGATAGCTAGGGTAAGAGAGGGGGTGACTTGATTGACTCGTGACGCTAGTTTCATAGTATTTTACCCTGACAGGGCTTTTCTGATGACCTACACAACCTTTAGTATTGTCCATCACCTCGATTGTTCTGGGTGTTTTTTTATATAATCTCCGGAATTGCGGCGCTTAGGGATGGGTGTGGGGTGATGGGGTGATGGGGTGATGGGGTGATGGGGTGATGGGGAGAACAAAGCTGCTTTTTGCCTTTTGCCTTTTGCCTTCGTTATTGAGTATTTTTTCTTTTCGGGGGTTTTTGTTTGCTGGTAGGGAGTAGGGGAGCGGTTAATTTTTCGTAGAGTTCAAAGAGGTATTCAATACGGTTTAATTCACTGGTGAAAGGTTGGGGACGATAACACAAATCAACGGCTTTGTCAAGTTTTTGGTGAGCTTTGAGCAAGTCCGGAGGCATGGTTAAAGGATCGTATAAATCCGCAAGGCTACTATCGGGATATTTTACCCTTGTATCTAGCACAGCTTGAGCGCAAGTTTCAACGGTTTGTTTTTGTTTGTCGGTGATATTTTCTGGAAAGGGGTAGTTATTATAAATAATATCTTTTGAGTAACGATAATCACTTTTTAATCTGCCACACACATATTTAACCCATGCCATGTGCATTTCTGAAGTTAAAATACCAAATAAATATAGATTGGCATTAGGAATTAATAAAACTTGATCATTACCAATCACATTTTTATTCATAAAACCTATTGGAATATATTTTCTTCTTTCAGATGAGACACGGGGAACAAGTAAATAATTAGTATCAGGTTGTGCTATTTGACAGAATAGAGTAGGTGTCGCCGCAAATTTACGAGTAGCAGCAGCTTTACTTTTTAATCTAAAATTTTTAACCCTATCTACTCTTTTGATGACTTCTGGTAATGTCTTTAATTCCCTGGGAGAAATATCAACTAACCATAGACAATAGCGACTATAACCATTAATAAATTCTTGCGCTCCTGTATAAGGTTTAATCCATTTTTCTGCCTTCGGCTCTAATTTTAAAAATTCTTCTTTTTCCAGTTCTGTAAAAATAAAATTACCACCATCTCTTGGCATACTACCAAAACGCATTAATGGAACATTAGATAAGGGAAAACTTCGGTTATTAATAATGATGTCACTTCCATCAACCAAATAAGGATTAATATTATTCGACTGAACAACTAATGATTCACCTTGAATATCTTCATAATCAAATAGGATTTTAGTTGTTATATTAAAACTTCCAAAGCCAATAATAACACAATGAACTGCAGCGTTTCCTTTTGCTTCATTACTCCATTTAAAAGTACGATGGGCAAAATGAATTTTTAAATGATATTTTTGAAAAAGAATATTCCAAAGTAAGGCAACTTGCTCCCCTTGAGATATAGAATTTGTGGAAACAAAAGCAACCCTGATTCTATTGCCCTGAATTATTTGAGCAGCCTTAATATACCATGCACACACATAATCTAAAACGCCTATTCCTTTCTCACCGTCGAAAACATAAGCCATATCATTCCTTTGCTCATCATTCATAATCATCGCACCCACAAAAGGAGGATTCCCTAAAATAAAATTGAGCTTCTCTTTTGATATAAGTTCTTCCCAATCAATCCGTAAGGCATTTCCATGAACAATCTTTGCCGATTTCTTTAATGGTAAACGCACAAAATACTGACCAAAAGTATTACTAACTTTAACATTCATCTGATGATCAATTAACCACATTGCCACCTCAGCCACCCTCACCGCAAACTCATCGTATTCAATACCAGCAAACTGATTAACATCTACCTGAATAATGGTACTAATATCTGTTACTAACTGCCCAGTTTTATCTAATTTATCTAACTCTTGTAATACCAAAATCTCTAAATCTCGTAACTCCCGATAGGTAATAATTAAAAAGTTGCCGCAACCACAGGCAGGATCAAGAAAATATAAATTAGCAATCTTTTTCTGAAATTCTAGTAATTTATTGCGATTGCCTTTAATCTTCTCAAATTCTCTGTGTAAATCATCTAAAAATAATGGTTTAATCACCTTTTGAATGTTCTTCTCGGAGGTATAATGCGCCCCTAAATTGCGTCGTTCTTTTGGATTCATTACCGCTTGAAACATAGAGCCAAAAATAGCAGGGGAAATTTTTCCCCAATCAAAAGCACAAGCTTCTAATAACATGACTCGCATCTTGCTATCAAAAGCCGCTAAAGGTAACGACTCCTCGAATAACTTGCCATTTATGTAGGGAAATTGAGTTAAATTCTCATCGAGATTTTTTAATCTTTTTTCTTCTGGTGTATTCAAAAGCTGAAAAATAGCATCAATGTGCATCGCCAAATCACTACCATCTTCTTTGGTATGTAGATCGATATATTCCCAGAAAATCCCCTTATTAAAAATACCAGTATCATCGGCAAATAAACAAAATAATAAACGCACTAGATAAACTTCCAAATCATGCCCTATATAACCAATTTCTTTCAGGCAATCATGAAGTTTTCCCATTAACTCGGCTGCTTGAATATTAACGGGGTCTTCGTCTTTATAAACTCGCTTTTCGTAACCAGCAATAAAATCAAATAAATGAACGTTATCAACAAAATTACTTAATTCAAATTCCCATTGATTGCCCGAATCTAAATCATATAATTTAAACCGTTGAAAATCCGAGACTAAAATATAACGCGGTAACTCATGTTCCTTTAAATTGGGAAAATAATCCTTAGCCTGTTGTGTGGCTTTTTCTAAATCTTTCCCCTTCGATTTATGCTCAACTAAAATCGTTCCTTTCCATAACAAATCAATAAAACCCTGTTTATTATCTGCTTTTTTTATCGGTTGCTCAAAACTAGCTACCCTACGCCGTGAAATGCCAAAGACATTAAAAAAATCATTCCAAAAAGACTGAGATTCTGCTTTTTCTGAAGTCTCTCCTTCCCACTCTTTTTGAAAAGCGATGGCGCGATTTTTAATTTCATTCCAACTTAAAGGCATAGTTTTAACTCCTTATCTTTCGCCGGTTTGCTCAAAGATAGTAGAAAATGGTGTAGGGAGCCAGATGCAGTCAGCAAGGGATACAGATAGTTTCCATTTTAGGTGATTTTTTGGTAAACTACAAGGAAAGCTAGAAATTAGTAACGCCTTGAGAATTGTAGCCGCTTAGTTATCAGTGCAGTTATTGACTCGAAGGAACAACTTATCGCTATGTCGAAAACTCTCTACGAACAAGATTTTCAAGTATGGCTCGCAACAACAATTAGCCACCTACAGAAGCGGGAATTTGCTGCGCTGGATACTGATAACTTAATTGAGGAGTTAACCGAGTTGGGAAAATCGGAAAAAAGAACTTTAGAAAGTAATTTGATGATTCTTTTAGCTCATTTGCTCAAATTAAAAGTACAGCACGACGCACCGCCATCAATGAAGGATAGCTGGTATTGTTCTATTATTGAGCATCGCCAGCGAATTGAGAAAAACTTACGCGATACTCCTTCCCTGAAATCCTATCTAGAAACTGCTATCGAGGAAGCTTATCCAGATGCTCGTCAAGTGGCAATTAAGGAAGGGAAACTTGCTCAATTTGGTGTTCGGATTCCCCCAGAAAATGATTATCCTCAAATTTGTCCTTTCTTGCCAGAGCAAATCTTAGATGAGAACTTCTATGGCAATTAACCAAATGTGTCTCAGCTTATAATAATATGAACAACCACAAAGGCACAAAGGACACAAAGATTAGGTTTTTCTGCCAACCCTAACTAAAACTTACCTGAACAAAAGCCCCCAGAAAACATCACTTTCTAGGGGTTTAATTAAAATTGACGGAAAACAAACTTATGGGGAGGTTAACCTCCAGCCACCGCAGGAACGATACTGACTTCATCGCCATCTTTTAAGGGAGTTTTTGTCCCATCGAGGAAGCGAATATCTTCACTGTTGACGTAGAAATTTAAAAAGCGCCGGGGTGCGCCCTCTTCATCGCATAAGCGGGCCTTAATACCGGGGAAACTTGCTTCTAAGGATTCGATTAAACCACCGACACTACTAGCACTACACTCGATGGTAGCCTTATTTTCTGTAAATTTTTGCAGGGGAGTAGGAATGAGAACTTTTACGGCCATAGATATCAAGGAAAAAGTGGAAAGGACAGTAAGCTGCGCGCAAATTTAAATTGCTTGTGGAGATGAGGCAAGGGGATAATCGCCCCATCATCCCCGAACATCAATTCTAGACGAGAACCTGTTGCCATTCGAGGCGTTCGAGGGTGCGGGAACGTTCCAGGGCCCGTTCAAAGCTTTCTAATTTCGGTTCGATTAACAGGGGTTCACCGATATAACCCTGTACCGCTTCTTGGGTTTTTAGACCATTACCGGTGATATAAACGACCGTGGTTTCTTCGGGGTCGATTTTACCCGCTTCTACTAATTTTTTCAAGACGGCGATGGTCGTACCGCCTGCGGTTTCCGTGAAAATGCCCTCCGTTTCTGCCAAAAGTTTAATACCTTCGATAATTTCGGCATCGGTGACGGATTCAATATTACCGCCAGTTTTACGGGCAATATCAAGGGCATAAACACCATCGGCGGGATTACCAATAGCGATCGATTTGGCGATAGTATTGGGTTTAACTGGGGCGACAAAATCCCGTCCTTCCTTGAAAGCTTGGGCAATGGGGGAACAACCCTCCGCTTGAGCGCCACTAAAACGCACTGCTTTATCTGCCACCAAACCGACTTTGACGAATTCTTGGAAGCCTTTATAAATCTTGGTAAAGAGGGAACCACTGGCTAAAGGTGCGACAATATGGTCGGGGAGTTTCCAGCCTAATTGTTCAGCCACTTCAAAGCCTAAAGTTTTGGAACCTTCGGAATAGTAGGGACGCAGATTGATGTTGACAAAACCCCAACCGTAGGTATTGCCCACTTCTGAACAGAGACGGTTAACTTGATCGTAGTTGCCTTTAACTGCCATTACCGTGGGATTATAGATTAGGGTGCCGAGAATTTTGCCCGCTTCTAAGTCGGAGGGAATGAAAACACAACAGTCTAAACCAGCGTGAGCGGCAATAGCGGCGGTGGAATTGGCCAGATTTCCCGTACTAGCACAGGAAACGGTGGTAAAACCTAATTCTTTGGCCCGGGTAAGGGCGACGGATACCACTCTATCTTTGAAGCTGAGAGTGGGCATATTGACGGCATCATTTTTAATGTAGAGATTTTTTAGACCCAAGCGCCGGGCTAAACGGTGGGATTTAACTAGGGGAGTCATACCCGTACCCACATCGATGGGATTTTCACTTTCCACCGGCAAAAAGGAACGATAGCGCCAGATGGAATTGGGACCTGCTTGAATGCTTTCTCTGGTAACGGTACGACGGATGAGGTCGTAATCGTAGTCCACTTCTAGGGGGGCAAAGGTTTCTTCGCAGATATTCAGCGCTTTCAGAGGGTAAGAAGTCCCTCCTTCCTTAGAAACCAAGCGGGTAAAGGTGGGGATGAATTTTGAGGTTTTGATGTTTGTCGCTAGGGTCATGATTTTCCTGTCTTGCCGTCAACTGAATCTACACACATCCTATCACCGGCAAAATCTTGGTGTCAAATATACCCGATAAAAATAGTCGGGTATAAATTTATACCAAAAATAGGTGATATTCTGGGGAGCAGCAAGGGTTAAGGGGAGAGAGTTCGGCTGCCGTGTCAGGAAACTTCGGGGTAGTTTTAGGTCAAAAAAAGGACTAGGAGAAGGAATTTAAGTGTTTTAGGAGGCTATAGCCTATTTACTGCGAATTTTATCGAAATAAGCTCTAATTTTTGTTTAAATAGCTTAAACAGGGGGCGATTAACTGCGGTTGCCAGAAAGTTTCTCGCTTTACTCAGGATGATTGTCAAGAAAAGTGACAAATTATGTGATTTTGTTGAGAAATAATAATTTTTCTAGGCTGCCCAATAAAATTGACTATTTTCAGCAGGAGACTCCGAGTCAGGAGGCAGGAGTCAGGAGATTATTTTTATTTATTCTTCCTTTTCCCCACACCCTACACCCCACACCCCACACCCCACTTCCCCATCACCCCACTTCCCCATCACCCCACACCCCACACCCCACACCCCACACCCTACACTCTCTTTCAAGTCAGTGGTCAGGAGATAACTGCTTTTTGATAAAAAGTTAAGGTAGTATTGCCGTAGCGTTTTTGACGACAAATGGTTAAACCTTCTAGATTAATTGCTTGCCAAGATTTGGGATTATGTTCCACGGCAATTTCCCCCAGAGAATCTAATAAATTAGATTGAGAGATGGCAGTTAGTACCGGTAAATATAACCCGCTTTCGTAGGGAGGATCAAAATAAATTAAATCAAAACTTTTCCCCGCTAAAGTGGCTAACTTTGTCAGCACATCTCCCCGAATTACTTGGAATTGCTGGGGAGAAGTTGCTAAATTGCGCCAATTTTCCTTGATAATTTCGCCAGCGCGTCCTGATTGTTCAATTCCGATTACTAGACTCGCACCTCGACATAAAGCTTCCGCACCCATGGAACCATTACCCGCACAAAGATCCAACCAACGACAGCCGGATAATTTCTGTTGCCAGATATTAAATAAAGCTTCTCGCACCCTTGCTGTCGTCGGACGGGTTAATTGTCCTGCTAGGGTTTTTATGGGACGATTGCCGTAAATTCTCATTAGTTAAAAGGCAAATTCAGTTAATCTTTTTTGTAATAAATCAGGAAAAAGGGCATAGTATCTTTGATTGAGAGGAGAGGGATGGGGGAGAGGTAATAAAGTCACTTTCTTTTGCTGTTTTAATCCATCTTCATCGGTAGCGGTAAGGGTAACTAGCAGTTTTTTGGTAAAGCGTTCTTTATCAAGATAGAATTTATCTACTTCTTTGGGTTTACCGTAGGGTTCAAACCATTTAAAAGCTTCCGTGCCAAGGGGAATGATATGATCACCTTGCCAATAAAAAACGAGCAGTTTTTCTATAAATGGACGAAAACGATCTTTCACTTCCCCAGAATAAGCTTTATTACCAGGAGGTTTGTAGGGAACTGTATTAGTTAGGAAAATTCGATCGCACACCGATAATAGCTCTTGACGATCATGGGATTTTCTCCCCTGCCAAGCTTGAAAAAATCCCTCTCTCACCATTCTACCGGCAGCCCCGATCAAAGGTTGTCCTGCATACACTTCATCTCGTCCTAAATCCCGGCCAAAAAAGCATAACTGACTAGCAAGATTCCCAGCATATAAAACTGGTTCAAATGGGTCTTTTTTTGCCTCTTGGTAAATCAGGGTATCGATGGGAAAATCCTCTTTTTTTGCCTCTTGATGTACCTGTTTAATTAGGGTTTTAATATCGGTCATTTCAGTTATCAGTTATCAGTTATCAGTTTTCAGTTTTCAGTTTTCAGTTATCAGTTTTCAGTTCACTGTTTACTGACCACTGAAAAAAGCTTCTCCCTACACCCCACACCCCACACCCCACACCCCACACCCTACACCCCACACCCCACACCCTACAACCCAATTCACTCCTCGGTGCGATAGCCAAATTCTGCTAAAAGTGAGCGAGATTGTCGCCATTTCGGTTCTACCTTCACAAATAATTTTAAATATACCTCCCCGGCGATTAACTTTTGAATAGCCGATCGAGCGGAAGAGCCGATCGCTTTTAACATACTGCCATTTTTACCGATGACGATCCCTTTTTGGGAAGCTCGTTCCACATTGATGGCGGCAAAAACCTTGGTTAAAGCGGGAGTTTCCTCGACGCGTTCAATCACCACCGCCACAGAATGAGGAATTTCCTGACGGGTTTGCAGTAAAATCTGTTCGCGGATTAATTCGCCCATAATAAACCTTTCCGGCTGATCGGTGACTAAATCGGGGGGATAGTAATAGGGACCGACTTCGAGGGAATCAATTAACAGATTTTGCAGTTCTGCGATTCCCGTCCCCTCCAGTGCCGAAAACTTGAGCAGAGGCCAGTTATTTTCCGTCGCTAAGGTGCGATAACTATCGTCGATAGGCTCCGGGTCTTCCGGTTGCTGATCGGCTTTATTTAGCCCTAAAATCGTGGGAGTTTGGTTTTTAGTCAGTAAATCGGCAATATAGCGATCGCCATTGCCCAAAAAATTACTACTATCGACAACAAATAAAACTAAATCTACAGAATTTATGGCGTTTTCGGCATTTTTAACTAAAACTTTGCCTAATTCGTGATGGGGTTTGTGAATGCCGGGGGTATCGACAAAAATCATCTGGGAGCGCTCGTCGGTGACAATGCCACGTAAACGGTTGCGGGTAGTTTGAGCGATGGGGGAAGTAATGGCGATTTTTTGTCCCACTAATTGATTCATCAGGGTAGATTTGCCCACATTAGGACGACCAATAATGCCAATAAAACCGGATTTAAAACCAGTGGGTGCGATGGGAATTACTGCCGAATCGAGATTAAAGGCTTGGGAGTTGATCAAATCGTTCATAATTAAAGAATATTACTTAAAAAATGTTTTTACCCATGCAAAGGATAATTTTGTTCTTGTTAGTATTGATTCTAGGCTGTAGTAACCATTTAGAATTATCTATAGCGGGAAATTTAAGCGATCGCTTAACTAATTATCCTCGCTGGATGACTAAACCAGTGGTTAGTTTTGCCAGTGGAGATTTAGTTTATCCCGATTGGATGGTAGGCAATTGGACTGTCACCAGTACCCTAATCGATTTAACCGCTCCTCTTTCTCCCCAGATTATCACACCAGGTTTTGAAAGTAATCGTCGTTACCTAGAAAAATCGATCGAGTTTCCGGTGAGATTCATCGAGAAAGCTATTTCCAGACCGATAAATGCTGCCTTTTTATCCACTATTATCAGTAAACCATCAATTGTGGCCGATCGATCCTTTAATGGTTTAGCAATTAGTCGCGCCTACTTAGGTAATCAATCGGTATTATCGGTAAAAACTGACCCTAATAATCCCAATCGTCAGATTACCTTTTTACGGGGCGCTCATCAACTAATTTCCACGGTAATTGCCAGAAATAGCGAAACTCCTAGCCGAAATCAATTTATTGCCACAGAAATCAGTCAACAAATTTTCCGGGGAGAAACCAACACTTATCTTAATGAGGTGGAAACCACCACCGCCTATCAGTTATTATCTCCTAATAAAATTCTAGGCGATCAGGTGACAGCCATTTATCTTTCCCCCCAATCGCCGGATTTTTTCCAAGCACCGAATCGTCCGGTGGCTTTGTATCGTTATCGCTTAGAATTGCTGAAAGATTAAGATCACCAGTGGTTAAACCCTGCTGAAACTGGCGCAGTCTTTCCCCATCCTGTTGAAAAAGTATAGGGGGAGCTTTTCAGTGATCAGTCAACAGTAATCAGTAATCAGTGGGGAGCAGGGAGATGGGGGAGCAAGAATTATGAATTATGAATTATGAATTGGGGAGCAGGGAGATGGGGAGAATAAATAAAAGCTGACTCCTGACTCCTGACTCCTGACTCCTGACTTCTGACTTCTGACTTCTGACTCGGAGAATACTGATAAAACAATAAACTTGTAATCAAAAGTTCATGTCTGCGTCACAGTAAGTTCATATCCCCCACCTAAATTAGAGATAGTCAGTCCCCAGCCGTTTTCCAAAACACTCCTCTCACACCCACGATTATTAGGACTGACTTTTATTCCCTTCTCAAAATGGTTAAACAATAAAAACTATGACTCGCAATATTTTTAACGATAATATTTCCCCGCGCAACGAAGGTAATCCCAAACGCTCCAAATCTTCTGCGATGAAAAAACTTTTTGCCTATTCCTCCTTACTGGTTTTGGGTGCCGGGTTAGGTATCGGTGCCACCTACGCCTACAGTCAAAATCCTCTAGAATTAGCCCAAAATATTGCCACCGCTACCAATAATCCTCGCCCCTCCACAGCAGCCGCAGCCGCTCCCTCAACCCTAGTTATTCCTACCAATTTTGTCGCTTCTGTGGTGCAAGAAGTGGGGCCGGCGGTGGTGAGAATTAATGCTTCTAGGGAAGTCAATGGAGGCGGTGATTTTTCGGAATTTGCTAACGATCCTGTTTTCCGTCGCTTCTTCGGTTCCCAAATACCAGAGCGAGGAGAAAGACAAGTTCAAAGGGGTACAGGTTCCGGGTTTATTATCAGTAATGACGGTAAAATTATCACCAATGCTCACGTTGTCGAGGGAGCAGATAAGGTGACTGTCACCCTCAAAGATGGTCGCACTATTGATGGTAAAGTTTTAGGTAGTGATCCTTTAACTGATGTGGCAGTGGTACAGGTAGAAACGAGCAATTTACCCACGGTTAAATTAGGTAATTCTGATAGTTTACAGGTGGGAGAATGGGCGATCGCTATCGGTAATCCTTTGGGATTAGATAACACTGTCACCACGGGAATTATTAGCGCCAAGGAACGCAATGGCTCCCAAATTGGTGCTAGTGATAAACGGGTGGATTTCCTGCAAACCGATGCGGCAATTAACCCCGGAAATTCCGGCGGACCTTTGTTAAATGCTCGGGGAGAAGTTATCGGAGTTAACACTGCTATCATTCAAAATGCCCAGGGTTTAGGTTTTGCTATTCCGATTAAAACTGCCCAAAGAATCGCCGAACAATTAATCGCCACGGGTAAGGTGGAACATCCCTATCTCGGTGTTCAAATGGTACAGTTAACCCCAGAGGTAAAAGAACAATTAGCCGATAGTCCCATGGCTGATAATTGGAATGTCCCCGATGATTCTGGTGTCTTGTTAGTGCGGGTGATGAGAGATTCTCCCGCCGCAGCAGCGGGATTGCGATCGGGTGATGTGTTAAAGTCTGTAGGTGGTAAGAATGTTACCGATCCCGATGCGGTTCAGGAAATTGTGGCTAATACTCAAATCGGCGATAATTTGCCCGTAGAAATTAGCCGGGAAGGACAAAAAATTAATCTGAATATTCAAGTGGGTAGCTTGAATACTGCTAACAGATCCTAGTCTGGAAGATAAGTGGTAGAAGACCTAAACTTTATAGAGAGCTTGTTAGTAAGCTCTCTATATTTCTGGTTTTACTGTTGGCTCTTGAATCGAATAATTATAGCATTTATCTTAATGGTGAGATAAGTAGGTAGGCGTTAAAAATTATCAGATACCCCCCTTAATAAGGGAGATCCCCCCGCCTATCGGCACCCCCCTTATCAAGGGGGGCAGGGGGGATCGACACCTCTCTTATCAAGGGGGAATTAAGGGGGGATCGACACCCCCCTTATCAAGGGGAGCAGGGGGGATCGACACCTCTCTTATCAAGGGGGGATCAAGGGGGGATCGACACCCCCCTTATCAAGGTAGGGCTGTTTCATTCTCCCATCAGAATATCAAAAGTAAAAGCGATCACTATCAGGTAAAATGAGGAGTGACCGCCAACCTTTCAAATATATGTT
>VYLM01000010.1_pt1 | contig 49590 bp, 52 predicted proteins | sample 5109491 | NCBI WGS metagenome assembly VYLM01 (sample SAMN12291813, study PRJNA351875) | freshwater metagenome | isolation source: freshwater lake | place: USA: Michigan, MSU3 lake | collected 2011-08-06 | reverse complement strand
GCTTTTTGTAAGTTTTTCTTTTCTTCTAAGTCTAGGAAATCTTTGGCTGGCATAAGTAGGATTTTTCTCAAGTTACTATTTCTATTTTAGGTGGTTTAAGTGCGTTTTAGCTTATAAGGTAGTGGCGCGGAGAAAAACCTTTTCTTTGAGTATTACCATAAGATAAATTTATATTGTTGTGACAATCTATAAGCATCTGAGGGGGTAAGACAATCGCTAAAATCCTTATTCTCTCGTTGACCCCCTCGGATACCCTTGTACTTCTTTTGTCTATTGCCTATCCTGATATGTAGCCTATACTCAACGGATTTAGTATGACCAACTGGTTGAGGGGTTAAACCATCTCAAAAGCTGAGAGCAAACATCTTGATCTGTATTTTCTCAACCAGTCAAATCAAGCAAAAATCCTAATAATAATTACCGACTTTGCGATGGTGAACAGCCGTTAAACTATCAGGTTTAGAAACGCGACCATCGGTGACTTTATTGTAAACAATCCAGTGGTCAGCACATTCCATGCGACTAGCGACCTCACATTCTAAATAAGCGAGAGCATCGGCTAAAATTGGGGAACCATTATTAGCGGTGTGAGTATTGACTCCTGCAAAACGATCTTCCCCAGGTCCGAAACGTTTTAAAAAGTGTTTCATCAGGGTTTGATAATTGCCTTCTTCCAGAATATTTAAAATGAATTGATCCCCCACTTGCATTAAAGACTCGATCGCCCGATCTTTGGCCACAGCAACGGTAAAACCGGGAGGATCAAAACTTGCTTGCGTCACCCAAGAAGCGACCATTGCACCGCTTCTGTCTCCTTTCTTGGTGGTAATAATATATAAGCCACCACTAATGCGTCCGATGGCTTTATCGAGGTCAGTATCGAGGGATTTTCTTTGTTTAACTTTTACCTCTTGGGTTAATAGTTGTCCCATATCTGTTCCTGCTTCTTCACAGCGTTGATAGAGACTCTCGTTAGGAGTTTCTGCGCTACGAATGGGATCAAAAGCTTTGGTTAAACCAACTTCACGAAACTTATTAAATAGAGGTAAAATTGATTCATCATCATCCCCTTTAGATTCAAACATTCCGAGGTATTGTTTGGGGTTAACCGAGGCGAGAATTGTGCCTAGATTACCAGTAATTTCTTGGGCATTAATACCAGAAACGGGGGGAGTACCGATGATGATTCCCACCGCAGAAGAAGCTAATTCTTTTACCTCTTGGGGATCGGCGGATTTCAGGTCTAAAGTTTCTACAGCCAAACCAGTTTTAGTAATACCTTTGGCAATAGATTGACAGAGGCGATCGCTATAACCATAGTCGGCAATGTAGAAAACAGCGACGGTTTTTTCTGCCTTTGTTTGTGCCTGACTCCAATCACGATAACGGGTCAATAATTCAGTAACATTATGTTTTAATACTGGTCCATGACCATTAGCCACGAGATTAATATTACCTAGGGGTTCCATCCGTTTCATCGCCGCTAGTACCGAGCGAGCATTAGGAGCCATTAAACATTCATAATAGAAGCGATAATCTGGTTCAATAGCACTTAATTGCTCATCGTAAAGATCATCGGAACAGTAGTGCATTCCAAAAGCATCACAGGTAAATAAAATTCCCGAACCGTGATCGTAGGTAAAGATAGTATCGGGCCAGTGTAAATTAGGAGCGTTAACAAATTCGAGAATGTGACCATTGCCTAGGTCTAACTGATCGCCATTTTTGACCAGTTGACGTTGAAAGGGATGATGAACTAAATTCTCTAAAAACTGAATTGCTACCTTCGACCCAACGACGGTAATATTGGGAGCGAGTTGTAGCAGATCTTTGACTAAACCACTGTGATCAGGTTCGGTATGACTGATAATTAAATAATCGATTTCTTGGGGGTTAATTAATCCGTTGAGACTATCAAAATATAGTTGACGGAATTTTTCGTGAGAGGTATCCACAAGGGCGATTTTTTCCCCACGAATCAGATAGGAGTTATAAGTCGTACCGTTTTGTAATCCGAATTCAATATCGAAGCGATCGCGATCCCAATCGAGGGAACGAATAGCGGTGATGTCTGCGGTGAGATCGGCCACCTGCACAGTGAGACGTTTTGTTTTGACTGGTGTAGCAACCATCGAACCCCTCCTTATTGTTAAGTTTTTTATACTTTGTCTCTATTGTGCCACGAGGAAATAAGGTATGGAAATTTATTTTCCGATAATTACTGATAACAGCTATCTTAATGGTCAGGGAGGAGTCGATCGTCGATTTGAGCAGAAACGCTCTCTAGGTATCTGTAGGAGGAAATGGGTGTTATACATTCCAGTCAAGGTGAACTACTTCCTATGTCACGGGGGATTGCCTCAAAACCGACTTACACCCAGTTTTTGGTCTTACATCCCCGACCTAGGCAGTATCTCCAGTTCCTATTTGGTATAAAGTTAGGATTGTAAATAAGACGGAAAAAATGCTTTTACAATCGGGAAACTTCCGTTTAAAAGGAAAAAAAGCTCTACTAAATCAAGCAGAGATACCGGTTATAACGGTAATGGATGTAACGGAAACTCCCAGGGAACTCCCCAAAAAGAAACAGAAAATTTTTTTTGGTGGTAAAAGAGGTTATCATACTTTAAAATCTCAATTAGTAGCTGATAAAAATACCGAGGAAATTATCTGTGTCTGTTGTGGGAAAGCTAGAGGTCACGATTTTAGTTTATTTTAAAAAATTCGAGTTCGGTTTCATCCTTTAACTCCCAGCAGAGAAGACAATGATTATCAGGGAATAGATGCATGCCATAGTAATAGTTATACACCGAAAAAGAAACCGAAAAATAGAAAATTAACAGAGTTATAAAAGGAGTATAACAATGCTTTAGCCAAAAAAAGGATTATCATTTAACCTATAAATAGGAAACTCAAAATCTTGAAAATATTATCGCGTAAATATCGGAATTGTCGTCGAATATATAGTTTAAAAGTTAACTTTTTGACGACTATTTATAACTATGAGTTAGGAATAGTTATAGCAACTTCTTAAAAGTTGCCAAACATTAATCCAGTCAAGGATAATTTATTCTCAATAATAAAAATTGAGATGGTTTCTGCAGCTTAAATAAAGAGGTTTTGATAACCAAATTAAAGCATATATAAAGAGTTTTGAGTTAAAAGTAAAACTTCAGGTTTTCATTCAGAAAAAATGCACTAATTGGCTAATTTTCCCAAAAAATTAGTTAGCCTACCATCATAACATATAATTAATTTGCAAGAGTTCTAATGCACAGCAAAGGAAAGGATTAAGCCTCCATCACTACTACCGAATCACCACCTGAAAATAATCCCTAGCCATCTCCACTAAACCATCCCTCATAGCTGACTAGCACAGTAAACCGCCCCCATCAGTCCCACTTGAGCATTAAGAACGATATGGACGGGAATATTGCTTAATAGCTCCCTCATCCGACCTTTAGCCCGAAAAGCCTTCATAAAGCTACCCTCGGTCATTAGGGGAAGATTTTTGGCCGCAATCCCTCCCGCGATGTATAATCCTCCGTAGGGAAGCAACTTCAGGGCTAAATTGCCCGCTTCCGCACCGTAGGCCTCGACAAAGATTTTCATGGTTTGATAACAGAGATGATCCGAGTTATCTTGGGCAAAACTGGCAATTTTAGCCGCTAAATCGACGGTTTTTTGCGGTTTATCCATTTCTGCTAACCAAGTGCGGTAAATTTCCGCCATGGCCGGCGACGACTGACTATAGTTACTATCGTGGAGAAATCGATAGATAGAAGTGATTCCAGGGCCAGAAACCACTCGCTCCACCGAAATTCGCTCGATATTATAGAGTTCCAAGAGATAATTTAATAGTTGATATTCTAAACTCGATCGAGGGGCAAAATCGGCGTGGGATCCCTCAGTAGCAAAGACCCGATATTTACCCTTCGAGATAGGAATCAAAAAACCCTCTCCTAACCCCGTCCCCGCACCGATAACCGCAATCGGGGCATCCGGTACTGCCGGAGCCGACTGTAGATTGTGCAGCTCCTCTGGGGCTAATCCTAACACCCCATAACCGATCGCCGCAAAATCATTAATTAATTTTACTCGCTCAATCTGCAGCTCACGGCTTAGGCGATCGCCAGTTAGAGACCAACTTAAATTAGTCAATTCGGAACTATTGTTAACCACCGGACCTGCAATACCGAAACAAGCTTTTGCCACTGGGGGAATAGTAGCCTGTCGGGCCAAAAACTGCCAGACGATCGGCACCAGATCGGGGTATTGTTCACTAGGATAAATTTCTTGATCGAGAGTAGTTAGCAGGGGTTGGGGACTATCCGGTGAGTTTTGGCAATCCACTAAACGCAGGATTGTTTTAGTTCCCCCGATATCTCCCCCTAAAAGAATCGTCATGCTGGTTTTTCCCTTAGTTTGTACCCATAATTATAGTTTTTTACCCTTTCTATCAGGCAAATTTAAAGGCCACCAATTCTATACTATAGTGAAAGATGGTAATGCCTAAACCCTAATTAAGGATAGATTAATCATCGCTCCCGGGTTGGAATGGGGATTGGCTAGAGGACAGAAAGAGGGAGAAATCAGCTTGGGTGTAGAACTTCGCAGTTACGTTTATCTTGACAATTTACAGCTTCAACACGCTGCTTACATCGGTACAGTCGCCCAAGGATTTTTACCCTTACCCGGGGATGCTTCCCTCTGGATTGAAATTTCCCCCGGCATCGAGATTAATCGCATCACCGATATTGCCCTCAAATCCGCCGTGGTTCGTCCGGGGGTTCTATTCGTAGAACGACTCTACGGACTCTTAGAACTCCATTCTAGCAGTCAGGGAGAGGTCAGGGCGGCCGGTCAGGCAATTTTGCAGTATTTAGGCGTTAGTCAGCGCGATTGTCTGAAACCGCAAATTGTCTCTAGCCAAATTATTCGCAACATTGACGCTTACCAAGCCCAATTAATTAACCGTAGTTCTCGGGGTATGATGTTAATGGCAGGACAGACTTTATACGTTTTAGAAGTGCAACCAGCCGCCTACGCTTCCCTCGCTGCTAATCAGGCCGAAAAAGCTGCTTTAATTAATATCCTACACGTTACTTCCGTGGGCAGTTTTGGCCGCTTATATTTAGGTGGAGAAGAACGAGATATTATGGCTGGTTCCAGGGCGGCAGTTTCAGCTTTAGAAAATATTCAAGGTCGAGCTTTTCCGGGTAGCGACAAAAAAGAATAAGCTAATAAAGGCAAAAGGCAAAAGGCAAGAGGTGTTTAGATATGTATAATTAGGGCTTGCTGAATAAATGTGAAATGTAGGCAACGTAAGAGTTTTATGGCTTTTCTCGCGAAACAGGTGCAAGATTTTGAGAGAATCGTCGTTAAAAACCTTGCGTCTTCATCAGCCCGAGTCCTGTAGGGGCGAAGCATTCGGGCAATAACCTATCGGTGAAATCGTAGATTTTCTATCCGAATGCTTCGCCCGTACTTTTTGCCGCAAGCCCTAATTAATTGTGTCTAGCTACTTACTAAATCCCGTTTAAAAGGTATAGGATAGTGGGGAGTGGGAAGAAGGGAAAGAAAGTTTGAGCATTTGTACTAAATAGCTAAAAAAGGAATTTCGCCCTATTGAGGAGATTCAAAAATTAGTTCGCCATTATTCATTTTTTCAACGACTAAATGGCGATAGAGTGTCACTTGCCGGAGGATTTGGTCGGGATTATTTTTCTTATTAGAAAACATGATTGTTTTAATCGATTCAAATTCTATTCTTGTGATCACACCATCTTTGATCGCTCGTTCAATTGTAACTCGTAAATATTCTAATTCTTGGCTTTCCTCTGGAGTAATTTCTAGACTGTTAGGATGTTCTATTTTCATGATCGATTGTTTTTACCGGCTAACTGATAACTAGATAATCACGGCTATTTTTTCACACTTTCACAATCGGTGGAGAGAGAGTTTCCTTCGGGTTAGAAACGGCAAGATTGTTATTATTTTGGCCGTTATTTTGCGGCAATTGTCCCGAGGCTAAATTCTGCCCCTCTCCCGTAATCAAACGAGCGCCACGACCGCGGGTAAAATAATTCCAACCCCATTGCACCATCACCACTAATTTATTATCAAATTCGATCAGATAGTAAATATGGGCCCAAACCCAGACTAACCAAGCGATGAACCCGGAAAACTTGACAAATCCCAAATCAACCACGGCCGCATTTTGGCCGATCACTGCCAGACTACCTCGATCGATATAATGAAAAGGTTTAATACTTTGCCCTTTTAGGCGAGAAATTAATAAATTCGCCAGATATTCGCCCTCCTGCATGGCCACGGGGGCAATTCCGGGTAAAGGTTTATCTCCCTGATGGGCAAAATTAGCCAGATCCCCGATCACAAAAATATTGCCATAACCGGCGATACTTAAATCGGGTTCGACGATTACCCGGCCGACGCGATCAAGATTTACCCCGGTTCTTTCGGCCAAAATTCGCCCCATTCTCGATGCTTTTACCCCCGCTGCCCATAAAATTGTCTCGGCAGCGATTTCTGTCGTCTTTTCTCCCTGACGGACGCTGACACAACCTTCAACAATATTGGTAACGATGCTGTTAGTTTGCACTGTCACCCCTAATTTTGTGAGAGAAGCGGCAGCTTTAGCGGATAAATCGGGTGAATATGGGGGTAATACTCGATCCATCCCTTCTAAAAGCAAAATTTTCGCTTCTGTGGGGTTAATCTGGTGAAAATCAGACCTAAGCGCACCGTGGGCAATTTCAGCGATCGCTCCTGCTAATTCTACCCCCGTCGGTCCACCACCGACAATCACAAAAGTTAATAAAGCTTGCCGCTTTTCGGCATCGATTTCTTTCTCGGCCTTCTCGAAAGCAAGATAGATGCGACGACGCATTTCTACTGCATCTTCAATGGTTTTTAACCCTGGAGCGTAGGGCTGCCATTGATCATTGCCAAAATAGTGATGACTGACTCCCGTGGCAATAACTAATTGATCGTAGGCGATCGGTGGGTGATCTTCCAAGATCACTTCTCCCTTGACTGGATCTATATCTATGGCATGATCGAGGAGAATATCTGTATTGTCATGGCCCCGTAGGATTAAGCGCAAAGGTGAGGAGATATCGGCCGGAGACAGCGCCCCAGTAGCAACTTGATAGAGGAGGGGCTGAAAAAGATGGAAATTTCGCTTATCGATGAGGGTAACATGAACGGGGGCGTTTTTTAGGGCTTTGGCCGTGTATAAACCCGCAAATCCGCCGCCTATGATAACAACTCTTGGCTGTTTTTCAGTCATTGCTTAACAATAATTCATAAATTTCTCCCTAGTGTAGTCCGGATTGTCACAATTTAGCGGTGACAAGCGTTACCGAAAACAGCCGTCTTTAACCTAGAAAAAAATATAGATACTGGCTTTTTTGACCAACCAAGAGGGCAAAACTAAGGAAGTACAGGAAATCTCCCCATAATTTGGCCTATATATGCTCGAAAAACTTGAAAAGACCGCTACGCCGTTTTACCTAAGTTTATGACCTGGGTTAACCAGGTGGGAACTTATATTCCGCGTTTCTGTTTCCGAGTACAAGCTCGGTTTACTACCACACGGATTGGTTACTTGCTCCCTTATCACAATCAAGCATAGATCAAAAAACTTGAAAGGCAGTCACCAACGTAGAAGCCCGATTTGGTTTTATCGTAGCATTTTTTTTTCTCAGAGGCAAGAGGAGAATTATGAATTATGAATTGGGGTGTGGGGTGTGGGGTGTGGGGTGTGGGGTGTGGAAAGAATAAATAAAAATAATCTCCTGTCTCCTGTCTCCTGAATACTGTCTCCTGTCTCCTGAATACTGACTCCTATCTCCTAACACCTAACACCTGATCTTGTTGGCTCTGTGAAAGTCTGGGACTACAATAGGGAAAAGTGACAATTTTTGCCAGAGTGATCACCGAGGACTAATAAAGAATGACGGCTATCCTAGGGAAACCTGCCACGCTTAACACTCCGATTCTGCACCGTCTTGCCAATGGTTTAACGATTATTGCCGAAAGTCAACCGGTAGAAGCGGTTAATCTCAATGTTTGGCTGCAGGTCGGCTCGGCCTTAGAATCGGATCAGATCAATGGGATGGCTCATTTTCTCGAACACATGGTTTTTAAGGGAACCCCTAACTTAGACAGTGGTGAATTTGAACGGGCGATCGAATCGAGGGGAGCGGTGACTAATGCCGCTACTAGCCAAGAATACACCCATTATTACATTACCACTGCCCCGCAGGACTTCGCCCATCTGGCTCCGCTGCAGCTAGAAGTGGTTTTAGACGCTTTAATCCCTGATGAAGCTTTTGAACGGGAAAGACAGGTTATTTTAGAAGAAATTCGTCGTTCTCAGGATAATCCCCGTCGTCGCACTTTTTATCGCACCATGGAGACCTGTTTTCAAGTTTTACCCTATCGTCGTCCGGTGTTGGGTCCGATGGCAGTGATTGAAAATCTTACTCCTCAACAAATGCGCGATTTTCATCGGACTTGGTATCGTCCCGAATGGATGACGGTGGCGGTGGTGGGTAATTTGCCGGTAGATGATTTAATGGCTATTGTGAGGGATTCTTTAGATACTTTAGGCAGTAAGGGCAATTCTGGGTTGATTTCTCATCCTATCGCTAATCTACAGCCTGAAGCTCCCTTTAACGAGATTATCCGTCAAGAATACGAGGATGAAAATTTGCAGCAGGCCCGCTTAATCCTATTTTGGAAAGTGCCGGGGTTGAGAGACTTAGAAAAAACCTATCCTCTCGATGTTTTAGCGGCTATTCTGGGTCAGGGCAAGGTATCGCGATTATTTCAATCTCTGCGTCAAGAAAAGGCCTTAGTTTCCCAAATAACTGCCAGTAATATGTCCCAAGCAGTACAAGGAGTGTTTTCCATTTCGGCCCAATTAGCCTCGGAAAATATCGAGCAGGTGGAGAGGGAGGTCGTAGCACAGATTGAACAAATTCAACAGGAAGCTGTGACAGTTTCTGAACTGGAACGAGTTAAAACCCAAGTAGCCAATCGGTTTATTTTTAGCAATGAAAGACCGAGCGATCGGGCTAACCTTTACGGTTATTATCATACTCAGATCGGTGATTTACAACCAGCTTTTTGTTATCCCCAACACATTGAAGCCCTCACTTTAGAGGATATTCAAAATGCCTGTCAAGAATATTTAAATCCCCACGCTTACGGTGTGGTAGTGGTGAGACCAATTCAGTAATCAGTGAACAGTAATCAGTAATCAGTGAACAGTAATCAGGGATAAAGATGAAGATAAATAAATAAATCAATAACTAATTAACTTAAAACTTACATCTGATAACTTACATCTGATAACTGATAACTTAAAACTTAAAACTTACAACTGATAACTGATAACTGATAACTGATAACTGATAACTGATAACCTATGTGGACTCAAATTGCTCGACATATTGCCCAAACCACGGAAAAACCCTTTGAAATCGAGAAAAGTCATCCCGTTAGTGGTGGCTGCATCAATCAGGGTTATGCCGTTAGTGGCAATGGTTTAATTTATTTCGTTAAGATTAACCAAGCGAACCAAGAGGCCATGTTTGCAGCCGAAGCTTTAGGATTAAAGCAAATTCACGCCACCAAGACTATCAGGGTTCCAGAGCCAATTTGTTGGGGAATTGCCGATAAATCTAGTTATTTAGTGCTAGAGTGGCTAGAATTCGGTGGTGGCGATAGTCAAAGCTGGGAAAAAATGGGGCAAAATTTAGCTCATTTACATCAAGTTTCTTTATCCGATCGCTTTGGTTGGCATTGTAATAATACCATTGGTTCTACTCCCCAGATTAATACCATTAGTAACAATTGGGCGGATTTTTTCGCTCATCAGCGTATTGGCTATCAATTAAGACTTGCGAAGGAGCGCGGGGGTAATTTTCCCGACGAGGATCAAGTTATTCCCGCTATTAGCGAGATTTTGAGTCAGCATCAACCCCATCCCTCCCTCGTCCACGGTGATTTGTGGTCGGGAAATGCGGCAATTACCGTCGATGGGGAACCAGTAATTTTAGACCCGGCCACCTATTGGGGAGACCGGGAGGTAGATTTAGCCATGACGGAACTTTTTGGCGGTTTTCCGGCGGCTTTTTATCGGGGTTATAACGATGTTTTCCCCCTCGATGCTGGTTATCAAAAGCGCAAAACTCTTTACAATCTCTACCATATTCTCAACCACTTTAATTTATTTGGTGGTGGTTATGCTTCCCAGGCCAATCGGATGTTACAGGAAATTCTTTAAGGGTTTTACTTGTGAATATTTACCGAGGATAAATTATGTCTATTCGAGAAAATACTGTGATTAAAACTCCGGAGACAAAAGTATGGACTGATATAGAGTTTATGGCGTTACCTGACGATGGTAATCGTTACGAATTAGTCAAGGGAGAGTTAACTAATATGGGGAATTCTGGGGCTTTACACGGTTATATTGCCATTATTTTAAGTGCTGCTTTATTCGCTTTAGTAACATCTCGAAAACTAGGGGTATTATTGGACTCCAGCACTGCTTTTACTATGAAAAATGGCAATAAACGTTCTCCTGATATAGCCTTTTTTGCCAAGGAACGTCTGCAAGGATTGGAAGAATTGCCGACGGGTTTTTTAGAAGGTGGGCCCGATTTAGTGGTAGAAATTCTCTCTCCAGGGAATACAGTGGCAGAAATCGAGGACAAAATTGCTGAATATTTTGCCAATGGGACTCGTTTGCTCTGGGTTATCAGTCCAGGTCAACACTATGTTTTAGTTTATCGTTGCGGGTACGAACCGCAGGGATTATTAACATCAGGAGATTTTCTGGAGGGGGAAGATGTGGTTCCGGGGTTCACTTTTCCCGTGGCCGATTTGTTTCAAAAACTATCTTTTTGACTCTTTCTTCTCAACAAATCGGCTAATAAATCGGCACTATCACTAATAGCTAGATGAGAAGCTTGTTGAGCCATGGCGGCCAATTTTTCGGGATTAGACCATAAATCGAGGACTAATTCGCTTAAAAACTGAGCAGTTAACTCATTTTGACGATAAAGATAAGCAGCCTGAGCTTCCGCGAAAACTTTGGCATTGTAGAACTGATGGTCTTCGGCAGCAAAAGGATAGGGAATTAAAATCGAAGGCGTACAAGTGATCGCTAATTCTGTTAAAGTGCCGGCACCGGAGCGACTGATAGCCAGATTAGCTCTTTGCCATAATCCCGCCATATTGTCGTAAAAAGGCCGGGAAAAATAGTTAGAATGGCGCAAACTATCCGCTTCGGGGTCGTTTTCTCCCGTGAGATGCACGATATAAATACCTTTTTCTAACCATTGGGGAGCGCTTTGCCGGACAATTTGATTAAGAGCCACGGCCCCTTGAGAACCACCGGCAACGACAATTAAAAAAGCATCCTCTGGAATCGGTAAATCTAGGGACTGGGGAATGAGAAACTGCTCCCGTACTGGCGTACTAACCCAAGTGGTGCGAGTGCCGGGTAAATAGCTGGCGGTTCCCTGAAAACCGAGGGCAACCGTATCGCACCAGCGACCGAGAACTTTCGTGACTTTGCCCGGTATGTAGTTAGATTCGTGTAGGATGACGGGAATATTGGCTAAACGAGCCGCTAAAATGGTCGGGCCTGCAATATAACCCCCGGTGGTAAAAACTGCCGCTATCTGACGTTTTTTGATTAAATTACGCACTTGCCAAATGGCCCGCAGTTGACCGAACAGAATCTTGAGAGTTTTTAACCCGAAACGGGTTTGAAATCCCTCAATCGGGATGGTGTGCAGGGGATAGGTTTTTGGAACTAAGGACTGTTCCAGACGGTCTGGAACTCCTAACCATTCAATCTCGTAATCCGGCAAGCGCTCGGCCAGGGCCAAAGCGGGAAATAAATGACCACCAGTACCACTAGCGGCAATCAGGAGACGGGTTGGAGTGCGTGCCATAATTCGAGAGAGGGTAAATTCAGCCCTAGAATGAAATAATCTACCATAGTTATCGATCCTTACACAAACTATCACTAATGCGTAACTTGAACACGATTCCCAATAAATTTTTTCGTCAATCCCTCAATTTTTCCCTATCGTTGCTGTTAGGTTTGGGGTTAACTTTGACCCTTGCCACCGGTCTGCGGGCCGAAAAGCCAGAAACTGCTCCGGCTAATTTAAAAACCCTTATCTCCAAAATCGAAACGGCCGCTAATGAGCGGGATCTCAAGCAATTGATGGAGTTTTATAGTCCGAAATTTACTAATTCCGATGGTTTGACCTACGAAAAAACTCAAAAAGCTTTAACTCATTTTTGGGAACGTTATAACAATCTACAATACACCACGACTCTCGAATCTTGGAGTCGTTCCGGGGACAAGTTAACGGCCAATACAATTACTAAAATTACTGGGACGGGAAAGGTGCAGGGACGAGTGGTGGGAATGAATGCCACGATTCGTTCTCGTCAACAATTTCAGGGTAATAAACTGGTTTATCAGGAGATTTTAAGCGAGAGAGTTGAGTTAAATACTGGCAAAAATCCCCCCAGTATTCAAGTGAGAATTCCCGAAAGGGTGAAAGTGGGTGAAGAATTTGATTTTGATGTGATTGTTCGCGAACCTTTAGGGGATGATTTATTGGCTGGAGCGGCGATCGATGAGAAAGTAGATATTGAGCGCTATATTAATACAAATCCCCTAGAATTGGAATTATTACAGTCCGGCGGTTTATTTAAACGGGTAAAAGCGCCGGCAACACCAGAAAATCGTTGGTTATCGGCGATTTTAATTCAAGGAGATGGGATTGTTATCGTTACTCAACGGGTTAAGGTAGAAAAGTAATTTTTATCTGGGGTTTGCGGCAAAAAGCTTGTTGGTGGGGTGTAGGGTGTTATTACTGTTGCCTCTCGCCTCATTTCAACAAAATTTAGGTGCGCGGGCAGCCTACTCTGATTAAGCATAGAGTTGAGAAACATCGCTCGTCCATACCTTAAATTTTGTTAAATTTACTTGACCAAAAGAAGTTGTTAGGGCAGCATCGACGGCATCTAAGCCGCGAGTCATTAAAATTCGCCCGATTCTGGGGGTGTTATGACGAGCATCAAAAGTGTACCATTGATGGTCTAAATAGACTTCAAACCAAGCACTAAAATCCATCGGTAAAGGTTGGGGAGAAATACCGATATCTCCGAGATAGCCAGAGGCATAACGAGCAGGAATATTTAGGCAACGGCAAAAAGTCAAAGCTAGATGGTTAAAATCGCGACAAACCCCCTTTCTTTCCCGATAGACATCATAGGCGGTTTTTGTCACCCGTGCGTATTCGTAACCAAAACGAATGTGACTATGAACCCAATCACAAACCGCTTGTACCCTTGCCCAACCGGGAGGAGTTTGTCCGAAAAGTTCCCAGGCAATTTCCGAAAGCAAATCTACTTCACAATAACGGCTACTCATTAGGTAGGGAAAAACTTGGGTTGGTAACTCTGTTAAGGGAATTTCTTGGGCATTCCCATTAACTATATCGGGTTTCCATTCATTCTCGATAACTGCTTCATTGTGAATGCGAATCTGGCCAGCAGGTAAAATTAGACGACTGGTTCGATTACCGAAGCTATCTAAAAATTCTTCTATTTTTGTTGCTGGTTGCACCTGCAACTTCTCCGATTGTCTAACTTGATCTAAAATTGAGGGGTGTAGATAAAGTTTTAACAACATGACTAGGGGTAAAGGGGCATCAAAGCCAAATTCATAACCAACATGGATTAACATTAGTCCTCCTATCTAGATGAAATTTTGTCAGGATTGGTAGAGATGAAACGCCAATAATCGCCAGACTGAAAAAATTTAGGCCCGACCACTTAGTTAAAAGTTTGGCTCTCCCAGGTTTGGTGGGTAAAATGTATTCTAAGATACATTCCTCCTAGCGAGGGGGTGGAACGAACCACAAAGACACAAAGGACACAAAGATCGATCGATCATATAGTGAGTTAAACTTATCACACAGAACCTAGAAGAGCCAAAGTTTGAGGATAAAGTAATAGCCAAGCTGAAAACCGATAAGCTTTGTACAGAGTTACTTTTATTATAAACCGCCTCAACTAAAAGCTTTGTAACTTTGAAGACAAGCCATCGGCAGGATTAGAGCTATCGAAAAGAGTCTGGGGTGGATGGTTCCTCTAATGGACGGATTTCAATGGGGATGTAGGCTAGTTTAGCAAAAATCTTTTGTTGATAACTGACGGGCCACCATTCGTAAAGAAAAATTTCTAAAGGTCGCCAGAGGGCCACCCAACCACTAATTAATAATCCTTCTTCTAAGAAGTGAATAAATGTATCGGTGCCAAAACGACCAATTAATTCGCTGAGACTCAAACAAACAAAAAGAAAGGAGAGACCAATTAGCAAAGATATGCGTCCCTGTCGCCAAATTGTGCGTAATTTTCTTTGTTCTCCCTGTTGGCGATAGTCAAAATAATTATGTAAAGCTGAGGGTAACAGATTTCGGGCGGTGTTTTGTTCTGTACTGGGGAGATAAAAGACTAATTTAAGGGGGGTATTGAGGGGAAATTCATCCACAGAGTTAATAATATAATTTTCGGCGTTATCGTCTAAATCTCTATCTAAAAATGGCGAAGGATCGAGAGAATTAAAGACTTGCTGTAACTGATTAAGTTTAATTTCAATTAAGTAAGCTCCTTCCTCCTCTCGATAATAGGATTGTAATTTATTTACCATTTTAGGCATTAGTTATTAATGTTAAGCAAATGGGGTGAACTGACACAACTAAAATCTACTACTAGAAGTTACTTCATCTTGCTCATACAGGCTAAGGATTGAGCTATCTCTGAGAATATTTTAGCTGTATCAGTCCCAGATCATTAATTTAATTTAGCGACCAAAACCAGCGTACCAAAAATAGGTAACCATGGGGATTACTGTGGCTAAAACCAGTAAAACTATCACCCAAATTGTGGCATTTTTATCGTCAGTTTCTTCTGCGGTAGTAAAGGTACTTTCGATATTAATTGTCGCTACTTCCGGCGGTCCGGGATCCGCTTCTCCAGAAAGTACCGCCGTTAGACGACGACTAGCATCGAGTAAAGCTTGATTATATTTTCCCCCATCTTTGAGGGGAACTGCCATAGTTTCCGAGAGGATACTATCAGCAATAGCATCGGTTAATAGGGGTTTTGCTTCCTCCCCAACCCGAATAGCAGTTTTATTGGTTAAAGTATCAAGGACGATGATAGTTTGATTGGCACGATCTTCGGAGTTAGGATACCATTCTCTCAGGATATCATCGGCTAAATTGTCAATTTTTTGACCGTAATCCAAGCGTCGGACTACCACCATTCTTACTTCTTGTCCGGTTTTTTCGGCGAGGTTTTTCAGATCTTTATTTAATTTTCCTTCGTTAGCGGCACTAATGGCCGAAACGGGATCGACCACATAAGTGGGCGCTCCAGAGCTTAAAATGGGGAGGTCATAGACTCCCATGGCAGCAGCCGGTGACAGAGAAACACCCAAGACTACACAGCAGGAGAGAAGGAGAGAAGCTAATAATTTGAGCATATTGATTCGGTAAAATTCCTATAGAACATAATAGGGGAAAAGTTTACTGTTTTTTGATTAGGGAGACGGGAAGTGGGGAAGTGGGGAAATGGGGTGATGGGGAAAATCAACTAATACCCTAAAACTCTACAACCCCAACACCCAAACTGTTTTAACTGATAACTGATAACTGATAACTGATAACTGATTATGAGTGATTTTGAGGAACTAGAGTCTAAAAAACGGGAAAAAGCTCTAGAAATGCAGGCCTATCGCGATAATTTGCTCTCACGGGTGACAAGATTACTAATTTCTCAAGATATCCACTTGGCGATTGATCATACCCTAGAACTGCTCTGTCAATTTACCCAGAGTGCGCGCTGTTACATTATTCAATATTCCACCTGTCGTCAGCAGTGGAGTATGGTTTATGAATACTGTCACCCCGACTATCCCCAAGTTATCCCGATTAGGGAACAATCACAAAATCTCTCGACGGAAACCTTTCCCTGGTTTTCTGAACAATTATTAAACGGTATTCCAGTTAAACTGAACTCTTTAGACGATTTACCCGCTACTGCTATCCCTGAAAGAGCTATTCTCGCTAATAGTTCTACTCCCTGTCTCTTAATCGTTCCCATGTGGGATAGTTGTGGGGTAACGGTGGGTTATCTGGGATTGGATGCCAGTGCAGAAAAGCAATGGACAAAGGAAGATGTCACCTTTGTGCGGTTGGTGGGAGAATTAATTGCGATCGCACAAAGTAGATATGAAGCGGAAAAAGGATTAAAAGAGGCTAAAGAAGCGGCAGTTAAAGCAAATAAAGCTAAAAGTGAGTTTCTAGCTAACATGAGCCACGAATTACGCACTCCTCTTAATGCTATCTTGGGTTTTACTCGCTTAATATCCCGGGATAGCAGCATCAGCAGTGAATATCGGCAATATTTGGAAATTGTCAATCGTAGCGGGGAACATTTATTAGAGTTAATCAACGATATTCTAGAAATGTCGAAGATAGAAGCGGGAAGAACGGTTTTTAACCCTAGTAATTTCGATTTATACGCTCTTTTAGATAATATTGCCGAAATGCTACGCTCACAAGCGCAAGCAAAAGCTTTAAGCTTAATTTTTGATCGCAGCTCCGATCTGCCTCAATATATATGTACTGATGAAAGTAAATTGCGACAGGTGTTAATCAATCTCTTGGGTAACGGATTGAAGTTTACCGAGTCGGGAGGGGTGACTCTCCGGGGAAAAGTAGGAGAGAAAAGAGGAGATTATCAGCGATTGCTCTGGGAAATTGAAGATACAGGCGCAGGAATCGCTCCAGAGGAGATTTATAAGCTATTTCAACCCTTTAACCAAACGGAAACGGGACGAAAATCCCAACAGGGGACGGGATTGGGTTTACCTATCAGTAAAAAATTTGTTGAGTTGATGGGGGGTGCGATCGGAGTTAGTAGTATTCTGGGTCAAGGAAGTATTTTTAGTTTTGATATTCAGGTGGGTTTGGTGGGGGAAAATGAGATTAAAACCGAAACCAATAGGGCAAAAGTTATCGCTTTAGCCGAAAATCAGCCTAAATATCGCATATTAGTCGTCGATGATCGACCGGAAAGCCGTTTACTGTTGCTGAAACTCCTGACTACCCTAGGATTGTCCGTGCAAGAGGCTGCTAATGGTCAAGAAGCGATCGCAATTTGGCAAGCATGGCAACCTCATCTTATCTGGATGGACATGAGAATGCCAGTGAAAGACGGTTACGAAGCAACTAGGGAAATTAGGCGGTTAGAGGCTGATAATCGCGGAAAAACGGTGATAATTGCCCTAACTGCCAGTGCTTTTGAAGAAGATCGCGCCTTGGTTATTGCCGCCGGTTGTGATGATTTCGTGCGTAAACCTTTCCGAGAGGAAGTTATTTGGCAAAAAATGGGCGAATATTTGGGATTAAAATATATTTATGCCGATAATGAGCCAAATCAGCCCAATTATTCGCCAGTTTTCCTCGATTCCCTGCAATCCCTATTAAAATTAATTAGTCCCGCTTGGATTGGACAATTGCAACAAGCGGCGCGAGAATGTGATGATGAAAAAATTATCGCCCTAACCGCAGAAATTCCCCCCGATTATGCTACCCTTGCCCAAGGTTTACAACAGTTAGCCAGAGAATTTTCCTTTGATGCGATCGAAACCATAATTAAAGATTTAAACATATCTTAAGAGAGTATTTTATCTAGATCTCAAAAACGTGATATTCTAAAGGCATAAATCCCTAAATATGGCAATTTTAAAGGATGAAACTGTTAAAAATGCTCATCGGTACTTTCCTAATACTACCGATTTTTTCCGTTCATGCTCAAGTACCCTCGCTTCCCCTAATCAAGCAAAATTCCCCCAATCTTGGTGATCTACCGAATGATCCCACCCAGCAGAAAAATTGGGTTTGTAACCAAGAAGATCAACGCATTGCCGTGGCTGCTAAAGAAGAGAAAGGTTGGAAAGAATTAATTGAAAAACAAGGTTGGCAATGTCGTGAAGGAAATACCGATATACCCGATCAAACTCTCAGCTTTTCCTGTGAACCAGAACAAGCGATTGGCATCTTGACAGTTTACTGGTTAAATGGTAGTAATGGTCAACAACAATTAAGTCAATGGCGAGATAAATTAGCGGCACAACAGGGGATGGTTTGTACCATTAATAACGTGCAGTTATTCGATACTCAAGAAAATATACCCAATCCATGACAACCATGATTAAATTAGCAGTTTTGCCTCAATCTATCCTCCTGGGTATCAGTTTATTATTAAACAATTCTCTGCCCTTACTTGCCCAATCTACACCCCTGAGCGTGGATAATTTAAGAAATACCGTCTATAACATTCCCAATCGGGGTTCCGTAATTGTCAGCGATGGTATTTTTCAATCCAATGAGGGACAAATTTTAGGAGTGCAAGTCAGTCGAGAAGCCTTGATGGGGGACTATAATAATGATCAAAGGACTGATGGTATTGTCGTCTTAAGAGTGATTACTAGAGAGCAACAGCAATTACATTATTTAGCCCTAGTGATCGATAATAACGGTACTGCCACTAACACCGATACTGTCCTGTTAGCCGATCGAGTAGTTGTCGATAATCTTAGTGCTAAAGATGGTATGATCACCGTCAATATGAGAAGATTTCTCCCTCGGGATCCTTCCTGTTGTCCGTCGGGAGTCATTACCCAACAATTTGCGATTAATTCTAGTATTAATCAATTGACTTTACTGAGTACCAACGAAAGTCAACCCACCACCCCAAATGTGCAGGTAATACCCGGTTCTCCCCTGAGAATTAATAATAGTAATCTCCCCTTTCAACCTCCTGCTGGGGCCATCCAAATTCGCTTTTAACCTTGTTTTTAGTGCGTTACGCTGGGTACATCTCCTATTTGTGAATCTACTCAGTTGGGATTCCCTGATAATCTTTTTTTTAAAACTGTGCTTTCTGGGTTTTTTGTCTTATAATTCAGACTCTTGGGGGGTTCTATCCCCCGATCCTCCTGTGCATTAGTTTTTCGGTGAAATGCTTAGACGCATTTGTTTATATATTTGTACCAGTCTAAGAGTCACTGATAATTCCTAAAGGCAACTCTCCTGACTCCTGACTCCTGACTCCTGATAAAAAATGGCCTACAAATATCCCATCCAGCGCTGGTATATTGCCGCAACTAATCCCGAAAAAATCGCGGGGTTAGCGCGGGAAATGGGATTATCATCGTTATTAGCAACTATCTTAATTAATCGCGGTATTGATACCCCCGAATTAGCTAAAACTTATATTGATCCTGAAGCGGATACCTTACCCTCTCCCCTGGGGGAATTTCCCGACTTAGAAAAAAGTGTCAATTTATTAGTAAAAGCGATCGCCTCTGGTGATAAAATTGCTATCTGTGGGGACTACGATGCCGATGGCATGACCAGTACATCTTTACTGCTAAGAGCCTTAAGACATCTCGGCGCTAGGGTAAATCATGCCATACCCAGTCGCATGAAAGAGGGATACGGAATTAATCAGCGCATTGTCGAAGAATTTGCCGAATCTGGAGTCGGATTAATTCTCACCGTTGATAATGGTATTTCCGCTCACGAACCGATCGCCCTAGCGATAGAATTAGGATTAAAAGTTATTATCACCGATCATCACGATCTGCCGCCAATTTTACCAAATGCCTCCGCTATTCTCAACCCGAAATTATTAACCCCTAACTCTCCCTATCAGGGATTAGCGGGGGTGGGAGTCGCCTATATTTTAGCGGTGACAACTGCCCAAAAAATGGGTAAATTACGGGGATTAACCGAGTCATTATTAGCATTATTTACCCTAGGCACTATAGCAGATTTAGCCCCATTAATCGGGGTAAATCGTCGCTGGTTAAAACGGGGTTTAAGAAAATTACCCAAATCCCAATTAGTCGGGATTCAATCCCTGATGCAAATAGCGGGAATTAGCGAGGAACAAAAGCAATTACAACCGGATGATATTGGCTTTAAATTGGGACCGAGAATTAATGCAATTGGCAGAATTGGCGATCCCCAGATAGTTATTGAATTATTAACCACCGATGACGCAGGAATTGCCTTAGAAAGAGCAATGCAGTGCGAACAAATTAATCGTACTCGTCAAGAATTGTGCGAAAAAATTGAAGAAGAAGCGATTAAATTAGTAGAAGAAACACCGATTCTTTGGCAACAAGATCGAGTTTTAGTCTTAGTGGAAAAAGATTGGCATCATGGGGTAATTGGTATTGTGGCCTCCCGTTTAGTGGAACGCTACGGAGTGCCGGTTTTTATTGGTACTTACGAGGAAGAAGATACGGATAAAATTCGCGGATCTGCCAGAGGAATTGAAGAATTTCACGTTTTTGAAGCCCTGCAATTTTGCCAAGATTTACTAGGAAAATTTGGCGGTCATAAAATGGCGGGGGGTTTTAGTTTACCCACAGCTAATTTACTAGCATTTAAACAAAGATTAAGTCAATTTTCTCACAAAATTTTACAAATAGAACAATTAAAACCTTTAATTAAAATTGATACTATCATTGATTTTAAACAAATTACCCCGGAACTTTTTCAACAAATTGATAGTTTGCAACCCTGGGGAATTGGCAATGAATTACCCGTTTTTTGGACTCCTAACGTGCGAGTAGTGGAACAGAAAACTATCGGAAAAAATCATTTAAAATTATTGCTAGCTCAAAGCGATAATACCAGAATTAAAGCCCTAGCATGGCGTTGGGGCGAATATTGTCCTTTACCAACTCGTTTAGATATTGCCTATAAACTCAAAGAAAATACTTGGAATGGTAATACAACCATAGAAATTGAATTAGTGGGAGTGCGATTACCCCAAGAAAATGATAATATTAAAAAAGCAATTTTTATGCACGCCGATAAAATCTATCAATGTAGTTTTTGGGGTGATTTAAACGAGATTCGCATCAAAAATGAACAGGGCGAGATTTTAGTCGTGCAGAAAGGGCATCGCATTGGTTTATTAGGGAAAAATCGGCAACAAGCTAGAGAAGTCAACGTGACTGAACCCCGTTTTTATACTTTAATTAAAGTTGCCATCAAAGCTTTGGCTATCTAGCAAAACCTCCAAAAAAAGCGCCTTGACGATGAACCAAACCATAGTGATCAAAATCGGTACTTCCAGTTTGACCGATAATGAAACCGGCCAATTATCCCTATCCACGATCGCCGCTTTAGTGGAAGTCCTCACCCGGTTGCGCGCTGCCGGTCATCGGGTGGTATTAGTATCTTCCGGGGCCGTGGGGGTGGGCTGCCGTCGTCTGGGAATACAGGAAAGACCGAAAAAAATCGCCCTCAAACAAGCGATCGCCGCCGTCGGTCAAGGTCGTCTGATGCGGATCTATGATGACCTCTTTACCAGTCTTGGTCAACCGATCGCCCAAATTTTGCTGACCCGTCCCGAATTGATGGAACGCACCTGTTATGTCAACGCCTATAATACCTTTCAGGCTTTGTTTGAATTAGGGGTGATTGCCATTGTCAACGAAAATGATACGGTGGCGATCGATGAGTTAAAATTCGGCGATAATGACACTTTATCAGCCCTTGTAGCCAGTTTAATCGAGGCTGACTGGTTATTTATCCTCACCGATGTGGATCGCCTCTACAGTGCCGATCCGCGGCTATTTCCCGAAGCACAGGCCATTGCCCGAGTTAGTCCCGCGCAATTAGCGCAACTATCGATCGATGCCGGTAGTAGTGGCAGTCAGTGGGGGACCGGGGGTATGGCCACTAAATTGGCCGCGGCCCGGATTGCCACCAGTGCCGGGGTAGAAATGGCGATTACTAGGGGAAGACAGCCTAGCAATATCTTAAAAATTATGGCAGGAGAGGCGATCGGAACCCGTTTTGAAGCACAAAAACGCAGTGATAACGCCCGCAAACGCTGGATCGCCTACGGACTAATGCCCATGGGTAAAATCTATCTCGATGCTGGGGCGATTCAAGCCATTTGTCAGGGGGGAAAATCTCTCCTAGCGGCCGGGATCACCAAAGTGGAGGGGGAATTTAGCGCCTCGGAATCGGTGCAATTGTGCGATCAAGAAGGCCGGGAATTGGCCAGGGGAATTGTTAACTATAGTAGTGAGGAGATCGATCGAGTGAAAGGTCAACATTCCGAGCGTATTGCCAGTTTATTAGGTTATATGGCCGCAGAAACCATTATTCATCGGGATAATCTCGTTATTTTGAGTGCCTCGTCCACTACCTCGACTAATAAGGGATAATTCCGCCACCCAGCGCCGGTCTGGCCAATGCCTTAAATGTAAAGAAATGTCTCAAAAAAACAACAAATTGTTAGACAAGCAAGAGAGTTAGACTAGGGATGTCCCCCGAAGTTCAACCCTGTGAGATTATAAATAAAGCGAAACTCAAAAATGCCTTTATTGCTGTTGGGAGAAACTTAATAATGCGAGACGCGGTAACTAGCCTGATTAGAAAATACGATGTCACCGGACGTTATCTCGATCGAGATGCGATCGATAATCTTAAACAATATTTTGCCTCGGGAACTGCCCGTCTAGCTGCCGCCGCCCTAATTAACGCTAATTCGGCGGCGCTCGTGCGTGGGGCGGCGATTCGTCTATTTGAAGAAGTTCCCGAATTGATCCGCGCCGGGGGTAATGCCTACACCACCCGTCGTTATTCTGCCTGTCTGCGGGATATGGATTACTATCTCCGCTATGCCAGTTATGCGCTGGTGGCTGCCGATACTAATGTTCTAGATGAGCGGGTACTGCAAGGACTACGGGAAACCTATAATTCCCTCGGTGTTCCCATCGGTCCGACGGTGCGCGGTATCCAAATCATGAGCGAAATGATTCAAACCATGGCTCTTGAGGCGGGTATTGCCGACACCTCTTTGATCGCTGAACCCTTTGATCATCTCACTCGCGAACTAAGCGAAGTCTCTATTTAAATTCAGTTATCAGTTATCAGTTATCAGTTTTGTTCGTTCAATCAGTGACTGAGTTTCTTAGTGGATTCTTTTGATGAACAGCGAACAGTTATTGCTATCGAGATGGCGTGATTTGCCGCCAGACAAACAGAGAGAGGTCTTAGATTTTACCGAATTTCTAGCCACACGTCTCTTGTCGTCGCCGGAATCAGAAGCTAGTCCGAACTTGTCCGCATCGCCAGAAAACTCTCAAACTCCCGATCGCCGCTGCCAGTCGATTCCCGCTTTGATCGAGGCAGTCAGACAACGCTATCGGGAATTACCCAATGATGTGGAATGGCTAGACAGTACGGTATTGATTCGCCAAGAGCGAGACGGGCGATGACAACTGCTTTTAGATGCGTTGTCGATGCCGTCGGCGATCGAGCCATTGTTGTAAAATAATCGCCGCCGCTTCCCGATCGATCGCTCCCTTATCCCAAGAGGAAAACTGTTTTTTGGCTTTTAAGAATTCTTCCGCCTCTAGGGACGTGCAACGCTCATCAATGTATTCGAGGGGTAAATCCAAGGCGATCGCTAGTTTTTGGGCGTATTTTTGTACCTGTTTGGCCTGAAATCCTAACTCTCCGGCCATGGTATAGGGCAGTCCCGCCACCAAAATCTTAATATTTCTTTCCTTGACAATTGCCTCAAACTGTGCTACATCGGCAACAAAGGAAGAACGGATAATCGTAGTCAAACCAGTGGCGATTAAACCTGTACCGTCACATCCTGCCACTCCTACCCGTTTTTTGCCGATATCTAAGCCCAGGGCGGCGACCCTTTCCATTACACTGGATGCCCCTGATCCGGGGGTTCTGAGGGGGGTTTAGCGGGGGGAAGTTCTCCCGGACTGTCGAGGGAGTCTAGGGGGGGATTATTGGGCCATTTTAACCAAGACATCCGACTAGGGATGGGAGTTCGTGGCACCGATTGTAAACCCTGGAGCATTTCTGCTAAGGCGGAATTTTCCGGCTTAGTTTCGCGAATTTTGTGCCATACCGAGCGCGACATCATCAGGGTGTGGGAACTGCGGATCGCTCCCAATTGTTCCAGATATTCCCGTCTTTCGTGCTGATAATCGGCAGATATCAACTCTAGCGAGCGAGGGGGATACTTGCGAGTGATCTGGGCCATCTGGATTAATAACTTAGGATAGAGCCAAGTGTAGGCGGGATGGACAATTAATTTCGCTTGATGGGGTCGCTCATCCCGATTAGATAGAATTAATTCAAAATAACCGATCGCCGCTTTTCGTTGCGGTTCAAAAACGTAACCGCGACTAATTTGCGGACCGCCGCACCAACTCTGACAGCGACCGAACAAACTATCAACTAAACTGATTTTAAAATCCTGGATATGGCGATCAAATACCTGACGCAGTAGCGGCGGCATAGACACACAATCTAACTGATAAAGCAATTGAGCGTCAGCATTGCTCACAGGCAGTAAATTCGGTAAATCTGCCTCTTGTTTGCTCAATTCCTGTAATAATTGCGGCGGTAAAGACCAATAGGTTAATTCTGCCAAAGGCTGAAAACCGTGTTGCCGGAAAAGTGCCAAACTGTCCTTTTGATTGATATTAACCTCTAACACCCAGGTGCGGGCTTCCCAAACCGTTTCTAGACAATAACGCAGTAATTGCGCCCCGATGCCCTTGGGTTCGCTTAAAGACTCCCCTGGATGCACCCGCACCTGTTCCACCCGCCAAGTGCTGCGACTACTATTAAAAGGGTTGACTTGGATTGCCCCGCGAATTTTCCCTTCTTCTCCCCGATTGGCCATGGACTCAGCCACATAGACATGAAAACGGTGTTGGAGAGGATTGGGAAAAAAACTGAGAATTTTAAACAACCCAAACCAAGGCCGCACCTGTTGCACCTGGGTGCGGAAATTTTGGGCGCGACGATCAATATCCTCATCGAAGTCATCCAGGGTTAAAGCTTCAATGTCTTCCAAATCCCGATACTGTACGGGACGGATTGGGCGATCGCTAAAATCGTCCCCTTGGGGAACAGGAGAAGTGGTCATGGCTCTGGGGTAAATATCGTCTATGCACCTATCTTACCGCAGAATCTAGAGGCACTTCCCCACCAATAACAATTTCTGACGGCTCAAGGAGACTGCCACAGAAAGGACACCTCGATGAGCATCTGGGGTTTTTTGGGCCAAATTTCCAATCATGAGAATTCGATGCTACAATAACGGACGGTTAATCAGTCCGAATTTGCAGTAAAAGTCTTTGAGTCAATCTGTAGATACCACTAACACCCTAGACACTCTAGCTCAAGAACTGGCCGCCATTCAGCAGACCGGTTCTAAGCGCGTCGCTTTATTGGGTTCCCGTCACGTTCCCATCACCCACCAGCAATTGATCGAAATGATGGCCTATGCCCTCGTGCTGGCGGGCAATCGGATTATGACCTCCGGGGCGACGGGAACCAATTCCGCCGTCATTAAGGGGGCAATGCGGGCAGATCCTAATCTGTTAACCGTGATCTTACCCCAAAGTCTCGATCGCCAGCCCCTGGAATCCCAAGAACAACTTCAGCAGGTTATCCATCTGGTGGAATGTCCCGAAAATGACCATCTATCCCTAGGGGAAGCCAGCAGCCTCTGTAATCGGGAGATTATCAATCGTTGTCAACAGTTAATCTGTTTTGCTTTCCACGACAGTCAAACCCTTTTGCAAACCTGCGCGGAAGCGGAAGATCAACGCAAGCTAGTTACCCTATTTTATTTTGACTAAATTCAGCGATGAATCTCTCCGTCAGTGCCATTCTTCTCTATTCGATCGTGGCTGCCGCTGTCTCTGTATATCTACCTTTTCTGCTGGTGGCTTACGCTAGAGCTAAGGTGGGTTACAATACCTCCGCTCCCCGGGCCATGTTCGACCAACTCCCAGACTACGCTAAACGAGCAACTTGGGCCCATCAAAATGGTTTTGAAACCTTTATGATCTATAGTGCCGCCGCTCTCATGGCCTACGTTACAGGAGTCTCCTCATCCCTAGCTGCTAACTGTGCGATCGCTTTTGTGATCCTCCGGCTTCTATTTTCCCTTTTTTATATCACTAATATCCCGATCGCTCGTTCCCTGATGTTCGGTCTTGGTTCTCTCTGTACCTATACTCTCTTTGGGTTAAGTTTAATCAAGATTCAGTAGAATTACCCAAACCAGATGCAGGAGAGTGGAAAAACGCTATAGTTCGGGAGCGGTAAAGAATTTGCTTAACCCAAACTATAGTTAATTGTGTTACTGATAAACCGGTAATTTGGGATTATCCACTGATAACAAACCGGTTAAAAGTGAGGCGGGTTTTTGACTATAGGGCCAGGCAAAAGCATGGCGAAAAGCCGCATCTTGACAAGCTTGTAATTGTCGGAAATCGATCACATCTAGGGTGAGTAAATTCTCGTACTCGAAGGGCAGCCGGACATTGTGTAAACCAGCATTATCGGTACAGATAGCAATATCAACCCCCGCTTCAAAACAGCGATCGAAGACTATCTTTAATTGCGATAAACTTTCGAGGGTGCCAGTTTTTAAATAGGTGGTGGGACAGACTTCTAAACATTGATGACGACGGGCAACTTCCGGCAGCAATTCTGGGTATTGTAGGGGAATTTGAATACCGTGACCAATTCTTTGCAGATAGGGCAGTAATTGGGGATAACAACCGTTCTTTGTTTCATAAAGATGGCCAGTGGTATTTAAACCCTCTTCCCTGGCATAACTGTATAAACCAGCAAATTCCTCTAGTCGAGTTTGGTAGTACGAATCACCCCCAGCAATATCGATCGCACAGACGTATTCTCTCATCTCTAGGGCCAGATCAACGATCGCTTTGTTGACTTCGTAGGGAAGTCGCGAGTGCATACAGAGAATTTGACTGGTAATAATCGGATATTCGCTCATTTTCGAGGCTTGACCAACGATCTCGACAATTGATCGCATTTGCTCGATGCGCTCTGTTTGGTTCAAATGTTCGTCGGTGCGATAGTAGGGAGTATAGCGCAATTCTAAATAGGCAAGATTCTCGAAGATATAAGCACCGCGAATCAGACGATAGATAAAATAGGGCAAAGTTTGGGCGGTTTGGACACTTTCGACTAGGGTATGTAATTCCAAATACTCATCTAAACTATTGCGTTCGCGGGTGTAAAATTCCTCAAAAGCGGGATATTCTGGGAATTTATCCGCTAAATCCCGCTCATGTCTGTGAAAGTAGCGCCAGAGAATTCTCGGTACTACCGATCCCCCTAAATGCCGATGCAAATCCGCGTATAAAGCCACAACTCCGCTGCTCCTTAGTCTCTCAAATGTTCCTTAAATATAACGAAGTTTTACAATTGTTTGACAATTGCTCGCAAATAGTATCAGTACCTAGTCGGTGAACAGTGTGGGGTGTGGGGTGTAGGGTGTAGGGTGTGGGGTGTGGGGTGTGGGGTGTGGGGTGTGGGGTGTGGGGAGTTTTCTCAGTGAACTGATAACTGATCAGTGATCACTGATCACTGATAACTGATCACTGCTTAATGATTTGATAGCATGGAGGAAAACCTATAGAGGGTAAAGCGGTATGAGTAACTATAAAGATTCTTCTTCCATGCGCTATTTCTTGGCAGGATTAAAACCCTTTGCCCAACCTTTATTTTGGCTGCCCCTAGGAATATTTTCCTTAGCTCTCATTGCTTTCTCGATATATCAACAGAATCCTGAATGGTTGGGTTCGGTATTCGATACCCCAGGAAAGTCCTTGGAGGAACGCGAAATCGAGAGCAACAAGATTACCGATACTCCTCTCCCCACTGCCGTACCACTGCCGGCCATTCCTGCCAATAATAATACCGCTCGCCCGGGGAGACCAGCCTCGACGCAGCCTTTTGATCCTTTAAATACTAATCCCAATGACAACCAGAAACCCTCTTTATTCGCTCCGTTAATGCCGCCAGTCAAGCCAAATCCAGTACCGAATGCTAGTAAAGGTCTGCAACCGATTCAAGTGCAACCGATTAGTGGCAACACTAGCAATTATCCTTTACAGAGAGAAATCGAAAATCGCTCGCGGACTGCTAACTTGAATAATTATTCTAATCTCAACCCTGGGGGCAACCCGAATCAAGTCGCCCCCCAGGGAAATTATTCCCCTTATCAACAAAATGTTCGGCCTCTACCCTCCTGGAATAATGCCAACCCTAACCCGGTCCCTGGCTCTAGCAACCAATCCAACTATTATCAACCCCCCATATATCAGACCCCCGTTTACGGCAATCAACCCAAGGTCACTGGTTATCCCAATCAGGGAATGCCGCCCAACAATAATGGCATCCCCAATCAAGTTCCCCCTCAAAGTATTAACCGAGGTTTCTCCATCCAACAACCCATTAATACCCGGTCTTCTGGTTACTAGAGGAACTTAGCTATAAGCTTGCAGGAAGTCTAATAAAATCGGATTAACTATTTCTGGGGCTTCATCCTGGGGACAGTGGCCTAAGCCAGCTAAGGGGATAAACTTTTTTACTGTCGGGAATCGTGCTAATTCTTGGCCCAAGGGCAAGGGTTCCCAGGGATCCTCGCTACCCCAAAGCAGAATAGCTGGACAGAGGAGAATCGGCAGTAGATCTTCTGGGAGTGGGCCACCAGAATAACCGGTAAAAGCGAGGAAAACCTCGATCGCTCCTGGATCTCTGGCGGGTTTTAAGATTATTTCCACTAATTCCTCCGTTACAGCTTCTGATCGCCGATAAGCTTGCAGGAGAATTTTACGCACTGTCTGGGGTTTAGCGATCTGTTGGAAGAAAAAAGCCCCAATTGCTTTATTTTTGAGAATTATTTGGGCAAAATCCGCTCCTAAACGACGATACCAGGGTAATTCCCCCCGTTTTCTTTCGTGAAGTAGTCTGAGGGAACAATTAATCGCCGCCACCCCAAGGACAAAATCGGGATGATCGACGGCAGCCTGCATAATGGCGATGCAACCGATGGAATTCCCCGCCAAAAAAGCAGCACCCCCCACCACTTCCCGACAAAAATCGGCAATTTGCGCCCCCCAAGTCTCGAAAGTGTAATCGATCTCGTTTTTCGGTTCGGGTTTGTCGGAACCGCCAAAACCAATTAAATCTAGGGCAAAACAGCGACATTTTTCGCCTAAAACGGGGATATTTTTCCGCCAATGTCCCCAAGATGCCCCAAATCCATGCACAAGCACGATCGCGGGTCCTGTCTCCCCCGCACTTTGATAGGTGATTTTGAATCCCCGCCAATGCCAGATTTTTGGTTGTGTCTCTAATCCTAGAATTTGCTGCATACTTTGTTGTGTCTGTAAAGTATTTGTTGCTTTTCTTAATATATACTGTCAGGTTAAGTGGCGGCTTGGCTGGTGGTCTGGGGATGAGGTTTAAAGACTGATCGGGTTCCAATTATTTTTATTCATAAATATTTTACACACTTGATACTGGGTAAGCAAGAGGCTACGGCACTACTAACAGATCATTTCCTCTAAAAAAATGGAGAATCACGTTTTTATCCATGACTACAATGCACAGTAAAGCAAAGGATTAAGCCTCCATCACTACTACCGAATCACCACCCATCAAGAGTAAGACTGATTCTGTATTCTGTGCTACCGTTTGAATTGGGAATTACTGTCTAGAATTTGGTATCGACGACTGGCGACTGGCTCCCCAAAACGAAAACTTTATACCTCGCCCTTGAGATGACTGTTATAAGTTGTGTTGAGAAATGTGTAGAGTTGGAGCAAATCCTTGACGGGAACCTAAGGTCTTGTGATAACTTGTATAGGAGTTATCGACAAGACCCCATCAGCTAGACAGACCCTTCCAGTTTCTCTATGTTTCATCCTAACCAATCGGAAACCCGCGAAGATATCCGTGAGTATGTGGCTCAACTACAACTTCACATGGCTTTACAAGCTCGTAATCTCGTACCTAGTCTGACTAATACTAGAGATAGTCGCGAGAAACTGCTGCAGGATACCCAGGCGACTATTGAAAAAATCGTTTCTCGTCATTTCTAGTTGACCGATTTTAGCATAGTCACTTGAGCCACAGGACAGGCAATACAGGTGCCACAATTGCCACTGCGATTGTTTGATAACAGTATTGACTAGAGCTTTCAGTGTTTGTGTAGTCATCATTTTTGCTCCTTTTTTGCCTGATTCTGGACAGGTTACTTTAACAACAGCAGACAGTTAACAAATAGGATATTTTCCCTTTGTCAAGTTAAGGAAGTTACAGTGAGTTGGATGCTATCTCGATTATTGCCATAGGCGATGATCACATCGTTAGCAAAGCAGTAAAGCCGTCCTGTTTTTGGGGCTATAAACTGTTTATTTGTGCCGATGAGGAAGAAACTATCTTGATCTTTATCAATTGAACCAATCAGTGAAAACCAAGGTGAATTAGGCATTCGTCGTAGTCCTTCACATAGTTTCAGCAAGAAATTAGGACTTTCATAACCATCAGCATTAGAGGTAATTGTCCAGTCTGTCCATTGACCTGTTGCTTGAAAATGATATTCTTGTCCAGCGACAAGATTAATTCCCGTATCGTTCCAGATTAGTTTTGAGTCTATGGTTATAGGGATATTTGTGTTTTGCATTGCAAGCAGGGAACGTAACCCAAGCCAAATCTTAAATTTTTTTTCCAGAGATAAAGAATCAGGAATCGTCACTGCACCTTCAGTATTATCAGTATTAAAAGCATTGGCTTGTTCACAGGTATCTTTATCTGCTAATGATTGATCAGCTAATTTAGTGATCGCTTCCAGATCACTTACTTTTATTTTTTTCTCTAAGGTTAACTGACTTTGACGAGTCGAGTCTAATTGCCTAGAACTGACAGGATAGAGAAAGAGGGCATCTTTTGGCTCATTATCTCCCACTAAAAGGCGAGTTACTTCTAATTTTGGACAGGTGACTTTAACTACTGCGAGTGTTGATAGATTCTCAGCCTTAATTTGGGCGATTGGGAAAATCAAGCTGAGAAAAAGAGTCAAGCTGAGTCCTAATAATAGTTGAAAAAGGTGATCAACGGTGTAGGTTTTCATAATTTATTGTCTCCTAGGAGATTGGGAATTTTTTATTTCAAAAAGCCTGCCACTGCTGACGACTCAGAAAGAAACCGTGTCCACCGGGATTACCACACATTAATCCCGTTCTTTGTGAGATACATTTAAAGCCTGAATGTTGCCAAGTTTTTCCATAAGAAAGGATGTTATTAGTACCGGCAATGGTATCACCTATACAAAGAACTTCTGGTTTACCTTGTTGAGGGAGCAGAAAACCAGCCCCCCAATCAAATTGACAATAATTAGGATAAGGTTGAGGGGGTAGAGGATTTAACATACTTTGGATCTCGCACCGTAGCATATTATTATCTTTCCCAATTAGAGCGCAATAAATGTTACCACTTGGCATCACAAAGCTAGGGGGATTTTGAGCGTTAAGTTCACTGGATAGGACGTTTATGACACAGGCGCTCAAAGATAAACAGACAGGGATGCTAACTTGATTTGTTAGAGTTTCAATCATGTTACTAATGTTGTTAGGAGTTGAGCAATACCTGATCAAGTTCAGAATCTAGTTTGCTAGTTTGATAAGGTGGACGACCATAACCCATAATCGTGCTTCCCTGATGGTTTACTCGTTTAACCTGATTATCAACATTCCCTCGAATCGCAACAATTGAACCATCAGAATTCACTTTTTCGACAATGCCAACGCTATCAGGCGACCGATCATTTCCCCAGTCAAAGAAGACGATATCCCCAATTTGAGGAGTTGTATGCCACCATCCATGTTCTTCAAACCATTTTTTTGCGTGGGGATGATAGGCAAACCCTTTATCTGTGGTAATTTCTAACGGTAAACCCGCATGATAAAAGCAATAAGAAACAAACATTGCTGCCCAAGGAACATGATTCATACCATACCAATCATTGTATTTAGTTTGGTTAGAACCTGAAGGGGTTTCTTTTGTACCTATTTGATCAATGGCAATTTGTAAAACGTCTTGTGGAGTCGTCATAATTTTAGTTTCTTCCTAAATAGCTTGAATTTTGAGGTTAATTTAAGCTTTTAAAGATGAGATATGGAATTTCTGTTTAATTCCATACCTCATCCACATCTAGTAATCATTTAGTCGGTTGTGATGGGTGCTTCCCATGCCGCATCCCACGAGATCGGTCCAATAATGCCATCAACTGTTAGACCTTTTTGTTTTTGGAATTGTTTTAGGACATTCTCATCTCGCTCCTTGAAGACACCATCAGCCTCAAGATTCCAACCTCGGTGAATCATTTTTCGTTGCCACTGCAAGACATCATCTCCTCGCATATAAGGGCTAGTTAGAGCAATGAAACGTTCCCAAACTGGATGTTCCTCTTGATCAGGGGGGACTAGACCATGATAAGGAGGACGACCATAACCTAAAATCCCTTTTTTCTGAGTTTTACGGCAAACTTCGCCACCGTTAGAGTCACCAAAATCATCAGAGGTATTCCCTTCAATAGCAACAATTGAACCGTCAGAATTAACTTTTTCAACTATACCGACATGATCGGATACACCATCACCTCCCCAATCATAAAAAACAACATCACCCACTTGAGGATCTGTATGCCACCATCCTTTATTTCTAAACCATTTCACTCCATAAGGACAATAAGCAAACCCTTTAGGTGTAGTAATGGGTAAAGGTAAGCCCGCATTGTAAAAGCAATAGGAAACAAACATGGCACACCAAGGCTGATAATCCATACCATACCAAATACCAAATTTATTATGGTTAGAATTTTTTGGGTTTTCTTTGTAGCCAATTTCCCGGGCTGCAATTTGAAGAACTTGTTGTGCGGTAGTCATAGTGATATTCCTCGATAAAGTAAAGGTAAATTGGCAGTTTTCTAGGTTAAGATGGGCTAAAACAAGCGTTTAACCTGGCCATTCCCCCCCAATTGTTGAAATGTTTTTCGGCTTCGGTGTTAATCTCAGAAAGCGATCGCGGCTTACCGTTGCCCGAGCCAGGAAAAACGACATACATAATACCGCTACTCACACCACCTGTTCGGGGACTGGAAGGAATGCCCAACGCTTCAGCAAGGGCAATTGAACCCTCGCCAATTTTGTTGGATGGACCAACATCTGCATAAATCCCATTGACAATCTTGCCGTTTTTACCATTAAAAACCACGGCAAAATCCCCCAGTTTTGCCCCGGCACTGCCACCACCGGGGAGAACAATATAGGGTATCCGAGTAGAATCAACATAGCGACTGGGATCAGTTTTTGCCTTAGTTCCATCCTGTAAAGCTGTCATAGAGACAAAATAACCTTGATAGGGTCCAGAGGGTTGCTCATAAGCTCGATTAGGATTTTGAGGGTCAGGGACAAGAATATTCTTCCACCAAGACGTATTTGGATAACCGGCATTTTTTAGATCATCTAAGCCAATATTGTCGGGGTGATAAGCATTAGGCGCACCATCGGCATCAATACTCATTTTTGATTGATAGAAAAAAGCGGTTTGTCCTGCAATTTGCCAAACAGAATGACCGCCAATTTCAAAGAGTTTCGTTCTTGGTTCACAGCTTATGGAAGAAGCTTCAATTTCTAAAGTAATTTTTTCACTGGCAACAGAATGATTATCTTGATCAAATCCTCTCGCTTCAATTTGACGTTTACCGTTGTCAGTAAAACGATAAGAGACTGACCAATTGCCATTAGAAACTGAGCTATTACCGAAGTGCCACTTATTTTCTGCCCATAACTCAATCCGAACAATTTCATGACTTGCAGTGCCTTTAAAATTAACGTTATCTGTTATGGCAAGTGTGGCATTATTACTAGGTTGATCAATCTTGATAACCATTAATTTGATCCTCAGTTAAGTAAAAAGTAAAGTGAAGGCGACATTTTTGAGGGAGAGAAGTGCTAAACAGAGACTATTTCTTTCTTTCTCAAAGTACCAAGCTCTTTCTCAAGAATCATTTGAATTTCGGGAATAGCGGGTTTATAAGGGGGATTAAGATTCAGGTCTGTCCAGCGATTTTTAACACTTTCATGCAAATTGCTAACATCCCCTTCAAACTGACGAGGTGCTGTTCCCGCTACATTAAATGGCCATTTTGACGTATTATCAAAACGCGCACTACAATTGGGATGAACTTCATGTTGAATATAACTTTTATCTAAGACCAAACCCAAGGTTTCGACTTGTTCCATCATCCACAATAAAGCTCCATCGGATAGGCCAGATTCTTCCTGAGAACCTCCACCAACACAACCATGACCCCCCGGAAACCAAACTTGAACCACCTGTTCTTTTTGTTGTCTGATCTGGGTAGAATGGGGACGCATTAGCGTTACATCAAAGACTTTACGAATTTCATCAATGGCAACTGCATGAAACGCCTTTTCAATTGTAGGATTGATGGTCGAATCATAAAAGCGATAACGTTCGTTGAACTTTTCATCCAAGTGCAGAGAATGAACGATATCAGGGATACCTAAAGAAGCAACCGTATCCCAACAGCATAAGGCTTTAATGGGAACTCGTCGTCCATACTGATTACGGAAATCAATGGCATTTTTACCGTTAGGTGCGTTATTTGGGTCTTGTTTGTCTCGGTAAATTTCGTAGGCTTTGGGAATTTGTCGGATAAATTCTCGATACAACAAACCGCAATTATAAATTAACCCAGCTAAACAGCGTACAGTGTAAGCTCCCCGACTAAACCCAAAGAGATAAATTTCATCTTCAGGTTGATAGTTTAAGCACAGAAAACGATAGGCATCCTCAATCTTATGATCCATGCCAATGCCTAAAGCACCTCCAGTAATTTTAATTAAAGTATCAGTCATCTCGGCATTAGATTGTTTTGTCCCAATGCCTTCGTCATAGTAGATGATTTGACGGATGGGGTTGCCCTTACTATCATCAAGTGGCGTGATAGCTTGCACCATTTTGACGACATTGGTAGGATAAGCTTGTCCTAAATCTTGCCAAGTTCCATCACAACAAACAATAAGACGGCTTTTCATAGCGATGAACCTCCTAGGTTTCTTAAAACTCGCCAGTTTATGGAATATTTGAGGATTCTAGTGAATCATGACTCAAAATTATCGAGATTTTCCTTAAGGTAAAATTCCCGCAAGACTCAACCGAGACAAAGAAAGTTCTAACTCTGTTCGGAAATGATATAGATGAGTTAGATAGCCAGCTTGACTAGGTAAAATTAGGTGCGGTACTTATACTTACTACTCTAGATCGTCTATCAGAATTTACTGCCCTAAAGACGGCAAATTAACATATTTCTTTAGGTTTCTGTATATAAGTTTACAGAATATTGTTCAGCTATTTATTAATAAAAAAAGTTGAGTTTGATTGAAAACCATCCTAACACTTTAGCTCGCCAATCTGAACTTTAGCCGATTCTCGATCGCAATTTTAGGCCACCCTAGCACTTCGCTCTTTTCCTACAAGGATTTTTACCGAGAAAAATGATCTGTCTGCCTGAGAACAGGCTATAGTGATCATCAAACCCTCAGTGAAAAACTTCCCGTGTCTTCAGTATTCCGCCTTCCTCCCTATTTTTCTCCCGCTCTGCAGCGTCGAGTCATCAAAACTCTCGCCGCAAAAAAAACCCGTCAATTCTTGACATGGGCGGCAGCTTGTGCTAGTTTTTTGATCCTCTGGGCGTGGAATTGGCAGCTAGTTTTGGCCACTTTAACCGGGGTGGGGGCGATGATCGGAGTTTACCATCTCCAGGGTCAAAACTGGCCATCGCTGTGGCTGTGGTGGCGTGATTTTTTCAGCGCCGATAGCGGTAAGTTAACTTTAGCGGTAGTCTGTGGCGGTTTAGGCAGTTTAGCCACCTATCTCGCTGTGGCAATTTGGACCTATGCCGAAAATCGCTGGTTGGCCCTGGCCTCAATTTTGCAAGGATTTGGCACAGTTTTGACTTTAATCCTGCTAGGATGGCATTTTCTCGACCATCGCGGTGAAAATGAGTCAAAAAACTTCGATCGCTGGTTAGAAAAATTAACAGTCAATGATCCCTTAATGCGCTTAATGGCCGTCCGACGTTTAAGTGAAATGGAACTTTCCCCCAGTCGTCGAGAACAATGCCAAGAATACTTCCGCTATCTTCTCTCACGAGAAACCGATGCACAAGTGCGATCGGCTTTATTGGATAATTTTTCTGGCAAAGAAGCAATCAAACCGCAACCTTTACAAATACCCCTACAGGTGAAAAAATCCCTCTTGAAATATGATTAAAAAGCTCTCTGCTATTAGCAATCAGCCCTTAACTAAAGCTGACTGCTAGAGTCTGAGGAGGATATTTTTTTACACCAAAGTTAACTCGCGCTCCTCGATATTTTGGAACATCAGCGTACTCAGATAACGTTCTCCAAAACTAGGCTGAATCACCACAATTAATTTACCCTCATTTTCCGGTCGTTGGGCCAGTTGAATTGCGGCACAAAGATTGGCACCGGAAGAAATCCCCGAAAGTAAACCCTCTTCTTTTGCCAAACGACGACCAAATTGAAAAGCTTCCTCATCACTGACAGTAATTACCTCATCAATCAGATCTGTGCGTAAAACTTCTGGAATAAAACCCGCACCGATACCCTGAATTTTATGGGGACCGGGATTACCCCCGGAAATCACCGGACTATTGAAAGGTTCCACCGCGACTACTTGAAAACTAGGTTTACGAGATTTAATCACTTCAGCGACTCCCGTAATCGTGCCTCCAGTACCCACACCCGCAACAATAAAATCTACCTGTCCGTCGGTGTCTTGCCAAATTTCCTCAGCAGTGGTGAGACGGTGAATTTCTGGGTTAGAAGGGTTGCGAAATTGTTGCAACATATAAGCCCCGGGGATACTATCGACAATTTGCTGCGCGCGTAAAATTGCCCCTTTCATGCCTTGGGAACCGGGGGTAAGTTCTAGGGTAGCACCGTAGGCTTTTAACATCGCCCGGCGCTCTAAACTCATCGTTTCCGGCATAGTTAAAATCAAGCGATAACCCTTAGCTGCCGCAGTCATCGCGAGGGCAATTCCCGTATTGCCAGAGGTGGGTTCCACTAAAACCGTGGTTTCTGGATTGATTAAACCCGCTTTTTCGGCGCTATTAATCATGTGAGTGCCAATGCGGTCTTTGACGGAAGCAGCGGGATTCATCCCTTCTAATTTCATCACAATTCGGCCAAGACAGCCCTCCGCTTGGGGAATCCGATTCAATTGTACTAAAGGTGTGCGGCCAACCAATTCGGTGACATCGTGAGCGATACGCATGATATTTTCTCAGTCTGGGTGATTCGTGTGCTTAGTTATAGCGGTAAGTTCTCAGCTTTAACGTTTGAGAATTTCCTCACTAGCCAAGGAGGCGCTATATAGCTCACTTATAGCAAAGGCCAGCCCTAGATCGGCAAAATTTCCATTTTCCTTTGTTTCTTTAATCAGTCCGCCTAGCTTGAGAGGATGTCCTATAAAATCTAGATATGATAGGAATGGGATTTTTCTGACAAACTGAAGGTTTTCCCACTGGTGAAAGAGGCTAATCCGTCTTATTTAACCCCTGAAGAACAAGCTTTATCCCTAGAGCAACGTCTGGCTTTTCTCAAGTTACCATTGATTGAGTGCAGGCGTATCCTTGAAGGGCAGGCTGAGTCTATGCTTGACCACTATCAGCAGGATTCTGAATGGCAGCAGTTAATGTCAGGTGATAGCATCAGCTACTAACTTTTAAATTCTGAAAAGTAGGTTACTTTGCTATGGCTAACTCACTAAAATATGCTGAGATACTATCCAAATTTTTGAGAAAAAAGCGATAATTCAACCTCGCTGATTACTGATAACTGATAAGTAGTCGGACATAAATTCTGTTGTCTATCTTGAGAAATGTAAATTGCCGCAATTCTTACTGACTACTGACTCCTGACTCCTATCTCCTATCTCCTGAATCCCGTCTCCTGAATCCTATCTCCTAACCCCATGGTAGATGTTGGATTTTTGCAGGAGTTCTATTTTTCAACAAAGATAAGCAAAAATTATCTACTAACTCCAAAAACTTGAGAATATTTAAATTAACATTCCGCAATATTTATAAATTCTTAAGAATTAATTGAGAAAGATTTTTATTTAACAACGATTTTACAATGGTTACAGCGATTTGATAGAATTTCATAGTGGGTTATTGTGTGCTTTTTTGAACAGCAATGGTTGAAACCCTTGCCACACCTACAAGGTAATCCTAATTAAGACGGGTAAATCAGTCAATTTCACCCACAACGATGATCTTTTTTTTGTGTAGTTTTATTGCAAAAAAAAAGTTTTTTTGACAAAAAGCACAAAGTATGATAAGTACCCAACCTATTTCTGGCTGCCAGTAGTTATTGCAGAGTGGGAGTTGGGAAGCTTTTCCAGTAATCAGTGGACTGAAAACGCAAATCTGATAACTGATGACCCTCTTTTCTTTCCTCTGGCATCAAAATGGTTTCCCAACGCAAGGTGACAGCCATCATAATTTCGTTGGCAATCTTACCGATGTCGTTTTTGACCGCGCTGCCCTGAGCTCAGCGTTCGACAAAAGCTCACGCCGAGATCCGAACGGTGCGTTCATCCGGCGATGACTGGGTTTTTTAAGCGGTTGCTTACCCTGCCCGCTATTCTTAATAGCATACATCATATAAAGTCGCCCTAAAAGGGCGAGGCTTTAAACCCAATTTTTCGGTAAGTTTTGACGAAATATTGGGTGAGGATGTGTAAATCCGATGTGAATCCCTAGTCAGGGAGAATAATGTAAAGATTTATTAAATTGTAGCGTAGGATACTGTGCGGGGGGTAGAGTGTATTTTTGTTTTCAATAGTTAGGGAGAGATTAAGTTAAGATTTGTGACAAGATCGAGACAAACCAGAATTAATAGTTCCAGTGGTTCAGGGAGATGAACTGATTAGCAAGGGGGACGTTAGCAGTTTCGAGATTGGCGATTGCCTTGACAATTGCCTTGAAGCCCATATTTTTTAAGAGGTTAGCGTTACGGTAAACCGCGAATATCCCCGAATGGCTGGGATTGGCTTGGTGCAACTCTTCAAAGTCATCGCAGTTATGAGTTAGCAGAATCCGATTTTCCTGTATGGCATAGTCAAGTACGACATTATCTGTGCATCCAGCCAAACCAATTTCATTGATCGTCAGCACGTCATGACCAGCAGTCGTAAGTAACTCAACCAGAAGTTGGGCTTGCGAGTCCTCATCAAGCAATAATCTTAGGCTCAACACTAATCCCCTTTGCTTCCAGACGGTGGCGTTCTTCTTCTGCTTCTTGCTTGAGTAGCTGCTGATTCCTCTCGCAATAGTCAATTGCTTCATAGATGGCAGCCAGGGGTAACTCCCAATTAAGGGCTGCTTCTTGAGGAGTCATGTCATTGACAATCATATCTGACCAGACATCAAAAGCTTTCAGCCTCCTGCCTTGAAAACAAAGCTGTTGTCGCCAGGAATGAGGACGCTTCTCTAAATATTGCCATTGAGTTTTCGCTACGTTGGTAGTCATGCTGATGCCTTGATGAAAGCTGGTATCCCTAGTTTATCCGATTAAAACAGGGGAAACCACCTGAGACTCCTTCCCCTGTGAATCGCTAGTTAGGGAGAAGAATGTAAAGATTTATTAAATTGTAGCGTAGGATACAGTGCGGTGGGTGTAGTGTTTGATGATAATAACGCCAAGATAAGCTGTGGCAAAAGATATAGAAGGAACGCAGATGCAGGAAGGAATTATAAAGACTTTACTTAAATGGTATCCTACTGGTATTGGGGGAGGGATAACAGCACATTTTCTTATAAACCATGAATGGACGCAAGCATTAGTTTCAACATTTGTCACAGCTTGCATAGCTCTCTGGACACAATTCAGTCAAGGGTTCATGAGGGAGATGGAAAAGATATTAAAGAATGCTGGCGAAATGTTTGCTAAATGGCTTGCTAAGTGGTTGCCTGAAACTATTAAAAAGCCCTTGCAGACATTCAGATTTCAAAGCCAGTATTGCCAGAACTTGGTTGATAATTATCGCGCCTTTAGAACAGAAGGACTCATTACAAGAAATCCTTTTACACCGGATCTAGAAAAAGTCTTTGTGCCGTTACAAGTCGCTCCAAAAGATGCAGGAACAGCATCTCAAACACTAATTCCACTCTCAGTATCTGATAAAAAAAGATTACCTAAAACTGTAATTCCAGGCCAGGAATCAAAAAAAGAAGAGCTTGATATCTGGAATTTTTTAGCAAGAATTATTGACCAGCCTGCTTACAAACATATGGTCATCATTGGTGGACCTGGATCGGGTAAAACTACGCTACTAGAGCATTTAACGTTGACTTATGCTCAAAATAAGCAGTACAAATACGCTCGCAAGTCTCCAAAGCTAATCCCAATCCTTTTATTTCTGCGAAAAATTTGCGATTCAATTACCAGCAAAAAAGAGCCCGACTTGTCACAGTTAATTACTGAACAGCTTAAGAATGCAGAATCTGGTCTAGAAATTAACCTACCTCCAAAATGGTTTGAAGAAAAGTTAAGTCAAGGTAAATGTTTAGTTATGCTAGACGGGATGGATGAAGTAGCAGATGAAAAAAAGCGCCAGCTAGTTAGCGAGTGGATAGATGAACAAATTCGTCAATACCGAAAAACAACTTTTATTTTGACATCGCGTCCTTTAGGTTATCGCAACTCCCAACTCAAAGAGGTAACAACTTCTTTAGAAGTGAAACCATTTAACTTTAAACAAATTAGTAAATTTGTGCATTCCTGGTATCTGGAAAATCAAATTTTAAGTGAAGTACGGAAAGTAGATACTGGAGTGCGTATCAGGGCTGAACAAAAAGCAAATGACCTAATAACCCGCCTTCAAGAACATCCACCTACACTGGATATGGCTCAAAATCCTCTGTTACTGACAATGATTGCCACACTTCACAATTCTGGCCAGGTACTGCCGAAATCTCGTGGAGTTCTCTATGAGGAAATGTGTTATGTGTTACTTGAGCGCAGACGGGAATCTAAAAGTTTACCTGACTCACTTAATTTGACAAGGGAGCAGAAGCAATCTATCCTTCAAGTTTTAGCTTTTGAACTAAAATGTCAAAAAATTCGTGAATTTGATTTAACCAAAGGGACAGCTATTATTAAAGACGAGTTAACAAACGTAGCAGGTAATAAAATAATTCCAGAAACTTTTATCAAATATATTGAATCAGATAGTGGTCTAATTGTTGAAATAGAGGAAGGCGTTTATGGATTTGCTCATTTGAGTTTTCAGGACTACCTAACAGCAGTTCAAGTGAAAGAAGTAAATCAAGAGCAACTCCTTATTGATAATATTAATCATGACTGGTGGGCTGAAGTCATACGTCTCTATGCTCCTAAGAATGATACAAGTAAGCTAATTGAAGCTGCTCTCGATAACCCAACAGAGTTATCCTTAATTCTTGCTTTTGATTGTCTAGATGAAGGGAAAAAAGTTCAACAAGAGGTACGGGAACGATTAGAAAAGAAACTAGAAGAAGATTTGAATTCTCCAGATCAACATATTTCTGATCGAGCAGGTCGAGTGAAATTATCGAGGCTAACTAAAATAACATCTAACTAAAATATATGTCTCAAAAACAGTTTCAAAAAATTAGTAAAAATGCTGAAATTTCAATCGATTACATCACCTGCGTGGAATATCAGGTTTTTATTGATGAAAAACTAACATTAGGTGCATATTATCAACCCGATCACTGGAAAACCAATAGATTTCCCTATGGAGATGCTAATAAGCCAATTACTGGAGTGAGAGCGAGTGATACTGAAGCATTTTGTGAATGGCTCTCTCAGAAATATCCTTTACCGGGATACAGATATAGACTGCCTTCTTTAGCTGAATTAGAACAGAATCCATCATCGGAAGTGCAGATTGGATGCTGGTGTATGGAGGATATAAATAAACGAGTGATTGGAGGAATCGACTCGGAACAATGGCAAATTTGGCAACAAAAATTAGCTAATTTCTGTAATACTAATATTCATCGTGACCTTGGCAAGAAACTCAAACTCGATCTTGATCTTGTCTCTGTTTGCGACCTCAATCTCAATTTTGAATTTTCCAGTCCTAATGTCCACCTTCAGATGCTGAGTCTAGCACAGGATCTTACTTTTGTATTCATTAGTGAACTTTCCCTCATCAAGGCACGCTCACCCCGCAACTATAGTCGTGTCCATTCAAAGGATTGGGTGATTTTTCTCAATCGTATATTCACTATTGTCGTCAGGGGACTACGAATTCTGATGGGTTTCCTCTTCGACATATTTGCTCCTGCTGCTAAAGGCATAAGAAAGATGATGAACTTCCTCTTCGACATATTTATTTCTGCTTTTGAGTATGTCCGCGACATATTTACTTCTGCTTTTGAGTGCGTCCGCGATATATTTACTTCTGCTTTTGAGTGCGTCCGCGATATATTTACTTCTGCTTTTGAGTGCGTCCGCGATTTGATTTTTGCCCCTAAGCGTAACTATAATAATAACCACAAAACTAACCGCAGTTTGGACTTTTCCCCCGAACAAATTCTTGAAGAGGCACTTACCCGATCCTCTGATTTTGACCGCGCTCTTGCCCAACTCCATTCCCGAGAACTCGAACGCATCCACCTTCTCCGTAGCCGTATTCAAGGTTACATACAAAACCGTATCTTCAACTTTATTGAAACCTTTGATTTTGACTTGAATTGTGCCCTCGACTTTAATTATAACTTAGACTTAGCCTTTGCTCGTACTCTTGACCGTGCCTTCAATTATGAAAAACGCAATTTCCCTCTGATCCGCCATTACTTACTGACAGCTTCGATGTTTTTTGCAATGTTATCTAATGATTGTGCAGAGGAATCTAAACGTCGAGAGTTATCAAAATATAAAAACTTAACCAGTCAAGAATGTAAAGATTTAAGTAATAATTATGGATTAAAAAGAAATAAATTCTTTAATCTTTATGTCTTCTTTTTACTGCTAGATGAGCGGCGAGAAGGTAGTATGCCTGCTTGGGAAGGAATTCGGATTGTTAGAGAAAGAATTGAAGATTGAAGATACATTAGATAGAAAACTAGGAGAGGGGTTCTGGTAAAATGAATTTTTTTGACCGTGTTTCGCGAGCTATTCAAGTTAAGTTAAACGATTTGACGATTGAGGCTGATGATCCAGAAAAATTATTGGAACAGCTACTTATAGATATGCAGGAAAATTTGGTCATTTTACGCCAAGAGGTTGCTAGAGCTACAGCCGAGCGAATGCGTAGTAAACGAGAATATAATTCTAACTTGCAAGAAGCTAATAAATGGAATCAACGCGCCCAACTAGCCTCCTCTAAAGGTGATGAAACTCTTGCTCAGGAAGCTTTAGCTCGCCAAAAAAGCTACCAAGATTCGGCAGATTTAATTGAGCAGCAATTACAGTATGCAACAGCAATCGTCGAAAAACTCAGGCAAGGCTTGAGTTTTGTTGAAGAGAAGGTTAGTGAAGCTAAAAGCAAGAAGAATTTGTTTATAGCCCGTTCTCGTTTCCTAAAATCTTTTGAGAAAATGGCTGAAAATATATCCATACTTGATCGCGTCTTTGCCCAGCAATTTCTTGAGCAACTAGAAGAAATTTTATCAATTGAAGATCAACTGGAGACGGCATTACCAGAACTAAAAAACAATTCTGAGGCTGAAAAATAAAAAGCTAAATTCTCTCAAGAGTTCGGTTAATTCCCGTTTAAGGTAACGGGTTGTCCCCCCACTGACGATAAACTCGCCAATTCTTGTTTGGGAAGGTAAATGCTGAATCAGCCAGTTTCCTAGTGCGATCGCCATCGCCATAGGGTGCGAAAACGCGGGTGTAACGCACCATCAATTTCCTAATATGCGGTGGGTTAGCGACAGCGTAACCCACCCTACAGTGCTACTGTGAAGAGACAAGCTGATGTCCGAGGTTATAATGGTCAAAGAGTTAAAAAAGAAATTAATCTAATCAATAGCCACAATGAAGGTACAGCCAAATGAGTCAAGTCTTAACCCTAGAATTGAGCGATGAAGTCTATGCCGCCTTGCAACAGCAAGCTAAAATATTAGGTATCGACCTGTCAGAATTAGTAACAACTTCCCTTGAGCGACAGTATCGCTTAACAAAAGCTAAAGACCAACGCACGGAAGCGGAAAAAGAAGCAGCACGTCAACGCTTTCGAGCGCACGCTGGCTCAATTAGCGGCTATCCGACAGGAGCAGATAATAAAAGCATTGATGCTGACTTAGGGAGAGAGTATGGAGATACTCATGAGGAGACATCAAATCGGTGATACTCCTCGATACTTCTGGGTTACTTTGCTATGTCTATCGTGATGAACCAGGACATGAAGAAGCTGTCCAATTGTTAGATAGTGCAGGTAAAAGCATCACCCACAGTTACGTTTTAGCAGAGTTAGTTGCTCTAGCTCAAGTTCGCCATTACCCGCGTTTAGCTACCCTAGAATTTATCACTGATTTGCTAGAAAATCCAGATATCGAGACAGTTTGGATAGATGAGCCTTTACATCGTGCTGCGGTCAAACTATTGATGGCACGGCAAGATAAGACTTATTCCTTATGTGATGCAGTTAGCTTTTTATTGATGCGTCAGTTCAATATTAATGAAGCATTAACCACCGATCGCCATTTTGAGCAAGAAGGTTTTCACCGTTTACTTGTATTCTAAAAAGGGCAGAGCTGCGTCAGGGGTTGGTATTTCTCCAACTGGTACTCTTGCCATTTCCCCGCCCCCCGTTCGGTGAGGGATTGGGGGTTTCCCAACTGTGCGGCAGCTTCCCGCCAGAATTGTTCAAAGTTCTGCCGCAGTTCTCTGGTGGCAATCATTGATTTTAACGGGATAATTTACTCAACAATTCCAAGAGTTTTTGACTATTAGGAGTCAAGAGAGTTCGACGATAGGCATCGGCGGCCTTTTTAATCGCTTCCGCTTGGGTGGGATAGGGATGAATAACAGTAGAGAGTTTACTCAATCCGATTTTAGCAACCATAGCGGTGGTAATTTCAGAAATCATCTCACCGGCGTGAGCGGCGACGATAGTGGCTCCTAAAATTTGGTCGGAACCTTGTTTGTGAATAATTTTTAAAAAACCTGCTGTTTCGCCATCAGCGATAGCTCGATCGACTATACTCAAAGGAATTTTAATAGTATTAGTGACCAATCCCCGGGTCTGTGCTTGGGTTTCATCCATACCCACACGAGCAATTTCTGGGTCGGTATAAGTGACCCAAGGCATAACTAAATTACTGAGCTTATCGCGTCCGAAACCGAAGGGAGAAAAGAGAGTATTTTTAATCACAATACGGGCGGCTGCATCGGCAGCATGGGTAAATTTCCAATCCATACAGATATCACCGGCCGCATAAATTTTCGGGTTAGTAGTTTGCAGATAATCATTAACTTTGACTCCCCGACGAGTATCGTATTCCACGGCCACCGCTTCTAAATTTAATCCTGACAGATTAGGCACCCGGCCAGCAGCGACTAAAATCTCATCGACGGTGATAGTTGCTCCTTGACCGTTGCTAGTATATTCAATCGTTTTACCCCGCTCATTTTTTGTCACCCGTTCAATTTGGCAAGAGAGAATTAATTGCATTCCTTCCCGCAGGAAAGTATTCTCAATAATTTCGGCTGCTTCTGGGTCTTCTTTATTCAAAAGATGGGAATAATTATGAAATAAAATCACCTGTGCGCCTAACCGTTGAAAAGCTTGGGCTAATTCACAACCAATCGGCCCACCACCGATAACAGCTAATCGAGGAGGTAATTCTGTGACGGAAAAAATTGTTTCATTGGTATAAAATCCCGCTTCTTTTAGTCCGGGGATATCGGGATGAAAGGCCCCAGCACCAGTGGCAATGACAGCTTTTTTATAAGCGAGGGTTTTTCCTGCCACTTCCACAGCATTTTGTCCTAAAAAACGAGCGCTACCCAAGAAGACATCGATACCTAGTTTTTGGAAACGTTGCACCGAATCATTATGGCTAATATCGGCGCGAATTTGCCGCATTCTGGTCATTACTCTGGCAAAATCTACTCTAGTATCTCCAATATCAATTCCCAATTTTTTGGCTTTCTCAATTTCCCCGATAATTCTAGAGGAACGAATCAAACATTTAGAAGGAATACAACCGAAATTGAGGCAATCTCCCCCCATTAAGTGTTTTTCCACTAAAGCCACTTTTAAACCTATCTCTAAACCCGCAGCCCCCGCCGCTACGACTAAACCCGCAGTACCCCCACCAATGACAACTAAATCATAACAATCTTGGGGTTGTGGATTGACCCAATCGGCAGGATGAACATAATTAACTAATTTTTGATTATGTTCGTCCATGGGGAGAATACTAACTTCACTGGAGCTATTTTGAAACATAGTGAACTACCTCGACTCCCTAGGCGCAGTTACCGCCTTTATTCTGTAGTTTATAGTCAATAAATTTCCCTCTTGACCACGTTGGTAGAGTAAGTTTCTTGGTTCTATGTTAGTTGTTGTATTAATCGGACAAAACCTGATGAGACTTTCTCTGTCAACTCTTAAGGAGTCGTGCGTTTTATTTTTCAATTGGGGATTTAAGAGCCAATTTTAAAGGCTTCTAGAAATAAACTATAGGTGATACCAATTTTTAGTAAATTGAAAGATTCTCGCAGAATCGGTGCTGGTTTAGCCTGGGAACTTTTTCGATAAACAATCCGGCTAGTCGCCTCCGTAAACAGCAGTAATAAACCGGCAGCGGTGACATCCCATTGAGCAGTTTGGCCAGCAGTAGTGACAATTGCTTGCCCAGAAAAAACTCCAAATAAAACACAAATTATCTGGAGGGAAATCCGCCGCCAAGGATTACCAAAAAAGCTATTAAATCGACTGCTGGTGACATTAGCCAGCGTACTTAAACGGGTGCGTTGCATGGTCATATTTATTTAGAAGTAATACGATTAAGAAGCCACAAAGAGGTAACAATACCAGTAAAGTGCGCGAGAATTGTATTAGTATTAGCCTGCACAATTAACAGGTCAACAGAATTAACAAATTGACTGGGGTTAGAGGCAACATTAAAAGTGCCTTGAGGAACATTGAGGGATTTAATTAAGACGATTCCCGCCAAGGCTTGCGCTCCCAAAATTGTTAAAAACATCCCGATAATATTAGCGATTAAACCCTGACGGATTAACTGAATAGTATCGGATTTTTTCGGGCGACTATCTTGATCTCCCCCCAACATTTGACGGGCAATTTTCATGTAACGAGAGGAAAAGAAAATGGCGACTACCAAGAAACAAGCCCCACCAATGGCACATAAAACACCGATTTCAATACCGGAAGTGCGTTGTCTCGTCCCTAATAAACTAGCGGTAGCAATGAGCAATAAAACCCCTGAAATTACGCCTAGGACAATCTGCGTCCAAAAACCGATTCTTCCCTGACGTAAAAGGATATTAGCAGCCCGTTGGACGGCTGGAGGCAAGGAATAAAGATCAGAATCTCTAGGGGTGGATATATTGGTAATTTCTGATTGTTTGTCTCTCATCGGGGTTAAGCTAGGGATTGGGTAAATCTGGTCTTGATCTATTTTCGTCTTTTTTTTTGCCCATGGCTAGAGATTTAATTTTGGCACTGACTGGCTATCTGTTTAGCTTCTACCTGTAAACGCTGGGCCATACGAAACATTTCTTGACCGGTGTGGAGAGAGCGATCGTCGTAGTTAAGGGTAAAGGTTTCTAATTCTTCTAGTCCGTCAGTGAGATGATTGAGACAGTAGTAAAGAGAAGCGGCCACTTTGGCCATTTTGGCAGGGTTGGGCCGTTGGGAAAAGAGGGTTTTGGCTCGATCGAGATTTTGGCGACAGGTTTCTAGATAGTCTTGAAAAACAGCCATCAACTGATCATCGAAGGGATCGGCGGATAGGTGATTGATCTGACCTTTTAGGGGTCGGATAATTTGACCGATCAGGCGATTAATCGGGCTATAGGTCTGGTTATACCACTGTTTGACCAGGGCTTCGTCTTCCTGGACTGCTTCTTTGTAACGATGGTAATTTGCCTGGGCGGTGGCGGTGCGTTGGGCGCGTTTTTCGGGAGAATTGGCGATTAGTTGGTTATCGTAGTCCTTTCTTAGTCTCGGATCGCTTAGGATCTCGTAGGCGGCGTTAATAGCGACGATTTTATCGTGACTGGCACTATCGTTTTGACTATCGGGATGGAATTGTCTGGCTAAACGCCGATAGGCCCGTTTAATCTCGTCAGGGGTCGATTTATGGCTGATTTCTAAGGTTTGGTAGTGGTTGCCGGTCATGAGCGCAAGCGATCGATCTGTCTTTTGTTATTATCGATCATGGTTAACGCGGCAGAGAAGGGGAATTGTCAGTTATCAGTGATCAGTTATCAGTGATTTAGACAAAAGGATTGATTTCAGGGATATCATCGATCGAGGGTAAGTCTATTTGGCCCGATCGCTCTTGTGTAAGATAATAGGGACAATGAAGCTGACAATCGGGACGATGGGGAAAATCGACTAAATCATTTTGGTATGCTGATAGATAGCGATCGAGATCCTTCAATAAACGGCGTAAATCCCGTCCTGTCCGTTGGTGTAGTTTCTGGTTATAGTTAAAAGTAATTTGTTCGGGGTTGCGGGGTAACTGCACAAACCAATAGGTCATCGATAAACTATCAGGAGGATAAGCAGAAGTTTCTGCCAACACATACAGATAAAGTCTCGTCTGCCAATTTTTGGCTAGTTTGTCGGCATCGATAGGTTTTAAGTAGGTTTTCCAGTCAAAAATTACCGCTCGATCGCTCTCTAGTAAAATTAAATCATAGATAACCGTTAATAAATAATTACCCACAGTTAAACTGCGACAATGTTCCGCTTCTCGATTAGCTTCTCCCGGATTTTGGGCAATTGCCGGGGCGGCCTTTAATAGGGCTGTTAAACAATGTTCTAACTGTTCATTTTCGCGTAATAGGGACATGATCGGTAGCCCTAATTCCCGCTGCTGTAATAATAGGTGAAACTGACTGCCCCATTCTTGCCTCTCCAATTGCCCAGGGTCAGCCGGTGTGTTAAGTTGCTCTAGATAGACTTTTTGAAATCTCGGTGGACAGGTTTCCAATAGGTTTAAATGGCCCTGGGCAAGACGATAGATATTAGACATGATAACTAGATAGGTATTAAAAACTTTCAGATGCCCCCCTTATTAAGGGGGGATTAAGGGGGGATCGGCACCCCCATTATCAAGGGTAGATCCCCCCGCCTATCGGCACCCCCCTTATCAAGCTATCCATTAGTCACATCTTTCTTAACATAAAATTTGACAAAAAGAGAAAAGTGTGCAAGATGGCTCAAGGGGGTTCTA
>VYLM01000009.1_pt1 | contig 51701 bp, 47 predicted proteins | sample 5109491 | NCBI WGS metagenome assembly VYLM01 (sample SAMN12291813, study PRJNA351875) | freshwater metagenome | isolation source: freshwater lake | place: USA: Michigan, MSU3 lake | collected 2011-08-06 | reverse complement strand
TTTTTCTTAGCATAATCTGATAGTTTCATGTGAACTGCAATGTAAACTTGTACTAACCATATTAGCAGTTGTTTGCAGTCATTTGCATATATTTTTTACAAAACTTTACAATACCTGAAACTCTTTCCCCTGTGAATCCCTAAGCTAGGGAGAAGAATATAAAGATTTATTAAATTGTAGCTTTTGCTACAGTTGTGGGGGGGAGTGTGTATGCTTCTGCTATCTCCCTTTGGTGTTGGGTTGGGGTGCTGCTTGATCTAGCTACGAGGGAGGGCGATCGCACTACCCGCAATTTCAACAATGGCATGGGCAAGGATGCGCGAGTCTATCTCGATTCGATAGAAACACTACTAAAAAGATTAATATTCATTATGGGTTGGAGAAATTCACTTTTACTAACATTGTTGATTTTGGTTGTTGGCATTGGTCTTGGAGCGATTACAGGAAGTCCTATAATGCGTGGAATTGTCTTCTGGACAGCACTTTGGGCAGCAATTGATTCCCATAGAATAGAAATTCATAAGTATAAAATTACAGGATCATTCGTACCATCATTTGGTAATTCATGGTCAGTTTTTTTGTTTTTACTTCTCCTTTGGGTGTATTGTTTTCCTGCCTATTTGATTATTAGAGGAAAGATTCTTAAAGGAATTATACCTTTAAGAAACGAAGACGAATAAGGCTACCAATCAATCCAGACTAACTCCCCTCTCCTGCTCCCAGAGGGGTTGGGGGAGAGGTCAAATCATCAAACCATTATCTATCAACGAGTTACTCATCGCCAAGAAATTTATAAATTTTTCCCTTAGTGCGATAACATGATCTTGTATGGTATTTTCTTCAACCGCAAACTAAAACCTTCCCAATATACCGAAAAAGAAACCACAAAAGCCAGCCAAATTGTTTCTAAAAATACCATAAATGCCCCTTCATTCAGTCAGTTGAGGAGGGTAATTTATATCGTATTTTTATGTTATCTTGGGGGTATTTATACCGTTTTGCGGAAGGCAAAAGTCTTATACCATAAACTTTTCACGTTCCTAGTATGTGCCTCACTCATTCGCAAATTGCTATATTTTTACAATCCAAGTCAATCATTTTCAGTCTATACTGTTACCAGTGTAAAATAAATAAGAGGGGTTATTCATAATGAGTCCACATCCGTATAACTTTGACAACCTTCTCTTCTGGAATAACCTGATAAACCAAGCGATGCTGAATATTATAATACGTCTGGAATAATAGCTCGCTAAATCGCCACTGAGTTTCTCATAAACAGGATAAGATTGATACGGATTTGACTTAAGAATATTTAATAACTCGTTAGCTTGTTTTGCCAACCCAGTACGAGCCAGCTTTTCAGCATCTTTTTTTCGCTTGTTTGGTAAAAACCAACTGCCAATTATCCATTTAAAATTGCTCTGATACCCGCCTCATCCACACAATCTTCAATAGAAGTGTTGCCACCTTCAATAATTGAATCTACCATACCAGGAATAGAATACAAATAAAGCGTTTCTTGAATAGAGTTCCAATCTTCCTCAGCAATTAAAATAGCATTCTTTTTCGTACCAGATAACAAAATCGGTTGATGATTATCATTGGTATCATTCACTAATTCATCAATTTGTTCTTTGGCTTCAGTAACAGTAACAATTTTCATGTAACTATCCCTTAAATTAACAACAAGAGTGCAACCGATTCTAACACAAGTCAACTATTATTCAGGATAATAGCACCTTTTCTAAATATTTGTCAAATTTATTTTTGCTTATTCTCGTTGCCAATTCTTGATAAGTTGCCTTGCTCTGAAGAATGGTACATTGACTGATTGATTACTTTTCTGGGTGTTCCTAGTGGATTGAGTAAAGCACTAATAAAAACATTGGTATCTATAACAACTCGATTAGTCTGAGTAAAACTCCTAGTTTGGGTTGAAGCATGAAACCCAACAACTTCCCGGAATATTTTCACAATCTTGGTTGGGTTTCGCCTTGTGAGCCGATTGGTAATACCTGCTCAATAATGATAGCTCAACCCAACCACCTTGTTCCTAGAGATTTACACTTTTTGTTATCTCTGATCAAGGGTTGCGCTTGCTTTGGTTTAACCTGAGCGACTTAGTTTTTGCTGCGCTTTTTTCCGGCTTGAGATTTTGAGTTTTACGGCAACCGCTTGAGTTTTTTTGAATTACCCCTTGACAATCAAGACAGTCGCTACGGCTGATAACTGATAACTGACTTCTAACCCAATTTTGGACAAAGATAAGCAAAAATTATTTATTGACTCCACAAACTTGAGAATATTTAAATTAACATTTCGCAATATTTACAAATTCTTAAGAATTAATTGAGAAAGATTTTTATTTAACAACGATGTTATGATGGTTACAGCGATTTTACTGAATTTCATAATGGGTTGTTTTGTGCTTTTTTGGGCAGCAATGGTTGAAACCCTTGCCACATCTACAGGGTAATCCTAATTAAGAAGGGTAAATTAGTCAATTTCACGCATAACGATGATCTTTTTTTTGTGTAGTTTTATTGCAAAAAAAAAGTTTTTTTGACAAAAAGCACAAAGTATGATGGGTGCGTCAAAGTATTTCCGGCTGCGAGTAATTATTGCAGAGTTAGGTCAAAATCAGGGGATTTCCTGTTTTCAAGTGATGAAATACAGAAAAGCAGCAATTCGATCGAGAAATCGATCAAAACAGCCTAGACTAGAAAAAGAATCCTCTATCCTGACAGCTATCCTGTGGAGATTACTTTTTTAGGAACCAGTTCCGGGGTTCCCACTCGTTCCCGTAATGTCTCTAGTATCGCCCTTCGTTTGCCGCAACGGGCGGAAATATGGCTGTTTGACTGTGGAGAAGGAACTCAACACCAGTTACTGCGTAGCGACCTGAAAAGTTCCCAAATCCGACGCATTTTTATCACCCACATGCACGGGGATCATATCTTTGGTTTAATGGGATTGTTAGCCAGTATTGGATTAGCCGGTTCTGCTCAGGATATTGATATCTACGGACCCCCCGGACTAGGGGACTATCTGCGTGCTTGTGCTAAGTATTCCTATACTAATTTAGCCAATCGGGTGCGTGTCCATCCCATTTCCCCCGGCATACTCTACGAAGATGAAGAATTTACCGTCTCCTGTCAGCTATTAAAACATCGTATTCCTGCCCATGGTTATCGTATCGCCGAAAAAGACCGTCCTGGACGTTTTGATGCGGAAAAAGCCAACGCTTTGGGTATTCCCCCCGGACCAATTTACGGCAAGCTGAAAAAAGGGGAAACTGTCACCCTCCCCGATGGCAGCAAAATTCGCGGTCAGTCCCTCTGCGGAGAAACGGAAATCGGCCGTAAAATTGCCTACTGTACCGATACTATTTTCTGTGAAGGATCGATCGAATTGGCACAAAATGCAGATGTGCTAATTCATGAGGCGACTTTTGCACACCAAGATGCCGGATTAGCCTTTGAAAGTGTTCACTCCACTTCGACGATGGCAGCCCAGGTGGCCTTGGCAGCCCAGGTAAAATTGTTATTAATGACCCATTTTAGTCCCCGTTATCTACCGGGGAATTCTCTGGATATTTCCAATCTGTTAGAGGAAGCGCGGGCAATTTTTCCTAACACTAAATTAGCCTACGATTTCCTCACCTACGAAGTCCCCCGCAACCGTCAAGAAATCGCCTTAGGAGTTAAGTAATTATGCCAGCAGCAGTAGAAGAAAAAAGCATGGTTCCCACGGTTTTAGTGGGTATTGGTGGCACGGGTAACGAGATTTTATCGCGCTTGCGTCGTTTAATCGAGGAAAGTTATGGCAGTTTGAGCAATTTTCCGATTGTCAGTTTTTTGGTGGTTGACACGGATAAGGATTATAAAATCAGTAATCCTGAAGCTGCTGGCAGTGCTTTTAAAGATAACGAAAAACACTGGGCCCGGGTGAGTGGAAAACAGGTACAGGAGATGGTATCTGATATGGATAGATATCCCTGGATTAATAGTTGGTTTCCCCCAGAATTAGAGAGAAATATTACTTCCCTGGAAGCGGGAGCGGGACAAATTCGCGCCTGTGGTCGTTTTGCTTTATTTTGTAATTATCATGAGATCCAAAGAAAATTTCTAGACGCGGTGAGACGGGTAAAGGGACAAGAAAACTTTATGCTTGATCGCTATGGAATTAAAGTTAGTAATAGTGCTATTAATGTCTTTACTACGGGGTCTTTAAACGGTGGTACGGGTAGCGGAATGTTAATCGATCTAGGTTACTGTATTCGTAATTGGTTACGAGGGGAAAGTAGTCCTTTGAGTACGGCAATTGTTCCCACTCCTGAAGCATTTGCGGGGATTAGTGTCGGCGATCGAGTTTTGGCTAATGGTTACGCTGCCTTGATGGAATTGAATTACTTTTCTGACTACAGAACTGAATATCAGCAACAGTTTAGCAGCGGTTTAGTCGATGAAGTGGTTAGTAAATTACCCCCCTTTGATTTTACCTATTTAGTGGGGACAAAAAACGGCGAAGGTGATTTTAAACTCGGTCAAATTCGGGAAATGATCGCCCAAAATATCTTCCTAGATATGACCTCTGATTTTGCACCCCATAAACGTTCTATTAGAGATAATATTAAGGGTTCTTGGGCGCAAGCTGACCCGGGGGGACGCGGTTATCCTAAGCAATTTATGAGTTTTGGGCTATCAACTATTGAAATTCCTATTGCCCAAATTCGTGCCTCCTTATCGGAACGTTTAGCCAAAGATTTAATTAATTGGTGGCTGAATGATTCCGTGATTTTACCCGCTCAAATGTTGGAGTTAGTCAGAGGTGATATCCTCAAAAGAATGCGCTTGAGCGAAGGGGAATTAATTATGGATTTATGTGCCGACAAGGATCGCTCTTTAATTGCCATAATCTCCCAATGGATTAACGAAACTCGCCAGGAAATCAATCAAAATAATTGGCTATCTTGTACCAAACAGGGGGTTAATATTTTAGGTAATGAACAGGGAAAAATTCTGCAATTTATTGATGATTATTTAACGCCAAGAGTCGAGGAATTTAAACGCAATCATTTACTAGAATTGAGTCCCGATGAACGGATGCACGGCGATTACCTGAAAAAGATTTATAGTAACCGAGATGAAATTATTCAACGGGGTAAAAAGTCCCTAGAAATAGAGTTTTATAATATCCTTGAGGATCGGAACCGTGGGGTAAAATTTGCCGAGAGTTTTATTTTTTTAGTACGACAAATCTTCACCGACATAGCGGAAAAATTCCGTCGCGATCAAGAACAGGTTTGGAGTCAAAACGAAAGTAAACGTCAACGGGAATACGACACAGCCTTGGCAGAAATTAATGATCTGAAAGATAAACTTCATATCTCAAAAAAAGATAAGATGGAAGAATATTGTGAACAAGCTTTAACGGGATTGGAAGGCTATTTAATGGCCAATATTCAACGAAAAACCAGAGGTGCGGGAGTAGAGGTTATTAATCGTTTACTGGAACATCTTAATCAATTAGAAAGCCGTTTTAATCGCTTTCGTCAGAAGTTAATTCAAAGTCGCGATCTATTTAATCTGCAAGCTAACCAACAGATTGATAGTGCCGATGCTTTGTTAATTAATGGGATTAAATTATTTGATAGACAAGAATTAAATGGTCTTTATCAAGACTTTATCGAACAATTTGCTTCGGGGATTGCTGGTAACAAAAACGCCTACGATACGGGTATGGATAACCTTTGTTTACCCCTCTCAGAAGAGATTTTAAAGCAATCTAGTCCCCTCTGGAAAGAAACGCGGCGCTCCGATGAAAATATGCGTTTATTTGACATCACCGAGATTGCCGATATTCGTCAAGGTGATTTTCAAAAAGTTATCCTAAACCAAGCTAATCAACTCCTACAAAATGCTCCCGCTAGTAGTCGCATTCAGAAGGAATTGGCCGCTTGTGATCGCTTGTTAAAAATCTATAACAACGATGCCGATATTATCAATAATCTTCGCATTGCCTACCAAAAATCGCGACCCCTAATTATGCTTAATCCTGCGGTTTTGCGGGGAAAAGATGCGGGTTTTACACCCCAATTAAATCAAAATGTGGCCCTGATTGGGGGAAGAAATACCAGTAACCCGGCAGCCCAAAAAATTATTCCGAAACTGCGGGAATTTATTGCCAACGAAGACGATATTAAACCCTTGGGAGACGTGGAAAAATATCGTCTTGTCTTCGTGCAGGAAATTGGCGGTTTTTCCCTACGTTGTCTCGAGGGAATGCGAGAGTTGCGCCAATCCTATCAGGACTGGAAAGGAGAATTTATTCTCGCCAAACGCGCCCAACAAATGGGGGAAAATCGCGATTTACCCATCCCCGTGCATATCCAAAAGGAACCGCCTTTCTGGGATGTTTTTCCCGAAGATCCGAGTATTTATCAATTGGTGGTAACAGCCCGAGCTTTGAAAGTGCTTTTCCCAGAAGTCAATCGAGTCACTAATGAGAAAACAATTCGCTATGAAATTAAAACCGCAACGGGATTAAAAAAAGTCGATATCGCCACCAGTTGGGAAGATGCGGTACAGGTGTTAGAAGTAAAAGCTTGTCGCGAAGATAAGGAAAAAATTCAAAGTCAGGTGACAGCTAAGTTACAGGCTGCAGCTACTCCGGAGAAAAAACAAGCTTTGTATCGGACTTTTATCCAATATTTACAACAACGTTCCGAGGAGTTAACAGGAGGAAAAGACAATACAGAATATAAACGGGAAGATGCAATTATTTTGCAGTTAATCCATAACTATAAGTTGGATAGCGGTGGAGAAATTCCTCTTTCTCCGATGACAGAAGTGGCTAACCCAGCTTTAATTATCTGCGGTAATTGTGGACACAAAAACCCGCCCTCGTCTAATTTTTGTTCTAAGTGTGGGGCAAAATTAGTTAAGTAGAAATTAGGCAATTGCTTGTTTTTAGTCCTCGGATAACAGAAAAAGTGGGGGTGTTAGCTGGACTAACATCCCCCAAAGTGAAAATTTTCGGGAAAAATTGCCTAATAACGAAAAAACTGGATTATAATAAGGTCTTTGCACAAGATTTTTGCTAATCGCTAACTGCCATAAAGCCCAATCAAGACCCCTGTTTATCGAGAGAAAAACCAATGGTAGCCACTTTAAAAGGACGAGATGTTTTAAGAATAACCGACATGAGTAGCCAAGAAATCAGCGCCCTACTCAATCTATCGGCACAGCTTAAAGCTGGTAATCTTAACCCTAGCTGCAACAAAGTCTTAGGATTGCTATTTTATAAAGCTTCCACCCGGACCCGGGTTTCCTTTACCGTCGCCATGTACCAGTTAGGGGGACAGGTGATCGATCTTAATCCCAGTGTAACCCAAGTGGGGCGCGGGGAACCCTTAGCAGATACAGCCCGGGTACTCGATCGCTATCTCGATATTCTCGCGGTTCGCACCTTTAAACAAGAGGATTTAGAAGCTTTTGCCAATTACTCGCGCATCCCGATTATCAACGCTTTAACGGATTTAGAACATCCCTGTCAGATATTAGCCGATTTACAGACTATCCAAGAGACTTTTCAGACTTTACGGGGAATTAACCTCACCTATGTGGGGGATGGTAATAATGTCGCTAATTCTCTCCTCTTGGGTGGTGCTTTGATGGGGTTAAATGTGCGGGTTGCCTCCCCTGCAAACTATCAACCCGATGGGGAAATTGTCGCCAGCGCCCAGGCTATTGGCGAGAAAACCGGTAGTAAAATCTTGATTACCGACGATCCCGTTACGGCCGTAAAAGACTCTCAGGTGGTCTATACTGATGTCTGGGCAAGTATGGGACAGGAAAGCCTCGCTGATGCCCGAATTCCCGTTTTTCAGCCCTACCAAGTCAATGAACAGCTAATGAGTCATGCTGACAAAGACGCGATTATTCTCCATTGTTTACCTGCTCACCGGGGCGAAGAAATTACCGACGGGGCGATCGAGGGTGTACAATCAAAAGTCTGGGAACAAGCGGAAAATCGGATGCACGCCCAAAAAGCTTTAATGGTGAGTTTATTGGGATTAATCTAGCTGCAGATGCTCAGTTACCTAAAATAATTATTAAACTCGATCATCAATCATCCTAAGACCTGTCCGACACCGGAAGTTAACGCTAGGATTGATGGTAAGAGCAATAATCAGGGCAGCCTCCACACCTAACTATATGTCAGACACCTCCGCCGTTAAAAAATATCTCGCCCATTGGTTTCAATTGGGAAAAAAAGTTATTTGTCCCAAAAACCAAGCTATGCTATTTCCGCTGCCAATTTTCAATGCTGATCGCTATTCGTCGGAGTTTGAGGATTGTTGGCAAAAAATGCTTGATCCTCAAAGTGGCGATTGTTACCTAGAGGGTACTCAACAAACCATCCAAGACTTACTTTCCCCTCAATGGGAATTTCATCCCTGCGCTCGTTGTACTATACCAGTACCAATTGAAGTGCTGGGCCAATCGAGTTTATCCTGTCCCTGCCATGATTTGAGTAATTGGCCCAATTTAGAATTACCCCTACCCCATTTACCCGTCAATAGTCGAGAAAATCTCGATCGCATCCGGCAAAGATTGCTAAAAAATTCTCACCCACATTAACCAGACAAAAAGAGACGTTAGGGGTAACGTCTCGACAAAAGGGTTGATATTTAACGATTTCTGCCAAAAAGATTGACTAAATCTCGCAATCTCTCGCTATATTCTCCGGTTAAAGCTTCCTGACGATAGCGCCATGACCAATTCCCTTCTGCGACACTGGGGGTATTCATCCGCGCATCCGATCCTAAACCTAACACATCCTGTAACGGTACGATCGCCTGATTAGCCACGGAACTATAGGCCAGTCGAATCAGATCCCAAGCCACTCCCTGACCACTGGGAGCGCCAAGATATTGATAAAGTCGCGCTTTTTCGTAGTCATTGGCGTTATCCTGAAACCAGCCCACAGTAGTATTATTATCGTGAGTGCCAGTATAAATCACACAGTTGCGTTCGACATTAAAAGGAAGATAGGGATTACCCGCATCACCCCCAAAAGCGAAGTGGAGAATCTTCATGCCGGGGAAGGCAAAGTGATCGCGAAAATCTAGGACTGCTTGGTCAATATCGCCCAAATCTTCGGCAATAATCGGCAATTTACCTAAACGAGCGCCAATAGTATTAAAGAGATCATAACCTGGGGCCTTGAGCCAATGACCATTAATAGCGTTTTCCTGGCCAAAAGCCACCGCCCAATAGGCCTCTAATCCGCGAAAATGATCGATACGGATAATATCGACTAGAGAAAGAACCCCTTTTAAACGGCGTACCCACCAGTCAAAGCCCGTATTTTTGAGATAATCCCAGTTATAGAGAGGATTGCCCCATAATTGCCCCGTTTCTGAGAAATAATCCGGGGGAACCCCGGCCACTTCCAAGGGATTACCGGTTTGGGTATCTAGTCGGAAAACCTGCGGATTTGCCCAAACATCGGCGCTATTATGGGAGACATAAATGGGGATATCACCGATAATCTCGATACCGAGGGAGTTAGCATAGCGTTTTAGGGCTAACCACTGCTCAAAAAACTCAAATTGCAGGAATTTGTGCAGAAAAATCTCCTCTTGTAACTCCTGTTTCGGTGTTTCCAACGCACCCCAATGACGTTCGCGAATTTCTGTCGGCCATTCCATCCATGCTTTACCCTGGTAAGCGTGGGATAAAGCCATAAATAGGGCGTAATCCTCCAACCAATCGGCATTGCCAGCACAAAAGCCAGCAAACTGTTTGTAAAGAATTGTGTCAGAACCCTTGACAAAATTGCTCGCCGCCTTTCTAAGTAGGGGAATTTTCCAAGCGATCAATCGCTCAAAATCCACTTGATCGAGGGGAAAATCGGGAATATCCTCGAAATCTGCGTCACTAAGCAGGTTTTTCTCCCGAAGAAGATCGAGACTAATCAGGAGATGATTGCCGGCAATGGCACTAAAACTCATGTAGGGAGAGTTACCGTACCCTGTGGGGCCTAAAGGGAGAATTTGCCAGAGTTTTTGACCACTTTGAGCCAAAAAATCGATAAATTGATAGGCTTCCCTACCTAGTTCTCCAATCCCGTAACGGCCAGGATGACTGGTGGGATGAAGCAAAATACCGCTAGAACGGCTAAAAGCCATGAAAAAACCCCCTTATCAGTGATTCGGTTAGCAGTTATTAAGTGTTTAAAGCTGAATGCTCACTGCTATCTCCAAGCTAACCCGATCTCGATCGATAACGGCAATACTTAACAACTTTATTAGACCTATAGGACACAATCAGGCATTACAGCCGTACATTAACAGATCGTCTTTCCAGTGAAAAGGATTCCTTCGGATCACGTTCTACGTTACCCCGGAGGAAAAACCGATCGCTTGTCAGTTATTGCGCCAATGATAGGGGCGCATCGTGGTCAGTGAGTTGATCGAACTGCGTGCGCCCAAAATGTAATATAGATATTTCGACCAAATTGAGATGCAGCCGCCGAAAATTCAAGAGCGATTCACTTACTGTCAGTAAGTCCCACTTCTTGTAACCTCCTCTTCAACCCAGACCGGTTACTGTACTGCTCGTAAATCCGGTTCAGGCGCTCTTGGAAAACGGGCAACCGGTTTTGATATTCGGCTAAATCTCTTAATTTGACCAACAATTTAACAGCCTCATCGTAGGATTTAGACTGGGCTTTCTGAATTAGGGACTCGACTTGCTGCCAAACTTGCGCTTCCCGTTTAGCTAAAGTTTGTAGTTCCTCAATTCGCTTGGCTTCCGCTTCTTGTTGTCGCCGTTTTTCTGCCTTTTTTCCTTCCTCAGCAGCAGCCTCAAGAAGTTCTTGGATCGTGCGTCGAGGCTGGTTAGAAGCAGCAGAAGTAGGGATTAATTGAGACAGCTTTTGTTTGAATTTAGCAGATAAATTATGTTCTCCTTTAGCCAATCTTAATAGGAAATCTTCGCGTTCAGAAGCCGATAATTGGCTAATAGCTTGTTGCCAAGTTTGCTCCGAGATAGTTGTTAGTTTACCACTGGATGCACAAGCAACATTTAATAAGTGTTCGTCCAATTCAAAGATTTCCGTAAAAGCCTTTTGAGCGGCAGAAAGTTGCCCTAGTCCGGGGGGTAAAGGAGGTTCTAGTTGGGTCTTATCGATGTCTATATATCCCTCCGATAAGTCAATAGCTTTCAGCCAGGCTAAATATAATCCTCGATAATCTTGCTGGAGAATTTCTTGGCGTAATCCTATCAATTCCGATAGAATCCCTTCTCCTTCTATCCAGTCATTAAAACCCTCTTCTTGACTAAATTCCCAATCTAAAATTGCCCAATCTCCCGCAAAAGATAAGCTGATATAATTATCGATACAGTAAAGTTCAATTGTTTCTCGGTTGATCAGGGATGTGGGAAAACGAAACATTAATTGCTGTGTTCCCCAGTTGGTGATGTAGTACATGATATCGAAATACCGAGCCAGCACCTGTTTGGGATCCCCCCGAAAATTGCCGTAACTATAGGTGAAACTGGCAGTCGTTGCCGTCGGTTTGACGCGGCTCGATAGCTCGCAGATGGCAGCCCTTTCCTCTTGGGTGAGGGGGCGATCGATAGCTTGGAATTCGTAATATTGGTATTCGCTCATGGTGTGTAACCTATCTCAAGGTTTATGATCGATATGCTGATAATTGTACGGGGATAGTTAGGGTTTAAAGATAAATTCGACAGGACGGGCGCTCTCGGATGTATTAGGAATAGCAAGAATAGGCAAATCGCCCGATCTTTACCGATAAGGAAAAAGTTCCGGTGCGATCGGTAATTTTCCCGCATCTGTTTTTTCGAGAAATCTAATCTATTCCTTTGGATAGTGGCACGGTCAAAATCGATAAGATTATAATTTCTTTTGTTAAGCACTTTAGCGATCGCTGGATATTTCTGCGATTCGTTGTCGGCTAATCGTTAAATTTTGTGAAAAAAACCTCATTGGTTGAGATTATCGGAGATAGAGTAGGGATAGTTGAATAAGGGGGAAATAATTAGATTACTTGGGGGACAATTGCACAGATGAAATCGCCGAAACTTCATTAGGTTAAGAGTTTTGCCATTTGGAGGAAGGTTCAGATATTACAGGTGGGGTCTGTTTGGTGGCTGGTATGGCACTGAAGCAGCTTGGTTCAGTTCGTGGCGCAAGAAAGAGGTTAGGACAATGAGCAATGATAAGCCCCAAATAACCAAAATAGAAGCGATTGGCATTATTATTTCTAGTATTGCGGCTCTTCTGGCGGCATTTATAGCATGGAATCAAAATCAAATAGCAGACCAGCAAAATCAAAAGCAAAATCAAATACAGATTGAACTGCAACAGATCCAAGAATCTCAATTTAGTAGAGAATTAGAACAGAAATATGTTGAGATTTTTTATCAGGAGATAGTCAGTGGGAATAGTATAAGACAGAATAACGCTCTAACGCTATTACTGATGATTCAGCCAGCAACAGGAGAAAAACTTAATCAGTGGGCAAAACAATCTGGATTATTGACTGTTAAGGCTAAGGAAGAATCTAAGAAAATTGAAACACAACTAAATTCTAGAATAATAAATTCTAGGTTTCGGCTTTTTATTCATCTTGGACAAGTAAATAGTCGTCCAGTTCTTGAACGAAATCTCCTTATTCAAAAACTAGAATCTCAGGGTTTTCAAGTAGTAGGATTTGACAATAAATCAGACAAATATGGTCCTGGGGTTGATTTTTTCGATGAAAAAGACCGCAAAGGGGCAGAAAAGGTTGTAGAAATTATAAATACTTTACTTCCACCAGAGGCTACTAAATTGATTGTACGTAGGCAAAACGTGATGCAAAGAGAAGGTGTTCTCGGAATTTGGTTTTGAGGTCTTGACATATTTTAAACCCAAAATTTTCGATAAGTAATAATTACCCATGTTTCTCGGCTTCATGTCCATGACCCACGCCACCATCGCCGCAGCAGGCACATCCTTAATCATAGGAACTGCTGACCCGATGGCGTTGGGTTTGGCTGTCCTGGGTTCCCAGCTTCCCGACATCGACACCACCACCAGTACCATCGACAAAATCTGCTTCCCCCTCAGCAGCTTCCTGGAAGACAGGTTTCCCCACCGCAGCATCACCCACTCTCTCTTGGCGACGGATTTGATTGCGGCTGTCTCCCTTCCCATCGGCCACTTCCTGGGCAATTAGCTGACAGCGCTGCCGAAGGCACTCGCTGCGCGAGACCGCACTCTCGTTAGGTCATTTACTCGCCGGTTTCTCGGACTGCTTCACTCCTGCTGGTAGTACAATTACGTTTAACGATGAGTCGGCGATCGCTGTTTTAAGAGGGCAGTACGCAATTGGGACAGTAAACACCAAAATCGTTCAACCTGCACCATTTAAGGAATGACCGTTCAATTCCCCCAAAACAGCCTGATGTTTCTGCCGCGCTGACCTTTCCTCGGTCGATGTGCGCTGGCACTGTCTCAGATTTTTGCCGATGGTCGATAGGTGGATTTCGATAATCCCGTCAATTCTTTCGCTCGATGGCATCGAGTTCCCGACATATTTCGGCGGCCAGCCGATAATCCACACTTCCCGTTAAAGTAGCTCCGTCATAGTGGCTGCCAGCATAGCAGCCGGGGTTATGGCCGCGGGGCAGTTTATCCCGGTTAAAGGTTTGAAAACAAGGGAAGCACAAGGTAAACTAATTATGATAAAACATTAATATAGCGGTTCTCACACCTGTGTGGCACAGTTAAACCTTTGCTGATTAAGCCTTTCAACCTCGACAATGTACCTCTTGCGAACAGGAAATGCTATAAATAAGCGGTAAAAATGAAATAAAATTAAGGGAACAATTAATTATGCAACTAGAAGATTATTTTTTATTTATTTCCGAAAATGATATTAGAATCAAAGGTAATCGCCTCGGAATTGACAACGTACTCTTTTATTTCTTGGAAGGCTATACTCCAGAAGAAATAAATGCTATCTATCCCGATCTAAGTCTAGAGAAAATCTACGCTACTATTACTTATTATCTCCAGAATCGGCAAAAAATTGATGCTTATTTATTGCGCCTCCAGAATTGGCGACAGACTCGCTACCATGAAGCACTAAAACATCCTTCACCTCAACGAGAAAAGATGAGAAAAATTAAACAGTAAAGGCAAAATTCTGTCAAGGTATGAAAATCAAGTTTTTACTCGATGAAAACTTATCCCCCCGCTTGAAAATTGCTGTCTTAAGGTTAAATCCAGAGATAGATATTTTACGCATTGGAGAGCCGAATACACCACCGTTAGGAACTCTTGACCCTGATTATCTCAACGACTCTTAGTGACAGATAATCGTACCAGTATGCCTGAACATTTAGAGGAATATTGGCAAAAAAATCAACAAATCTGGGGACTTTTTTGGATACGTCCCACCACAACGATGGGAAAACTAGCCGAAGAATTAATTATAATTTGGGAAACTACCGAAGCAGAAGAATGGATCAATATTGTCGATTGGATTCCTTTTTAATTAATGATATAATAAGATTATTATCGTCCTTTTTATGCTTGATTATTAATTTGAATGACTCGCCAAATTCATGACCAATTTGCTAAGGAATATCTGGAGGAGTTACTAACACCTCTAGGGACGATTAGAAAAAGTAAGAAAGTAAAAAGTGAGGTTCAAGAAATCGATGTCTGGTTTGAACCATTTAGCTCACCGCCTCCCACTGAGTTACCTTTAGGATTACTTGGAAAAATGGCGGCTACTTCCTGTTTATTTGAACCTTTTCGCAATCCCCCGACCGAGGTAGAGATTCGCAGTTGTTTGTCAAAGTTATACGCGGTTCATGGGGATGTCTTGAGAAAAGCGAAACGGTCAAACAAAACTCTAACAGAAGCTGAACTACCAGTTCTCTGGATTCTAACGCCCACCTTTTCAGCTAGAATGATTGAAGATTTCGGGACTCACAGCGATGAGAGTAATTGGTTAACAGGGGTTTACTTTTTAGCGAAGTCTCTCAAAGCGGGCATCATTGTCATTCATCAATTACCAGTAATTGATGACACCTTATGGTTGAGGTTATTAGGTAAAGGAGGAACTCAAAAACGAGCAGTAGAAGAGTTAGTTGAACTACCAGAATGCAATCCTTTTCGAGAGAATTTACTAGAAATTCTGGCCAACTGGCGCAAAAACTTAGAATTGAGAGATAATTTAAGTACAGAAGAACAGGAGGACATCATGAACTTATCACCAGCTTATTTACAACAAAGGGAAGAGTGGAAGCAAGAAGGGATACAACAAGGTAGTTTAGAAGAACGGTATTCCCTGATAGCCATTCTTCTGGAAGGACGCTTTGGCAGCCTAGATTCGGAATTATCTGGTCTGGTGGAACGGATCGCCCAACTTCCCATCTCGGAACGCACCGGATTGCTTCTTTCTTTGGCAAATTTATCCCGTGAAGAACTGCTACAAAGATTCAGGGAAAATTAAAACTCCAGCCCGTCCAAACCATGAAGAATCATCCCTAAACCCTGATGGTAGTTTGTCCGAGGAAATCTCTGCCCAATCATCGCAATTTTCTCCATACAATTTTTTTCCTGTACTGAGAGTTTTTCCATACCCATTATGATAAAATATTAATAAATAATCAGGAGAAATTATGACAATTACTCCAAAATCAGAACAATTAAACAGCGATACTTTATTAGAGCAAGAGGCTAAAACCTTGAAGACTTCCTTTCCTTCTAACTCTTCGCCAAATAGTAAAGCTATTTTTCTGCAACAGGCAGGTGCTTTAAGCGATGATAGTTCTTTGGCCGACCTAAGAGATTCTATTTACCAAGCCAGGGGACGTTCGGAAACTGACAATGATGTATCTTCTTGACACGGATACTTTAACTCATCTTCACTCAGGTAACACTAACGTTATTAATCGATTGGAAAACTTACAAGATGAGGAAGTCGCCATTACGATTGTCACCAAGCTCGAAATTTTGCGCGGGCGAATAGATTATCTGCTTAAGGCTTTTTCAGGGAGTGATTTACTGAAAGCACAAGAGCTTTTCTCTCGTTCAGAAACCTTATTAAATCAACTTCCTGTAATTTTAATTGACCCAAATGCAGCCAATCAATTTGACCGCTTACAAGATATTTCTAAATTTCGCAAAATTGGCAGGTCTGACCTGTTAATTGCTAGTATCGCCTTAGCGAATCAAGCCTGGTTAGTAACCAGGAATCTGCGACATTTTAGACAAATTCCTCATTTATTCTTAGAAAATTGGGTCGATTAATTCCCGTTCCTAATTGTTAGCAAGATTGGGAGAAAAGTCCGCTCAAACCATGAAGAATCATCCCTAAACCCTGATGGTAGTTTATCCGTTGAGGTTACTGTCAAGTCCGGCTTTAACACAGACGCTCCCCTGTCTGGACAGCAAGTAAAGAGTGCGAGTTGACCCAAAACGCGATCTCGAAGATATCCGTTTCGTTAACAATCATCTCTTCTAAATGTTGAAAGTCTTCATTTTCATCCATCGGAATTATCATTTCAATAGACCTTTCCCTAGTCTGATAAAATCACAATCAGGGGATATTGTCAACAACTAACCGTAGCTTACCCAGTCGTTTATGTCTTGCTGATGCACTTTTTTAAAAATGGTGATAAACTCAACTGTACTGGGTACACTCTCCCTATCGGATGAATTTGAGAAAAAATCGAGAGAAAAAAACGATGAACGAACGAGAAACATCCAACAAAATTGAGGCGGGCGGGGGTTTTCCCGTATTGCAATATTGGGCAGAAAAAACTCTCTCTCCTCAAGGGGTTAAACTCTGGCAAACCTTGAATCATAAAAGTGCCTGTTTAGCTTGCGCTTGGGGAACGGGAGGACAAAAGGGCGGTTTTGTCAACGAAGCGGGGGAAAGTCTGCAACGTTGTCTCAAAAGTGTCGAGGCAGTTACTTCCGAATTAATGCCAGGTATTAAAACCGATTTTTTTCAGACCTATCATCTCGCTCAATTACAGTCCTTAACCTCCCTAGAATGCGATCGCTTGGGTCGTTTCAGTTATCCCGTCCTCTTAAAAGCCGGAGAAAGTCACTATCAACGGATTAGTTGGGAAGAAGTGTATCGATTAGCCGAACAAGCTTTTCGTCAACCGTCCGAGACTATTGCCTCCTATAGTTCGGGACGTTCTTCTAATGAAGCCGCCTATCTCTTACAATTGTTTTTCCGGGCATTAGGAAGTAATAATTTAGCCGATTGTTCCGATCTCTGTCATGCCGCCTCGACCGTAGGCTTAAAACAGGTTTTCGGAACCGGAACTTCGATGGTCAGTCTGGAAAGTTTAAAACAAGCCGATTGTGTGGTGTTAATCGGTTCTAACGCTCCGGCTAATCATCCTCGCCTGATGAATGAATTAATTCAAATTCGTGATCGCGGCGGTAAAATTATTATTATTAACCCGCAAATTGAAGTCGGATTGGTCAAATTCTCCTCACCCGCTTTTCCGATTAAATCTTTATTGCGGGGCGGTTCCGATATTTCAACTCTCTACCTACAGCCGATTCCGGGTAGCGACACCGCCCTATTCGTCGGATTACAAAAATCTTTGATCGAACAAAATTTAGTTCGGTGGGATTATCTGGAATCCCATACAGAAAATTGGCAATCTGTTATAGATTATGCCCGACAAACACCATGGGAAACCATTACTAAAACCTGCGGTTTGTCCCGAGAAGAAATTGAAGCAGCCGCCGCCCTTTTCGGCAATTTAGAGCGTGTGGTTTTCGCTTGGGCAATGGGGGTTACACAACAGGAAAACGGGGTAGATAATATTATCAGTATTGCCAATACCGCTTTAATGACGGGAAATGCTGGCAAAATCGGAGCCGGAACCATGCCAATCAGAGGTCATTCTAATGTACAGGGCTTCGGTTCTATGGGCGTTACAGTGAGATTACGTCAGGAAATCGCCGAGGCACTTGCTCAACTTTTAGGAAAGCCATTAAATATAACCGGCGGTTATGATACCAGGGCATTAATTGAAGCTGCCGAACGGGGAAAAATTAACACTCTTTTCTGTTTGGGAGGTAATCTTTATGGAGCAAATCCAGATTTAACTCAAGCCAAAAAAGCCTTAGCTCAAATTGATACGATTTTTTATGTAGCTACTAAGCCAAATTTAGGACATTTCCAGGGATTAGCCCGACAAAATACGATAATTTTACCCGTATTCGCTCGTTTTGAAAATCCTCACCCGACAACCACCGAATCGGGCAATAATTTTGTCCGTTTTAACGAGCGGGGAAGCAGTCATCTACAGGGTTCCCATGTGGATATCATCTCGGAAGTAGAACTGTTAACAAATATTGCCGTCAAGGTTTTAGGCACAAACCCGATTGATTGGTCGAGATTACACGATACCGCCTATATTCGTCAGTTAATCGCCAAAACGATTCCTGGTTATGAAAAGATCGGGCAATTAGATCAAACCCAAACAGAATTTACCATTAGCGGACGGATTTTTACCGAACCCCATTTTCCAACATCGACCGGAAAAGCGCAAATGTCTGTCACGCTTTTACCCACTTTAAAAGCACCGCAAAAGCAAGATTTCAATCAACCAGAAAATGCACCCGGAATTGCTCTGATTCTCGGAACAGGACGCAGTTATGGACAACATAATACCGTCGTTTATCAAGTAGGCGATAAATATCGGGGAATGCCTCACCGTCATTGTTTATTGATCAACGCCGAAGATGCCAAAAAAGCGGGCTTTCAAGAACATCAACGAGTCACCGTTCAAGGAGATGCCGGCAAATTAGAGAATATCGAACTTATTTTCGGTCCGATTCGCGAAGGTGTTGGCTTTATGTTCTATCCCGAAACCAATGTTTTATTCAAAGCTAAAATCGATCCTCGCTGTGGGACTCCTGCTTATAAACGAGTTCCCGTCTGGGTTTTTTAGTTATCAACTCCTCTAATTTTCTTTTTTGGAAATAATGAAATAGAGTTAACCAAGCCAACCAACGAATCGAGCAGAATGAAAAAGCTATGCTCGATTTGATCGCATTTCTGTTATCTTCTTCTTACTGTCATTAAAGTAAGTAGCCATGCACAAGTTTTTACTAACCTTATTAAGCATAGCAAGTTTATTTGCTGTCGGGATGGCTACCCCTAGCATTGCCAGTCCCACATCTGCAGCGACAAACTTGCAACTAGCTCAACGTCCTAACTGTAACAATCCCCAGACTCAAAGCGAAATGAACATTTGTGCCAGCATCGCTTATCAAAACGCCGATCGCAAGTTAAATCAAGTTTATCGACAACTACTGCCAAAACTGTCAGCTGCTCGCAAACAAAAATTAATTACCGCCCAACAAGCTTGGATTAAGTTTAGAGACAGCAGTTGCGAATTTGAAAGAAGCGCCTATGAGGGAGGCTCTATAGCTCCCATGATTTACGGTTTTTGTTTGGCAAATGTCACCGAGCAGCGTACCAAAGATTTGCAAAGATATTTAGAAGATAGCGATCTCTAAGTCAGAATCGCCGTTGATATTACCGATAATTCCTTAGACGTTTACTGCACAACAGCCTAAGCGGGTGAGGGGAATCGAACCCCTATCATTAGCTTGGAAGGCTAGGGTTTTACCACTAAACTACACCCGCATTTTCTTAGCACTTTCGTTAGCATAACACGAATTGCCGATTTTTGCAAGTAGGGATTTTCGGTTTGTTAATCGCCTCTAGATGGTCATAGATCGCCTAAAAATCCCGATCGCTCCTTTGTATCCCCGATTTGGCTAAAAGTTTCTTCCACGCGATCGAGGTCTAGTTGGGAAAAATTATCGATCGCCCAGTTGGACACTCTCTGCATAAAATGGAAGGGGTAGGTATGAGCGATTCCCACCACCTGCATTCCCGCTCTTTTTGCCGCTTCGCAACCGACAAAAGTATCTTCAATCACCAGACATTCCCAGGGTTGCAACTGTAGATTAAAATTCCAACGATTGAATCTTTCTACGGCCAGTAAATAACCATCCGGTTGGGGTTTACTGGTGCTGATCTCATCACCGGTGACAATGACACTAAAGTAATCCCCAAGGCCCGTCTGTTGCAAGATTGATTCTACTTCCGAGCGTATTGCTCCCGTCACCAAACCGATTTGTAGATTCCTGGCCTTAACTCGTTTTAAAAAAGAGTATATCTCTTCATAAATAGGAAGTTTCTCTAATTTTTCTAATCTTTCTCGGTATAAACTGGTTTTTTTGTTAATTAACTTAGTCAGATACTCCTCGGTCACTTGACGACCGCGACGGGTGAGAACATTACGCAAACAGACGCGATCGCTTCTTCCCAGACATAACTCCGCAAATTCCGACCCTAGGGGCAGTAAATTTTCCCCGAGCAAGATTTCATTGATTAACTCTTGATGGATTGGTTCATCATTGATGATCACCCCATTAAAATCGAACAGAACAGCCTTTAACATCAATCTTAGACAGAAAAGCTAATAAATACTCAGTGTTCTTGATTATACTAAAGTTTTTCGTCGGGGCCTGGCGGGTCTTGTCCCTGACCCCATCTCAACAAACAATTTTAATCGGAAAATTGCCAAGGCCTTGACAAATTCCCAGATTTGCTCTATTATTTTGTTATAGTGGGAATCCGTGCTGCCCTGTAACCCCCCTATTTGGGGCTGAAATATTAGCCAAAAATATAACAAAAGAATTTAGGGATCTGCGTGGGAATAATATCCCAACCGATCGGAGGGCGCAGGCTTTGCGCCCCTACAGTAACGGATTTTGTCCACAATGTAGGGGCGAACTGCGTTCGCCCAAAAGGTACATTAATGTAGGGGCGAACTGCGTTCGCCCAAAAGGTACATTATTAAAGCGCAAGTCCCTTAGGCCATTGTTTCCGATACCCAACGACGGAATAATTCCACAGCAATCCGATAACGGGAGTCTTGGCATTCGATGACATGATGATTTTCAAGGGTTTTTAGGGCCCGGTCGAGAGTTGTGGCAGTTAATCCGGTGCTGGACAGTAAATCTGCCCGGGTTAATCCTTGCAGATGGGGAGAAAGAACTATTAAAATCTCCCCTTGTCCGGCCGCATCTTGTTTAGCCTGTTTCCAGACACCCGTAAAATAATAATTCCCCCTTTGGAAAAACTCAGCATCGATGGCTTTTTCCACATCTTCCACCTGAAAACGAATATCTTGGGGACGTTGCAACTCAAAGACCTGTTTATTATAAAAACGTACCAGATGAAAGCCGATCAGTTGTACTAAATAGGGTTGACCGTGGGTAAGTTGATAAATTTTGTCCAAAGCGGATGGGGTATAGTCTAGGGGAAAATCCTCGTCTTCCCCAACGGGATTAGCGAGGATAACGCGAGTGGACTCAGGAGAGAGGAAACTAACTGGAATCGGGTAAACACTGCCAAAAAAAGGATGAAAATAATCGGCAGTCATCTCCTCTAGGGTATGTAATCCGGCAAAAACAAAAGCTAGACGCGGACTACTCTGGACAAGGGAACGCAGATAGCCAAGGAAATTCTGGGGGAGGGTATTCGCTTCGATTAAATCCTCAATTATCTCGAACTCATCGAGGGCAATAATTAAACCGGTTTTAGCTTTTTCCGGCAGAATCTGGCGCATCAGACGGTCTAAATAACGATTAAAATACATTTCTGGATGTTGGGAGATTTTTTCCTCTTCTGGGGCATCAATTGCTAAAGTTTGGGCGATTTCCTCAGCCATAGTCAGGAGAACTTCGGCTAGGCTGGTTACTGTGGCCAAGCGCTGTAAATTAATGTAGATAACGGAGACATCTGGTGGAAGATATGCCTCCAGATTGCGTAGAATCGAAGTTTTACCCATGCGACGATGACCATAGAGAACCACGGAGGATAGGTTATCTCCGGACCACATTGACTGAAGTTCCCGCAGGATCTCCCCACGACCAACAAAGCGTTTACCGATCACCGGATCACCGATAATGTAGGGATTAGGAATCGGTTGGGTAATAGTTACCGTTCCCACCGTTCCCGCGATGGATGCGCTAATTTTTAGCCATTTTAGGACGATAGAAAAGATTAATTCTTTTTCTGCTTGGGGTAAAGTAGTCGCCTGCTGGTCGGCTATATCGATTAATTCCCCGATAATCCGATTAAGAGCGAGGGATCTGGTCTGTTGGGAGTAACTTCCCTTGACTAAAGCCATTTCTGCGATAACTAGATTTAAACTGCTGATAGCTTGCCAAGTTTGCGGACGTAATGACGGTTCTGCGGCAATGGGGGCAACCTCCAGGGAAGCGATACTATCGGGAGTTGCTGCCTGACTAAATCGGTGTAAAGTTTGGGCTAGGCTATACATTTCTTCCCCGTAGGCGAGGGAACGTACTACAGCAAAGGCTTTTTCGGCTTTTTCGGTGTCCCGTTGGCGAAGATACCAAAAACCAGCGGCGGCGGCGCGAGCAGGGGTATCGAGACGGATTTTGCTGCGAGGAAAAGAAAACAGTTTCGCGGACGCATATTTTAACAATTGCCAATCGGAGGTATTTTCTGCCAGACGGGAGATGCGATAGATAATTTCTGCCGCTGGGAATTGCGATAAAACGCGGTTAACGGCGACAAGGACAGGAATAAACTGGCGGCTGTACCGAAAGTATTGATTGAGGTTATTAATAGCCGTTTCCCAGTCTTGCTGTAACCATTGTTGTAGAGTCGAGGTTAACCCCGGCAGCGGTAGAAGGGTAATACGGGGAAAAAGTCGCCCTTGAGGGCCCGCCAAAAGCCCGATTAGCCAATTATCAAGACGGAAAAAGGCGAATATAAACCCCACGCCGGACACCACGCCCAACACCACGCCCAACAGCACGCCGGACACCACGCCGGACACCACGCCCAACTGCACGCCGGACACCACGCCGGACACCACGCCCAACCCCACGCCGGACACCACGCCCAACCCCACGCCGGACACCACGCCGGACACCACGCCGTACACCACGCCGAACACCACGCCCAACACCACGCCGAACCACACGCCGAACCACACGCCCACCCAATTAACAGAAAGTCCTAAATTTGCCGCTATGCTACAGATAATGAGAGGGGTAATTACAGTTAAGAGAAGACCCTGAATCCCTAGACGCAATTGTACGGGATGGTCGCGGAGAAATTGTATTTTATCGCGCCATGTTTTCTGTTCTTTTAATTTATCGCCGCCGCCTCTCGTTTCCACATACCAGCGCACTGCTTGGGGAAAATAAAACACCCAGTACAACAGCAAAAGATAATCAAAAGGATTCCATAAAGATAAATCGCGTTTGAGTTTAGGAGCGAGATTAATTCTGGGGACGGTGCTTTCCTTCATAATTTCTATCTCTAGCTATTTACCCGGTGATGGTTTATTAAGTAGTTAGGTGTTACTCAAGGTAGGATCAAACCCCCCTTATCAAGGGGGGCAGGGGGGATCAAACCCCCCTTATCAAGGTAGGATCAAACCCCCCTTATCAAGGTAGGATCAAACCCAAAATTAAATCAACTTATTGTTTAGTTATAACCTAAGTTCGGGATGCTGAGTTATTGACTTTGGTTTGATAAAGTTTAAAACAACTTTGCATCACCTCTCGCGGCTTTCCTTGACTTTGCCTAACAAGAGAACTTATTTCCTCCTCAGTAAAAGTCACTCCAGTTTGACTTAGACGATGACTAATAAACTCTTTAATTTTAGCTTCATCCCATAATTTAATCGGAAATTGTTGACAAATTCCCTCGAAAGGTGAGTCACCTCCTTTGTTATCAGGAAATAAAACATCAAGGGGACGATTAGCCGCTACTACTAATCTTAAAGGTGGATCGGGACGATTAGCTAACTCTCTTAATTGACTTCTAAGCTGATAGCTGAAATATTTTTGATTCATATTATCTACCACATCCAATAATAACAGGATTTTGTGTTTTTCTAATTCCCTAGTTAATCTAGTTCCTTTGAGCGGTTTATCGTAATTCGCAGCTATACCAATCTGATTACATAATTCATAATAAAAATCCTTATCTCCTGCTAATCCTTCTAAGTTTAGATACAAGGGTTGTCGATGACTAAGTAAATACTCCCTTGCTTGATGGTAAATTCCCCAAAGCAGGGTGGTTTTTCCCGTTCCCCTTTCCCCGATAATAGCAGCACTACTGCCGGAATTTAAAACCTCAAAAATATCTTTAATTTCTTGTTCCCGGCCAAAAATCTGCTGAATTTCTTCAATACCTCCGGAAGTGGGTTTAAAAGGATTATGGGCATTTTTTTGGGGTTGTAATTGCGGAAAATATTTAAAAATAGTCTGAACTGGAATCGCTCTTCCTCCTAAATCACTATACTCATCTCTGGTTATATTCACCACTCCGCACACTTTCCCCGTGCGTAAATTTAACAGCGGTGAACCACTAAAACCGGGTTGTACTTGCCCTAATTTAAACTTGATTAGGGGGTTTTCATCCCCCGTTAAACCTATATACTCAAAGTCACTAGGATCACCGTTCGGATAATCGTTGGTATAGCCGAAAGTGTATAATTTATCTGTTAATTGTAAATCGTGATCAAAATCGACATATTTGTGATCTAAAGACGAGTTTAATTGTAAAAGAGCCAGATCGATCTCGTCTAGATTCGGTAAGTGGATAATTTTAGCCCCAGAAATTTGACCTTGCCAAATTATCTCGATAGTCTCGCGATTATCCCGCGCATCTTTCACCACATGAAGACAGGTCAAAATTAACCCTTGTCCCACAAAAAAGCCTGTTCCTGACGCATCGATTAACTTTAACCTGACAGTGTACGGGGGTAGAGATTCCGGGGTAAGCATTTAATCAATTTATCCTCCCCATTCTAGGGTAATTTTTAAATTTCCCTTTCCTTCACCTTCCACAATTAAAGCGGTTAGTTTACCAGATTTTACCCTGACTTCTACCCCAAATTCTACGGTGGCCTTTTTGGGCTGCACTTTACTTATCGTAGCAGCGATCGATTCAGTAACTGCCTCAATTGTATCAGCCACACTTTGAAAGTCAAATATTTGATCGGATACTTCCCGTTCACCACCGAAACTTCTCGCTTCCACTAACATGGTGACATTTTCTTTAACTTTCACTGAAATAATCTCATATTTAGATTCTGGCATAAGGCTCCTCCAATGACCCGTTTATGGTTTTCTCGATTGCTTCTCGGACAAACTTATAGCGGAACTAAAAAGGCTTATATATATTTCGGCACGGATTCCCATTATACTAGAAAGTATAGGTCAAATCGAGGGATTTTGTCAAGTCTTTTTTGCCATTAATCTATTTGTGTTATGCAATAGAGGGGGTTATAAGGAATGAAACCCCGATAGAGACAGACATTGCTGCGATTTTTGTCAATTGTTTCCGCTCTAGAACAAACTAATCAATTAAGTCTCTTGCCATATAAGGATTTAGTCAATTTATGCCCCTATATCGAACCATACCAAGTAACGAAGAACCTTCTTTTTCCTCTTCTTGAATCGCCGATTTCGGGACAATGACGACGTTAACCGATTCTTCTACTTCGTTGAATAGTTCTAAAATATATCCTTCCTCACCCCCCTTCGGATGGGCAACTATATCAACAAGAATCGCCGAATCACCCTGCTTAAGATTGTATTCGGGAACGTCGCGGGCTAGGGTCACTTCTTCGTATAGTTGCGCCATGGTTTATTTTTCCTTTCGGGGTTTGAGGGTGATAAATTGAAATTGATGATCTAGGTTTCGTTTTAGCCAAATCGTGACAACGGATAGGGGAACTTGATTACTGCTGATTAATTCCCCCTCGACTCTATAGAAGGTTCCGTATTCGTTGGTAAGATCTTCGATGGCGGGATTGGTTTGAATTAGTTGGATGAGGGCGGTTTTTAGTGCATCGGGATTAGCGAGGGTAAAGCCAGCGCGGGCGAGGTATTTTGATTTGTCATCTTTGCGGCGAAATTTGAGGAGATATTTAGTTATTTTATCATCGGGAATTAGGGAGTCGCTAGGCAGGTACATCGGATCGAGAGAATTTTGTTTGATTTTACCTTGAATTGAAGTTTTAATATCGATTAACTGATCAAGTGTATTAATTGATATTGTTTCAAGTTTTTTTTGGGGTTGTAATTGCAGAAAGTTTTTTGAAATAGTCCGGACTAAAAAGGCTTATATATATTTCGGCACGGATTCCCATTATACTAGAAAGTATAGGTCAAATCGAGGGATTTTGTCAAGTCTTTTTTGCCATTAATCTATATAATTGTCGGGCTGCTCACCAGTCATTGTCCTGAAAAAAATTATGCCCCGGTTTGTTAAACAAGCATATATGCAGCGGTCAACCGAGACAGCACAGGAGCCTCTCTTATTCTTTGTGTGATCAGGAGCCTCTCTTATTCTTTGTGTGATCAGTTTAACTTATATAGAACCGATCAATCTTTGTGTCCTTTGTGTCTTTGTGGTTCGTTCCAGTCGCTCGCTGGCGGGAATATATCTTATAAAATACATTTTACCCACCAAACCCAAGAGAGCCGACAGGAGGCAAAAACGAGTTATTGGACAGAAAGAGGCGATGGGATGTTATTATTTAAAGCCGATTCCCCGGAAGCAGCCGAATTGATCATCGGGCAGCATCCCCTGGCGAATAGTAGTGGAATAGGCTATTAAAGGAGTGAACCCTGTGCAAATATTCACAACAATCCCCGGTTTACGCACTTTTTTGGCTGATTATCGCCATGATCATAGTATTGCCCTCGTGCCAACCATGGGCGCTCTCCATAAAGGTCATGCTAGTCTAATTCGACGCGCAGTGACGGAAGCGGAGGTAACTGTGGTCAGTATTTTTGTTAATCCTCTACAATTTGGCCCCACAGAGGATTTTTCTCGCTATCCCCGCAGCCTTGACAGCGATCGCCAATTGTGTGAATCTTTGGGAGTTGCTGCTATTTTTGCTCCCAGTGCGGAAACTTTAGGAATTGGTGATTCTGAGGAGATAACCGCAGTTGTTCCCCCGATTTCTCTGACTAGCGGGTTATGTGGTGCTTTTCGTCCGGGACATTTTCAGGGAGTAGCCACAATTGTCACGCGGTTGTTTAATATTATTGCACCGACGATCGCCTATTTTGGCGAAAAGGATGCCCAACAGTTAGCGATTATCCGGCAATTAGTCAGGGATTTAAATTTAGCGATCGAGATTCGCGCTTGTGCTACAGTGCGAGAAACATCGGGATTAGCAGTTAGTTCTCGCAATCAGTATCTATCGGTCACAGAAAGGGAAAAAGCGACAATTATCGCCCAAAGTTTGCAATTAGCCCTCGAAAGTTTTCGTTTAGGGGAAAGACAAAGGGAAAAACTACTGGCTATTGTGCAAAAAAATCTCGACAGAGTGCCAGAATTTCGCCCTCAGTATCTGGATTTAGTCCATCCCCAGAGTTTACAACCGATCGAGCAGATCGAGACAGGGGGACTGTTAGCGATCGCTGGATCGATCGGTCAAACCCGTTTAATTGATAATATTATCTTGCGTCAACGTCGGCCAGTTATCGCTATTGATGGACCTGCTGGAGCGGGAAAATCGACAGTAACGCGCTTAGTAGCGGAAAAATTGGGGTTAACCTATCTCGATACCGGTGCGATGTATCGCGCGGTGACATGGTTAGTGGTGAATTCCGGTCTGGATTTGTCCGCAGAAGCGGCCATCGCCGAGTTATTATCTTTAGCGAAGATAGAAATAATCCCCGCCGATAATCCTGAAAATGTGACTATAGTGAAGATTAACGGGCAGGATGTGACTTTAGAGATTCGCTCTCCCGCAATTACCTCGCAAGTGTCCAGAATTGCCGCTCAAAAAGCGGTGAGACAGCAGTTAGTCACCCTGCAAAGACAACTGGGAATGTCAGGGGGAATAGTTGTGGAAGGTCGAGATATTGGTACTAATGTTTTCCCAGAAGCGGAATTAAAGATTTTCTTGACAGCGACATCCGAAGAAAGAGCGAGAAGGAGATTAAAAGACTTAGAAGCGCAGGGAAATGGTGGGATTAGTCTCGCAGAATTAACCCAAGAGATTGAAAAAAGGGATTATTTGGATAGTAATCGCTCCCTAGCACCCCTGCGAAAAGCCACAGATGCGATCGAAGTTAATACCGATCATCTCACTATTACAGAAGTCACAGAAAAAATCATTGCTCTTTATCATCAAGGAGAAGAAAATCAATGGAGAAGCCTCTAGTTTTTTTAGATACTGATGTTTTGATTTCTTATCTACGAGGAGATCTTGCCAGTGTGCATTTATTTGATCGAGAAATACTCGATCGCGTTTGTCTTGCTATTAATGCGATCGTTTTACAAGAGTTATTATTTTTGGCAGAAGTTCGTAATCATCCTGAAATAGTCGATCGGATTCAAGAAAAGGTGACTATCTTGGATTTTGATTTAGTAAAACTTGATCAATATTGGCAAAATGCTAGAGATATTCGCAATATTTTGGTACACTCGAATGATGTTTTAATTTTAAGTAGTGCCGCTAATTGTGATTATTTAGTTACCTATGATCAAAAACTTAAAAAAGCCTCTAGTTATCTATATAACTCTAAACCGATGGTAGTAACACCTGAAGAATTATTAGCTCAACTTGAAAGTAAAGTTTAGTGTAAAGGTTGACAAAATTGAAAATCTATTTAGATACAGGTGTTTTTATTGATTACCTGAGTCCCTTGATCTTGGGAGGAATAAATTTACGTCCTACAAATCGCCGTGGTCGCACTCCTGCTCAACTATCTCAAGATGCCGAAAGTGTACTTAAAAAAATCGCTTCTTCACACTTAGCAGCAACATCCAGTCTGACCTACTATGAAGTCGAAGAAGCACTATTTAAGCAATTTACTTCTGTGACTATAGGGATGGAAAATGCTAGTAACTTTAGGGTTTTAGCTGCTCGTTCAATTGTAGTGCAAACTTTTAATGTAGTGAGGTTTTTCGGAATCACTGCTCTCGATCTTACTTCTACAATCGTAGAATTACAATTAAATTGTTTGGAACTACAAATGAGAGGTATTAGAGCTGCTGATGCGCTCCATGTAGCGACGGCTATTCACTTTAACGCAGAAGTATTTATTTCAGTAGATGAAGATTTGCTGAAACTCAATACATTAATTACTAATAATCAAGGAAATGCTATTAATTTTTGTGATACTGATACGGCTTTGTTACTTATATAATTTTATCAAGTTTGTTTGGGTTCCCTAATGTAAATTCTAGGTGATAATCATCACAAAAACTTATGCTTATAAATTCCCTTACTATCAAATCTATCTGTTTAACGGTAATTTCCTTGATAATTCTTGGCAGTCCAGCTATATCTTTAGCCGATCACAGATCACCAATAACTTTAGCTTCTAGGGATTTATCAACCCAGCAACAGGGACGAACAATTATTCTTAATGGTCGTTCTTTGCCCGTTTCTTGGCAACAGTGGACAGCAGCAAATAGTACCAGAATCGCCATGGGTGACACGGGAGCAAGACAATTATTCGGCATGGATTTTCTTAGCACAAATGATCCGAAAAAGCAACCGATAAGCTGGTTTAATTTACAAACTTTATCGGCTAATTTGCTCAATTCTGATCGCTGGCTAGACGTTACAGATATTTTACTAAAAATGGGGGCAACAACCACTATTAATGGCGATAGTTTAACTATTAACTTTCCTGCTGCCCAGATTCAAGATATTCAGCTAGAAAATTATGGAGCAGTACAAAGGATTATTATTCAACTCGATCGCCCGACCTTTTGGCAAGTCAGTCAGGCAAAAAATGAAGCTGTGATTACTCTAGAAGGAAATGCCCAACAATCCCTTATCTCTAGGTTTCAACCCCAAACTATCAGCAACAGTAACCAAAATAACGATGAAGATGATCTAGGTAACTCCAATAATAACTTACCCACTCAGATCACTTCCTTAGAAAATAATGGAGTGATCAGTCGTTTAAAAATTAACCTTCCCACTGCCTACGGATTACAGATCAGCAGTGTGGCTAATCCTCCCCGAATTATCATTGATTCTCGTCCCGATGCTATGGATGAAAAGCGCATTGTTTGGGAACCAGGGTTAATCTGGAATCAAAAATATATCCAGTTAGACAAAGATTGGTTTCCCGTGACTTGGTTAGAAATCGATCCCAGAAATCCCCAGATAACTATTAAACCAATCACCGCTAATTCCACCTCAATGCGCGGCACTAATCCCCTGATCACGATTAATAGCGAAAGTAACGCAGTAGCGATGATTAATGGCGGCTTTTTTAATCGTAATAATCAGTTACCTTTGGGAGCAATTCGTGTGGATGGCAAATGGTTATCTGGACCAATTTTAAACCGAGGAGCGATCGCATGGGATAATCGTGGTAAAATCAGGATCGATCGCCTTAGTTTAGAGGAAACTCTCATTACTGCCACCGGACAACGTTTTCCCCTAACCCAGTTAAATAGTGCCTTCCTAACAGCCGGCTGCAGTCGTTATACTCGCGATTGGGGGAGTAATTATCATCCCCTCACCGAGCGGGAAACCGGGTTAGTCGTCCAAGGCGATCGCGTAACGGAGAAATTAAATAATCTTTCCCCACAGAACAGTATAGACATACCAGAAAATGGCTATTTAGTCATCTGCCGAAAGACAGATATTAATTTAAATATTGGTGAGACAGTCAACCTCGATAGCGTCACCCTACCGGGAGATTTTGCTAATTATCCCCAGATTTTAGGTGCAGGTCCCCTATTATTGCAGAATGGACGCATAGTTTTGGACGGAAATGCCGAAAAATTTAGTCCGGCATTCCAAAATCAACAAGCTTCCCGCAGTGCGATCGCAGTTAGTCAAGAAGGAAAAATTTTGCTAGTTGCTATCCACAATCGCGTCGGGGGAAGGGGGGCAACTTTAGGCGAATTAGCCCGAATTTTGCTGTTAATGGCGGCAACAGACGGTTTAAACCTAGATGGGGGTAGTTCCACTGGAATAACCTTAGGGGGTTATCTGCTCGATCGCTCTGCCGTTACCGCCGCAAAAGTCCATAATGGAATAGGGATATTTTTATCCCCGTCTCCTTGAAAAGTGTGAAAACAATGGATAATAGCGACTGGATTAAACAATTGCTGCTGATGGGTATTGGTACTACTTCGATGGTGGCAGAAAAGATCAAAGAAGTGAGCGACGAATTAGTCAAAGACGGTAAAATCAATTCTGATCAGGCTAAAAACTTTGTCGATGATCTGATGACACAGATGAAGTCTGAACAGGGGAGCTTCGAGAATAACTTAGAACGCTATATTCGCCAGATTTTGCAGGATTTAGGGGTTCCCCGACAATCGGAAATGGACGAACTGCGGGGAAGGATTGATAGATTAGAACGACAGGTGAGAGACTTAGAGAATAAACTCTGGCGTTAGGGAACTATGAAATCAATGCGCGAAATCTTGCTCAGTTTTGCTATCATTGCGGTTTGTGGCTTATTTTTAATCGTTGCTTCCCTCTTTGGTGGGGGGGAAAAAGCCAATGCGATCGCCGCAGAAATCGATCCACCCCCTATCACTCAAACTATTAATAAGGAAATCATCTCCATGGATTTAGATCAAGCAGTTACCACCGATTCGGGACTAAAATACATCGATATCGTGGAAGGAACTGGAGAAACTCCCCAAAAAGGTCAAAAAGTAACTGTTCACTACACGGGAACCCTGACAGACGGCAAAAAATTCGATAGTTCTAAGGATCGCAATCAACCTTTTACCTTTACCATTGGAGTAGGTCAAGTGATCAAAGGATGGGATGAGGGAGTCGCATCGATGAAAGTCGGTGGGCAGCGTACCTTAATTATCCCCCCAGAATTGGGTTATGGTGCGCGGGGTGCCGGTGGGGTGATTCCTCCCAACGCGACTTTACTTTTCGATGTGGAATTGTTGGGAGTTAAATAGGTTTTTCCTCTGATTTTTCACCTCTACCCGCATCGATCCCGAATGCGGGTTTTTTGACAGATTGCTGGAAGCTAAAGGCCAAATCAGGAAGATTTAGTAAATTCTAGACCGTTTTCGCTACCGTAACGTTCCATAAAACGCATAAAACGATCCCACTCTGCGGGAGAATTAAAAATAACCGTAGCTTCGATCGCCGTGGGTTTACCGTTGATGAATTTGCCTTTTACTTCCCTGGTGACGATTTCTCCTTCTTCATCGACGAGATACATCCCCGTGATTTCCTCGGTTTGTTGATCTCCCAGGATAGTCGGTTGATCAAAATAAAATTTTGCCGATCCCTTCTCTCCCGTTTTAGTGCGACTTAAGCGGATATCGGGAACAACTGGTTCTTTTAACCCCCGGGAAAACTGAATTTCTGCCATTACTTTTCTTTATCCTTCTCATAAAATAGACATTTCTAGATCATCTCACACCAAGTCGCAAGTAAAAAGCAGATGGGACACCATAAACTTAAAGTATCCACGGTAAACTCGCGGGGGTGGGTTTGACTGATGAAAGATCACCTGTAAACCTCTCCCTTCCCACTGATAACCAATAACTGAGATGAGATGGTTTTATTAGAAGCAGCGGTTCATTCTTCCCTACGCGCTTTTTTACGCGAACAAGGACGCTTTTACTGGTCTCATCATCTCACTATGGGGCGACTGGTGGCTAGAGCTTTACGCTTAAAACGGTCCTCTCTCATACAAACTGGAACTACTCTGTCCCGTTATTGTCTCAGTTATCTCACCCCGGCTCTTTTGGGTGATACACCTGTTCTGATAGTTGCCCCGGAGTCGGAAGTAAACCTACTATTGGAAGTGGAAATCCCCCGTCTGCAAGCATGGTTACAAACTCAGCGAGCTATCCTCAAAAGCGATCGCTTTCCCGCTAATTTTACCGGTTTACTCCTCACCACACCCCAACAATGGTTAGAGGATAAATTGGGCAATCTCGGTCATTTTCCCCAGAATATCCCCACTATAATCGATCGAGCCGAAGATTTAGAAACTTGTCTAGTAGATTATCTCACCGTCACCATTACTCCCGAACAATGGTCTGCTTTAGAGTCAGCATATCCCCAGCATAGAGAGTTTATAGACTTAATTAAAGCACAACTTAGCCAAAGTATTCTTGGTCATCCCATTAATCCCTATAATTGCTATCTTATTGATGCCAAGGAAAAAGAATATATAATTGCTCTCCTGCAACGCTTGGATCAAGACTTAACCACTGATTCTGTTTGGCAACTTTTAGCGGCAAAAATCCCCGAGCCTAATTATCTCCTCTGGACATCAGTAGATCGAGATCGAGAAGAATTTACCCTAAAAATCAGTCCTTTAGAGGTGGCTAGTTTTTTCAAACCGATTTGGCAGCAGCAACCCTTTGTTTTAATCGGCAGTTTTTTAGATAGCGAAAAATCCGCTAATTTATACCGTCAAAATCAAGGTATCGGAGAAATTTTAACTCTAAAGTTTGCAGCTGATCGCGAAAGTGAATATATTCATTTATATCTACCCGATCGCATCAGCGCCCCCAATACCCCCGAATTTCAACCGATGTTATTAAAGCAAGTGCGGGAATTAGTTAGTGCTAATCATACCAGTGAACAACCGATAGTAATTCTGATTGAAGATGTTCCCCTCAAAGCACAAATTGCCACCCAAATCGCAGCCGATTACGGTTCGCGAGTACAAGTGGAAAAAACCGAGATTAATAATAATACTATTCTCGTTTGTGGTTGGCAATTCTGGCAAACCCATCAAGAAAAATTTCTCACCCCCAGTTTATTAATTATCGCTACTTTACCCTTACCTTCCCCCGAAAATCCTCTTGTTGCTGGCAAAATTGCTTACTACAAACGACAACATCTCGACTGGTTTCGTGCCTATCTTTTACCCACAGCAGTGAGGGAAATTCAGCAATCTGTTCAGTCTCTCCGGGAGTGTCAAGGTTGTGTGGCTGTCCTCGATAATCGTGTCAATGCTCGCAGTTATGGCCGACAAATTCTCTCCGCTTTAGAACCCTATGCTAAAGTTAATTATCTCGATCAACAATTTTTTCAAGATAAAGATTAAATCAGTTATCAGTTATCAGTTTACTGATAAAATCTCCCCCAGAGCCATATTTCCAACTATCCAAATAACGATGGTAAAGATATTTTTGCTTGTCGGGTAACTTTTCTAAAACAGGTTTTAAGCTGGTTGCTAAGGGATATAAACCACTATACAAAGCTAAATTAAAATAATGTCCCGTCCAATCGATAAAAGGACTGATACCCACTTGTGGAATCATCGGTAAAACTAATTGAGGATTAACCAAAGGCAAAGTTTTTGAGAGGGAAGAAAACTGCACCACATCCTGTAAAAACGGTTTTAATACCTCATCTCCTAACTTATCCATTACCCGAAAAACTCCACTCATTAAGTCATTAATTTGACTGGGATTAGGGTTAGCAGACATCGGGACACTCATGGTTTTTTGAAATAGCCACGTTACCGATATATTGGGTTGATAGGGTTGTAAAAGAGCTAAATCTTCTCGGTTTAAAGCATCGATTTGTAAAGCTTCCTCGATGGCGAAAGTTAGCCTTTTTAAATGCCTAACCATTGCCCCAAAACCACCAAAACTGACCGGAGATTGACTACCGCTACTATCTCCCACTGCCAGAATTCTTGACCAGGGCATCTTTAAAGGACTTTGACGATAGGCAGGGAAAAAACCCGCTAGAAAACGCTGAAAGTTTACCGCTTCTAAATCCACCTTTTGATACTCCGGCAGTAATCTTAAATACTCCTCCATCAAAAATTCTAAACTAAAGCGATCGGGATGGGTATCAAGATAGGTAAATAAATAAGTTGTCCGACCATCCCTAGCGGGAAATGCTTCCCAAAAGTATTGACATTGGTGCAAGATTGGGGTAAAAGAATAAATCAAATCACCAGTTTCATTACTGGGAAAACCCTGACCGCAACTACCCACCACTAAACAAACTCCATCGGGTTTTTCTCCTTTTCTTGCCTGTTTTGCAATTGGGGAAAAATGACCCATGGCATCGATTAATAAACGGGTTTTTAAAGTCATTTCTCCCGTTTTAACCATTACTCCATCGGGATGAATAATCCCCCCACTAAACCCCGAATTTTCTAATAACTTCCCTCCCGCTTGCAAAAACTTAGTTTTTAAAGTCTCTAGCAAATAAACCGGATTAACACCAATATTTAAAATATCTCTAACCCAAAGCTCATAACCTTGATAAAATCCCACCCTCCCAGGATTATATTCCGTCGCTATCGCTTGATTTAATTCTGCTTCGGTCAATAAATCTAACTCTAAAAAACTGCTTAATTCTAAACGGGAAATATTCCACTCCTGCTCACGACCGCGCAGAATACCTCTTTCTAATAATGCCACACGCCAGCCCCTAGTTTGTAAAGCAGCCCCGATAAAAATTCCCAGGGTTCCCCCCGCAATAACTAGATCAAAATCCGTCTCTCCTAAAGATTCTTGACTTTGATTAATTACCGTGGGAATAAGCGGATTTTCTAAACGCAAAGCTTGCCAAGCTCGATCACTGGCTCGCAATTGTTGTAAACTCTGAGGAGATACTCGATCGAGTAAAGATGCAACTAAAGACATAATCTTATATCAGTTATCAGTTATCAGTTATCAGTTATCAGATGTGAGTTTTCAGTTATCAGTTCACTGTTTACTGAACACTGAAAAAATCTCCCTTATAGCCGTTTCCTAACAGTAGAGACTTGCCATCTAACCATTAAGATAACTGCTATATCCAGAGTATAAAACTATTTAGATTGGAAAAACTTTTTCCCTTCTTCAATGAGTTTATTAATATCCTTGAGAGAAACTCCGAAAATTGCTAAAACTCCCGTAAAGACTAACAAAAAACCGATAAAACTATTCCGATCATAGAGAAATAAACCCACCAAAACGATAAAATAGGGAGAGAGAATTTTACTAATATTTTCAACTACAGTAACCACCTCTGGAGTAGGAGTCTCAACAAGATTAATATCAGTTTTATCCTGATCTGGTTCGAGATTTTGCTTAATTGAAAACATCACCTCCTGTAAGTCTTTTACCTCCGGTGGGTTCGGTTCCTTCCCTGGTTTGCCAAACATTTTTAACTCCCTCGCCAATTTATCTATACCATCTATGGTAGCCAAAAAAAGGGCAAGCGGGAAAAGCGCGAGCAGGTCGAGAAATTCTCAGGGCAATTTTCCTTATAACCCCCTCGGCCTCGGCTGCTATAATCAGAGGAACAACTCCCAAGTTCGTTAACGGTACAAAAAAACTATGAATACCAGTCCAGACCGTGTGATTATCTTCGATACCACCCTTCGAGATGGGGAACAGTCCCCGGGTGCCGCTTTAAATGTGGATGAGAAGCTAACCATAGCGCGCGCACTGGCAAGACTGGGAGTTGATGTCATTGAAGCGGGTTTTCCCCACGCTAGTCCGGGGGACTTTGATGCGGTGCAGAAAATTGCCGCCAGCGTCGGCAGCGAAGCTGATAGCCCGATTATTTGCGGATTAGCCCGCACTACTCAAAAAGATATCAAATCAGCAGCCGATGCGCTCAGACCCGCCGCCAAGCCCAGAATTCACACCTTCCTAGCCACATCTGATATCCACCTCCAATACAAACTTAAGAAGACTCGTCAGGAAGTTCTTGAGATTGTGCCGGAAATGGTGGCCTATGCCAAATCCTTCGTTGATGATGTGGAATTTTCCCCCGAAGATGCCGGCCGCAGCGATCCGGAATTCCTCTATCAAGTCCTCGAAAGAGCGATCGCCGCAGGAGCCACCACCGTTAATATTCCCGATACCGTCGGTTATACCACCCCTAGCGAATTTGGGGCTTTAATCCGGGGTATTAAGGAAAATGTCCCCAATATCGACCAAGCGATTATCTCCGTCCATGGTCACGACGATTTAGGGTTAGCGGTGGCTAATTTCCTCGAAGCAGTTAAAAATGGCGCTCGACAGTTGGAATGTACCATTAACGGTATCGGTGAGCGTGCCGGTAATGCTTCCCTAGAAGAATTGGTGATGGCCCTTCATGTGCGGCGCTCCTATTTTAATCCTTTCCTCGGTCGTCCAGCAGAGTCCACGGAACCTTTAACCAAGATCAACACCAAGGAAATCTATCGCACTTCTCGCCTAGTTTCTAATCTTACCGGCATGATCGTGCAACCGAATAAGGCGATCGTCGGTGCTAACGCTTTCGCACACGAGTCGGGAATCCATCAGGACGGGGTGTTAAAACATAAACTCACCTATGAGATTATGGATGCAGAATCGATCGGTTTGACCCATAATCAGATCGTCCTCGGTAAACTCTCCGGCCGCAACGCTTTTCGCTCTCGTTTACAGGAATTGGGTTTTGAGCTTTCGGAAACGGAACTTAATAACGCTTTTATCCAGTTTAAAGAAATGGCCGATCGCAAAAAGGAAATCACCGATCGCGATCTAGAAGCTATTGTTAACGATGAAATCGATACGGTTCCCGATCACTTCCGCCTTGAGCTAGTACAAGTGTCCTGTGGAAATAGTGCCAGACCCACGGCCACGGTAACAATTCGCACTCCCGACGGTAGCGAGTTATCCGATGCGGCCATTGGTACAGGACCGGTAGATGCTCTCTGCAAAGCGATCGATCGAGTGGTGCAGATTCCTAACGAATTAATCTCTTTCTCGGTGCGGGAAGTTACCGAGGGAATCGATGCTTTGGGAGAAGTGACTATCCGTCTCCGTTACGAAGGACGCACCTATTCTGCTCGCGCGGCCGATACCGATATTATTGTCGCCTCCGCTCGTGCCTACGTCAGCGCATTAAACCGTCTCCACGTCGCACTGCAGCAGAAGGAAAAAACCCCAGAAATGGTAGAAGTCTAGATAGGGTTTGCTCAACAATTTGGTCGGTGGGGTTAGGAGTCAGTTATCAGTTATCAGTTATCAGTTCACTGGGAAAACTCCCCACACCCCACACCCCACGGTGCTATTGGAGAAAATCTTAAATTTGTCTCGCAAATTTCTAAAATGTTGCTAAGTTAATATTATGAGCTTGCGCTCTAACAATTTTAATACACTTGTATTGAAATTGGATTCGCGTAAAAGCAATGAGGGATGAAATTTGTCCGTAAGAATCCGATCAAATTAAATACAATAGCTAAAGACTAAAGGAATTAGCCAAGGCAAATAGGGATTATGTTCCTCTTGCCAGTGGGAACAGTTAACCCATCCCATAATTCCTTTGATACTTAGCTATCTGGTCAACACCGCAGACAAACCGGCGATCGGATTCCAGTCCTCCAGCCATTTACCCAATTTTTGCAGGAGCCAGATTATGAGTTGACCGAGCTAAAACAGCATTCCGTGTCGCTAAAATCGCATCGACACAAGGAAATTTAAGCAAAAATCTTCTCCCATTTGTTGTAATTAAAGCTACAATCGGAAAAGTCTTTGCCCCTCTCGGATTTGAGACACAAATTTGTTCAGTATCACCTAGATTGAGATTCGATCTTCTAGTTTTGCACAGAAGGAGCAAGAGGAAAACGGCATGATGCAGGCCCACGATGTACTAACCCTTACCGAGCCGCCATTGGATTTAGATTTGATTGACCTAGACGAAGACTTCGATGATGAGGATATCGAGTTAGAGCTAGAAGAAACCAGCGATAGCAACGATGGCAAAAAAACCCGCCGCCTTGCCAGCGCTCGTCGTCGCGACGCCGCTAGAAAAAAACCCTATACAGAAGATTCGATTCGGATTTATCTGCAAGAGATCGGCAGGATTCGGTTATTGAGAGCGGAGGAGGAGATCGAATTAGCGAGAAAAATCGCCGATCTCCTGAAATTAGAACGCATTCGCGAAGATTTTTGCCTCTATAGCGATGCTGAATGGGGAAAACAGGTTTTCCTGTTCGAGCGCATCGAAAAAATTATCGTTGAAAAATCGGAAAAAGAGCCGAAACTATCGGATATTAAGGCTTATTTAGGTAAGACGGAGCTAACGGCTCCCCTGCTGGAAGAATGGCTGGCCAAATCAAAGGAATACTTATCGGCCTTTAAGCGTCGTTTGTACCATGGTCGTCGCGCTAAGGAAAAAATGGTACAATCGAACCTGCGTTTAGTGGTTTCGATCGCCAAGAAATACATGAATCGCGGTCTTTCCTTCCAAGATTTAATTCAAGAAGGTTCCCTCGGTTTGATCCGTGCCGCCGAAAAATTCGACCACGAAAAGGGTTATAAATTCTCCACCTATGCCACTTGGTGGATTCGTCAAGCCATCACCCGGGCGATCGCCGATCAATCCCGCACCATTCGTCTTCCCGTCCACCTCTACGAAACCATCTCCCGGATCAAAAAAACCACCAAGATTCTTTCTCAGGAAATGCGTCGCAAACCCACCGAGGAAGAAATCGCCACCAAGATGGAGATGACCATCGAAAAACTGCGTTTTATTGCCAAATCTGCCCAATTACCGATTTCTCTAGAGACTCCTATCGGTAAAGAAGAAGATTCCCGTTTAGGAGACTTTATCGAAGCGGATGGGGAAACCCCAGAAGATGAAGTTTCTAAAAATTTATTACGCGAGGATTTAGAAAACGTCCTCGATACCCTGAGTCCTCGCGAACGCGATGTGCTGCGGCTACGCTACGGTTTAGATGATGGCCGGATGAAAACACTCGAAGAAATCGGCCAGATTTTCAACGTCACTCGCGAGCGCATTCGTCAAATAGAAGCCAAGGCCCTGCGGAAACTGCGTCACCCTAACCGTAATAGTATCCTCAAAGAGTACATTCGTTAATTTCCCGTCCTTAAAAAACTAGAAACTGAGTCTCCTTGAGGCTCAGTTTTATTGTTATCTACACTTTCCTCGATCGAATTTATTATGATATGAATTAACAATAATTATAGCAGTTATCTTAATGATGAGGTACAAAGTTTTCCTTTTGGGGAGTTGCTCATCGATACCAAATTAGGTTAGACTTTATCTTGATGAGAAACACTATAAATATCTCATTGATTAGAATCAAGAAATGTATGATAATGTCTGTAAATTTCTCGCCGAAAATTATAGTCGTGACTTCGCCCAATGGTTATTAGGAGAACCCATCTTTTTCACCCAATTGAGTCCCTCGGAACTGTCTCTAGAACCGATTCGGGCTGATGCCCTGATTTTGTTAGAATCAGATCAGATAATTCTTCATCTCGAATTCCAGACCGATCCTGACCCAAAAATGTCCTTTCGGATGTTAGATTATCGCACTAGAGTCTATCGTCGCTTCCCCAAAAAAACCATGCGACAAGTGGTAATTTACCTGAAAGAAACCTCATCACCTTTGGTGCGGGAAAACGCTTTTATCCTTCCCAATACCCGTCATGAATACGAAGTGCTTCGTCTTTGGGAAATTCCAGCCGAGAAAATGTTAGGATTATCAGGATTGTTACCCTTGGCCAATCTAGGAAAAACCCCTAATCGTCCCGAAATTCTACGACAAGTAGCCGCAAAAATTGATAATATCGAGGGTAGAACTGAAAAAAGCAATTTAGCCGCCGCTACAGCAATTCTGGCGGGGTTAGTATTAAGTAAGGAAATCATCGGAAGTTTATTAAGGGAAGAAATTATGCGCGAATCAGTTATTTATCAGGATATCCGGGAAAGTGGAAAAGCACAAGGAAGAGAGGAAGGAAGACGAGAAGAAGCGGTTTCTTTAATTCTACGGCTACTTAACCGTCGTTTAGGTGAAATATCCTCGACTTTAAGCCAACAAATCCGAGAACTATCTCTAGAACAATTAGAAACTTTAGGAGAAGCGCTGCTCGATTTTACTAGCTTGACAGATCTGACCGCTTGGTTATCGGAGATAGAAACTTAAATCCCCAGAAGATGTCTGCTCGTCCTGCGTTAAATTTTTAAATACCGGCTTTTTTCCCGTATTGATTTAACTATGGCTACCAGCGATATTCCCCATTCTACTCACTCATCCCCAAAACCCCTGCCAAAACTGGGACTTTTCACCATGTTTCGCTTAGGACTCTTTCAGATGGGACTAGGTATTATGTCCCTGCTGACTTTGGGGGTTCTCAATCGGATTATGATCGATGAGTTAAAAGTTTTACCCTTTCTCGCCGCTGCTGCGATCGCTATGCACCAGTTTGTTAGTCCAGCACGCATCTGGTTTGGGCAAAGATCCGACGGTAAAACTATTTTCGGTCATCATCGCAGCGGTTATGTCTGGATTGGGGCGGCAGTTTTTACCGCTTTAGCTTTTATTGCTTTGCAGGTAGTCTGGCAATTGGGACTTAGTATTCAAACTTCGGGATGGAATACCATTTCCTACGCCTGGATTGCCCTCTTAGCCCTAATTTTCGCTCTCTACGGACTAGCTTTAAGTGCCAGTTCCACCCCTTTTGCTGCCCTCTTAGTGGATGTGTCCGATGAAGATAATCGATCGCAATTAGTTGCTATAGTTTGGTCAATGCTGATGGTGGGAATTGTCGTCGGGGCGATCGTTAGTTCTCGTTTGCTGGATACTCCCAATATCTGCGGTACAAATATTTTGACCTATGATCCGACTCAATCAGCCCCCATAGCCAATATTCCGCAACTACAGGCGACAATTAACCCCGTGTTCACGATTATGCCCGCTATCGTCTTCGGTCTCTGTATTTTAGCGACTTTTGGCGTAGAAAAAAAATATTCTCGTTTTAGTAGTCGGTCCACTCTTGTGCAAAGAGAGGATCAAATTACCTTTAAAGATGCCCTACAAGTTCTCACCGCTAGTCGGCAAACCGGTTTATTTTTCACCTTTCTGCTGATGATGACTTTGAGTTTATTTATGCAGGATGCAATTATGGAACCGTTTGGGGGCGAGGTTTTTGGGATGTGTATCGCCCAAACCACCCAATTAAACGCTTTTTGGGGAACCGGAACCCTTTTTGGTATTGCTGCCACGGGATTTATGCTCATTCCCCGCGTCGGTAAACAAAAAACCACTAAATATGGCTGTATTTTTGCAACAATTTGTTTTATTCTCTTGATTTTTGCTGGCTTTTCTGCTGACCAAAGTTTATTAAAATCAAGCTTGCTCTTTTTCGGTTTAGCTTCGGGAATGATTACTGCTGGGGCTACCAGTTTAATGTTAGATTTAACCGCTGCCGAAACCGCAGGAACTTTTATCGGCGCTTGGGGATTATCCCAAGCGATCGCCAGGGGATTGGCCACGGTTTTAGGCGGTACGATTTTAAATATCGGTAAAGTTATCTTTTCTAGTCCGGTTTTAGCCTATAGCTTAGTTTTCCTCGTGCAAGCATTGGGAATGATCCTGGCAGTTTGGTTATTAAGTCGCGTCGATGTCAAGGAATTTAAGGAAAATGCCCGAGCAGCGATCGCTACGGTAATAAAAGGAGAGATCGACTAGCAAAAGCAAGCAAAAGTGAGATAACAGGAGAATTAGCCCGATCGGGGGAAGTTGATTAGCAGCTTTTTTCCTATCCTAAAAGTAGAGAAGAAAACGAAAGAGGAGGCTAAAACGATGAAAAGGACTTTAATGATTGCCCTAGGTTCCCTAGCTTCCTTACTGCTGATTAACCCCGTCGGTGCGGAAAATCCCCGACAGGTGCAACAATTATTGAATACGGGGGAATGTCCGGGGTGTGATCTCCGGGGTGCAGATTTAAGAGGGGCGCATCTAATCGGTGCAGATTTGAGAAAAGCGAATTTACAGGGAGCTAATCTCGAGGAAGCTAACTTAGAGGGCGCAGATTTGACCGATGCTAACCTAGAAGGCGCAAATTTAACCGCAGTTCTTCTGACTAATGCCAGTTTAAATCAAGCTAATCTCAATGGAGTTAATTTCACCAGTGCCATGATCTATGATGCTGATGTGACGGGTGCGTCAATGGGGGGAATTAACTTGACAAATGCTCAGATTTATGGTACTGGCATCGCTGTGGGTGGTGAAAATCCTTAGATGTTCTTGTCCTCAAAATATAGTTAATTTTGTAACAGATGCAGGTGTTGCGTCTGTTTTTTTATACACTTTTACTAAATAGTTTGAGTTATAAAATAACCGGCATGACTCAACCCACACCGCGCTCTAGTGTCTTAATTGTCGATGATTTGCCCAATAATGTGCGGCTATTGTCGATTATGCTCACCGAGAAGGGATATCAGGTACGCAAAGCGATTAATGGACAGATGGCCCTGAATACAGTGCGATCGCTAATTCCCGATCTGATCCTCCTCGATATTAATATGCCCGATCTCAATGGTTATCAAGTTTGTGAACAGTTAAAAGCTGATGAAAAAACCAGAGAAATTCCCGTGATTTTTATCAGCGCTCTTGATGATGTCTTCGATAAAGTCAAAGCTTTTCAAGTGGGAGGTGTCGATTATATTTCTAAACCTTTTCAAGGGGAAGAAGTCATGGCCCGCATTGAAAATCAATTAACTATTTGCCGTCAAAAAAAACAACTACAAAACGAAATTAAAGAACGTCAAAAAACTGAAGAAACTTTAGAAATTTATCTTCATGCTGTCTCTCACGATCTCCGCAATCCCGTGATCGGGATGTCAATGATCTTAAATAATTTAATTAAAAATTCTCAGGGAGAAACTAAAGAAGTATCCCGGAAGATTTTACAACAGATGGCCAACAGTTGCGATCGACAATTAACTTTAATTGATTCTCTTGTCGAAACCCGACAAAATGATCTTTGGGGAGTTTCCCTAGCACTAAAGCCTTTATCTCTCTACGAAATCGGTCAACAGATCGGTCAGGAATGGGAGTTAAGATTAAAGGAAAATCAAGCAACTTTAATTAATAACTTTTCCCCCGATTTACCCTTAGTTAATGCCGATGCTCACCATCTCTGGCGAGTTTTTGAGAATTTATTAGCCAATGCCCTTAAACACAATCCCCAAGGAATAATTATCACTTTATCCGCTAGACTAGAGGGTAATTGTCTCTGGTGTAGCATTGCCGATAATGGGGTGGGAATTAGCGAAACCCAGAGAAAACAATTATTTGATCGCTATCAAAAAGGCAATAATAATAATCAGATTAGTTTAGGACTAGGTTTATATCTATGTCGTCAAATTATCCATGCTCACGGAGGCGAAATTGGCATTATGAATAAGGATGAAAAAGGTTCACAATTTTGGTTTACTTTGCCCTACTAAGCTGTTGACTAAGTAGGTAGATGTTAAAAACTTTCAGACACCCCCCTTATCAAGGGGGGATTAAGGGGGGATCTATCTTCAATTTAATTATAACCAGCTACTTATCTACATTACTCGTTAAGACTGTCTATGAGCAGGGAGAGCCAGTTTAAACATTTGTTTTTTCCTGTTACCGGGGAAAGAAAGGGCTAAGATCTATCTAGATCAACTATCTTAAATTGCCATGGCCGCTAATGCCGACTATTCTGCCCATTCTAGCCTTAACTTGCAACAACCTTGGCATACCTATCCGGTGGAAACCACCCTATCTATCCTCGGTAGTTCGGCTGTTAATGGCCTCAATAGGGAGCAAATCGCCCAAAGAATTAAATATTATGGCAAAAATGAACTAAAAGAACGTCCAGGGCGCAGTAATTGGCAAATTCTCCTAGATCAGTTTACCAATATTATGCTACTCCTCTTAATTGCCGTGGCCATAATTTCCGGAGGACTGGATTTACTGGCATTGCAGCGCGGTCATCTGGCTAAAATTGGTGTTCCCTTCAAAGATACGATCGCTATCTTAACAATTGTCATCCTCAATGGTATCCTCGGCTATCTGCAAGAAAGTCGTGCCGAAAAAGCTCTGGCCGCTTTAAAAAAACTCTCCTCTCCCCAAGTTAATGTTATCCGCGAGGGTCAACGCAGAGAAATAGATGCGGTTAATCTCGTCCCCGGGGACATCATGCTGATTGAAGCGGGAACCCAAATCAGCGCCGACGGCCAAATTATCGAAGCTTTTAACCTGCAAATTCGCGAATCGGCCTTGACAGGAGAGGCAAATAGTGTTAATAAATCCGCCTCCATTGACCCCTTAGACAGGGATACTCCCCTTGGCGATCGCTTAAATTTCGTCTTTACTGGAACAGAGGTACTGCAAGGCCGGGCTAAGGTCATCGTTACCAATACGGGAATGACCACGGAATTAGGCAAAATCGCTCAAATGTTAGCAACAGTTGGCAATGAACCTACTCCTCTCCAAAAAAGAATGACTCACTTGGGTAATGTCCTTGTTGCTGGTTCTCTCATTCTAGTGGCCCTGACTATTACCATCGGCCTGATCAATGCCGGTTGGTCGGCCCTAGAGGAATTAGTGGAAGTTTCCCTTAGTATGGCAGTAGCCGTCGTTCCCGAAGGATTACCCGCAGTTATCACCCTAACTCTCGCCCTAGGTACCCAACGCATGGTCAAACGTCAGGCCTTGATTCGTAAACTGCCGGCAGTAGAAACCCTTGGTTCTGTTAATGTGATCTGTTCCGACAAAACCGGGACGCTAACGGAAAATAAAATGACCGTGCGGGAGATAGAGACAATTAATCGCAATTTTTCGGTGACTGGAGAAGGATATAGCCCAAAAGGACAATTTTTAGACACCGAGCAACGGGCGATCGATCCCAAAACCGATCTAGAATTACATCATCTTTTAATTGCCAGTATCCTCTGCAACGATGCCAGTTTAAACCTCGATAACGGTCAGGATAGCATTTTAGGCGATCCCACGGAAGGAGCCTTATTAGTTTTAGGGGCGAAAGCGGGCTTAAATTTATCCCTAACCAAGCAAGAGTTCCCTAGAATCGCTGAAATCCCCTTTTCTTCCCAAAGAAAGCGAATGTCGGTCATTTGTCAAGGAGTCAATCGCGTACTATTTACCAAAGGTTCCCCGGAATTAATCCTTGAACAATGTCTCTCCTACCAATCGGGATTAGAAAGTCTTCCTTTTGGGGATGGGGAAAAAGAAAAAGTCTTAGTCGCTAACAATGCTATGGCTAACAGGGGTTTACGAGTCTTAGGATTAGCCTATAAAACACTAATTTATCCGCCAGAATCAACTGAAATCAGCGAAGATGCCCTAATTTGGTTAGGAATGGTCGGTATGATCGACGCAGCGCGACCGGAGGTACAAATCGCCGTGGCTAGGTGTCGAGAAGCGGGAATCCGTCCAATCATGATCACCGGCGATCATCAATTAACCGCTCTAGCGGTGGCTAAAAGTCTTGGTATTGCCCAAGCAGGAGCTTTAGTCATCTCAGGGCGAGAATTAGATAAATTATCACCAATTCAGCTAGAAAACATCATTGACAAAACTAACATCTATGCCCGTGTTTCCCCCGAACATAAATTAACTATTGTCCGCGCCTTGCAAAAAAAGGGTAAATTTGTCGCTATGACCGGAGATGGGGTGAATGATGCTCCGGCCCTGAAACAAGCAGATATAGGTATTGCCATGGGAATCGCCGGCACCGATGTCACCAAAGAGGCTAGTGATATGATTCTCCTCGATGATAATTTTGCCACCATCGTCGCCGCCACGGAAGAAGGGCGCGTGGTTTATAACAATATTCGCAGTTTTATTAAATATATTCTCGGCAGTAATATCGGGGAAGTGATTACTATAGCTGCTTCGCCTCTTTTGGGTTTAGTTACTCCTCTCACTCCCCTACAAATTCTCTGGATGAATTTAGTTACTGATGGTTTACCTGCTTTAGCTTTGGCAGTGGAACCCGCTTCTCCCAATATTATGCGTCGCCCTCCTTTTAGTCCCCAAGAAAGTATTTTTGCTCGCGGTTTGGGCAGTTATATTGTGAGAATTGGGATTATTTTTTCGATTATTAATATCACTCAAATGTTAATCGCTGTGCGCTTGGATCCGCTTTTTGGTAATACTGGTTCATGGAAAACTATGGTTTTTACTACTCTCTGTTTAGCTCAAATGGGTCATGCCATTTCCGTGCGATCAAGCGATCATCTTACCATAGAAATGAATCCTTTGACTAATCCCTATCTTTGGGTAGCAGTAACCCTGACGACAATTTTTCAACTGATGTTAATCTATGTTCCTGCCCTGCGGGATTTTTTCGGCACTCAATTTTTAACTAAAGAAGAATTATTAATCTGTTTGGGATTTAGTACCTTGTTATTCGTTTGGGTGGAGTTAGAAAAATTATTTACCCGTTGGTATCATCGGCGATAATCAGGGAGCTTTTTTCAGTGTTCAGTAAACAGTGAATTGAAAACTCAAATCCCATAACTGATAAACCCCATCCACAGGGAAAACCATAGTTTGGCTTTTTCAGCTACGATCCTTATATAGCAATACTTTTAAGGCTTAGTGCCTTGACCGTAAAATTCCAGTTCTCTAGCTGATTGCGATTTGGCTTACTATTAAAAATTGTTTTGATCTAAGATTGAATCAGCAATATTTTATTGGGAGTATCAAACAATGGAACCAGTTTCTCTGATTATCGCCGCCTTGACTGCCGGTGCGGTTGCTGCGGCTAAAGATACGGCGGAAAAAGGCGTTAAAGATACATATCAAGGTTTGAAAACCTTGATTAAGCGTAAGTTTGCTAATGATGCTTTAGCACAGGCAATGGTAGAGGCAAAACCAGAGGATATCAAGAAAGCTGAAGGTTTGTTAAAAGATAAAATTGTCGAAGCCGGGGTTGATAAAGATAATGAAATCACTAAATTAGCCCAAGATTTACTAGACAAGCTCCAAGAACAACCCGGTGGACAACAAATTATCACCCAAAATATCAGTAATGTTAAATATGCTGCTACCTCTGGCACGGGTAATGCTAGTATTAGCTGCATCACCGAGCATGGCACATCTAAGGATGACTGAGACTGTATTTTAATTAATCAGGATGGTTGATATGTCAGAACCAAGCGAAATTCAACAAAATATTACAGAAGCTCAATATGCTGCTGCCTCTGGGACTGGCAATGCAACCATCACGATTACCAATTACTATTATCGAGAAGAAGCAAGAATAGCCCCTGCTGATTCTGCCGATGTTGCCGATGATAAACTGCCCTGTCCCTATCGTGGCTTGTTTCATTTTGGGCCAGGAGATGCAGAATACTTTTTTGGGCGCAAAAGCTTTATTAAAACCCTATTTCAGGCAACCCAAACCCGTAATTTTATCCCCCTATTAGGTGCGTCGGGAAGTGGTAAATCCTCGGTAGTTTTTGCGGGATTAGTCCCAAAATTGCAACAAGAAAGTCACTGGCAGTTTACCCATTTTCGTCCCGGTTCTGACCCTTTTCATGCCCTAGCTTTAGCATTAGTTCCCCTTTATACAACTAATCTAAATGAGACAGAACGCCTCGCCCAAGCGCGTCAGTTAGCCAATTATTTGCGTGATGGCGACATTCCTTTAGCTGATGTTTTTGCCCAAATCAAACACAATTATCCCAGTGAACGGGTACTGCTAATTGCCGACCAATTTGAGGAACTTTATACCCTCTGTCCTGATGAAACAATCCGCCGTAATTTTCTCGATAAATTAACTACATTCCCCTTTGAAAGGGTAGGAATGATGTTGGTATTAACTATGCGGGCGGATTTCTTGGGGAATGCTCTTTCCTATCGTCCCTTTGCCGATGTCTTACAAAATACTGACTTGAAATTGGGGCCGATGAACCGAGAAGAACTCACAGAAGTTATTGAAAAACCGGCGCAAAAATTGGGGGTGACATTGGAAGCGGGACTGGTGGAGCGCATCCTCGATGGTGTGGAGAGTGAGCCGGGGAATTTGCCATTACTAGAGTTTGCCTTAACGGAATTGTGGCAGCGGCGACAGGGCAAAGAATTAACCCATCTGGCATATACAGAAATTGGCGAAGTGCAGGGTGCTTTGGCCCGCCATGCCAATGAAGAATATCACAAGTTGAGTGAGGCGCAACGGGAACAGATGCGGCGCATTTTCATCCAATTGGTACGCCCAGGAGAAGGCAGGGAAGATACACGCCGGCTGGCGACAAAAGCGGAATTAGGGGAAGAAAATTGGGTACTGGTGAAACAATTGGCGGATGCGCGTTTAGTTGTCACCAGTCGCAGTGAAGAGGCACAGGTGGAGACGGTGGAAGTGGTGCATGAAGCACTGATTCGCAATTGGGGGGAATTGCGGGGCTGGATGGATACAGACAGGGTTTTTCGCGCTTGGCAAGAGCGTTTGCGGGGGGCGATGGGGCAATGGCAGGAAACAGACAAAGATGAGGGGTCGTTGTTGCGTGGAGTGGCATTGGTGGAGGCAGAAGGAAAACTAAAAGAACGTCGAGAAGAGCTAAGTCAATCAGAACGGGATTTTATCGAAGGAAGCATTAAACTACGGGATCGCCGAGTGCGAGAAGAAAAAGACCGTAAGCGGTGGCGAATTGCTCAAATCGTTGGTACTATAGCATTCCCATTAATTGCAGGCGTAGTGATATATGTTTATTCCCCTGAGCCTCAAAGTCCTTTGACCTCTGCGAATAATATTACTAGTGTTGCACAAATACCGGATGTTACTCCTGCGGACGAATATTATGAAACCATAAGAGGGCTGGTGGAGAGATATCGTATTGTCCCGCAACTGTATAGTGATGGTCGATTTTATGGTGATGTATTTATTGATAGAGGGCAATTTGTTGAGAACCTTATCAGGATTTTGGATCGGTTAGTTGAGCTAACTAAGGGAGAAAAACGCCCCGAAGGTTTTGGGACTAAATGCAAATTACCTGATTTTAAAACTATAAAGCATTCCTTTAATCCTCCTAATGATGTTAAGCCCTGGAAATCTTGGTATTATGATTCGTATAAGAGACTAGCTGAATTAACTGGAATTGGAAATATAGATGCGCCATTTTTTTCACCCATAAGCAAGAAAGATCAGAACTTTCATTCTGATCTTCCTCTAACTAGAGCCGAGATGATAGGTGGTTTGACGCGCCTCTATGACTATTATCTCGAAGTCTTGAATGACAATATAAATGCTAACAGTAATAAAATCAGTAAAATCTTTCCTTATAAATCAATTAAATTATTATATTTTCCTGTGATTTTTAAAAATGATTTAATTGCACAAGTAACATCTGTAAATGAATTTAGAGATATTGATCGTATCGATAAAAATGCTTGGTATTTTATTTATTTAAAAGATGCTGTAGAAAAATATGGCTATACTGTAGGTAAACCAGATCGCACATTCGGTCCCGATGATAAGATAACTCGTGCAGAATTTGCATATACTATTACAATAAGTATGAATATAATTGAGAGAATCATTTCAGAAAAATTAGCCGAAAGCTGCGATCATAAGTAGGGGATGCTTGAAAAACTAAACTATCCTAAATGCCCTTAAAATCCTCGACAATATAAAGGCTTGAGTGAATTGTGAGTTTTCCTTTGTTAGTTCAGGCTATTTAGACCAACCTACTTATTCCCTGCAACCACATTCGATCACTATAGGTTCATATGAGCAGTGTCAGTAGCGTCAGTTTCAGCCCCGATGGCAAGACTTTGGCGACTGGTAGTGATGACAGTACAATCAAACTTTGGAATGTAGAGACAGGCAAAGAAATCCGCACCCTCAAGCGGCATGATGGCCGTGTCAGAAGCGTTAATTTTAGTCCCGACGGCAAGACTTTGGTGAGCGGTAGTGATGACAAGACTATCACACTCTGGAATGTAGAGACAGGTCAAGAAATCCACACCCTCTATGGGCATAATAGCCTTGTCAGAAGCGTTAATTTTAGTCCCGACGGCAAGACTTTGGTAAGCGGTAGTTGGGACGGGACTATCAAACTCTGGAATGTAGAAACAGGCAAAAAAATCCGCACCCTCAAGCGGCATGATGGCCGTGTCAGAAGCGTTAATTTTAGTCCCGACGGCAAGACTTTGGTGAGCGGTAGTTGGGACAACACTATCAAACTCTGGAAGGTAGAAACAGACTCGAATTTATTGAATTTAGATGCTTTAATGGGGCGTAGTTGCGATTGGGTGCGGGTTTATTTGCAGAATAATATTAATGTCAGGGGGGAAGATAGGGGTTTGTGTGATGGCATTGGTACAAAGAATTAATTGTAAGCTAAGTTAGTTCGGACTAAGGAGATTTTGCCATGACTTCCACGAAAGAATAGAGCTAACCAGCTAGGGTAAAATTAGGGTTTCGGCTTATCCTCAACTCAGCTTAACTAGGGATAGGCCGATTTATGTTGCTAAGGTTATATTTTGAGCAACTTTTGTCAATTTAGCCACAAACAGAAACATAAATCGTAGGTGCGTTAGCCAAAGCGTAACGCAGCAATTTATAGCGTTTCCTGTTCGCAAGAGGTACATTATCGATGTTGAAAAGCTTAATTAGCAAAGGTTAACTTGTGCCACACAGGTGTGAGAACTGCTATAACGCTCTTCTGGGACTTTCGGAAATTCCTGACCGAATCCAGATTCTGAAACCCTTGGTTGACAAGTGATCGCTAACTTTTTTTCTAATAAAAACTCAAATTTCGGGTTTCTGTTAGTTAGCGATAGCTTGAAGGTTTACCCCATAAGAGAGCTAGAGTTTAGAGACTGTAAGACTTTTG
>VYLM01000008.1_pt1 | contig 51875 bp, 53 predicted proteins | sample 5109491 | NCBI WGS metagenome assembly VYLM01 (sample SAMN12291813, study PRJNA351875) | freshwater metagenome | isolation source: freshwater lake | place: USA: Michigan, MSU3 lake | collected 2011-08-06 | reverse complement strand
TAGAACCCCCTTGAGCCATCTTGCACACTTTTCTCTTTTTGTCAAATTTTATGTTAAGAAAGATGTGACTAATGGATAGCTTGATAAGGGGGGTGCCGATAGGCGGGGGGATCTGAAAGTTTTCAATACCTACCTACTTATCAGTGATCAGTGATCAGATTACAGTTTTAAGTGGACAGTGTTAGGTGAAAACTTCGCTACTTTCTTTTTCACTGATTACTGCTTACTGTTTACTGTTCACTGAAAAAACCTATCTCCCCATTCTAGTTATCTGTAGCTAACTTTTACAGCAATTAGTTTAAAGATAAACTAAAATAGTAATACAATTAAACTAAAAATAAAATTGGCGGGGCATAATGAGCGAAACTAAAGTAATTAATCGAGAAAATTTACTGGTAAATCTCCGGCAACAACTGCGTGCGGGACAACAGGAATTAGCCGATTGGCAAGGGGGAAAAATGGCCATTTCTGCGGTGCCGGGGGCAGGAAAATCCCACAGTTTGGCCGTAGCTGCCGCCATGGTTATTGCTCGTGAGCAACTTCATGCTAAAAAACAGTTAATTATTGTCACCTACACGCGCTCGGCTGCCGCTAGTATTAAAGCTAAAATTAAACAACGCTTGCAAGATTTACAGCTTTCTGCTCAAGGTTTCAGCGTCCAAACTCTGCACGGACTGGCCCTACAATTGGCGCGTCGTTACCCGGAATTATCGGGATTAGACCTCGAATCTTCTACCTTAGTTATTCCGACTCCTAGCCACAGAATTATTAGAAACTCAGTGGAAAAATGGCTAATTGCTGACCCAATTCGTTATCAAAAGTTATTAGAAGGAGTAGAATTTGATGGGGAAGAAACCGAAAGATTACGCCGTCAATCGGTGCTGAGAACCGAAATTTTACCTAGTCTTGCCTATACGGCCATTCATGAGCTAAAAAGTTCGGGATTATCACCGCAGCAAGTCTGGGAATTAAGCCACTATAGCGACGATAATTATCAAATTCTCGCTATTGCTAGTGGTTTGTACCAACAGTATGAAATCCTGATGCGTCAGAAAAACTATATAGATTATGATGACATGATTTTAGGAGCCTTGCGAGTATTAGATGAAGAAAAAATTCGCCGACAATGGCAAAAATCTGTCTTTGGAGTCTTTGAAGATGAGGCACAGGATTCTAGTCCTCTCCAAGAAAAACTAATTACTATTTTAGCAAAAAATAATGACGGGGAAATCCCTAATTTAATTCGCGTCGGCGATCCCAATCAAGCCATTAATTCTACCTTTACCCCCGCCGATCCTGTTTACTTTAATTGGTTTTGTGAAAGTTGTCAAAATGAAGGCAATTTATCGACTATGAACCAAGCAGGTCGCAGCAATACTAAAATTATCGAAGCTGCTAATTTAGTTTTACAATGGGTCGATCGAGATTGGAAACAGGGAAAAGATAATCATAAAGTTACCGAGGCTCCTTTTCGGGTTCAAGCGATTCTTCCCGTCGGTGCTGAAGATCCCCAACCTAATCCAGTTAAGGAGGGAAAAGGATTAGAAATTTATCAACCCGATGACATTTATCAAACAGTAGAATTAATCGAAAAACGTCTAGTTAAATTACTTCAAGAAAACCCTCAACATAATGCGGCTATCCTCGTTAGAGAAAATCGACAAGGACACTTTTTTGCTCAAAAATTCGCCCATTTTTATAAAAGTTATCAAATCAGAATTTTTGAAGCTAACGAGATCGATCGCTTTTCCCAAATTCCCGCCGAAATGCTGAAACTATTGGCTTTTGTCGAACGTCCCCACTCTCCTGATTATCTCAAAGCGGCCTTAGAAGTGTTACAATTGAGGGGTTTAATTACTGCCCAAGACTTAAATCCTTTAGTTACCTATCCCGAACAATTTCTTTATCCCACTCCCCTCGATCCTGAACTGAAATCTAACGAAAAAATCGCCCGTCGTTATTGCTGCAGTTTACTAAAAGCTAGATTAGAATTACCCCATTATCAACTCCTGTCTTTTTTCGCTATGACTCTCCAATATTCGGGGTCAGAATTAGCCACTTTGCAAAAATTAACCGCCCGTATTTATCAGGAAACTGCTGGTAATAGTTCTCTCAAAAATACAATTAATACTCTTAATGAAATTATCGCCTCTGAGCGCTTTGAAGGGGTGGAAGAAGATAACGACGATTGTTATACCCGTCCTGGACAACTGACGATTATTACTATGCACAAAGCCAAGGGTTTAGACTGGGATTATGTTTTTATTCCCTTTCTTCACGAAGATATTATCCCAGGCAAACCTTGGGTACCCAATGGGGCAAAATTTTTGGGAGATTTTACCCTCGCAGAAGTGGCACGAGCGCAAATTCGAGCAGCGGTTCATCAACGCTATTTAAACCCCGACAGCATACCAATTATTCCCCCACCTTTAAGCGCTTGGTTAGAAGCTGGACAACTTAAAAAAGCTGAAGAATACCGACTTTTGTATGTAGCGATGACGCGAGCAAAAAGACTTTTATGGATGTCGAGTGAAAAAAAAGCTCCCTTCCGTTGGAACACTTTTCGCGGAGATGAAAGTAGTCAATTACAGGATAAAAATCCCTGTCCTGTCTTTCCTGTTTTAATCAATGCTTTCCCCGATTCTTTCTGTGTTTAACTGTTGCTGCAGCGTCCGCGGATAAAGAATTAGGAAGACAAACCACCAGAGGAGTATGGGAATAGATAGGAGTAGGGTTAACCAGAGACGCTGAGTTAAAAACCAACACCCAGCAATTAGGGTAATTCCTGTCAATAAAATCGACCAAGGTTGACACCAACGGGGTTTGTGGTCCCAAACGCTACTAGATTTCGAGTTAGACATTAGTTAAGGTTCGGTAATTTACTAACTTGATTTTATCGTACCTGACTATTCAGATAACTGCTACAATTTTGGGTAATTCTATCGATAGAGTTTCTTATCTCTAGACAAACTAAGCTAAATTTTCCTATGATTGATGTCTTTTACCCAATTCCGAAGCTGTTAGATACTATTCTGACGGAGATTTATGCCGAAAATCGCCGTAAACATGAAGAAAGAATGGCAGAATTACAAGTAATCTCTAATTCTTCCCTTCGCGATGCCTACGCTCAACAGCTATTATTAGATCGATTTCTTGCCCCCGTGGAAAATGCTCAACATAGCATTCAAAATGCCGCTAAACACGCTCAGTACATGGCAGAAGTAGTTAATTATTATCATCATGACCATGGCTGTAGTCAAGAGCAAGCTCAAGAAATATCCCGTCAATTTCGGGCTTTAGCGGTTAAAATTTCTCAAATTGACTCTCTTTACGATTTAAAAATCATTTATCAAGTGGTTACTGTTTTCACCCAGCAATTATCAAGATTTAAACACCGAGAAAGAAATTATTCTTGGGAAAGGGAAATCAGAAAGGGTATTTTAAATCCCTTAAATACCTGCATTGCTGTGGAAAAAAATTTTCAAAGACGGGTAGCTTTGATGACTGGTGAACCCGCATCAGCTACGGTAATGGGATTATTAGAGTCAGAATAGACAAACTGACTCTAGGGACATTCTTGGGGGAGTTTTAATACAAACTTCCCCCAATCATAGCCGCTAATAAAATAAAACCGACCCAAACATTTTGACCGAACATTTGACCATAAACTGGTTTGGGTAAATCCGATTGACGTAACAACCAGTATTGACGCAACCAAGCAATCGCCGCTAGACCCAACCCTAGCCAAAAAGAGGCTGATAACTGCATTTTTTGCCCCTCCCAAGCCAATAAACCCACTGTCAGGGCAAAAAAGACCCCCACGGCTTCCGGGGCGTATTTGCCGAAAAATATGGCACTAGAGTTAATACCAACCTTGAGATCATCCTCTCGATCGGACAGAGCATAAATTGTATCAAATGCCAATGTCCAAAAAATCACCGCTCCCCATAATATAAATGTATTACTATTTAACGACCCAGTGACGGCACTCCAACAGATTAAAACCGCAAAACCCCAAGCGAGAGAAAGAACCAATTGGGGTACAGGAAAAAACCGCTTGGCGAGAGGATAGCAGATAATCAAGGGAACGGCGGCTAAACATAGGCAAAAACTCAGGAAATTCAGATATAAAGCTAAAATTGCGGCGCAAAAGAAAGCAATTAGAGCGATAATCAAACCAACCTTGATCGATAAAGCTCTGGCCGCTAAAGGACGGTTACGAGTGCGATCGACCTGTGGATCTATATCCCGATCCCAAAGATCGTTAACCACACAGCCGGCGGCGCTAGTGGCCAAAGTTCCCAAAACGATCACCCCGATCAAGGGTAGCGGTGGCACCCCGTCTGCCGCCAAAAATACCGCCCATAAAGCGGGAATCATCAAAATTAACCTACCGGCGGGTTTATCCCAGCGCAAGAGGCGAATAATCGTCATCCAAGTGGGTTCTAGATCGGGTTGGGATATAGTCATAATTTCTCGTAAAAAGTAGAAACTAGGAGTTAAGGGGGTGTGGGGTGTGGGGTGTAGGGTGTGGGGTGTGGGGTGTAGGGTGTGGGAAGAATAAATAAAAATAATCTCCTGACGACCGGCTCCTGACTCCACCAATAAACTTTTTCAGCAAACCCTACTTACTTAACGGGATTACCAGCCCCAACTATTGGGAACGCCTTTAAATGGACCCACCACATCGGAGGTTATCCATCCCCCGTAAAAGTTGCCAGGTTGCGGTTGTACTAATTCACCGTCGGCATAACAAGCACTCATTTTGGCGGGATAAAAAGCCAGATAATTCTTAATTGCTTGAAACTCTGGTGTCGGATCTGGATAATACCAAGCGACGTTAATTGCCTGTTGATCCCCAACGGTGATATTGTAATATCCAGCTAGACCTTTCCACTCACAAAAAGACTTTTCTGCTGTGGCTTGCAGGTATTCCATTTTAATATCTTGGGGCGGTAGATAATAAACTGGAGGATGACTGGTTTCTAGAACTCGATAACTGCTTTTAGTATCGGCAATTATCACACCATTAAAGATAATTTTTAGGTGTTTAGGCGATAATTCTAGGCGCGGGGGACGAGGATAATCCCAGACGGATTCCTGTCCTGCTTTTGCTGGTATCGGTTGGGGACGAAACATAATTTTTCTTATATTATTCTCCGAGTCAGTATTCTCTGAGTCATTTCACCGTTTACTGATTACTGATTACTGATTGGGTGCATCTCCTATTGGTGACTTTCTCTGACATATAGGTGAGCAGCAGAAGTCATTTAAAGAGGGCGAATGCAATTCGCCCCTACAATAATAATATTATCGCACCAATGGTAGGGGCGCATCGCGTGCGCCCAAATGTAGTATAGATATTTCTACAAAATTGAGATGCACCCGATTACTTTTCACTGTTTACTGTTTACTGATCACTGAAAAGAGTTTTCTCAGGGTTTCCACTCGTTCTCGATTGACATTTAAATCCGATTCTCCTAACCGGGAGGCCGAGCGAACATCGATCGCATTTTTGCTAGGATTAAGAGAAAATTCTAGATCATCGACAAATCCCATCCATTGACTGCTAAATTCGGCGTAGAGATAGTTACTATCTTGGTTAATAATTTTAGTTCTCGGTTGGGAGGCGATAATTTTAGCTAATTGCTCGATCGCTTTTTCACCGCTACCCTGATAACTAAGGGGTTCGATCGCATGAGCCTGATCCTGACTCTGACTACTAACACAATTAGGAGTGACTGGACAAGGGGCCAGTTTACCTTCCCTGACTCCCAAATAATCGGGACGATTACCGGCGAATAAACTAACGCTATCGGGAGCAATTAACCTAATTCCTAGCCAGATGAGCAGTATTCCTAGGAAAATAAACGGGGTTAGCCGGAAAGATTTTTTCACCGTGTTGGGAGTTTCAGTCATGCTAGTCTTACAGAATCACTTCAATTAACTTAACATTGATAGGTGTGACAATATCAGGAGATAGAATAAGATGTTTCTCGATGAATTACAACCCGTTGTTAAAGAACTGATTCAACAACCGATCGCTTTTTTCGGTGGTTTTGCCTCTGGATTACTGCGCTTGAAACTTTCGGACGATCCCCTCAAAAAATGGTTAGAAGAGCAGGGATTAGTCAGTTTTAACGACAATAATCAGGATAACGGCAACAGTCCCCAGTCGATCTCGATCGATTAGGGATCGGGGGTTAGCTGTTGGGGGTGAGGGTATTCTCCCATCCCCAAAACCCCCCGCTTACCACCCCATCAGCTTAACTTGTTGCTGAAAGTAGATAAATTTCCTCGGCTACTCGTTTTAAGCGTCTTAATTGCGCTTCCATATCCTTTTTAGTCCATTTGGCGGCGAATTGCTGGAATCCCCACCCCACAACCGGATTAGGAATCGCAAACTCAAAACGATTGATTAAACAAGTGCCGTCATCATTGGGTTGACATTCCCAGCGATCGCATCCGCGAAAAAAGCCTTCAAATTGCCAGACAATTAATCCCGGTTCCCTCTCAATCACCGTACTTTTTAGCGTTGGCTGAATTAGGGGAATTTGAATCAAAAAACGACTTCTCCCACCGATATCGGTCTTCCAATCGCCGATAGGTTCACAAACTAACACCGGATTCAACCAACGACGCATTAACTCTAAATCCGTGATACAACGCTCCACCGTCGTGGCACTAGCTTTAATCTGAATTGATTGTTCAAATACTTGACAAGATGACATTGATCTGCTTATAAATTACTGGCTGAGAATTATCGGTAGTCGGACAAAAATAAAGTTAACTGTGCAGACAAGGCAACAGTAAGGGTTTCGGCCTTGGTTACATTTCTTAACATAGTCTTGTTTATAGCCTTTCTCATCAAGATGAAGTGTAACCTAATTTGCTATGGACGCCCGGCGATCGACTCCCCAAAACGAAAACTTCCTACCTCACCATTAAGATAACTGCTCTCAAGCTCACTTTTTCACTAGCTTGACAAATTCTCGAAAACGTTGGCGTAATCTCTCGATATTAACTGATAATAACATTGGTATCGATAACAAAGCGTTTAGTCATCGCGTCTTCATCGGCCCGCGTCCTGTAGGGGCGAAGCATTCGGGCAGTAACCTATCGGTGAAACCGGAGATTTTCTATCCGAATGCTTCGCCCGTACTTTTTCAGCAAACCCTAAACACTTCCTGAGCGTTAGTAGCAATCTCGGCCCGTCGAGCTTCGATTCGGCGCTTGCGGATTAACTCGCAAGCATGGAAGCCACGATAAATTTTATGGAACACAAACAACACGAAAACCTACTCTTTGTTCATAACCATTTTGGAATAATACACCGTTATATATTCCTATTGAGCCAACATACGAAAAATCACGATTGCATCCTATTCGCACCATTCCATAAGTATGCCATTCCATTACAACAAATTGATTGTTTTTTCCAATAAATGCTGAACCATCAGTGGGGTAGATAGGAGATTGGTAGGATCTATTTCTATCAGGTCTGAAAAGATAATCATTTTCATAATTATAACTATCTTGACACCATTCCGAGACGTTACCATACATATCATACAAACCCCACTGATTGGGTTTTTTCTGTCCTACTGGATGAGTTTCTGGTTCATATGGCTCTTTATATTTACGCTCTTCATACCATGCATATTCTCCTAGTTTTTCAGCACTGTCTCCAAAACACCAGCGAGTAGTGCTTCCTGCTTTACAACTATAAATCCATTGCACTTCACTAGGCAATTGATAACTCTTTCCTGTTTTCTCTGACAATTTACCACAAAATTCCTGAGCATTATCCCATGTAACTTGTTCTACTGGATGATTACTATCTCCTCTAAAATAAGAAGGGTTGTAAAACATAATGGCTTCATATTGAGCCTGAGTAATCGGGTACTTACTCATCCAAAACCCCTTTAGTTTAACAACAGTGGGTTTATCGCCCAACAAAATAAAATCACCTGGGGGGATCGCAATCATTTCTAATTCAATTCTGTTGCGTAAAACTTCTGTAAAATTCTCCGTAATATTAGGCATACTAGATCTTAACTTTTCCTCCACAACCATCGGCTCCCCCAGCGCCGGTAAGTGGGGAATATTACCAAAACGATTCAAGAATTGCCAACCTGCCAAAAGACTATTAATCCCCGCGCTTTGGCTTCCATCAATCCCGTCCGCATCCTTAACCTTCTCTAATAACAACTTTAAAGACTCCAAAAACGGCTTATCTTCTTGATAAATAATCCGTTTCAAAAGCTGACAATCAGCGTCATTGTCGAGATCAAAAACCTTGTCCGAAGGCGCATCATTAGCTCGTAACCAATCCGAAAAAGCCTTATTACCTTGCTCTAAAGCCAAATACTGATACTCGCTCGGTAAATTAGCCAAAGATAACGCCAACTTCATGCGAATTTCAGGCAAACAAGAGGGAGCATCCGATTTTAAAGTATCGTAAAACTGCCCGTAAGCTTTGACAACGGTTGAAATTCCCATCTGCCAAAACTCCGACGTTAAAAAAGAATGATTCTTGTACTTTTCCAACAAATAGGGAATCAAGCTCGGTAACAAAGGCGTATTTTCCCAGGAATTTCCCAGAAAGAGAATATCCGCATAAAGTCCAATGACTAAACAGTGCCATACTGCCAAATACTCATAAAAACTCTTGTAATCTTGGTCGGTGATTTTATACTCTTTGCCAATCGGCAGATTAGAAGTATCAATGCCATGCTTTTCTAACTCTTCTTTTTCAGCTAACTCCTTGTAGAAAATTTGTAAATTCTCCTCGTTCACTCCGCCCATATTTTTAATATAAGCTTCATCCTTACCCAGAGATTGTAACTTCTGGCGAGTGATTTCCCACTCCAAAGCCCTTTTTTTCGCTGAATTATTCAGTAAATCAGCAACAGACTGACCCGATAAAATCGTCGCTTGTGTGTAAGAAACATCGCCCCCCGACCAATAACCCGCACGAAAATTGAGTTCCCCCAAGGGAATTTCAGACTCTAAAACTAAAATAGGAATACTTTTTAATTGAGCATGAAGCGCTTGCAGAGCCGACCCCCCGCCCCGTTTATTGGATTCCCAAGCTTTATCTAATAACTGGACAGGATATTGCTTACTATTCAAATAACCCTGATGAAGAAATTGCTCAATTTCCTTAGACAAAAACCCTTCATAACTAGCTTGATAGGGTTTGCCTGAACTGGGATCGTAATCTAAGCTAGGGGGTGCAAGTAGCACTTTTAAAGGCATTATGCCATGAGCGAAAGAATTTTCTAATAAATCAGATGCTAAATTGGCGATAGGCGATTTATCTTCCCTAAGCCTTTCCCGCATTTGTATTAAAGCATTTTGATGCTGAATTTGGGTCAAATCACGCTGAAAATCTTGCTGTAACTGCAAAATATCATACTGAATCTTCTTTTCCTGCTCAAAACGCCATTTTTGAAAATCCAGATTTTTTTGATTAATCGCAAAGTTAACCTGCGCCCGAAAAGCCTCAATTTCCTTCGCTCTTTCGTGGTTAAGTTCAGCTAATTCTCTTTGAAATTCTTGATTTTCTCTTTGTTGCAATACGGAAAATTTTAATTGATTATATTGCAATTCTGCGGAATGCTTTCTACTTAATCGAGCAATTTCTTCGGAAGAATCCCGATTTAGCCGACTGATACTTTCAGAAGATTTACGATTTTCTGATGCTGACCAAGCATTATTTCCACTCGATACCAGCGCACTAAAAGCTGCACCACCGGCATAAATTAAGGCATCAGCAGCTATCTTATCTAAGGGCATATTTTAAAATTCTCCACAATAAGTTAATGATAATTACTTTTGAGCAAATACGAGATTTTTCAAGGCTGAAACTTAAACTTTTTTCGCCTGTTCCCTTAACTTTTGAGCTTCCGCCTGATATTTCTCAGATTCAGCCATCGCATTTTGGGCTTCTTTCCCATGACTAGAGGCATCTGACTGGTTTTTATGCTCACGATGCCAATCGGCTTCTTTACTGTGACTCTGAGAACTACTTAAACTATCGTTAGCTTTTTTCTCCAGTTCATTGGCTTTACTTAATAACTCAGAAGCCGTCTCAGAACCAGATCGCTGTGAAAGATGATCCCAATGGGAAGTATGATCTGCGTGGGAATATTGATGGTCTGGGAAACTGTTAGCATGATGAGGGTGATAATCTGCTAAGTGCTGGCTCTCAAAACCTTGATCAAAATGAGAAGGATGATCAACTTGAGAATATTGATGGTCTAATAAACCATTAGCGTGATGGGGTTGATAATCTGCTAAACCCTGATGCTCAAAAGCATTATGGATATGATGAGGCTCATAAATGCTGATATTAGATGGGACAAAGGGATCGTGGTGAACTCCCAAATTAGGGTCGTTTAACAAATCTTGATGGTCGTGCAAATCCAGCGACGAATCCGCATGAGTATGTAAAGTGTGGGTAGTATCGGACTGATGAAGGTTATGATCAAAGGCTGGTAGATCCATGATGATATCTTGTCAGTGGAGGAATGAGTATTTATTTAGGCTAGGGAATAACTTGATCCAGATAAATTACCCCAATCCTAGCATATTTATTTTAGTCGAAGCCATCGGATTAGCGCAATGCGATCGCCATTTATCAAAGGATCGCCAAGTAATACTAAATCCAGTTATTAAAGACTAATTATTTAGGATTTGCTGAAAAACTTTTTGCCGCAAACCCTAACTATAGGCTCAAGCTCATTTTTTCACCAACTTGACAAATTCTCGAAAACGTTGGCGTAATCTCTCGATATTAGCCGATTTCCCGCCATAACGCCAATCAACGTAGGCGCAAGCAATCTCCTCGATAATATTCGCCACTGGCGGCGGTTGGACGCGGCGGGCGGCGGTGGCGTATTCTAAAGGGGTTTGAGCGGGATGTTTGCCATAACCGGCTTCTGTTAAGATTCCTAACATTTGCTGGTATAAACGCTCGATTGGTGGTAGTTTTGCTAACTTGCGACTCCTACGCCAACGATGGAACTGTCGCCATCCTAACCAACCAGCGTAAGCGAGGACGACCCCCACTAAACCACCGAGAATTCCCCCGAAAAGACTGCCGGAAATAAAGCGCCATAACCATGCCAATAACTGACCGATAGTAACGATAACATTTTCCCAAATCAGACCGAGAAAACCCGTGACTGGGGAAGGCAACCATCCGGTTACCCATTGCCAAAATTGCTTGAGGACGCTAAAAGGTTCCACTTCCTCAAAGGATGGGGGAATTAATTCGTGGCCTGGGATAGGATCGAAAGTGTACCAACCGTAACCCGGGAAAAACACCTCTGTGATGGCGTAAGCGTCCGTATTTTGGACAACATAAAAGCCAGTGAAAGGATTAAACTGGCCAGGGGCAAAACCGGTGGCTAATCGGGCAGGAATACCGATCGAGCGTAACATAATCGTTAACACGGTGGAAAAATGATCGGCGTAACCCCCCTGAAAACGAAACAAAAAGGCCGAGACTAAATCCTCATTTTCGGCTAAAAAGGGCAAATCGGTTTTTAATTCATAGTTTTGCTTTAATACTTGGGCTAAATATAGGGCCTTCTCGTAGGGAGAGGTTAAAGGTTTGGGAGATTTGGCCAGCAATTCCTCGGTTTTTCGGCGGACTTTCGGGGCAATTTCGGCAGGAATTTGTAAATAATGCTTGAGAATAGACTTAGGGTAGGTTTCTGGGGCTGATCGCAATTGGCTGCGATTGCGTTCCGGCACTTGTGAGATTACAGTATAAGTTAGCCATTCTGCTAATCTTCCCGGCGACCTTAAGCTATTTTCTCGGTCCAGAGATACCTGTCGAGTGGGAAAAAAGAGAACCTGGGGCGAAGTAAGAGCAGGGATAATATTCGGTAAACTGGAGACAATGCTGTAGGTTTGGACTACCTGATGGGTTTTGGCTTGGGTTGCGGGTAGCGGCACAAAAAAGCGATAGGACCAACTACTGCGATTTAAATCCTCTACTTCTTGATCTCGCGAGATTTGCCACCCTTGACCAGTATAGCGATCAAAGGCCATGGCCCGCCAGAATCCGGGGGCTTGAGAACGTACCCGCATGACTGTCTGGGGAGTCATACTTCCCCGCAAATTTTGGTTGATTTGGCGGTTAAAACCGTAATAAAAGGTAGAATCTAACTGTCCTGACCCTGTAGTGGGACTATTACCGCCATTTACGCCACCATTCCCCGTTTCACCCTCGCGCACATAGCCGGGGTTAACGATTTGTCGGTCTCCCTGTTCAAAATCCTGATTTTCCATACCTCCTGGACTATTGACGGGAAAAGATTGAATTTGATAACCCGGAAAACGCGGCATCAGGGCAAAAATTGTCAATCCCAAGAGGAGAATTGTCAGAAAGAAAATCCCGAAACTTTTGGGAGAAAGGGGAGAATTTGGCGGGGAAACTAATTTTTTTGTGGCTAGATGCGGGGGTTTCTTTGAGAAGAAAGGGAGACTCTGATTGAGATTATCTAAACCTAAACGAGAACGATAGTCTAAAACTAGGGTAGGTAGGGATAAAAACAGAAAGAGGATTAACCAAGGCGCAAAAGCGAGGGTTTGGGAGATTGTCCCAGCGACTCCCAAGAGAATTAAACCGATTACCATAGAATACCCTAAGTCTTTGCGTCGGGGCAGGTCAAAACTATGGAGAATTTGCAGTTGAATTAGTAATTGTGTTAGAGCAATACGACTATCCTGCATCGCAACGATATCACCCAAGAATAGCGCCAAAACTACTAACATTCCGATCGCTATACAAAATTTTGCCCCGATATTGCGCTTTTTCCTGCGTCGCCAACTCCAGATTCCGCCGATAATACTGAGAGGAACAGCCCAAATACTGGTATAACTATCGGTAGCCACATCGGTGGCGATAATACCGACGATTACTAACGCTTGCACCAGAATTCTTAAAATAATCGATTCCTCGGTTTCTGGCAACGGAGAAGATTCTATCTTTTGCCAGAGGGTTTTTAAGGAAGGTCTTGGACGAGCGGCACTGCTAACCATAGGGTAAATTGGGAGAAGGACAAAGAAGTTAATTTTATATTTCCCAGTTCTAATCTTGATCGCTCCATGGGGTAAAGTGGATTTTAGATGTCAGGAGATAGGAAAATAGGGAGATAGGGAGACGATAACTGATAACTGATAACTGATTACTGATAACTGACCTATGATAGCCGTTACCAACCCTGAAATTTTACCGTTACTTCATCCCCTGATTGGACAATTAGCCACAGCAATTCTGTCCCACTGGGAAAATTATCTTGATTTGTCGCCCTTTGAGTTACCCGAAGGTTTAGGCTATGTGGAGGGACGTTTAGAAGGGGAAAAATTGATTATCGAGAATCGCTGCTATCAAACTCTCCAGTTCCGCAAAATGCACCTAGAACTGGCTAAACTGGGCAATGGTTTGGATATACTTCACTGTGTCATGTTCCCCCGTCCAGAATATCCGCTGCCGATGTTTGGATGTGATATAGTCTCCGGCAAAGCGGGAATCAGTGCCGCTATTGTGGATCTTTCTCCCACCAGTGGCGATAAAACCCTCTCTAGTGCCTATAATCAAGCTTTAGCGGCTTTACCTGCGGCTAATTTCGCCCAGGCTCGTGATTTACCGCCTTGGGGTCATATTTTCTCCCAATATTGTCTGTTTATTCGTCCCGAAACCGCCACCGAGGAACGACAATTTTTACAAAAAGTAACAGATTTCTTGACAATTCACTGCAAATGTGCTATCGAAAGTCAGCCCCTTTCCGGAGAAGAAGCGCGCATTTATTTACAGGGACAACGGGATTATTGTAGTCAACAGCAAAAAAACGATAAAACTCGGCGTGTACTAGAAAAAGCCTTCGGTTGGGAATGGGCAGAGCGTTATATGACGGGGGTTCTCTTTGATTTGCCCGATTAAGTAGGGAGGCACAATTATTTGTAGGATGGGTTAATGGTATAAAACCCTACACCCCACACCCCACACCCTGCCCCCACCGAAAAACTTTTTTAGCAAACCCTAATTAGGCCAGAAGTCTCTTGAAACTTAACAATATTAACAGACAAGGACAGGAAAATAATTGCTAGATTGATTTAGGTACAGTCAAATGTAACCGCGAGAACAAGCGAAAAAAAGGCGGTTTTGCTAGGTAAAACCGCCAAAAAGCCCTAGCTTAATTTCTCGATTCTGACGATTAAATAAATATTAAAACAGCCGATGAATCTAACGAACTTTCCTTGGTTAACTGCCATCATCCTTTTTCCTATCGTCGCCGCTTTATTGGTTCCCATAATTCCCGATAAAGACGGTAAAACCGTGAGATGGTTTGCTCTGACGGTGGGATTAATCGACTTTGCCCTAATTATCTACGCTTTCTATAGCAGTTACGATTTCGCTAATCCCAATCTGCAATTAGTGGAAAGTTACCAATGGTTGCCCGAAATTGACCTAAGATGGTCATTAGGAGCCGATGGCCTCTCCATGCCTCTGATTATCTTAACGGGATTTATTACCACTCTAGCTATCTTAGCGGCTTGGCCGGTGACTTTTAAACCGAAACTATTCTACTTCCTGATGCTGTTGATGTACGGGGGACAGATTGCGGTGTTTGCCGTACAGGATTTGTTACTGTTCTTCCTCGTCTGGGAATTAGAATTAGTCCCCGTCTATCTGATCCTCTCTATTTGGGGCGGTAAACGCCGTCTCTACGCGGCCACCAAATTTATCCTTTACACCGCCGGAGGCTCTCTCTTCATCCTTGTAGCGGCGCTGACGATGGCTTTTTATGGCGATACCGTCTCCTTTGACATGGTGACTATTGCCGGCAAGGATTTCCCCCTGAAACTGCAATTATTCCTCTACGCTGGTTTTCTGATTGCCTACGGGGTAAAACTGCCCATCTTCCCTCTTCATACTTGGCTACCGGATGCCCACGGCGAAGCCACTGCCCCCGCCCATATGTTACTAGCGGGAATTTTGCTTAAAATGGGTGGTTATGCGCTCTTACGGATGAATATGGGGATGTTACCCGATGCTCACGCCGTTTTCGCCCCCGTTTTGGTGATTTTAGGGGTAGTTAATATTATCTACGCCGCCTTAACCTCCTTTGCCCAACGCAATCTTAAGCGCAAAATTGCCTATTCTTCCATCTCTCACATGGGATTTGTGCTGATTGGCATGGCTTCCTTTACCGATATTGGCACAAGCGGGGCGATGTTACAGATGATTTCCCACGGACTGATTGGGGCGAGTTTATTCTTTATGGTCGGTTGTACCTACGATCGCACCCATACCCTGATGTTAGACGAGATGGGCGGTGTCGGCAAGAAAATGAAGAAAGTTTTTGCCATGTGGACCACCTGTTCCCTCGCTTCCCTGGCTTTGCCCGGGATGAGCGGTTTTGTGGCAGAATTAATGGTATTTATCGGTTTTGCCACCAGTGATGCCTATAGTCCCACTTTCCGCGTCATTATCGTCTTTTTAGCAGCTATCGGTGTCATTCTCACCCCGATTTATCTCTTGTCCATGTTGCGAGAAATTCTCTACGGGCCGGAAAATAAGGAATTAGAAGAACACCATGCCCTAGTGGATGCGGAACCCCGGGAAGTCTTTATCATCGCTTCTCTATTAGTGCCAATTATCGGCATTGGACTCTATCCCAAAGTGGCCACGACGATTTACGATGCTACTACCAATAAATTAACCGCCCTAGCGCGTAATTCTGTCCCCAGTTTAGTGCAACAGGCAAAGGCAAAAACCGCTAGTTTCTCCCTTTATTCCCTAAAAGCACCCGAAATCTAAGGATTTATCAGTTATCAGTTACCAGTTACCAGTTACCAGTTATCAGATTTGAGTTTTAAGTGAGCAGTATTAAATCCCAATTTCCGCACTTCTTAACATTCAATTGATAATTTTTACTAATATTAAATCCAGTTATTAAAGAATGATTATTTATTCTCCCTTTTGCCTATTGCCTATTGCATGAGTGCCTCTCCTCATAACTAGCCTGTACTCAATGGATTTAGTATTATTATACTTTTAATTGATTATGTGATTATTTTAATGCGATCGCTACCGAGTACAGCCTGGAGAATTATTAGAATTAGTCCCCACTGGAGCAATCGCGCCCAAGGAAGATTAGGCGGTCGCAACGCGCTCGCTACGCGAGACCGCAACATAGCAAAATATAGGAGTTTAGCTCATGTCTAACGAAACCATGACTTATTCCCTAGAAGCTGTTCTAACAAGGATTGAGGGGAAAATAGACTCTCTACAAAGGGATGTTAACAAGCTAGAAATAGGACAATCGGAGTTAAAAGGGGAGATTAAAGCCCTAGATGAGCGACTAACCACAGAAATTAAAGGATTAACTGCAAGAGTCGCTAATCAGGAATTTACCAATCGAGGGATTCTAATCGCTTTGGTTGTTGCCATTTTGGGAGGGGCAGCCAAACTTTTTGGTTTTCTTCCCAATCCCTAACAGCGATCTAATTAGGAAGTTGCCGTTTTCTTTTCACTGATAACTGAAAAATCCCTACCCTACCCAATCACCTCGTGTAAATCCGTCGGTGCGAGATTAGGATAAACCACTTCACCATCCTTAAACCAAATAATGCGCTGAGAGTGACGCGCCACATCAGCCTCGTGAGTTACCATGACGATAGTAATGCCACTGTTATTCAATTCTGAGAAAATAGCCATCACCTCTTGGGTAGTTTTCGAGTCTAGCGCCCCCGTCGGTTCATCAGCAAGTAATAATATGGGTTGATTGACAATTGCCCTAGCAATAGCGACGCGCTGCTGTTGTCCTCCCGATAATTGATTGGGTTTATTGTGCAGTCGATTATCTAATTTTACCTTCGTTAAAGCAGCGATCGCTCTTTCCTTTCTTTCTTGAGGAGAAACCCCACCATAAATCATCGGTAACATGACATTTTCCAGCGCACTCATCTGGGGTAAAAGATGGAATTGCTGGAAAACAAAGCCGATTTTACGATTGCGAATCTGAGCTAAATCCCCATCCGGCAGCGTGGAAACGTCCAGATTTTCTAGATAATAAGACCCCGAGGTGGGACGATCAAGACAGCCGATAATATTCATGGCTGTGGATTTTCCCGAACCTGAAGCCCCCATAATAGCGCAATATTCCCCTTTTTTTAGGCTTAAATTGATGTTATTGAGGGCTTTAACTATGGTTTCGCCACTGCCGTAGATTTTAGACACATTTTCGAGGCGAATAATTACCGGCTGATAGACTTCGGCTTTATCGTTGCGTTCGCTGAGAGAGGAAGTATCAAAACTCATGAAATAAATTCGTGGGGGCAGGGTGTGGGGTGTAGGGTGTGGAGTGTAGGGTTTTACCGATTTTCAGGGGGTCAATTACCTAATTTTCAGGCAAAAAGTGCCTAAATTTCCCCCCTGATCACTCCAAGGGCTGGCAGTTTTTGATTTCAAACAAGCTTAAAGATATTATCCAACAAGGTTTTTAGATTTATTCAGCAAGCCCTAAATAGAGATAAAACCAATAAATGCAGCTATTCTAACCTGAGCAATTCTCCATTCAAGCAACATCCTTGAGAAAACCGACTAAAGGCAAGAAAACTGGCGCTAAATTCGATCGAGCCACGGCTAAACAGGGATAGGATCGATCACTATAATTTTCCCCCACCTGTAAGGGAAAAATCTTTTCTCCTAAAGAGATAAATACCCCGCCGGCGGCCTGTAGAATTGCCCAAACCGCAGCAATATCCCAGACTTTCGGGGTTGCTTCCACTCCTCCCAAGACAGTGCCATCGGCAACCAAAAGCAGATTATAACTAGCCACTCCTATCATCCGCACTTTGCAGGGAAAGGGGTTTTTGAATACACCTGTACTACGAGCGCAGAGATTAAACAGATGATTTTTGCTGGGAAAATCGTCACTGGTGTGAATCGGTTGACCGTTGCAGTAGGCCCCCTCTGGACCAGTTAAACCCGTCTCACCGTACCAATAACCATAATAGGCCTGTTTCAGGCAGGGGAGATAAACAAATCCGAACACAGGAGTCCCCCGGTAGAGAAGTCCTAGGGAAATGCCCCAGATGGGAATACCGCGAGTAAAATTAGTCGTGCCGTCGATTGGATCCACTACCCAACACCATTCTTGATCCGGGAAAATATGGGTAGTTTCCTCGGTTAAGACTCCATGATCCTGGAAAGTGCGGGCAATTAATGATCGCAATTCGCCATCGGACCAACGGTCGGCAGCCGTCACTAAAGTCCCGTCTGCTTTATTGGTGGCCTGTAATTTGCCAAAATCAGCTACTAGGCGATCGCCCACCTGCTCGGTAGCCTGATAACAAAAGTCTAAAACCTGACTCCAAAAAGTTTCCATAATTTTCTCGTTCGTTTTCTAGTAGAATATTAGCTTAGTGTCTAAACTTAGGTAGTCGAGATTGAGCGCGGAAGCCCACCAAGAGATCAGACTAGCTACCCGTCTAGAAGCGATACTTTACCTAAAAGGGCAGCCTGTCCCCTTAACCGAGATGGTGACATTAACCAACAGCGATCGCTTGACGGTGGAAGATGCTATGATCGAGTTAATGTCCGATTATGCTCACCGGGATAGTGCCTTGGAAGTGGTAGAAACCCCCCTCGGTTATAGTTTACAATTGCGGTCAGCTTATCAGAATTTGATCGAAGACCTGATCCCGGCCGAATTAGGCACGGGAACCCTCCGCACTTTAGCAGCGATCGCAATAAAAGAACCGATTTTGCAAGCGGATTTAATTAATTTACGAGGCAGTACGGCCTATCAACAGGTTCAGGACTTGGTAGAACGAGGATTTGTGAGAAAACGCAAGCAAAACGAAGGTAGATCCTATTGGTTAGAAGTAACCGATAAATTTCATCAATATTTCGAGGTTGACAATCTTAGGGAACAGGGTATTCTAGAAGCTACCGATCAGGAATAAGGAGGGAGAGGGTATATTAAGGGTAAATATTTCTGATCACTGAGCTAAACTTGAAGAAGATAGGGGGGACTTCGGGCAATCAAGAAGAGCGATTTGTTAACCTAGATCCAATAACCACTACAGCGTGGAAGTTCTGATGACTTTTAATCCTGATTTTTTTCCCTGGGAAACCGAAGAACAAAATGATAACTGTCTGATGCAGTATCTCCAGCAGCAGCATCCTGAAACCCTTGAGAGAATAGCCCAATCCGTCAGTAGCGAAATTAAAGATATTATCTCGCAAAACGTCAGGGGATTGGTGGGAATGTTGCCCTCAGAGGATTTTGCGGTACAAATTACCACTGACCGCGAGAATTTGGCGAATCTTCTCGCTTCAGCGATGATGACAGGTTATTTCCTCGGTCAAGTGGAGAAGCGCCATCATTTAGAATCAATTTTGTTAGCTACAGAATCAATTAAATTGGGCAAAAAACCAAAAATAGATTAATCCTCACCCCAAAAAGATAGAGACACTTTCATCGGTGTCTCTATCAGTTTTTAACCCCCTTTGGCAAAACTCACCATCACCAAAATCGAGAGCAGGATACCGGGGACAAGTAAACCCGCTAATAATCCAAATTCAGTCAACGTCATAGGAAAATATGCCCAAAATTCCATCACTTCCCACTCTAACCCCCTCTTCCGGCCACCTCAACAAAGCTTAAGGAAAATTTAAAGCCTTTTATCGGTTTTTCTTCCTACACAAACCAAAGAGAGTCTTTTTGATGTGGGTAAGCGGTTTATAATTCTTTTTTCAGCGCCTCATATAAAGCTGAATAATCTTCCTCTGCTAATCCCATTGCTAAAGCTTTTTCCAGAAGACGCTCTACTCCTGTTAGGGGAAAAGTGGTTAAATCTAACTTCTCCGATTCCTCTAAAAAGAGATTGACATCTTTGAGTAAATGTTTAGTGGGAAAGTTAGGGTTAGCATAATTTTTCTCTAACATTCTGGTTAATTTTTTGTCAAAAGTAGGCGCATATAAGGCACTTTGACGCAGGATAGTCATGAATTTTTCTAGATCTACTCCTTGCTGGGATAAAAAAGCTAAACTCAAAGCAAAAGCACTGGTTAGAGTGGCAATTAATTGATTTAAAGCTAATTTTAATGCCGCAGCGGTTCCCACTTCCCCGATTAACATCGGTTCTTGACCAAAATGTGCTAATAAATTTGACCATTGATGGAACTGTTTCTCCGTTGCTCCCACCATAACTAAGAGAGTCCCCTTTTTAGCTTCGGGAATACTTCCTAACACGGGTGCTTCTAGATATTCTCCCCCTTTAGCCACAATTTGATCTCGCAGTTGTTTACTTTCAGAAGGGGCAATGGTTCCCATCTGGATAATAGTCCGATTATTGAAGTTAGATTGCTCGTAATTTAATCCTAAAACCTCTTGGATAGCGGCGGCATTAGTTAACATTAAAATCAGACAATCTGCCTCTTGAATGACTTGTTCAGGAGAGTTAACTGTTTTGGCTCCCAACTGCTGTAAAGGTGCTAATTTTTCTAAGGTGCGATTATAGGCAATAACAGAAATTTTCTGATTTAATAATCTTTCTACCATTGGCGTTCCCATTAATCCTGTTCCCAAAAATCCAACTTTCATAACTCAATTTTTCCCTGATTTAGTGATTAGTTTTTACTTGTTTTTATGGCTGTCCAATGACGATTAGAAGACTGATAAATTTTAATATTTTTTAATCCCGACTGCTGGATTAAATCGGCGATTTCTGCTAGGGTAAAAGCGGCATGGAGAGAATCTTTAAATAGTTGCGCTTGTCGGGGAGAAAAATTAGGATCAATTTCCCTCACCATCCCCTGGATTATTTCCTCGGAATCGGGACGGAATAAATCTCTTAAAAAAATGCCGCCATTCGGTTTTAAAACTCGCTTAATTTCGCGTAAAAAAGGCAGAGGATTTTCGAGATGATGGATTAAACTATTAGAAATAACTAAATCAAATTGCTCGGATTGGTAGGGAAGATTTTTTCCATCAACTTTCTCCAATTTGATCTGTTCTTGACAGTTAGCATTAAGGATATTTTTTTGACCAATTTCTAACATAGAATCGTCCAGATCAATAGCGATAATTTGCCATTGGGGACGTAGTTGACTGAGTATAATCGGAATGCGTGCAGTACCAGTTCCTACATCTAAGACCCTAGCATTAATACCGGCTAATTGTACGGCTTCTTTGGCGAAATTAGTATTAACTTCCGTGAAGTCCATGGCATCATATTCGATCGCTTCTTCCCGATCATCCATTACTTCTGGTTCTAAAATTCTTTCCATAGAAAAGCTATCTTTAGGGATTACAATATTCACAATACATCGGATCGGCGGTTTTTTCACCGTTGGGAAAGAGTTTTTCCTCTCGATAATCACACCTTTGACAACCGTATAGTTCCAGTTTAATTAAAGAGGTGGGAAAGTGACATAAACCACAGGGTAAACCCGATGTTCTTTCGATAATATCAAACCCCGGACAACCACAATTAGGGCATAATTGATTAAGTTTTTGAACAAGATTTGCTGTCGCAGCTGCAATTGCTTTCATCCGCGTGGGATTGTGCATAGCGCGCATATCGGTTTCTAGGTGTACTTTGCCGTTTTTGTCAAGAATATCTTCAACAATTTTAACGAAATTTTTCTGGTCAGTAATTCCCTTAAAAATATGCTCAGAGTCGAGAGAATTTTTATCAAACATCACCACTAAACCATGACTAGGAAACCCTATTTTTTCGGCAAATTCTAAAGCATCTGCTAGATTAGTGACAGTTTGGTGAGCGTGATTAGTTTCCGTGACTATTGCTTGACCAATTATTTCTAGATTATGGACTCGATCGAGCAATAAAATCAATTCACGATTACAGGAAACTAACGGCAAGTTAGGATAGGGATAAAAACTACCCTCACTAGCAATTCCGATATCGTATCCCGAAAGCTCGATCGCTTGTTGTGCCTTCCTGCGAGCGGTTTCAATTTGTGTCCCGATGCGCTTAATATCCCGGGTAAAAGTGCCAAAGCGATCGGTATCAAAATTATCGGGTACAATCACCTTAAGGCCTATTTCTTGCGCTAAAATCGGTGCAATCACCCGCTCTTTTCCGTGCATAGTCCCTAAAATTGCTATCCGATCTTGAAACATCTTTGTCAAGTAAAAAGGAGACAGGAGACAGGAGACAAATTCACCTGATAACTGATGGTGGGTTACGGCGAATACTAAATAGGTGGTAAAGTATCTAAATTATTGTCGCCTAACCCACCCTACACTAAGTTTCTGGGGTTTTTCCCTGAGCTTGTTTTAATCTTTCTGCTGCTGTTTCCATGACTTCTGCAAAGTTTTCGAGAATTTCGCCGGGGTGTGCTTCCAGGATTTTTGTGGATAGGGAAATGCGGTTTTTATATTCGTCAATTTCCGCGACTACCACTTGAATTGCTTGACCAACTTTAAAGAAAGTCATGGGAGAATTAAAAGAGGCTCCTGTCACCTGTTTAGCATGGAGTAATCCCGTCACTCCACCGCAATCGACAAAGACACCGTAGGGTTGTAATTTAACCACAGTGCCACTTAATAATTTACCCACAGCTAATTGACTGATAGCGTTAGCGCGAGCAATTTCTCGCTGAGATAAAACTAATTTATTATTTTCTTGATCGATTTGAATAAAAGTTGCGGTTAAAAGTTGTCCGATCAGGGAATCTAAATCATTTTTTTCGATTAAATGGGAGCGAGGGATAAATCCTTTTAATCCTTCCACTTCTCCCGTCACTCCCCCCTTATTAACCCCCGTGACGCGCAGCTGTACCGACTTGCCACTTTCAGAAATTTCCCTGACATTTTCCCAAGCTTTTTGTAGTAATAATTGCCGCAGAGACAGGGTAACTTGTCCTTCCGCGTCCTGTCCACGGGTAATCAGAAAATCGAATTCTGCACCTATGGGTAAAGCTTCAGCAATAGAAATAATATTTTCGAGGGAAATTTCCCTTAAAGGAATAAAAGCGGAGGATTTGCCGCCAATATCGATGAATGCTCCATCGGAGGTGTGTTGATCGACTCTCCCGCGCACGATTTGCCCTTTTTCAAATTGATAATCGTATTGATCAAGAGCTTTGGCAAAATCGTCCATGGAAAAGGCTGGGTTCGGTGTCATGATAAATAGAATAGTTACAAGTATGATTTCGAGCTGCTTCCAGTGTAAGCTGAAGCTTGAGGAGTCAGACCATTAAGATTTAAGAAGGCTAAATAACTCTAGCACATGACCCCAGGCAGATTTGGCCGCCTTAGCATTATAACTAGCCCTTTGGTCGCAGAAAAAGCCATGGTCGGCGTTTTCATAGCGAAAAACTCGATGGGGGATTTGATAACGGGTTAATGCGTTTTCTATCTCATCCACTTGCTTTTGAGGAATACTGGTATCCAACACCCCGAAAAATGCGTAGATTGTCCCTTTGATTTGGGGAGTCACCTTCACTGTCGCTTGACTACCCCCAGGGGTTCCCGTGGTGATTCCCGCACCGTAAAAAGAGGCAGTAACTTTGATATCCTCTAGAGTGGAGACAAGATAAACCACATGACCACCAAAACAAAAACCGATCGTGCCGACACCGGTTTTTTGCACCTGTGGCAAACTATAAAGATAATCGATGGTGGCTTGGATATCGCTGATTAATTCGGCTGCTTTGGTTTGTTCCTTGTACTGACGACCGATTTCGATATCTGCCATACTGTACCCCGTTTCAAAACCAGGAGCAAATCGCTGATAAATGGCAGGAGCGATCACTATATAGCCTTCTTGGGCAATTCTGCGGGTGACATCTCGAATATGGTCATTTACGCCGAATATTTCCTGAATCACGATAATTGCTGGATAAATTCCCACTCGATCGGGAATGGCTAAATAGGCATCTATGTCAATATCTTTGTTAGAAATCGTAACAGTTTGCGTATTAATAGTCATAATTTTCTCGGTGAAAAGGATGTTGGTTTTCCAGTAAAAAGTCAAATCTTGCTCAAATCAAAACAAACTTTGCCAAGGCCGCAGCCACCCCATTTAAGTTTACACTGGGGGCAACCCAATCGGCTTGATCCTTAACGGCTTGGGGAGCATTACCCATGGCAACACCGACACCCGCATAGGTGAGCATAGAAACATCATTAAAATTATCACCGATCGCCATAACGTTTTTTGGTTGTAATCCTAGGATATCTTCGGCCAAAAATTGGGTGGCGCTTCCCTTGGTGGCCTCAACGTGGGTAACTTCAAAAAAAGTCGGACTCGATTGGGTAAAGTATAAATCTTGATTTTGATAGCGTTGCTGTAAATGCTGCCAAATCTCGGCGATAAATTGCTTATCTTCCCCCATGGCCAGGATTTTAGTGGTTTTGTGGGCGACTTTGCGTAAATCCCCCACTGCTTCGGCAATAATACCCGATCGCTGGCGATAGAATTCCGTTTCCGCGTTTAATTGCCGCACATAAAGCACATCGTCCATATAAAAATTAAGGGAGATTTTCTCCTTCCATTGGGGTTGTTCGAGATAATCCAAAAGATCGATCGCCAAGTCGGGGGAAATAGGGGTATGTCGATGGTGAACTTGGGAAACAGGGTCTTGAATCCAAGCGCCATTGTAAGCAATTATAGGTAAAGTGGATTTAAGGCGTTTATGAAAGCGTAAAGCCGAGCGGTACATCCTACCAGTGCCAATAGCGACTGAAATCCCCTTTTTTTGGACGGAAGAGACAGCTTGCACCACGGCCGGATTAACCTGATTGTTATCCCCGGCGATCGTTCCATCCACATCGACAACGATTAAGCGAATATCCACAGTCTTTTCCCATTCAACGGTAACAGTTAATAGTTTGCCACTTCCCCCATCAAAAAGGGTAAATCTTGGTATTCAGCCAAGGCATTGTTAAAACCCGATGACTCTGGATGGGTAAGATAGGGATAGAGAATTCCCCAAATAACCATCGAGATAGTCGATCTGGCTAGAATTAAACCAGCCAGATCGAGACAGAGCTTAATTCTTTCAGCTAGGGGCATTTTAGCCCGTAATTCCGCCCCCGATTGGGGACGATGGATAATCAGGGAGGCCACCGCACCGATCGCCGTCCCTGTACCGATAATGATGAGGGTGCGTCGCTGCAAATTCCTGACTCCTAAGCTGGATAGATGCGAATACGGCGATTCGGTTCCTCTCCGAAGCTATCGGATTGGAGACGGTAATGTTCCACTAATTCGTGCTGCATTTTCCGCACTTTCGCCGAGCGGGGCAGTAACTCCACCGGTTGGCCGGTAGGAATAACGATTTGTTCCACCGCTAACCGGGCCTCCTCCAAAGCTTCGATCTCGTCATCACTACCGCTGCGGGCAAATAAACGCAGATCCGCACCTTCCTGATTCATCGGGTCATCAATGCCCAAAATCCGCTTTAAACCGCGAGAAATTTGGGGCAGGGTATTGGATTTGATGCCGTGGATGGGAATTTGTCTTACTTTGGCAATTTGCCGCAATTTTGACTGATTTTTAACGTGGGAACGCAGGGCCAGCACCGCGTCGGCCTCCTGTAAATCTTTGGTCAAAACGATCGGCAAATCTAGGGCCTGTACTACCTGCTCGATCGGAGCGCGACTAACTCCGTAGGGATAGACATAAACCGGCCAATCTTCGCCATTGGGACCGGGTACGCGGACTTTTTCCGTTTCCGGTTCCTCCTGTAGCCAAGATTGTTCGAGGAGGCGATCAAAATCGTTTTCCCGGTTGAGAGGGCCCGCAGGGAAACGGGCCACGGGGGTCATCCGGCCATCGGCCCGCCATCCCTTGGGTTTATCCATTTCTGGCAGATAATTGCCGCGCAAAGGGGTGAGGTTTTCCGGTTTTGGTTCTTCCTGAGCGACCTGTATTTTTCCCTCCTCATCTACCCAACGGATTTGGGCAATTGCTTCCCGTCCCCGCAGCAGTTGGTCGATAGTAGTAGATACGTCCTCGTGGATGACCCAGCGCTGACGTTCCAACATTTCGATGGCAATATCAAAGGTGGGGGGTGCTTTGCGTTCTAAAACGGTCTTCTGAGAACCCCGGCGGCGTGCTTCTTCGTCTCCGAGAGTTACTGCCTGAATTCCCCCGACTAAATCCGATAAAGTCGGGTTTTTAATTAAATTTTCCAATTGATTGCCGTGGGCCGTTCCCACTAACTGCACCCCGCGTTCGGCGATCGTGCGAGCAGCCAGAGCTTCTAATTCCGTACCGATCTCATCAATCACGATTACCTCTGGCATATGGTTTTCCACTGCTTCGATCATGACCTGATGCTGTAATTCCGGACGGGACACCTGCATCCGACGAGCGCGACCGATGGCCGGATGGGGAATATCTCCATCTCCGGCGATTTCGTTGGAGGTGTCGATAATTACTACCCGTTTGTTAAGATCGTCGGCTAAAACTCGGGCTATTTCCCGGAGAGCGGTGGTTTTTCCTACCCCCGGACGACCGAGCAGCAGCAGGGATTTTCCTGTTTCCACTAGGTCGTTAATCAGGGTGATCGTACCAAAAACAGCCCGACCGATACGACAGGTTAAACCGATAATTTCCCCGTCTCGATTGCGAATGGCACTGATCCGGTGCAGGGTGCGTTCAATCCCGGCGCGATTATCGCCGCTAAAACTGCCCACCCTGGCGATCGAATACTGGATTTCTTCTTTTGAGATCGGTTCGTCCCCCAGATCGATCGCCCCATCGGGAAAACGCGCTTCTGGTATGCGTCCCAAATCCATAACTACTTCGATTAGTTGATGCTGCCGCGGGTGTTCCTCGATTTTGCCGCGAATCCGAGCCGGTAGAATTGCCAAGAGTTTGTTTAAATCGTCGGTCACTGGCATCCGAGAGGAGGGTAGGGTTTCTGGCATTAATAGTAAAGGGTTTTGGCGATAATTGGCCGTTTTTATTTCCAAGATTTTCTTGGGGTCTAACACATTTATGGGTTAGTTGTCAATTAAAAAAATATTATAGTTTTTTGACCAAGGCTAGGCTTTTAATTGAGCAACCACCATAGAAGCGGCTTTAAGGGCTTCTTTGTAGGCTTGGGGGTCATTTTCAAGGTTAAGCTGGTCTAAATGCTCTAAAATTGGCAAAATCAATGAACGGGCGTAACTTCCATAGGCAATACCAGCGATTTTTTTTCTCAGTCCCAGTTGCTGTAATTTGGTCACGGTGTGGTCATTGGTTCCCCCGGCTAACTGCACAAATCCGGCTAGATTGCTGGAAAGGACTTTTTTGGCCATATTAATGGCCGGGTGGGTGGTCCCTTTGCCGATATCGCCGCTCATCGGTCGGCCGTCCGTCTGCCAAATCAGAGGACAGCTTAGGGGTGAAATGGTTTCTCGCAGATAGTGGAGGTGATCAATGATATATTCATCATCTTGGCAACTTATGGCCAGGATTTTTAGGTTTTTAGTTAAAGGTGCGATCGCTTGCCAGAGTCGAGCAAATGCCTCTCCATGACCGACTTGGGTATGAATTTCGATCGCATCTACTCCCATTTCGATAATTAAGGGGATAATTTCTGCGGGTTGACAGACACGGGATCTTGTCTCGATTATCTGCGGGGGACAAACGGGTAAACAGCGACCGCAACCATAACAGCGCTGTTCAATCACTCCCCCCCCATCAATAGCATAAGCGGGACAGATTTTTTCGCAGGGACGGGGACAATCGACCGGACAGAGTTGCGGGTTAAAGACAGCTTTGCGAAAGTGGGGATCTTCACCGTCATTGAGACTGACCATTAACCAAGGTCGTCGATTTGGGGAGAATCCGGCGATTTTTTCCGCCGTTTCGATGCCTTCCTTGGCCGCAAGGATCACGGCTCGATCGGCAGCCACATCAATACAATCGGCCCCGGCGATAGTATAGGCTAGGGCGAGGTTGCGAATCGTGGGCAAATCTTGGTAACTAGCTCCACAGATGAGCTTGAACCAGTGACCCGCAACTAGGGACTGTAAGGGAGAGGGGTTTTTATCTAGCACTTTTTTATCCTATCGCGCCCAGCCCCTAAATGTCAGCCTTGTGCTGCTCTGATTCTGACTAAAGAATGATTATTAATTCTTTTTGGACGCACTAAGTCAGAAACGGTAAGTAAAACCGATTTATTCAACAACTTCATTGTTTTGTTAGCAGCAAGTCAGCGATCGCACTGATGGGCATTGGGGCAATCGCTTTTCCCATACCTTTGGCATATAATGATAGTTATATAATGTCAACAGTATTTTTAGATGATTTTTGAGATATAATGACGGATAGGGAACTAGGACAGCGTATGCAGAAATTACGAGAAAACGCTGGGTTAACTCAAAGAAAACTAGCGGAACGGTTAGGTGTGACAGTGCAAACCGTAAGCAATTGGGAAACAGGCTACAGGGAACCGAGAATGAACCCATCGCAAACATTAAAGCTATGTCAATCCCTTAACTGCTCACTTGCACAACTAGCTGGAGCGATCGCACCATGCCAAGACAACTGACATATTTAGGTATCCCCAATCTCAACAGCGATCGCAATTAAAGAAAATATAGGAGACAGAAAATGGCTAACGAAACCGTTACTTATTCCCTAGAAGCTGTTCTGACAAGGATCGAGGGGAAAATAGACTCCCTACAAAGAGATGTCAATCAAAAATTCGACAAAATCGATGAACGGTTAACCAAAGTAGAAATAGGACAATCGGAGATCAGAGGGGACATTAAAGCTTTAGATGAGCGACTAACTACGGAAATTAAAGGACTAACGACACGGGTTGCTTATCAGGAATTTACCAACCGGGGAATTTTTATCGCCCTAGTTGTCGCCATTTTAGGAGGGGCTGCTAAACTTTTTGGTTTTTTTCCCAATCCCTGACAGCGATCGCCATCGGTTAGGCCGAGGTTGACACTAAAGACCTAAACCAAGTTCTAAAATCCAGTTGATTCTTTTTGGACGAATGCCATCGGCCTCTACATTGAACTATAAACCCAAACGCTGCTTTTGACGGGCTTTATAGGAAGCTAACAGCCAGATAGAGCCAGAAATCAAAGAAGGAGCAAGGACAAAAAAAGTGGCCATGGTTACGGGATGTTCCCGGGCCCAGACCCAATAAATCATCACGGCAAAAATCAAGCCACAGTAAGCTAGTCCGAGAAAGGGAATGCCAATGACTAAAATGGCGAATCGAGTATCTTTATCCATAAAATATCGTGATGGCAGCGAAAATTTGGCTGATGGGTTCCGCTTGTCCCTATCTTTACTTATAATCTTCCTTCTGGGATTGCTTGGGGAAAAATAAGGTATTTTTTAGAATTAGGCGCTGATTATTGGGAGGCCTTCCTTGCCGAAAGAAAGATTAGATTTATTATTGGTAGCCAAAAATCTCTGTGATTCCCGTCAACAGGCACAGCGATTAATTCGCGCTGGAGAGGTGAAAGTCAATCACCAAATCATCGATAAACCGGCCACAGAAATCGATCGGTCAGCGGCGATCGAGGTCAAGCAGAAACTGCCCTATTTGTCAAGGGGGGGCGAAAAATTAGCCAAGGCCTTAGAATTGTTTGCCATCGATGTCAGCGATCGCATTTGTTTAGATGGAGGCATTTCCACGGGGGGATTTACCGATTGTCTCTTGCAAAAAGGAGCAAAACGGGTTTATGGGGTCGATGTGGGTTATGGACAAGTGGCCTGGAGTTTACGGCAGGATCAACGAGTTATTTTACTAGAAAGAACTAATTTTCGCTATTTAACCCCAGAAAAGTTATACGGACAGGAAAAACCCGCCGATTTAGCAGTTATGGATCTGTCTTTTATTTCCCTGACCAAAGTTTTACCGACCCTGTGGACGCTATTAAATCCACCGCGAGAGGCGATTTTATTGGTCAAACCCCAATTCGAGGTGGGACGGGAAAAAGTCGGCAAAAAAGGGGTAGTTCGCGACTACCAAGACCAAGCAGGGGCAATTTTTCAGGTTTTACAGGCCGCCGCAGTCTTAGGATGGTTCTATCGGGGTTTAACTTGGTCTCCCATTACCGGACCTGCGGGTAATGTGGAGTATCTTCTCTGGTTGTCCACCGATACTGGCCAAGTTAGTCCCAGTTTAGCCGCGATCGCAGAAATCACCCAAGCAGCGATCGAACAGTTTTAACCCCAGTGTTTTGTCAAGGCAGTGGGGAGATTTTCAGAAAAACCCTTGACAAATGGCGAGACTTGCTTTATACTTTATGTATAATGGGAATCCGTTTGCCTATATATATAGGGTTTTTGAGGGAAGATAAGAGAGAAAAAAATAGACTAAAAAATCGGGTTGGGTAGGAAGAGGACAAAGGTATGAAGAGGGAAATTTTCTCTCCCCGACAAGCATTAAACAAAGCATTTCTGAGAGTCAAACCGAATCTTTGTCAGGTAGAGAAGTTTCAAGTATTCTTACATACAAAAACGATGATCGGGGAGTTCAATATATCGGAAAATGGGAGAGATAACCCGAAAAATTCTTGTTAAATCATGTTAAGTCCCGTAGAAACGATTAAAATTCTCGAAAATCATCCCGATCGCACTTTTCCAACTGGTGAAGTTATTTTTGCCGATGGCACGGAGGGCGAGTTAATGTACGGTATTCTTAGTGGAGAAGTGGAGATGTATATCAAGGGACAATTGATAGAAACTCTACAAAAAGGGGATGTATTTGGAGCAGGAGCGCTCCTGCATGGGGATAAACTGCGAGAATCCACAGCTATTGCCAAAACTGATTGTAAATTAGCCTATCTCAATCAACCGCAGTTTTTATTTGCCGTGCAGGAAACCCCCATGTTTGCGATCGAAGTATTAAGAAGTTATTCCGATCGCTTTCGCAAGTTAAAAAAAATCTTCGCCGGTGAAGCATAGAGGAGCAAAGGAAAGCCATACCCCGAAAACTATTGACCGAAAATCTCACCAATAGTTAAACGGGAACCATTGACCAAATCCCCACCAGAACGCGGAGGTTTTCCCGATAATTGCACTTCTTTTAATAATAATAAACCCGCTCCCGTCTGCACCACCGGCCCGAAATTTTTCCAGAGAGCCACGATCGATCCCACTTCTCCGCTTAGATGAGAAAGGTCTTTTGTCTGTAATTCTCGAGGCAGTTGCTCCGGATCGTCTAGGGGAATAGTGGCCATCACTTTAAAGGGTTGTCCCCGGAAAGTGGTCAGCGCATGAGGATAAAAACCCCGGACTCGATCGTGAATTGTCCGGCCTGAATCTTGCCAGTGGATTAGATAGTCAGATTTTTGAATTAAAGGGGCATAGGTGGCATCATCGTTATTTTGAGGAATTGGGGTAATTTCTGCTCGATCGAGCTTAGAGAGGGTTTCTAGGAGCAAATCCGCCCCCATTTGGCCTAGGGTTGCTCCCACCTGTTCGGCATTGTCAAAAAGAGTGATCGGGGTGTAGGCTTTCAGTAGCATCGGTCCGGTGTCCATGCCCGCATCCATTAACATAGTGGTAATGCCGGTTTCTTTTTCTCCCCTAGCGATGCACCACTGCACGGGGGCTGCTCCCCGATATTTCGGTAAAATTGAGCCATGAACGTTAATACAGCCTAATCTCGGCATCTCTAGAATTTCTGGGGAGAGGATTTGTCCGTAGGCAACTACTACAAAGGCATCCGCTCGCGATTGTCTGAGAAAATCTAAGGTTTTAGCGTTTTTTTTGACACTTTTAGGCTGTAAAACTGGTATTTGCTGTTCTATGGCTATTTGTTTCACCGGTGAGGGGATTAATTGATTACCCCTTCCCCGGCGCTTGTCCGGTTGGGTAACGACGGCAATTATTTCTATATCGGGATTGGCTAATAATTTTTTGAGGGTGGGGACGGCAAAAGTCGGGGTTCCGAAAAAAACAATACGCATGGGAGAGGGGGGATTTTTCAGTTATCAGTGTGCAGTAATCATTAACGACTAACTATGCCAGACCATTGGATTTTTTTGGCTTTTTCCCGACGATAGGAGAAAAAATGCTCCTCTTGTTGATAGGTACAAAAAGGAGCGATCGCAATTTGTTGATCTCTAATTCCTAACTGTTGTAGTTGATGATAAATCACCCTTCGCACGTCCAAGCGAACTTTTCCTTTTTCCTCGTCAGCAAATAAGGGGGAAGGGGAGAGGTTAAATAAATTCGCCAGAATTTGGTCGGGATTGGTTTCTTGAGGAAATAAACTTAAACCCACTTCTGCGGCAACTTCTCTATCTACTTGATACACTTCCCCGGCAATTGCCGGCCCCAGGGCCAACACTAAGTTATCTAAACAACTACCGGAGTTTAATAACTGCTTAACTGCTTTGACAACTATTCCCTTAGCTGTCCCTCTCCATCCAGAATGAATCGCCACCCCAACACCGCTAGAGCGATCGCCTATTAGTACAGGTGTACAATCAGCACTGGCCACCCAAATCCCTTGACCGGAAGCATCGGTAATAATTCCATCCGCTTCGGCTATTTCTGGGTTAGTAATCCCTTGGGGATTTAATAGGCGATCGCCATGTACCTGTTTGACCCGATAAACTGGTACATTTGCCCCTAGAGCAGCCGTAAAAGCTTCCGGGGTTTGGGGGTAATAATGACGGGTAAAAAAGCCGTGGGACCAGTCCTCTAGGAGATTACAGGTAAGATAGGGCAATCCTTGCCATGTTTGCCATTGCCACAGAGAAGTCTCGGTTAATCGGACATCGATCGCTACATTGGTCACAGTCTAAGCCTCTCTGGCTGCAATAATACCTTATTCTTTCCTATCCTAGTTCTGAGCTTGGCAAACGGCAACCGGAAAATTATTACCCAAACCCTTGACAAATGGCGAGACTTGCTTTAGGCTTTTTATATAATGGGAATCCGTGCGCCCATATATATAGGGTTTTTGAGGGAAGATAAGAGAGAAAAAAATAGCCTCAAGAATCGGGTTGGGTAGAAAGAGGATAAAGGTATAAAGACGGAAAATTTCTCTCCCCCTCAGTACAATGAGTCTCAATGTATGCTAGGGCTGAATCAATCTGTCTATCATTAAGACCAAGTTTTTCACGAATCAGCTTGGGGGGATACTGAGCCTGTAGGTAATCCATAACATCATAAAGGGTAATTCGCGTACCGGCGATTATCAATCCACGCTCTGTACGAATAATAGCTGATTGCCCGTTGGATACCAGAACCATACTCATAACCTTCTAGAATTTCATTCTATAGCTTATTGGCTCTCCCAGCTTTGGTGGGTAAAATGTATTCTAAGATACATTTTACCCAGCGAGGGGGTGGAACGAACCACAAAGACACAAAGGACACAAAGATCGATCAACCCTATGTAAGTTAAACTTATCACACAGAACCTAGAAGAGCCGCTTACTTTACCGCAAATTCAGTATAGGGTCGAATATGTTCGGGTTTAAAGGCAAGGACAATTTGCTCTTTAGGAATACCGGCGGCTAATAAATCAGTGGCAATACCGTCTTCGGTTCCGTCTCGTTGTATCCAGATTTTACCATTAATAATTTGTAAATGCAGTAAACAGCCATGTACTCTTTCTCGGTTATCCCAACCTTCTAAGAGAATTAGATAGTTATCAGAGTCTTTGTCAATAATGAGGAGGCGGTTTACCTCTCCAGTAGCATAGCGCAAGTTTGCATAATAACGGAGAGATTCAATAATAATTTTTCTCATTTTTTCTAAACTATCCATCTTAAAATAACCTCCTCAATTTCGTCAAAAATTAATAATTTTAATCGTTTATTGTCTAATAAAACTTGACCAATAGGATCTTCAATATCGGCAAAAGCTTGTTGATGAATTGCTAAATATAAAGTTCTTTCAGATTTTAGTTTTGTCAATAAATCATAGTATAAAATATATTGTCCTAATGCTTTTTCTAAGTCGTCGATAGATAATTTGCCAACAAAACTTTTAATTTCAATGGCAATTTTTTGATTGTCTTTTTCGGCGGCAATAATTTTTTCTGCTCCTAAGTCAATATATAAATCTCTTTTTCCCCAGCGAATAATTAGGGGGTCATGGGTAATTGTCCAGCCATCTTTGTCTAAGGCAGTTCTCACGGTATCATGATAAATATCTTTTGCTGGCATTTTTATTATAACTGGCGAGACATTTGGTAAAAATCAGGTTGATGATTCATCTTCAAACTCCACATTAGTGAGCAAGATGCTCACATTACTATTTTCATCATACCGAAATAGATGAATATCGGTATAGAAGTTAGACAGGGTTTGACACATTCTAATGCAAGTAAGCATCTGTTCGGGAGTGGGTATCATTATTGATTGCTTTTTCCTCCAATTTACGAGTTTATACCTGTAATAAGTATAGCATAATACTGGATTGAAACAGCGGCACAAGCATAACAGTTAAGTACCTAAGCAAAATTAATTACACATATCTAACCACCTCTTGCCTCTTGCCTTTTGCCTTTTGCCTATCTTCACTAGGAAATTTATTTTGCACGACTACTTAACAGTTAACTGTTAACTGTTAACTGAATAAACCGTCCTCGACGAAGCAACTACCCGCAGCCCGAATACAATGTAGGTATTATCGAGATAGTACATGAGGCGGTAGGCACAACGGCAGCCAACCGGGTTGAGATAAAACGCCCCGCCGCGCAGCAGCTTATATTGAGAATTATTCTTATTTGTCCACGCCCGGCCATCTGTTGGCGCGTCTTTATAGTTATCGTGCCAATCATCTAAACACCATTCCCAGACGTTCCCGTGCATATCATAAAGTCCAAAGGCATTTACGATTTGAAACCTGCCTACGGGAGTCGTCCTTGCAAGAGCAGTTTGTCCATAATTCGCCAAAGCGGGGTCAATTTTCCACCCAAAATGATAGGGCGGATAAATCGGATTTTGAATTAATTCTTCATGGATAACTGCACGACAGGCATATTCCCACTCTGCTTCACTGGGTAAACGGTATTGATAGGCTTTCCCTTTTTTCTGAGACCAGCGCGATAGTCTCTCACAAAATTCTACTGCTTCGTACCAATTAATACTTTCCACTGGTCGGCGGTTATACCCTTTATAGTATGAAGGTTCTGGGTTGAGATCCCGTTCAATTTTAGGCAAAGAAGCTACTACTCGCCACTGCGCCTGCGTTACCAAATATTTGCCCATGAGGAAGGGAGAAATCTTGACTTTGTGTTGCGGGCGTTCCTTTGGATATGCTCCTTCTTCTCTTTCAGAAGCACCCATCCAAAACTCACCACCAGAAATTTTCACCATTTCTAGGTTTATTCCACCTTCCAACTCTTCGATTACTGTGGCTGGTAGGTCGTTTTCTGCGATGATTGAGAGGGCAATATTTCCTTGCTTATTAACCTCTGCTGTCCAGATAGGAACCTCCTCTCCCCACTGCTTCAGCAACCAGGAAGCTGACAGCCTTATCTGTGCTTTTTCCTTCTCATTTTCGAGTAAGTTTCTCAACTTTTCTCGGTTTAAAAATGATTTATTGGCTGCTTCCTTTTCTAATGTCTCTCGCTCTAAATTATCAATGTCTGAACTGCGGAGGTAATTATATAATTCTTGCTGGCTACTAGCTTGGAGAAACTCTTTAGCCAATTGCGTAGTCTCCACAGTGTCTTGATATTCTTGCAGAATTTTCTCCGCATCTGCTAACTTGTCACCCGACCACAAATAATACTGAGATTTGTTATTTTTTTGCCAGTCTTTGGCATCTTTATCCACCTGTTTGGCTAATTCTCTACCCTTGCGAGTTTCGGTTCGCCACAGATTCAGTTTGTCCCACTTTTCAATTAAAGCTTCATGTACCAAATCTACCCAAGCTTCTTCTTCTCGTTCAGTTTTTCCCGTCACTAAAAGGCGACCTTTCACTAATCCTTGTTTTCCTTCAATCAGTTCTTTTAAAACTTTTTGTCCTTCTTGATTATCTCCAGCTAGAGACAAGATAAAGGCTTTTGATTGACGCAATCTGGTATCTTTTTCCCCATCTCCTATTTGCAGAAGATTCAAGAAAATTCGCTTGATCAAAGTTTTCTCGTCTTCCGTTCGCTCTTTTACAGGTTTTTCTTCTTCATAATCCCTATATTGATAAACTTTATCTGCATGACAATTTAACGCTCCTACTATCCCACCTATCGCCTGGTAAGCGTCTAAAGTAACCTGATACTTTGCTTCATCTCGTTTCTGCCAAAGCTGGGTTAAAGCAAACTCTAATAAGGGTAAAAATCCTGGTTCTTGTTTAATATCTTCAAGGATTTTATTGAGTAAATCATTAGTAACTTCATAGCCTTGCAGTTTGGCTGGTTCGGTGATAGCTTCTAGCAAATCTAATCCCCTTAGATCTGGCAGGTATTCGGCGTTATTTTGAATCAATTTTCGCAAAGAATCGTAACGCAAACAGGGTTCAATAAAATCCGCCCTCATGGTAGCGACAACTGCCAGAGGAGAGTCAGGAATTGTGGCAACTTGAGTAATCAATTCGATAAAGCGATCGCGCTGTTCCGCTAGAGCAAAAGTGAATAATTCCTCAAATTGATCTACCACCAGCAAGAATTTGTGTTCGCGGGGAAAAAGCTCTAATAGCGGTTTTAAGCCTTCGCTGGCTGGATTATTGATACATTCATCCAGCAATTTTTCGCAATCTGGAAAATAGGATAACAGTAGGCTTTCTAACTTTGTCAACGGCTTAAATCCAGGCTTGATCGGTTCGAGAATTTGCCATCCTAATTCTTCCAACCAGGGCATCAATCCCGCCAGAACTACCGAAGATTTACCACTTCCAGAAGCACCAATCAGAGGGACAAAATTTAGCCGATCTAGCTTAGATTTGATGTCTTCTACCACTCGCTTGCGTCCGAAGAAGAAATCACGTTCTTTCTTAGTAAACGCCAGCAATCCTTGATAGGGACAGCGCAATTTTCCCTTCTCATCTAGTAACGGTTTCACTTCTTTAACTTGAGGCTGCGCCCCATATTTGACCAGAATTAGCGATCGCCCAACTCCCATGCGAATCGGTTCTTGACCCTTCCCGCGCAATTCCCGCGAAACGAAATCAAACAGGCGATCGGCACTAATTTCTCCCGTTTTTGGGTCCGCCTCTTTTTGGGACAATCCTTTCAGTAAGGCGGCGGTGAACAAACTGTATTCCTCATCTTCCCAAGCCACCTGTTCTGACCGACAGGCGGTGATTAGGAAGTAATCTTGCTTGTCATTAAATGCTGAGAGGCTAGGTTCTAGCAAAATGCGATCTAGTTCCCGATTTTCGGGCAATAACGCCCCCGCATGGCAACAGTCTAGCATTACCACCAGATTACTCAAACTAGAACGCCGTAATAAAGGATTGAGTTCTCGGTCTAAAGAAATGGCATTTTTGCCGTCGGGTTGGCTATCGGAGGTGGCGAGATAGGCTTCCCCGTCACCGATGCGATTGATCAGGCGAAACCCGTGTCCTGAAAAGTAGATCAAGACTTCTTGATTTTTGGTCTGCTCTCCCGATAAGATTTGCTTTAAGGCTTGCAAGACTTCATTCCCCGTTACCTTTCCTGGAACAACTTCGTAGCGTTTTTCTGCGGCAATCCAGCGATTGGGTAGGCGTTCTACATTGGCAAATGTCCCAGTATTCTCCAAGAATTTAGCAACAGCTTCCGCATCTTTGGCGGGTTTACTCAAAGGTGGCAGGAAATTGGGGTTATCGTAATGGTTAATGCCGATGACGAGGGCGTAGCGAGCCATAGACAGTCAGCAAGGGATAGAAATGTTTTTTATATTAGGTTGTTTTTTGGTAAACTGCAAGGAAAGCATAGGCCCTCCCTTAGATAATCTTTTCTTATCATCACAAGTACGGGAGAGCCAAGAAATAGTTAAGAAAAAAGTTAATTTTCAATTTCTGCATTATTTATGACTCGACTAACTCCGATCCAAATTGACGAAAACACTCTAATTTATATAGAGTCCACCGATGACCTAGAAATTCCTGCCGAGACGGTAAAAACCGAGGGAAGAGTTCCTAAAAGGGGAACTTCTATACCAGATAAACAGCAAATTTTACAGAATTTTCAGACAATTGAAGATACAATTCGTACCTACACTACTTATACCTTAAACGCTTTTCGCAATTTAGCCATTGCCAACATTGAGGAAGTCACTTTACAATTTGGTGTGGAAATCGGCGGTGAGGTAGGAATCCCTTATATTACCAAAGGAACCGCTAAAAGTAATTTAAATATTACGGTTAAGTGTACCTTTCCTAAGCCGCCGAACTCGTCTGATTGATGGTTCAATCTTTAACGTTTTCTGGTTTTTCCGTATATTCCCAAAATAAGAGAGCCAAATAATCTTGATTAAGGTCTCTGGTCTTGATTTTGGGGATAACTGGGGAATAGATCTCTGGGGAAATCCTCGGCACTTAAACAGGTTTGTAAAGCTTGGGAGGGATTATTTTTGTCCGCACCACGACTGACAGCGATAACGCACTCGGAAAAGCGGCCGGGTAATAAACTTTGACGACAGGAATCTAAAACCTGTTTAGAAATCCCTAATTTATCCGGTTCCTTGGCTGTTTCTGTTTCCGTTTGTTTGAGGGAATTAGCGGCAAACAAGGGGGCAGCGCGATGGATATCGACCACACAATTACCTAGGTCGATGGGACGACGCACTTGAAAACAAGCTTGCAGAGCCAGATTACCATCGATCGGGGTTTTGGATTTAATCATCACCACACACCGGGATAATTCTTTAGGAATTAATGCTTCTGAACAAGCGGTGGCGGCATCTTCGGGACTGACTCCCGTGCGGACAATCTGACTGATACAGGCACTGAATTGATTATTGTTGCCAAATGCGATCGCTGCTCGGTTTATTTCTACTAAGCCAAGGGAAATAGTAGCGATCGCGCTCCAACTAGCAATTTTTTTAATATGGTTTTTCATTGTTTGCTCACACCCAAGATTTTAAGGCTAACTGGCCTTGATCTTAACAGATTCACGGGGAACAGGAAACAGGGAGATGGGGGAAGGGAGAAGGGAGAAGGGAGAAAAAAGGCTGACTACTGGCCCCTGACTCCTGACTCCTGACTCCTGATTCCTGACTCCTGACTCCTAAAACCCAAGGGCCAAAATTAGTATTCTGGTACAGTGGAATCGACTTCGCGACTCCAGGCGCTGATACCACCTTTGACGTTAATTCCTTCGATACCTGCGTCTTTGAGGATAGCGAGGGCTTTAGCGGAACGTCCCCCCATCTTACAATGGGCGATAAGACGATAACCGTTGACTAATTCCTTAATTTTGGGAATTGCCGCACCATTTTCGATATCGGGTAGGGGAATTAGCACCGAGTTGGGGATATTAGCGATTTGGTACTCGTTGGGATTACGCACATCGATGAGAATGTAATCATTGGCATTGCTGTCAATTAGTGCTTTTAACTCTACTACGGTCATTTCTGTCATTTTTTGCTGTTCTGCTGCTTCTTGTGCTTTTGCTTGCGGAATACCGCAGAATTGTTCGTAATCAATTAGTTTTTCAATGACGGGACGGATAGGATTCGGACGCAATTTTAACTCGCGGAATTTCATTTCCCAAGCATTGTAAAGCAGTAAACGACCACTGAGGGTATCCGGAGCGCCGAGGATAATTTTAATGGCTTCTGTGGCTTGAATTGTGCCGATTACTCCGGGTAAAACCCCTAAAACGCCGCCTTCGGCACAGGAGGGAACCATCCCCGGTGGTGGCGGTTCGGGATAGAGATCGCGGTAGTTGGGACCGCCTTGGTAGTTAAAAACGGTTGCCTGTCCTTCAAAGCGGAAAATTGAGCCATAGACGTTGGGTTTGTCGAGAAGAACACAAGCATCATTAGTCAGATAACGGGTGGGGAAATTATCCGTCCCGTCGATGACTACATCATAGGGGGCTAAAATGTCAAGGGCATTTTCGGAACTTATGCGGGTTTCGTACAAATCCACCTGACAATAGGGGTTAATTTCTAGAATTCTGTCCTTAGCGGAAACAATTTTCGGTTTACCTACCCAAGAAGTGCCGTGAATAATTTGACGTTGCAGATTGGAACTATCGACGATATCGAAGTCAACAATACCGATTCTACCGATGCCAGCCGCCGCTAGATAGAGTAAAAGCGGGGAACCGAGTCCCCCGGTGCCGATGCAGAGAACACTGGCGGCTTTTAGTTTTTTTTGACCTTCTAAGCCCACTTCGGGCAGAATAATGTGTCGAGAGTAGCGTTGAACCTCCTCTTTGGAAAGTTCGATCGCCGCGAGATTAGGATTTAGCATAGATTGGGTAAATAGTGAAACCTGACTCGATTCGGGCAAGAATTTCGTCTCAGCACGATTTAGAGACAAAAATCAGGAAGACTCGATCGCTTCCTGGATTTTCAATTCTTTCTATGCTTATGATAGTGTGAGGGTCTGGCTCCGTGTTGTTAATATTAGTTAACTTTCCCCTGCCACTTGGGTGCGATATTCACTAGCGGAGAGGGTATCAGCCAAGGCAGTATCGGGATTTTCTACCCGCACTTTTAATAACCAACCCTCCCCGTGGGGATCATCGGCAATTAATTCGGGGGAGTCAATCATCGCTTGATTGCGATCGACTACGGTCCCCGAGACGGGAGGATAAAGATCTTCTACCGCTTTTACCGATTCGATCGTGCCGAAACTACTACCTACTTCCAGTGCCTCTCCCAATTCGGGCAATTCTAGAAACACGATATCACCCAATTGATCGACGGCAAAAGCACTAATTCCCAAGGTAGCGATTTCACCTTCGAGTCTGACGTATTCGTGGGTTTCTAGGTATCTCAAATCCTCGGGATATTCCAGTTCCATCGTCTGTCTCTAAATATTTACAGCATCAGTTAGTTTACTAGATCTCTTGGGGAAAATGTTCATCGGCTGGGGCTGTTTTATTGCCGATCGCTACCTAGACAAAATTAATTACACCGATCGAACCCTGATTAAACAGCTAGAATTGGTCTAGGTTGATCGGGGAACGCCACAGAACACTGGAAAAGTAAGGGTTAGCCGCTTTTTTAGCTCACTTAACAATACCCAGTTTAAATGCCTCCTAGCTTACTTATGTTAAATCCCATCTTAGAGCCTCGTGGTGGCGAACATCAAACCATAAGAGCCTTTTTTGAGCCAAAAAACATCGCTGTGGTGGGATTTAATCGCCAAAATCCCCAACTTGATCGCACTCTTTTACATAATCTCCATCATAATCCCGGTCAGCACCGTCTTTATCTAGTTAATCCTCACCCCGAAAACTGGCTCGATCTTCCCACCTATAGCAGTTTAGAGGATATCCAGGCGGCGATCGATCTGGTAATTATCACCGCCCCTGCCCCCGAAATTCCCGCTATTATCGCCCAATCTGTCGAAAAACAGGTTAAATGCGCCCTGATTCTCTCCACGGGTTTTCGGGAAACCGGCCAGATGGGGGAAAATTTACTCAGGGAAATTAAAGCGATCGCTGGTCAAAAATTACGCATCATCGGTCCCCATAGCTCAGGAATCTGCAATATAAGCCAAAATCTTAACGCCACCTTTTCCCCCATCCTGCCGAAAACCGGTTCAATTGCCCTGATTAGTCAAAGTGGCGCGATCGCTGCTGCCGTGCTTGATTGGAGTTTAAGCGAAAATGTCGGTTTTAGTCACTTTATCTCCCTCGGAGTCCTTTTAGATGTGGATTGGGGCGAATTACTCTATTATTTGGGAGACGATCCCCAAACCAAAAGCATCGTTATCTACCTGGAATCCCTGAATAATGCCCGCTCTTTTCTGTCCTCAGCCCGAGAAGTTGCCCTAAATAAACCAATTATCGCCATTAGTCGCCACAGTACCGACTTTGACCCCACTTCTCTTTCCCATGCTGGCAAATTGACCAGCGATCAGCTAACTCTCTCCGCTGCCTTTGCTCGCTGTGGCATCGTGGAAGTACAAAGACTGGCCGATCTCTTGAATATCACGCAAGTTTTAGCGAAAATTCCCCGATTTCCCCGGGGAAAACGCTTGACAATCATCAGCAATGGTGTTGCTCCCGCTCTTTTAGCGGCCTCGGCTTTACTGGCGGAAGATGGACAACTGGCAACCCTTACCCCCGCAACGATCGGAAAACTAGCGCCTCTTGTTCCCGCGGATATCGTCCCCCAAAATCCCATCGATCTGCGTCGCAGCAGCGATCCCGATAGCTACGCTCGCGCCCTAGAGATCGCTTTAGCGGATGCACATACCGACGCGGTGTTGATGATTCTCTCGCCTCGCTTTAACACTGATCTGCGAGAAATTGCCCTTAGAATTGCCTCAATCGCTCAAAATAGCACAAAACCCATTTTAGCAAGTTTGATGGGGGGAGATGGCATTGCAGAGGGAGTAGCGTTATTAAATCAGCAGGGTATCCCCACCTATCGCTATCCCGATTCGGCGGCCCGGGTGTTTAATTTGCTCTGGAAATATGAGGAGAATCTGCGCGGTCTTTATCAAACGCCAATTTTAACCAATTCCAGGGAAAATGGCTCTGATCGAGTTTTAGTTAGCCAGATTATCGAGCAAGCAGGGGATAGAACAATTCTCAGTGAGCCAGAGTCTTTAGATATACTCAAAGCTTATGGAATCCCTGTTATTGTCACTAAAATTGCTGAAAGTGCCGCAGAAGCAGTTAATCTCGCTGAATCTCTCGGTTATCCCGTGGTGATGAAACTGCATTCCCAGACGATTATCCATAAAAGCGCGGTGGGTGGGGTACAATTGCCGCTTTTTTCCTCTATGGCAGTGGCACAAGCATATCAGGCGATCGAAGCTAATATTACCGCACAAGTGGGTCGGGAGCATTTTCTCGGGGTGAGTATTCAACCGATGTTAGAAATCGATCGAGGATATGAGTTAATTATCGGCTCTAATTACGATGATCAGTGCGGACCGGTGATAATTTTTGGTACTGGTGGCCGTTTAGTCGATATTTTTCAAGATTACGCCACCGCTCTACCTCCTTTAAATACTAATCTCGCTCGCCGACTTTTAGAAAAAACCAAGATTTATCGGGCTTTTAACGGGACAAATGGGCTTAAATCGCTTAATTTGGCGAATTTAGAGCAAATAATCGTTAGATTTAGTAACCTGGTTAGTGAACAACCTCGCATTAAAACTATCGATATTAATCCCTTTTTTGCCGATTCAGAGCAATTAATCGCCCTTTCCGCCTCTATCCTTCTTCATCATCCAACTACACCCCCAGAAAAGTTATCTCATCCGGCGATTCGTCCCTATCCCGAACATTATATGGGACTTTGGACGACGAAAAGAGGCTTAAAGGTGCTAATTCGTCCGATTCGGGCAGCGGATGAGCCTTTAGTGCGACAATTTCACCATTATCTCTCGGAAGAAACTATTTATTATCGTTATTTTCACCTTGTCAATCTCGATCGCCAAACCGCTTATGATCGTCTTACGCGCATTTGTTTTATCGACTACGATCGAGTAATGAGCTTAGTGGTAGAGATTAATAAAGATCAGACGGAAGAGCTAGAAATTATCGCTATAGGACGCTTAAATAAACTGCATGGCGTTAATGTGGCGGAATTTGACCTATTAGTTAGGGATGACTATCAAGGTCAGGGCATTGGTACAGAATTACTACAGCGTTTAGTCACTATTGGCAAAAAGGAAGGATTAGAGGGAATTGAAGGGGAAATTTTAAGGGATAACCGCGCTATGCAGATGATAGCCGCTAAAGTGGGGTTTTCTCTCTATAAAACTGCCGATTTTGTCAAAGCGGAACTTGAATTATGAAGCCTTTTTTGATAAGCTGATCACTAATTTTCTGGCCGAAGTGTTTGGGCTAATCCTTGCTCTAAAGTAAAGGGAGGTTGCCAATCTAGGGTTTTTTGAATATAGCTAGACTCAACGGTAAGAGAACCAAGCAAGCGATCGATACTATAGGTGTTAAAAGGGAGGTTTTTCCCTGTTATGGATTCTATGCTATCACCCAGATAACCTAAGAATCTAAGTAGGGTAGTGGGGACGGGCAGCAATTGACAGGGTTGTTGAATTTGTTGAGCAATGAGTCGAATTAATTGGGGAGTAGAAACAGCTTGGTTATCGCTAATTAAAAAGATTTGATTAGCGGCATTAGGATGATCTAAACAGGTAATAATGGCAGCAACTAAGTTACCCACAAAGACAAAACTGCGGCGATTTTTTATTGCACCAAAAGGTAAAGGTAATCCCCGTTTAATTAGTTTCATCAAGCGGTCCATATTACCCGGATTACCAGGACCGTAAACTAGAGTAGGACGAATAATTGTCCAAGTCATGTTAATATCTTTTGCTAGTTGAATTAAAGCTTGTTCTGCTTTAAGTTTACTGCGTCCGTAGTGAGTGTCCGGTTTACAGTGAGAGTTTTCCGTAAGAATTTCTTTACTGAAACTCCCCATTGCTCCTAGAGAACTAATGAATATAAAGTGCTTTACTCCCGCTTCAATTGACTGTTTGGCAAGATTGGCCGTCCCTTCAGTATTGACTCTGATAAATTCTGTTTCTGGGTTAGGTATGGTATCATTGATAATGTGGGCGCGGGCCGCCAGGTGGATGACGGTATCAATTCCCTCAAGAGTCTCATGCCAATCAGTGCTACCATCAATTTCGCCAACCTTGATAGTCTTAATTGGGATAGAGGCAGGGTGACGGAAATCGTCGCGCACGGCTGCGGTAATTTTCCAGCCCTGCTGATGTAAGAGGGGGAGGAGATGCCCCCCAATAAAGCCTGTTGCCCCTGTAACGAGGAGATTTTTCATGGTTTTTGACTCGGCGTTGTCGAAAAATAAAAAAGCGTTTACAATATGTTTGGTCTTAAAGTCAAATCTAGCATACCAATGCTCAATGCTCTTACTTTCGATGTAGAAGACTATTTTCAGGTTGAGTCCTTCACCAACATAGTCAGCCGTGAAGATTGGAGTCAATACCCCATCCGAGTGGTAGAGAACACCCAACGCATTTTAAACCTACTGAGAGAATACAAAACCCATGCCACTTTCTTTGTTCTCGGTTGGGTAGCGGATCGCTATCCAGAGTTAGTTCAAGAGATTGCTGCTGATGGACATGAAATTGCTACTCACGGCTATTGGCATCAACTGATCTATCGTCAAACGCCTGAAGAATTTGCTACCGATTTGGAGAATTCCCTTGAGGCTATTCAAAAAGCTTTAGGAAGTTATTCAGTTGTTGGCTATCGCGCTCCGGTTTTTTCGATCACTAATCAATCTTTATGGGCATTGGATATCCTCCAAAAGCATGGAATCAAGTATGATTCTAGTATCTTTCCTGTGGCTGTTCATGACCGCTATGGCATCAGTAATGCGGATCGCTTTGCTAATGAGATCGGTGAAGGCTTGTGGGAATTTCCTCCCAGCACTGTACAATTAGCAAAACTCAATTTGCCAGTGGCTGGTGGGGGTTATTTCCGCTTGTTTCCCATTCCTTTAACTCGTTGGGCGATTCGTCAGATTAATGATGAGGGACAGCCAGCGATAATTTACCTCCATCCTTGGGAGTTCGATCCCGAACAACCTCGGATTAGTGGAGCTTCCTTACTGTCTCGCTTCCGCCATTACCTGAATCTCGATCGCACAGAAAATCGCTTAAGAAGGTTACTAGAAGAATTTCAATTTGGTTCGATGAGTCAGGTGTTTTATCCTCAGCTATCTGGCAAATAAAATTTAAGGGAAGGAAAAATGGAAATTAGTGCTTCACTCGTTCTTTACAAGAACGATCCAAATATAGTTCGTAGAGCCGTTGTGTCTGTTCTGGATACCCCTCTAAAAGTAAATTTGGTAATCGTTGACAATTCACCGACACCTGAATTATCAACAACATTTGACAATCTGAAAAATTTTGAAATTGAATATTTTTACAATCAGGGAAATAATGTCGGTTTTGGAAAAGCTCATAACTTAGCAATAAGTAAAGCCAAAAACTGTGATTATCATTTGGTAATAAATCCGGATATTTATTTTGCTGGCAATGTTATATTGAAATTAATAAAATACCTTGAAGAAAATCAAGATGTTGGATTAATTAGTCCCAAAACTTGTTTGCCTGATGGAGAAATTATCCCGTCTGTTAGGCGCTATCCTACGGTAATGGGACTCGCAAGAAATTTTATTCCTAAAAACTTGAGATTTTTATTTAAAAAGAAGATCGACTTGTATGAAATGCGCGATAGTGGCTACGATCAAATAATGGAAGTTCCTGCAGTTGGCGGTAGCTTTATGTTATTCCGCCGAAAATGTTTAGATGAAATAGGCTATTTTGATGAAAATATATTTCTGTTCCTCGAAGATTTTGACATAAGTTGGAGAATCTTCAAATCAGGTAAATACAAAAATATCTTTTATCCTCACGTTCACATTTATCATTTATGGGAAAGGGGTTACTATAAGTCGCCTAAGTTAGCAATTATTACTGTTCGTTCAGCGATTTACTTTTTTTCTAAGCATGGGTGGCGATTGTTCTGAGTCATAAAACTTTTGTTCTTGTCAACTCTAAAGAATAGAAGTTAAAGATTCAAAAGATATTAAATTATAGGAGAATCAATAATGAGTTTCAAGTCACTTATAGAACGTCTTAATTATCTTCATGAGTTTTCGGCAATCCCATATTTTATCCAGATTCCTAGCTTGCTTCTTGGTATTCCCAAAGAGCCGACGAAACTTCACGTCTCACAGTGTATAGAACAAGCTATGTCAGCTAACATTATTGAGGCGCTACACTATTTTCTTCCCCAACAGTTCCTCGATCACCTCGAAGAGCAGAAGTTGTTAGAGCGAGAGAGCTTTCGTCTCGGCTATCAATTATTGCTTTATCTTCTAGTAAGAAAGTACAAACCTGATGTGTTTGTAGAGACGGGTGTAGCTAGAGGAGTTACCAGTGCCTATATTTTGTGTGCCATGAGAGAAAACGCCAGGGGGCATCTTTACTCGATCGATTTGCCAGCTAAATTAGCCTGTACTGAATCAGACACATCGGGCAATAAGCAAATATATCAACTCGCCGATGGTCAAATCCACCATGATTATGAAGTCGGCTATCTTGTACCAGAATATTTAAAAGATAGCTGGACTCTAATTCTGGGAGATGCCCGTCAAGAATTGCCTCAATTGCTAGATAAACTGGGTCAGGTCGATATTTTCTTGCACGATAGTTTGCACACCTACGATCACATGATGCTCGAGTATCAAACTGCCTATCCTCATATTGTAGAAGGGGGTCTGCTACTCTCCGATGATGTATTGTGGAACCGTGCCTTCTATGATTTCTGCAAAAATCAAGAGAAGAAACCGATTATTTACCGAACCTTAGGGATTCTCTCTAAGTAGCTTGCTCTGTCTATGGAAAAATTTCAATTTCATCATCTTGGCGTTGCGGTAGATAGCATTTCTAAGGTACTGCCTACCTATGAGACGATTTTTGGCTACCATCTCTTGTCCGGTTCTTTCGACGATCCCATCCAAAAATCAAGGGTATGTTTCGTGGGAATGGGAGAAACAGACACATTTATTATCGAGTTGGTGGAACCCCTCGGTCAAGATTCCCCAGTTAAAAATATGGTAGCCAAGGGGATAGCAGCTTATCACGTCTGTTATGAGGTAGAAGACATTGATAAAATTGATAAAGTAGTGGCAGAAGTTTCACGAATGGGATGTGTTGTTGTCAGTCCACCACAACCAGCAGTCGCCTTTCAGCAAAGGCGCATCGCTTGGTTTTATACGCCTACTAGGCAGTTAATTGAGGTGTTAGAGAAATGCAAGTCAAACCCATAGACAATCGGACAGATTTACGGCAGCAAGCGGAGCAGCTGATTGACGCGGGCGATTTTGCCGGAGCATATACTTTGCTCAAAGCAATTTGGCAAGAACAACCTGGACCGGCTTCGGCTCGATATTTACTCTCTAAGTCGAGGGAAATAGCAGCAAAAGTACCCCTGATTAATTGTCGTGTGGCCCTATTGCGCTCTTTTACGGTTGAACCAATTATCCCGTTGCTGCAAGCTGCTGCTCTAGTTCAAGGCATTGAAATCGAGATTTACCTCAGTGATTTTAATACATACGCTCAGGAAATCTTAAACCCCCAGAGTGGATTATATCAGTTCAACCCTAATGTGGTTTTTTTTGCAGTGCAAACTCGTGATTTAGTACCGACTTTGTGGGAAGATTTTGTCTCTCTTAGTCAAGAAAAATATCAAGAAACAATTGAACAAGCAAGGAGTAATTTAATCAGTCTATTTGAGGTTTTTCAGAAAAACAGCCGAGCTTCATTGGTCGTCCATACCTTAGAACAACTTCACCTCCCCAGTCAGGGCATTTTGGATTGGCAGATGGAAGTGAGTCAAGCTCAAGCGATTACGGCAATCAATCAGGTTCTATATCAGAAAGCTTTGCGGCAAACTGGCTTATATCTCCTAGATTATGACGGACTGATTAGCCTTGTGGGGCGTTCTCGCTGGTACGATGAGAGCAAATGGCTGACCATGCGGATGCCAATTGCGGCTGATTGCCTGATTCATTTAGCTAACGAATGGTTACGCTTTTTACATCCCCTGACGGGGCGTATTTGTAAGTGCTTAGTTGTGGATTTGGATAATACTCTTTGGGGTGGAGTAATCGGCGAAGAGGGAATGATAGGGATTGCTCTGGGAAGTGAATATCCAGGGGCAGCGTTCCGTCAATTTCAACAGGCTATTTTGGATTTGTATAAACGAGGAATTGTTTTAGCAATTTGTAGTAAGAATAATCCAACTGAAGCAATTGAGGTATTAGAAAAACACCCAGATATGTTACTGCGCCTCGAACATTTTGCTGCCATCAAAATTAACTGGCAAGATAAGGCACAAAACTTACAAGAAATTGCCAGGGAACTCAATATTGGCATTGATTCTCTAGCCTTTGTCGATGACAATCCGGCAGAGCGAGAATGGATACAGCAGCAATTGCCAGAGGTAACAGTCATTGATTTACCCTCAAATCCTTTAGGATATGCAGCCGCGTTGAGGCAATCTCCGGTTTTTGAGCGATTGACTCTATCTTCAGAGGATAGCCAGCGGGGTAGGTACTATGCTGAACAGAGACAGCGCCAGGCACTGGCGCAAAGTGCCACTTCTCTGGAGGATTTTTACTATTCTTTGCAAATGCGGTTGCAAGTTTCTCTGGTAACAGCGGCTACCTTAGCACGGACTGCCCAATTAACCCAGAAAACGAACCAATTTAACCTGACAACTAAGCGGAGGAGGGAGCCGGAAATTGCTGATTTAATGTCTCGTTCTGATTGGCGGATTTATACCTGTGGTTTGCGCGATCGCTTTGGTGACAATGGTTTGATTGGCGTGGTCATCGGGCATCAAAAGGGCAAAATATTGGAAATTGACACCTTCTTGATCAGTTGTCGCGTTATCGGACGCACGGTAGAGACGGCGATTTTGAGCGTGGTTATGGAAAAAGCACGTCAGCAAGGAGCAACGGAATTAGTCGGCTGGTATTTGCCAAGCAAGAAGAACACGCCAGCTAAGGATTTCTACAGCGATCACGGATTTTGCTGTATCCAAAGACAAGGAGAGTCAGAGCTTTGGGCAAAAGACCTCTTAGATGAGACAATAAAAGTGCCAGCCTGGATCGAAGTTGATTATTGATGAGCGTTGAGGAGGTATGTCGAAAGTGAGTGGTGATGTTGTTGAACAAGTACGCGAGATTGTTAGCGATATATTTCAGATTCCCATTGAACAAGTCAACCTAGACAGTTCGCCGGAAACCATTGAGGCCTGGGAGTCAATTCAGCACCTTAATTTAGTCCTGGCTCTGGAGCAGGAGTTTGGCCTGAGCTTCAGTCCTGAAGAAATGGCGACAATGCTCAGTGTAGAGGCGATTTCGCAACTGGTAAGTGAGAAAATGGTAAATTTTTAAGATACCCGACTTCTTAGAGAAGTCGGGTATCTTAAGGCATTATTTTAGATGTGTCGGTCTGGTGCGTTAGCTTAAGTTGGTGCATTGCAGCGTGATCGTGCCTGGCTTGCCTACAATGTCTGACAGAATACAGCCCTAACGTATCCTACATTTCCAAAATCCAAAATTCAAAATCAAATGACTCGCCCATCGATAACCATTCGAGAACTTGAAGAAAGCGATCTGCCTGCGATCGTTGAATTGATTAACCTGAGAGACGAACAACAATACAGTGTAGAGGCAGTAAAGCATACGGTTTATGGAGCAGAAGGCTCCACTGTTCGCAACTGGTTGGCTTTAGTCGATGGCAAGCCTGTTGGCTTGAGTGGTTGGGCTGTTCGAGAACTAAAACAGGGGACAAATTGCTATCGAGCGGGCTACTGGCAAAATCTATTTATCCACCCCGATTATCGCAAACTTATGCTCTATCCTCAACTGGTATTTGCGATGTTCAAGGGAGCCAAAGAATCTAATTTAGATTTTATTTATAATGCTAACCGACGGTTAGAAGTATGGCAGGCTCATCTCAAGCTTGGCTTCGTGAAAACTGGCGATCTAGCGGTACTTGCCAAACCCCTACAACCAGCGAAGCTAGTAAGAAAATCAAAGCAACTTCCTCCCTATCTAGACGCTATCTGCCGGCCGCTTGATTGGACATACTCTCTCTATTGGCGATTGCGAAATTTTTTCAGATTTGAACGCACTTTAAAGGTCGAACAGATTTCCTGGGACAACGATGATGTTTTGGCACTTTTATGTAATCTACTAGAGGAGGATGCAGGCGATCGCTTGCACGAGAAGACAACAGCTAATTCCCTGAGAGCAAGGTATCGAACCAATTTAGAAGAAGACCCCTATATTTTATTAGGCATAAAAATGCAAGGACGTTTAGCAGCAGCAATAATTTACCGAGTGGCAAGGCGAGGCAATGGGATTTATGCTGGAGTGATTATGGATTTAGTAGTTCCTTCTGGAAGAGAAGTGTATGGCCTAGCCTTGTTAGCCGCAGCGGAAACCCATGCGTTGAGAAATAGCTGCGAAGTCATGATCTATCTCGATGGGATTGGAGAAAGGGTGAAGCAGCTAGTACAGAAATGCGGTTATTTTAAGTCTCCTGAACAATATGTGATGTTGATTTGGAATCAATCCCAGGTTACAGATATACCCTCCTTATCGAAGCCGCAAGATTGGCGATTTGCCTTTGGCGCTCATGATGCTTTTTGAAGTTTTTGTCGCTGAACCATGATGCTAGAGAAAATTTGCGAGCGCAAGGCTTTACACTCCTATCATGGTTACTTTTTGTAAATATGCCAAGGTTTAACAATCCCTTGGGGAAAAACCTTGCGGAGCTTATTACGAATAGCTATATCAGCCTTTAGCACCAAGTCTCGCAGTTTTTGTTCGGGTCGCCCTCGAAAAGAGGTGACATGAAAATAATCTTCACTTTCGGGTGATACGGGAGAGAAATAATAGTTGGATACACAACATCTCGAACCATTATATATAACCGGATTAACAGAATGATATGAACTTTTCTCCGTCTTCATAATTACTAGCCTGTTAAATTTGCTCCAAATTGTCCTCTGAGGAGATTTTAATCCATTGTCCCACAGTTCTAAATTGCCTCCATAACCCTCTTGCCAATCTGGTGTTACATAATACAGTAAATTGAGAACTCTGTAATTCTTTCTGTCTTTATCATGGGAATTATGGCTCTTCGGGAATTGTTATGCAAATAATTAACTTAAAATAAAATTCGATGAGAGTACCTACGCCTAAAAGTAGCTGAAATCTATACAGGGAGACACTTACGGCACAAATAGG
>VYLM01000054.1_pt1 | contig 53343 bp, 53 predicted proteins | sample 5109491 | NCBI WGS metagenome assembly VYLM01 (sample SAMN12291813, study PRJNA351875) | freshwater metagenome | isolation source: freshwater lake | place: USA: Michigan, MSU3 lake | collected 2011-08-06 | reverse complement strand
AATTAGTCCCCCCATAGAACCCCCTTGAGCCATCTTGCACACTTTTCTCTTTTTGTCAAATTTTATGTTAAGAAAGATGTGACTAATGGATAGCTTAATAAGGGGGGCATCTGACAATTTTTAACACCTACCTACTTAATTCATAATTCATAATTCATAATTCCCACTGATAACTTAGGAACTATGCAAACAATCTTTCAGCGCGTAGGCTACCTGTTGTTGTTCCTCGCAGCTTAAATCGGGGAACATAGGCAAAGATAACACTTTTTCACTGGCCAATTCAGCCATGGGTAAATCACCTTTTTTATAGCCTAAATACTGATAAACCGGCTGTAAATGTAGGGGAATCGGATAATAAACCATGGATAGGACATCTTTTTCTTGCAAAGCTGCCCGAATTTGGTCACGATTTTCCGTTAGGATTGTGTACTGATTCCAAACGTGCTTACCTCCGGCTAAAGCGGTAGGTAAAGTGATATTAGGCAAAGGTTGCAGTAATTCCCGATAACGTTGGGCAATCTCGATCCGTTGATTATTCCAAAAATCGAGATATTTTAGCTTAATTTGCAAAATAACCGCTTGAATGGCATCTAAGCGGCTATTGACACCGATTACCTCATGAAAATAACGCACCTTGCTCCCATGTTCTTTAACCATGCGAATTTGTGCCGCTAACTCGGGGTTATTGGTGGTAATTGCGCCACCATCGCCACAACCGCCTAAATTTTTGGTGGGAAAGAAGCTAAAACAGCCAATATCGCCGATACTCCCCACTTTCTGCCCATGCCATTCTGCTCCCGTTGCCTGCGCGCAATCCTCGATTACAAATAAATTATGGGAACGAGCGAAATTTACTACCTCAGACATATTGACAGATTGCCCAAAAAGGTGTACTGGGATAATCGCTTTAGTCTGGGGAGTAAGCGCTTTTTCCAACAGTGCCACATCGAGGTTAAAAGTATTAATATCGATATCGACAAAAACCGGCACTGCCCCGACTAAATTAATCGCTTCGGCGGTGGCAATAAACGAAAAAGTAGAAGTAATTACTTCATCCCCCGCTTGAATACCAAGGGCGCGCAGTGCCAGATAAAGGGCATCGGTTCCCGAATTACAGGCGACACAATCGCTAACACCATGATAGAGGGCAAATTGTCGTTCTAATTCGCTCACAGCTTCACCGCCAATATAGCGCCCAGAACGGAGGATTTCTAAAACGGCATGGTTAGCTTCTTCGCTGATGACTTGGTATTGACGGGATAAATCGACGGGGGGAATTGTACTCACGCGCTTTCACTCAAAATTAGAGACTAATCGGGATTTGTTGGGGAAAAGAAGGAATAATTAGTCAAAAATAATTATAAACTTGCTATTTATAGATTAAGTATTGTTGTAATTTGTTTCTTTTATTTTTATGGATGGATTAGTAGAACTAAATCTGGTGGACTTGGGTTGGGCTTTGGGGATGATGGGTATTTGTTTAATCCTCTCCCGTTGGTCAAATTTAGCTCTAGAGGGCCAATTATTATTGGCGACCGGTCGATCGATCCTGCAATTATTAGTGGTAGGCTACGTTATCGCCTTTATTTTTTCCCTGGATAATCCTCTAGCCGTGCTGGGGATTTTGGCAGTAATGATGACTATCGCGACTATTGTTGCTAAAAATCGCATTGATAGCCGAGATAAAGGCTTATTACCCCTAGTTTTTGGCTCTTTATTGATTAGTAGCTGTCTAACTTTAGGTTATGCGATCGCTTTAATTATTCAACCAGAACAATGGTACTCACCCCAATACTTGATTCCCTTGACGGGGATGGTGTTAGGCAATGCCATGAATAGTGCCTCTTTAGCCGGGGAAAGATTAAGCAGTGCCATTAAAAGTCACCGTTTGGAAATCGAAACCCATCTTTGTTTAGGGGCAACCCCTCAACAAGCGATCGCATCTTACCAAAAAGCAGCGATTCGAGCTAGTTTAATACCCACCCTCAATCAGATGATGGTGGTGGGTTTAGTCAGTTTACCCGGAATGTTCACCGGACAGGTATTGGCAGGAAGTGAACCTTTAAACGCCGCTTCCTACCAGATACTGATCCTGTTTATGATTGCCCTAGCTAACCTAATCACCGCTCAATTGGTGACAGAGGGAATCTATCGGCGCTTTTTCGGTGAGAATTTATCACTTATCAGTTAACAGTTATCAGTTAGTCAGTTATCACTAACCACTCCTGACTCCTAATTAACGCCCACTGTTCACCGATTACAGTTGACTGATCACTGATTTAGCCTTTCCACTTGCTGGCAACGACTTCAGCGAGATCAACCACCCGTTGGGAGTAACCCCATTCGTTATCGTACCAAGCGATAACTTTCACCATATCGCCACCCATCACCATGGTGAGACTAGCATCAATGATCGAGGAGGCATCAACACCGCGATAATCAGAGGAAACGAGGGGTAAATCATTATATTCGAGAATTCCTTTTAAAGAATTTTCCGAAGCTTCTTTGAGGACTTCGTTTACCTGTTCCGCGATCGTGCTTTTTTCCACTTGCGCCACTAAATCCACCACAGAAACGTTAGGAGTGGGTACACGCAGAGCGATACCGTTAAGTTTCCCTTTCATGTCCGGGATAACTAAGGCTACAGCTTTAGCGGCACCGGTGGAGGTGGGAACGATGTTAACGGCGGCGGCGCGAGCGCGACGCAGATCCCGGTGACTAGCATCCAGAATCCGTTGATCACCAGTGTAACTGTGGGTGGTGGTCATCGTCCCTTTGATGATACCGAAGTTTTCGTGAATCACTTTGACGACAGGAGCAAGACAGTTGGTGGTACAACTGGCATTGCTGATGACATTGTATTTATCGTGTTCGTATTCGTGAGCGTTGACACCAACTACATAGGTTCCCACTCCCGAACCTTTACCCGGTGCGGTAATGAGGACTTTTTTAGCTCCTGCGACAATATGCTTAGAAGCGCCCTCTTCATCAACGAAAACACCGGTAGCTTCGATCACTAAATCTACACCCCATTCTGCCCAGGGCAGATTGAGGGGATTGCGATCGGAATAACATTTAATGGTTTTACCGTTAACAATTAAAGAATTATCATCGGCATCGATATTAGCGTTAAGTTTGCCTAACATCGAGTCATACTTGAGCAGGTGAGCGTTACTCCGGGGATCGGATGTATCATTGATCCCCACTACTTCTAAGCCACTATTAGTCCGTCCTAACCAACATCTTAGGAAATTACGTCCAATCCGTCCGAAACCATTGATCGCTACTCTAATCACTGCTGCTTGCCCTCTACGTTCTAGTGCAATACATAAAAAAATAATTAATGTTCCCAATCATACCTTAAAGGTTGAACTTTACGATCCTGATCGAAAATAATTTATTACCTCAGCAATCCTATCGGGTTTAAATGAGAAAATTTAATTGATTAAAGCGATTTAAAGCCAAAATTAGCCTAAATAACCCCTAAAAGATTCTCATAACCCCATTCCCTCCTTAGCTGTCCGCCTTTTCGGTAATCAGATGTGAGTTTTCAGTTTACTGATTACTGATCACTTAAAGGTCCCCGCTCCTCATTATCCTCAAAAAAAACTCGTTTACTTTTCTGTAAACGAGTTCACTTTCCATGATACGATTAATAGTCCTTTGAGTTATTTGGCAACTGCTACCGGTGCTTTGACGGGCTGAGGCTGGGGCTGCAGATCGCGCAAGCTTGGGAAAAGGAAGTGGTTTTCCTCCACATATTGCGCTCCAAACAGTCCTTTTTCAGCCCAGAAATAGCGATCGGTTGTATGCTCGTTACGCTTAACAACCAATAAAGCTGGTGGGCTAATGCCTATAGCTTGAATATACTTACGCGCCGCAGTTACGGGTTTATCTTCGCCACTTTCAATACTATACTGGGGTACAAGTTCAAGTATCTTACGTCCTTCCTGACGACGGCGACTCTTACGTTTCCGTTTTCTGGCCAACCCAATTACCTCCTGTTTTGGCTAATCGTTGTAATGATAGTTACAAAAGCCGTAGCGATTATATCCCTTCTAGATCAAGAAATCAAGTGTCCCTTAGAAAGCCAATTACAGACAAGTTTGACCGGAAGCTAGACTGGGACTATGTTTAAGTTTTTCTGACAAAAACACAGCCCCAAATCCCGATACAAAACTTATTATTTTTAAACTTTTTTTAATATATACCGTGATCCACCCCGAAAACAGTGACCAAACCCTTATCCTAATTGCTTTTTACTGGCTGCACCCGACCCAAGGAGAGAGTCATTCTCTCCCCTGTCAACTGGGAAATAAAACTCGTAACCCTAGCTTTATCAAGGTTTTCTGATTTTTTACTTTTTACTTTCCTAGTATGCCCTTCTCCTCCCCCTCCCGGACTCCCCTGAGTGATGATTTTATTGCCCTGTGTCAGGCACAGATGGAACTTTTGCGGGAGCAAATGGAAGCAGACAGAAGTGCGGTTTATTTAACTGAACCTTTATCGAGTAATTTAATCCCAGTCGTTGTTTATCCGCCCTTTAATCCCCCTTCTCCCCAAAAAAAGCGGCTTTCCTTGCAACCAGGGCAACCGGCGGCTGACTTGTTAACTGCGGTTAAGTTAGAAGATTTATCCCACCTCTGGAGTAATCAGGAGACCGTCAGCGGTCATCGCTTGTTTTTACCCTTAATGTATGAAGAGGGCATGATCGGATTATTGGTGACAACCAGAGAAAAACGACCTTGGCAAAGTTGGGAATTAACCCAGATGGCAAAAATCACCCAAACCCTCGCTTTAGCCTGTGTACTCGATCGCCAATTGGGAGAAGAACGTTATTATCGACAATGGCAACGTCAGCGCCTCGATACTTTTCTCCATCAAATCCGCAATCCCCTTACCGCTTTAAAAACCTTTGGTAAACTTCTACTCAAAAGGCTTTTAGCCGAAGAAGGTAACGATCCTGCCATTACCGGTATATTGAGGGAAAGCGATCGAGTTCGGGACTTAATTGCCGAATTTGAGGCACAAATTCAGCAAGAAAGCGAAAATTACCCCACCGTCGATATTCCTCTCCTGCAAGCGCAATCTTCCCCCACCACCTTTCTCTTGCCTGCTGGCAGCAGCCAACTAACTCCGATCAATCTCCATGATATTCTCGATCCGCTGCTCCTTTCAGCCCAGGCTGTAGCCAAAGAGAGAAATCTCAGTCTAGAAACGATTCACGGGGAAGACATACCACTTATTCGGGCCAATATCCCCGGTTTGCGGGAAGTATTCAGCAATTTAATTGATAATGCTCTCAAATATACTCCTGCTGGCGGAAAAGTCACCGTCGAGGTAAAAAATGTTAAGAATAGTGTAGAAATTGTTTTTAAAGACACAGGTTATGGCATAGCGAGGAGTGATCAAGAAAGAATTTTTCAACGTCACTACCGGGGAGTGCAAGCAGGGGGAGATATACCTGGTACGGGATTGGGTTTAGCGATCGCCAAAGAATTAATTACCAGCATGGGGGGGACGATTGAATTTATCAGTCCTAATCCCGATCCAACAAGTTCCCCTTACCCCGGCACGGTTTTTCGGGTTAGTATGCCAGTTATAGCCGATGATCACCTCAGTGAAGAAAGCTGATCTGGCCGTAAAATCTGCCTATTTTCTTGATCGGGAGATTATGGGGGCGATCGGTTAAAATATATAGAAAATATCAGTGTCACTGGTAACTTGGCTGAGAACCCAAGAATTGACTAATTATGTCGACGATCGAACAATTGGAACCCGCTAATAAGGCTGATGTGTTAGTATATATGCCCTACTATGCCAAGGACAAACATAGTATCTTGCCCTATGCGATCGCTTTGTATCAAGGAGGATCTTTAGAAGGTCGTCGTCACATAGAAAATAGCGAAGGGATTCCCTTTGTGGCCTCTTGGTATGTATCAAAATTGCCCTCGGAATTGACCCGTTGTCGTTTACAATTTGAAGGACAGGCCGACCTAAGCTATGAGATGACGATTCTTAACGCCGAGTTGATCGAGTATCTCATCGGTGCAATTAAAACCTTTAAGCAGCTAGGTTCGGCCGACTTTTCGCAGGGATTTTATCGGAAACTGCTGCAATTTGAATGATAAAAGTCGGGATTTTACGGGTTAAAAGGAGCAAATCGTGGCCAAATCAGCCAAATCTATACTTATCTCTTCCCTGGAACCCCTCAGTGGTAAATCGGGAACTGTCGTCGGGTTAGCGCATCTCTTGCGACAAAAAGGACTAGAGATAAGTTACGGCAAACCAGTGGGCAATTGTCCGGGATACGTCAATGGGCAATTGGTCGATGAGGATGTAGAATTTATTCGGCAATTATTAGAATTATCCCTGGAGCAGCTGCGTTTACCCCTGATCTACACTGATGCGGATTCCGTTGCTAAACGTTTACAAGGTGTAGATCAACAGGACTACGGCAATATTCTTGCTGGTTATCTCGATCGAGTTAACAGTGATATTATCCTCCTCGAAGGGCCGGGGACTCTCTGGGAAGGCAGTATTTTTCAGTTATCGATGGGGGAGATGGCCAAAATTCTCCAGACTCCAATCCTATTGGTGGCCCGCTATAGTTCTCCCCTAATTGCCGAGAGTCTGCTGAAAGCAAGAGAGGAATTAAATAATCAGCTGCTGGGGGTAGTGATTAGTGATATCCCGGAAGATGATTGGGAGGAAGTACAATCTCTCCTGAAACCCTATTTGTCCCGCCAAGGGGTGGAAGTTTTAGGACTGTTACCTGCTAGTAAATTATTGCGTAGTATTAGTGTTCGGGAAATTGTCCATCTTTTGGGGGCAAAAGTATTATGTCGGCCCGATCGTTTAGATTGGATGGTAGAAAGTTTAGCGATCGGGGCGATGAATGTCAACGCCGCTTTAGAATATTTTCGCAAGGGGGAAAATATGGCCGTGATCACGGGCGGCGATCGCACAGACCTCCAGTTAGCTGCCCTAGAAACTTCTACCACCTGTTTGATCTTAACTGGTTCTATCTCTCCGGATCCCCTAATTTTGGGACGGGCCGAGGATTTAGAAGTACCGATTCTCTCGGTAAATTTAGATACTCTCAGTACCGTGGAAATCGTCGATCAGGCCTTCGGGAAAATTCGCTTACAGGAACAGGTAAAAGTCGCTTGTATTCGCGAATTAATGGGGGAACATTTCCAAATCGATCGCCTGTTAGAAAAGTTAACAATAGGGGCGTAATTTCTCCCCTGCTGCCCAGAATTTCATGGGAAATCACTTCATGAGTCTATCATCCTCCCCTGTGTCCCCTCCGGTCAAAGAAAATGACTGGAGCTTATTATTAAGATTACTTCCCTACGCAAAAAAGCAAAAAGCCCTGCTATTTTGTTCATTAATACTTCTTTTTCCCCTATCTCTGACGGGGGCGATCCAACCCTTAATTATCGGTCAAGCGGTTTCCCTTTTGCAAAAGGAACAAACCTGGGGTTTTTTGGCTCAAATGCCCTTAACAGCAGCCATTAATACCCTAATTATTATCCTGTCGGTTTCGATTATTTTACGACTGATTTTAGGGACAACACAAGGTTATCTAGTGCAGAAAGTCGGTCAGTCAATTACTGCTAATGTCCGGGAAGATTTATTTAGTCATGTTACTTCCCTTTCCTCTAGTTTTTTTGATCGCTCTCCCGTGGGACGTTTAGTCACTCGTTTAACCAGCGATGTGGAAGCATTAGGAGAAGTTTTTGCTAGTGGGGCGATCGGAGTTGTCAGTGATCTGGTCAATATTTTAGTTATTATCCTCACCATGTTTACCCTGCAATGGCAATTAGCTCTATTGTTGGTGTTGATGTTATTTCCTGTCACTGCTTTAATTATCTTTTTTCAAAAACAATATCGCAGCGCTAACTATCAAGTACGCGAGCAATTATCAAAACTTAATGCCCAATTACAGGAAAATGTAGTCGGAGTTAATATTGTTCAATTATTTCGCCGCGAACGCTTTAACGCTGAAATGTTTCGCGCTACCAATACTCACTATCGTCAATCCCTAGATAAAACAATTTTTTATGATTCGGCCGTCTCAGCTACGTTGGAATGGATCGGATTAATTGCCGTGGCAGGAGTATTATGGTTAGGGGGTATTTTTATTCTCCAAAAAACCATTGATTTTGGGGTTTTATCGGCTTTTATTTTATTCTCCCAACGTCTCTTTAATCCCCTGCGTCAGTTTGCCGAAAAATTTACCATGTTTCAATCGGGTTTTACTGCTATTGAACGCATTGGGGAATTAATGAGTATTCCCATTGAAATTACTGATTCTAACAATTATAAAGAGATTTCTTTCCCAGCAAAACTTAAAACTGGCGAGATTATTTTTGAAAATGTTTGGTTTGGTTATAAACCAGATGAATATATTATCAAAGGTCTCAATTTTACCATTAATCCGGGGGAAAAAGTCGCTTTAGTCGGTCCCACTGGTGCGGGAAAAAGTTCGATTATTCGTCTTCTCTGTCGTCTTTATGAACCAAATAAGGGCAGAATTCTAGTGGATGGTATCGATATCCGTTATCTTCCCCAAGCGGAATTAAGACGTTATATCGGTGTGATTCTCCAAGAAACTTTTCTCTTTGCTGGGGATGTGACTCGCAATATTACTTTAGGAGAAAATTATGATTTTGAGCAGGTGAAGGCAGCGGCTAAATTAACTAATATCGATCACTTTATCGAGGAGTTACCCGATGGTTATCATACTCTTTTACGCGAACGGGGCGCAAATTTGTCGGGAGGACAAAAACAATTACTCGCTTTTGCGAGAGTCGCTATTCGTAACCCTGAAATTTTAGTTTTAGATGAAGCTACTGCTAGTTTAGACGTGGGAACGGAAGTATTAATTCAAGAAGCTTTAGAACAGATTTTAGTCGATCGTACTGCTATTATTATCGCCCATCGTCTCTCCACTATTCGCAATGTCGATCGAATTCTTGTCCTGAAACGCGGGGAATTAGTCGAATCGGGAACCCATGAAGATTTATTAACTAAAGACGGCCTCTACGCTAGTTTATCGAAAATTTGGGTTTAAAAGCCCGAAGTTCCAGCATTTGTCTTAAATTTTCCCATTCTTTTGCAAATAATCGACTAATGCCCATAATCCTAAGCGATAACTTTCGGCCCCAAAACCGCTAATCTGTCCGACGGCTATATCGGCAATGTAGGAATGATGACGAAAAGACTCGCGTTTGTAAATATTGCTTAAGTGTACTTCCACACAGGCAATTTTTGTGCCTAAGAGTGCGTCGCGGATGGCGATACTGGTATGAGTATAAGCTGCTGCATTAATCAAAATACCGTCATGCTGACCCCATGCTTGCTGAATCCAGTCCACTAATTGCCCTTCCTGATTGGACTGGTGCGCGGTTAAATTCACCCCTAAACGGGTAGCTTCTTCGCTTAAAAACTGGTTAATCGCTTCTAAATTGATGTTACCGTAGAGATTCGGCTCTCTTTTCCCCAATAGGTTTAAATTCGGTCCATGTAAAACCAGAATGCTTAGTTTATTCACCACTGTCTTCCCTATCATCACCAGAATTAATCTTATCTCGATCAGGGATTATTGCCTATCAACAACATTTTTGCCGCTACGGTAATCACACTAAATCCAGTTATTAAAAACTGATTATTTATTCTCCGTTTTGCACGAGTGCGTCAATCCAAGCTTTTGGGGGGTTCTACCCCCCAAACCCCCCGTTGGGGGCGTGGCGCCGCCCCCAAACCCCCCGCGCATTAGTTTTTCGGTGGGATGCTTACACGCAGCTGCTGATACATCTGTAATAATTTGAGAGTCACTCCCCTTGCAGCAGTGCATCTCCTGATATGTAGCCCATACTCATTGGACTTGCTCCAAGACTATCGCTATATTTGATCGGTGCAGCGGGATGGTAAGGAAGCAGCGATCGCCGATAAATTGCTAGGGAGCGGAGTCCTTAATCATGCACCCCCTGTGCGACAATATATCGAGTTTGCCCTTGGCTAAAACCATTAATTGATGACCTTGCCCATACAAGTTTTACCCCAAGACGTAATCGATTTAATTGCCGCAGGAGAGGTAATCGACTCTTTAGGCGCTGTGGTGCGGGAATTAGTCGAAAATGCCATTGATGCGGGGGCAGATAGGATTACCATCGATATATCTCCCCAAAATTGGCGAATACAAGTATCGGATAACGGTAGGGGAATGTCTAGAGAAGATTTGCAACTGTGTAGCTATGCCCACAGTACCAGCAAAATCCGCCAACGGGACGATCTTTGGCAGATTACCAGTCTCGGATTCCGTGGTGAAGCTTTGCACAGTATCGCACAGGTGGCGCGTCTGCGGGTTGCCAGTCGTCATGACGATGATTTAGGTTGTTATTGTCTTTACAATCACCAGGGCGAGCCGGATAATTTAGAAACGATTCCTATAGCTATTGGCACTATCGTCACGGTAGAAAATCTCTTTGCTAACTTTCCTGTGCGTCGTCAAGCTTTACCGTCAATTAACAAACAATTAAAGGATATACAGACTTTAATTCATAATTTTGCTCTCTGTCATCCCCAAATTACTTGGCAGGTTTTCCAAGATCATCAAGATTGGTTACGCATTAGTCCGGGTAAGGATGCCAGTCAAATATTACCGCAATTAGTTAAATCTCTGCATTTTAACGATTTAGCAGCCCTAAAACTTGACTTAACGACTCCTGACGCAGAATCTGCCCAAATTGAATTAGTCATTGGTTTGCCCGATCGCATTTCTCGCCATCAACCGGATTGGGTTAAAATTGCTGTTAATGGGCGAATGGTGCGCTCATCGGAGTTAGAACAGGCAATATTTCAAGCTTTCGCTCGCACAGTCCCTAAAGATCGCTATCCCGTTTGTTTTCTCCATCTACATCTTAACCCTCGTTCGATCGATTGGAATCGTCACCCAGCTAAAGCGGAAATATACCTGCATAACCTGGTTTTTTGGCAAGAACAGATAATTTCAGCCATAGACAAGGCTTTAGGACTAAATCCCGAACATATACCCGAAAAAGCGCAAAATCAGCGCGTCAGTCAAATTCTCAAGGCTGCCGAAGAAAAAGGCACCTATATAATAGGGGAGAAATCCAGGAAAAATCGGCTGGAATTAAAGGCATTAGCTCAAATTCACCAAACTTATATAGTTGCCGAACATCCTAACGGATTATGGTTAGTGGAACAACATATTGCCCATGAGCGGGTTTTGTACGAACGTTTAGAGGATAACTGGGAAATCGTGCCGTTAGATACTCCGATCATCTTAAATCAGTTAACTACTCGACAAATCGAACAATTACAACGTTTAGGATTAGAAGTTGCTAGTTTTGGCGATCGCTCTTGGGCAATTCGTAGTATTCCTGTTCTCCTAAAAGAACGGGAGGATCGGGCTGATGCTTTACTAGAATTAAGTTTAGGGGGGGATTTACAAACTGCTCAGGTGGCCACCGCTTGCCGTAGTGCGATCCGCAACGGTACAGCTTTAAGTTTAGAAGAAATGCAGAATTTACTCGATGATTGGCAAAATACTCGTAATCCCCGCACTTGTCCCCACGGAAGACCGATTTACTTATCCTTAGAAGAAACTTCGCTCGCTCGCTTCTTCCGTCGTCATTGGGTAATCGGCAAAAGTCACGGCATTTAATCAGTTATCAGGATTCAGGATTCAGGAGTCAGGATTCAGGAGATTATTTTTATTTATTCTCCTCTCCCCTCTCTGACAGGTGTAGGTATTTTACAACTAAATTGATTTTCGGCTTCTTCACATAAGGAAAAGAAACCCAAAGATCAAACCAGCACCGAAAGATTTAATAACTATCGCTTCGCCGATTATAAAGAAACAGTAATTGACTTACTGCAAAGAGTCTGTACTGTCAGCGTCGAAACCATGAAAATAATAGAAGCGATGAAACATTAAAAAGGTAGCTATTTATATAGCATTTCCTGTTCGCAAGAGGTACATTATTGATATTGAAAAGTTCAATCAGCAAAGGTTTAAATGTGCCAAATTGGTGTGAAAATTCCTATAGCTTACAATGGATTTTTGTCTTGATCGGTCTAACTAAATTGTTGCCAAAAGGTTTGACTTTTTTAAAGTAAATTTAACTTAAACTTTACCAAATCTTAACCAAAAAAATCTAAAGTATTTCTAGATTTAAAAGTAATATTTGTGCATTAAACTATATCTTGAAGAAAGTTTAACTTTCCCAATTGTGCAGGATTCTTCAACCGGAAAACTTATGATATTCTCAACTGCTACCCTAACTCGTGTGTGTGCTGTCTCCTTCGCCACGGCAGCGGCCTTAGCAGGGACGATGGGAGAAACCCTCGCCCAAACCCTGAACGGTGCAGGAGCCTCCTTTCCCGCGCCCCTATACCAGCGTTATTTTGCCGACTATAAAAACGCCACTGGTGTCACCGTTAACTATAATTCTGTCGGTAGCGGTGCTGGTATTCGGCAATTTATCGCCGGAACCGTCGATTTTGGGGCTTCCGATGCCGCTCCTTCTTCCTCGGAAAAAAGCCAGATGAAAAACGGTTTACTGCTAGTTCCCACCGCCGGAGGAGCCGTCGCCGTGGTTTATAATTTGCCGGGGGTAAATAACCTGCAAATTTCCCGGGCTAACCTGGGTAAAATCTTCAGTGGCGAGATCACCAACTGGAAACAAGTAGATCCGAAACTGCCCGACCGACCGATTAAAGTAGTGGTTAGGGCTGATGGTAGCGGTACTACCGAGATTTTTACCTCTCACCTGAGTGCTATTAGTCCTTCTTTCAAAAGTAAAGTGGGAACCAGCAAAGAACCTAACTGGGGTTTTACGGTTCTCAAGGGACCGAAAAATGATGGTGTGGCAGCCCTGGTTAAACAAACAGAAGGCTCGATCGGTTACGTTCAAGATACCTTTGCCCGCAAAAATGAAGGGGCAACCATGAGAACTGCTAAAGTTCAAAATAAAGCCGGTCAATTTGTCGAACCCAGTCTCACCCAAGCTAACAAAGCTATGGAAGGGATCAAATTTAACGCCGATTTTACCGCTAATATGGACGATCCGGGCAGTGGTTATCCGATCGTCGGGATTACTTGGTTATTAGTACCGAAAGACTACGCTGATAACAAAAAAGCGGCGGAAATTAAAAGACTGTTGACTTGGATTCTCACCACCGGTCAAGGTATTAACAATCAATTGGAATTTACCCGGATTCCTCAATCGGTGACTCAAAAAGTTTTAGCCGAAGTTAACAAAATTAAATAAATACTTTTGTATTAGTTTGGGCTTGATTGTCACCGCTTTCCAGTAAGATGGAAAAAGTTACCGGTTAAGTCCATAACTAATAACGGCAAGTATTTCTTTTCTCTGGGCTGAACAATGTTCAGCCCATACAGTTGTATTTGAAATAACTGATAACTGGTAATCGCGATCTATACTTATGGCCAATTTTTCTAAACCCGTTGAGTCTTTTGAGCTTTCAGCGGCCAATCTTAACGAAAACCCCGGCACTGCCGGTTTATTTGATCGCATTTTTACAGTCTTAGTCTGGATTTGTGCCGCCTCTGGTTTAATTTTTCTGCTCTGGATGGCCTGGATTGTTTTTCAGGATGCGCGGCCGGCGATCAATGAATTCGGTCTGAGATTTCTCTGGGGAACCACTTGGGATGTGAACGTCCTCAAATTTGGTGGTTTACCCTTTATTTTCGGTTCCGTTGTTTCCTCGATTCTGGCTCTTTTATTAGCCATTCCCCTCAGTGTTGCCGTTGCTTTAACCACGAGCGAGAATTATTTGCCGGCCAGTATCCGTTATCCCATCGGTTTTTTGGTGGAATTAATTGCCTCGATTCCCAGTGTAATTATCGGTTTATGGGGGATTTTCGTGCTAATTCCCGTGCTTAAACCCCTGCAAGAATGGTTATCTCAAAATCTTGCTTGGTTCCCTTTATTTAGTACCCAACCTTTGGGACCGAGTATGTTGATTGCCGGTGTGATCCTGGCGATCATGATCGTGCCGACCATTTCCGCTATCAGTCGCGATGTTTTGCTTACCGTCCCCCCGGAATTACGCAGCGCCTCCATGGCCCTAGGTGCGACTCGTTGGGAAACCATCTGGCGCGTGCTGTTGCCGGCGGCCAGTTCTGGCATTATCGGGGCGATTATCCTCGGTTTAGGGCGTGCTTTAGGGGAAACCATGGCGGTGGCTATGGTAATCGGTAACTCCTCGATTATTAGTCCCTCCCTCTTGGCCCCCGGTTATACTATTCCCGCCGTACTAGCTAATACTTTCCCAGAAGCTTTTGAAAAAATCCACATCGGAGCTTTGATGTATCTAGCTTTGATTCTATTTGTTATTACCTTAGCCGTCAATAGTGTAGCGGCTTTGTTAGTACAGTTTATCAACCGCAATCGTTAATTTTATGACTCAAGGAGCTTTTCCCGAAGAAGATTTACAGCAACCCCTGTCACCGTGGCGGCATTTTTTTACCAACGGTCTCACGGGTTTAGCGATCGCTCTTAGTGCCGTCGCTATTCTGCCTTTATTCGCTATCCTCTTTCAAATTGTCAAAGAAGGTTTACCCGGATTTAATTGGCAAGTTTTCACCTCTTTACCTGCCCCAGTTGGCTCCGATCCTAGTGTTCCCAACGGTTTTGCTAATGCGATCGTCGGGACTTTAACCATGGTCGGTTTAGCGGCCTTAGGCAGCATACCTCTGGGGATTCTCACCGGGGTTTTCCTCTCGGAATTCGCTCGGGGTTCCAAAATTGGCGGTATTCTGCGCTTTGCGATCGTGGTGTTGAGTAGTACCCCTTCCGTTATCGTCGGGGTGTTTTCCTTCGGGGTTTTGGTGTTAACTACCAAACAATTTTCCGCCGTAGCGGGGGCCTTTGCTTTGGGGGTGATTATGTTGCCCATCGTCGCTTTAACCACGGAAGAGGCGCTAAAACTAATACCCATGTCCTACCGTCTCGGTTCCTCCGCTTTGGGGGGTTCCCGTTTCGATACGGTATTTCGCATTGTCCTGCCAGCAGCGATCGCACCGATTATGACCGGGATATTATTAGCGGTGGCCCGGGCTGCCGGAGAAACTGCCCCTTTAATGTTTACGGCTTTATTTAGTCAATTTTGGCAAGAAAGTCTTTGGTCGCCCACACCGGCTTTAACGGTGTTGATTTATAACTATGCTAGTTCCCCCTTTCCTGAACAAAATTCCCTAGCTTGGACAGCTTCTTTAGTGCTGATTATCTTAGTTTTAATTACTAGCCTTCTTTCCCGTTTTGTTACTCGTAAACGCTCAAATTAAGCATTTTTATGATGATCGATTCCTCTACCATGAACACCCCTACTTCTCTAGCTAATTCGGCGATCAAAGTCGAAAATCTTAGCTTTTTCTACGGTAGTAAAAAAGCCCTGGAAGGGGTTTCTTTAGAAATCCCGCAAAGGCAAGTAACCGCCATGATCGGCCCCTCTGGTTGTGGTAAATCCACTCTCTTAAAAGCCCTCAATCGCATCGGGGAATTAGAAGGAGAGGTGACAGTTAAGGGCAAAGTTAGGTTTTTTGGCCAAGATATCTACGCCCCCAAAGTTAACCTTCATACCTTACGGCGACAGGTGGGTATGGTGTTTCAGCGTCCTAACCCTTTTCCCGCTAGTATTTACGATAATATTGCCTATGGTATTAGAATTTATCGTTCCGCTAGTCGCAGTGAATTGGATAGGATTGTGGAATCAGCTTTAAAAGGAGCTGCTCTTTGGAATGAAGTTAAAGATCTGTTGAATAAATCCGCTTTAGGATTATCGGGAGGACAACAACAAAGATTGTGTATTGCTCGCGCCTTGGCAGTAAAACCAAAAGTATTATTAATGGATGAACCTTGTTCTGCTTTAGACCCCCTTTCTACCCTCAAAGTCGAGGAATTAATCCATGAATTGAAGCAACAATACACGATCGTGATTGTCACCCATAATATGCAACAGGCCTCTAGAGTATCCGATCGCACGGCCTTTTTTAATACCGATGAAAGCCGCGTCGGCCATTTGGTGGAATTTGACACCACCCAGAAAATTTTCACCGATGCAGTTAATCAACAAACTCGCGATTATGTAGCCGGTAGATTCGGTTAATTTCTCTTATCAGTGATCAGTGATCAGTTATCAGTAGTCAGTTATCAGTAGTCAGGAGACAGGAGATTATTTTTATGGCTCTTCGGTTTGTGTTATGCAATGAATTTTTGTCAATTATTTTCGATCTAGAGCGAACTAATCAATTAAATCCCTTGCCAGATAAGGATTTAGTCGATTTATGCCCCCCTATCGAACCATACCAAGTAACGAAGAGCCATTTTTATTTATTCTCCCCACTTCCCCACACCCCACACCCCACTCCCCACACCCCACTCCCTACACCCCACTTCCGAAACCATAACGCTGCCCGATTTTGCTAGGATAAGAAATGTAACAAGAATCTTTCTTAACAGTCGGATAATTCATGGGCAACGATACCATCACCTTACTCTCCTCCCGGGAAATTGAAAAAATGCGTCGAGCCGGACGATTAGCAGCTAAACTCTTAGAGCATCTGGCAGATATGGTTAAACCGGGGGTAAGTACCCTAGAAATCAATGACGAGGCAGAACGTTGGACTCGCGCCCATGGAGCCAAAAGTGCGCCCCTAGGATACCATGGCTTTCCTAAGTCCATCTGTACTAGCATTAACGAGGTTATCTGTCACGGCATCCCCAGCGCCGCTCAAATCCTTAAGGACGGCGATATTATTAACATCGATGTCACCCCGATTTTAGAAGGTTATCACGGCGATACCTCCCAGACTTTCTTTGTCGGTACTCCCTCCCCCCTAGCGAAAAAGTTAGTAGAAGTGACTAGAGAATGTCTGCAAAGAGGCATAGATGCAGTGCAGCCGGGGGGTAAAATCGGCGATATCGGCGCGGCTATCCAAGAATACGCCGAAGAACAAGGATTTTCAGTGGTTAGAAATTTTGTCGGTCATGGTATCAGTAATGTTTTTCACACCGGTCCGCAGGTTCCCCACTACGGCATTCGCGGCAAAGGCAAAACAATTCGCCCTGGCATGGTATTCACCATTGAACCAATGATTAATGAGGGTACTTGGCAACATATTCTCTTAAAAGACGGTTGGACTGCTATTACTAAAGATGGTAAACTTTCGGCCCAATTTGAACACACCATTGCCGTCACTGAAACCGGTGTCGAAATTCTCACTTTACCCGATTAAATTTAGGGAACAGGGAATGGGAGAATGGGGAAATAGGGAAGTTTCAACTAATACCCCATCACCCCCCGCAACGCGCACGAAGTGGTCACCCATCTCCCCACTGATAACTGATAACTGATAACTGATAACTGAATATATGCAGTATCGTCGTTTCGGTCGCACTAATCTACAAATGCCGGTGTTTTCCTGTGGGGGAATGCGCTATCAATTTCAGTGGCAGGATGTGCCGATGTCGCAAATTCCCGACGAGAATCAAGGCAATTTAGAGGCAATCATCAATAAATCTCTAGAAGTGGGGATTAATCACATCGAAACCGCTAGGGGTTACGGCACTTCCGAGATGCAATTAGGCAAAATTTTGCCGCAACTACCGAGGGATAAGATTATCGTGCAGACGAAAGTTTCTCCTAGTCAAGATGTGCGGGAATTTCGCCGTAAATTTGAGCAATCCCTGCAATTTTTACGATTAGATTATGTGGATTTGTTGGGTATCCATGGCATCAACACCGCTGAAATTCTCGATGATACTATGGCCGAGGGCGGTTGTTGGCAAGAGGCGAAAAAATTACAGCAACAGGGAAAAGTTCGTTTTATCGGTTTCTCCACCCATGCACCAACTGATGTAATTGTCAAGACTATTGCAACAAATTGTTACGATTACCTCAATCTGCACTGGTACTATATTTTTCAGAATAACTGGCTGGCCATAGAAGCGGCAAAACAGCACGATATGGGCGTTTTTATCATTAGTCCCTCCGATAAGGGCGGCCATCTCTACAATCCTCCCCCTAAGCTCGTCAATCTCTGTTTTCCTCTCAGTCCGATGGTTTTTAATGACCTATTCTGTCTCAGTCATCCGGCTGTTCATACCCTGAGTATTGGTGCAGCGCGAGCCAAGGATTTTGATGAACACCTGAAAACTTTACCCTTACTTGATCGGGCCGAGGAGATTTTACCGGCAATTATCGAGAGATTGCAAGGAGAGATGATCAACTGTTTAGGCGATAATTGGGTGAAAACTTGGTCTTTAGGTTTACCTAGCTGGGAAAATACCCCCAATCACATCAATATTCCTTCTATCCTCTGGTTACGCAATCTCGCTATCGCCTACGATATGATTGACTTTGCTAGGGCCAGATACAATCTCTTGGGGAATGGGGGTCATTGGTTCCCGGGTCAACAGGCAAAAGAGGTGGAAAAACTCGATTTAACTGCCTGTTTAGCCGCTAGTCCTCACGCTGATCAAATTCCCCATCTTCTCGCTGAAACTCATCGATTATTGTCGGGAGAGACGGTACAACGCTTAAGCAGTAGTTAAAATTCGATGCCGGGTTGCGCTTTCACTCCCTGTTGACGAAAGGGATGTTTAATTAACTTCATTTCCGTGACTAAATCCGCTATCTCGATTAATTCGGGTAAAGCTCCTCTACCAGTGAGAATAACGTGGCAATTAGCGGGTTTTTGGGCTAAACCAGCGATAACTTCCTGAATATCCAGATAACCGAATTTAAGGGCGATATTGATCTCATCGAGTAAAATTAATTGATATTGGGGATTTTCGAGAAAAGTTAGGGCTTTTTGCCATGCTTCTTGGGCTTTCTCTATATCTCTTTCTCTATCTTGGGTTTCCCAGGTGAAACCTTCCCCCATTGCATAAAACTCGATTTGTTCCCCCCAAACACTAAAAATCTTTTGTTCGGCAGGTTCCCAAGCACCTTTGATAAATTGTACCACCGCCACTTTGTAACCATGCCCGAGGGAACGTAAAACCATACCGAGGGCTGCCGTGGTTTTTCCCTTACCATCGCCAGTATTAACGATAATTAAACCTTTTTCAGCAATTTTTTCGGCTAAACGTTCTTCTTGGATTGCCTTGCGGCGCTGCATTTTTTCTTTGTATTGTTTGGGAGTGAGTTGCATTCGGGTCTATCCAGTCAAATCAAGATAATTGTAACTCAAGGGGTTATCGATCGCTGTTTGCAGATTTTAACCGGCTAAATTGTCTGGGGATTGATGCCTAATTCTCGTAATTTTGCCGCTAATCTTTCCTTAGCTTGTTTTTCTAAAAGAGCCTGTTCTTTTGCCTGTCGTTCCTGTTCTTTTTCTAAAAGAATCTGTTCCTTTGCTTGTCTTTGCTGTAATTCAGCTTCTTGGGGAGTGGGAACCAATTGACCATCGACGGTAAAATAACGCAGTTTCCGGTCAAATATGCCTAAATATAATCCTAACTCTTCACTCCATAGATAACCCTGCTCATTAGCAGAAATAGCTTGATATTGTCCCTCAATTAGTCTAAATCCTTGCCATTCTAAGGTATTAGGATCGAACCAAAAATAATTAGGAGTGCGAAAAGTGTTTTGATAGAGAATTTTCTTTTTAGTTCGGTCAATATTGGCCGTGGAATCGGAGAGAATCTCGACGATCACATTGGGATATTTCCCCTGTTCTCCCCAAACCACCCAACTTTTGCGGGGACGTTTTTCTGTATCTAAAACCACAAAAAAATCAGGACCACAGAAATCGCGCTTTTTCAGTTGTTCTTCGTTATAGTAGATAGTCAGATTACCGGAAGCGTAGTAATCGTTTTTCTCTTGCCATAATAATTCTAGACAACTGAGTGGTTCATCACTCCATAAATCCGTGGGGGGACAGGTAACTTCTGGTAAAATGTCGAGAGTTGTCATAGTTTTTCCCCTGGCTGGGACATTGATCTAATTATAACAGCTATGAGTCAGTAGTAGTACAGGGTGAGAGCATCTCAAATGCTATTGACAATTGGCCAATTTTGTGATCCGCGTGGGCATTTCAAGTGTTACCAGTCAATCAGAATAGCTACGAAATCGACCCATTTGGTCGATTTTTGCTTAACAATTGAGATAGCCAATTCTGATCAAATATGCCTGAATCGCTCTCTGGGTAAGTAACTCACATCAAGTCCCTTTTGTCAAGGATTGTTAAGATGCGCTTACCCTGGGTCAAGTAGGATTAGTTGGAAAATCGCCAGTCAAGGAAAAACCCGATAATTCAACCTATTCCCTCGGATCAAAATCCGGCAGCGTCCCCAGCTTGCGAATGGTCACTTTAACATCCATAGACAAAAAGTCATCGGCATCACCAAACCAAGAACCGGAAAGAGGTATGATTTGACCGGGATGACGAGCGATCGCCACTCGAATTAAATCAAAGCCGGCGGTAATTTGATTAGTCGGATCATAATTACGCCAACCGGCCCCCGGTAGATAAACCTGTAACCAAGCATGGGTAGCACCAGAGCCAGTCATCCCCACTTCACCACCGTCGAGGGCAGCATCGTAGAGATAGCCACTGACAAAACGACAGGCTAAACCCAATCTTCGCAAAGCTTCGATCATTAACCAAGCATAATCGCGACAAGTTCCCGACTTTAGCCGCAGGGTTTCTCCGGGGGATTGAGTTCCTTCACTCTCCCTGGATTGGTAGGTAAAATTATCTTTGATAGCCGCCATCATTCTTGCCATGGCATCGAGGGTATTATCTTGGTCCCCCGCTACAAAACTTTTGGCCCAAGCTGCCAAGCTGCCGTCGGCATCCTCGGCGTGGGGACGCATAAACGCCACTAGATCTAACCATTCATCGGGGGTGTACTGGATGGGAATTTCGATCGCCCGTTGAGCGAGGGGAAAATCAGCGATCGCTTTTAAGCCAAAATGTTCCGCCCGTAATCGACAGGTAACGATTAATTCTGACGCTGGTTCAGCAAATTCAATCCCTACCACATTGTTAGATAGAGTATCCATAGTCCAGCGCGTTTTGGCGGCAATATTCGCTTCTACAGAATAACTGATAATTCTTTCACCGTGACCAGCACTAGGCAAAAAAATCGCCCGATGTTCCCCAAAAGTTACCGGTTTACGATAATGATAGGTGGTGATGTGTTCCAAGTCGTAGATGACACTCATCCTGATTATCCTTAATAAAGTAGCTGGTTATAATTAAATTGAAGATGGTTCCCCCCTTGATCCCCCCTTAATCCCCCCTTAATAAGGGGGGTGCTGATCGCCCCTTAATCCCCCCTTGATAAGGGGGGTATCTGACAATTTTTAACACCCACCCACTTAATCACTGACAACTGATAACCGATAACTGATAACTGATAACTGATAACTGAAATGACCTCTGACCCGTTCCTCGATCAAGCTTGGAATACCGAAGACCTAGAACAAGCGCTTCGAGGTGTCGGCACTATTCAAGAAGAACTCAACTATAATCAGGCACGCAATTCTCTGAGCAAACTTGTTGAGCGTCTGGATCTTACCTCGATCGAGAAAATTGGTCTAGAAGCGGAGATCGATCGCCTAGTGGCCCTGCTGGAAAAACTCGATCGCTCCCTGATTCAAATTGCCGCTTTTGGTCTGGTGGGCCGGGGAAAATCCTCGATTTTAAATGCTCTGGTCGGTCAAGAAATCTTTACAACCGGTCCTCTACACGGAGTTACCCGCACCATTAAAGGGGTAAATTGGCAGTTGAGCAGCGATGATACTTTCCCCAATCTAGCGCGTCTGACCCTGAACGGCCAGGGTAATGCTCAGGTGCAGTTGCTTGATACTCCTGGTATTGATGAGGTAGATGGGCAAACGAGGGAAATTCTCGCCTGTCAGGTGGCGCAGCAGGTGGATTTAATCCTTTTTATCATCTCTGGTGATATGACCAAAGTGGAATTTTCCGCCCTGGCCAAGTTGCGGGAAGCGGGAAAACCGATGATTTTGGTCTTTAATAAAATCGATCAGTATCCGGAAGTCGATCGCCTCGCTATCTATGAGAAAATCGCCTCAGAACGGGTGAAAGAACTACTCTCCCCCGATGAGATCGTTATGGTGGCGGCCTCTCCCCTCTTGGCGGAGACGGTTAAAGGGCAGGATGGGCGGCTTAAAACGCAACGATTTCGGGGAAAACCCCAGATAGAAGCCCTGAAACTCAAAATTTTGGAAATTCTAGAGCGAGAGGGTAAATCGCTGGTAGCACTCAATTCTATGCTGTATGCGGACGAGGTAAACGAGCAAATTGTCGCCCGCAAAATGGCTATCCGTGATCGCGGCGCCAATCAATTGATTCAAAAAGCAGTGATGATCAAAGCATCGGCGATCGCTCTCAATCCAGTGACGGTGTTGGATCTGTTTACGGGGGCAGTTATCGATCTGGCGATGATTCTCGCTCTTTCTCGCTTATACGGCATCGATTTAACTCGTAAGGGGGCAATCGCTCTTTTACAAAAAATTGCCCTCAATATGGGGGGTATTAGTGCCAGCGAATTTTTAGCGGTTTTGGGCTTAAGTTCCCTCAAAGGACTGCTTGGCCTCTCGATTCCTGCCACTGGCGGCATTGCTCTCCTTCCCTATACTTCGATCGCCCTGACTCAAGCGGGAGTTGCCGGTGTATCCTGTTACGCGATCGGCCAAGTGACGAAAACCTATCTCGCTAATGGGGCCACCTGGGGACCCGATGGCCCGAAGGCAGTGGTAGCCAGTATTCTCGATTCCCTCGATGAAACCTCGATTCTCAACCGGATTAAGCGGGAATTAGGCTCAAAATTGGGGGGTGGGGGACTTTTCAGTGATCAGTAAACAGCAATCAGTAATCAGTGAACTGAAGGCAACAGGCAATAGGCTCCCAGAAAGAATCTGGCAATTCTCCTACCTAAAAAGAAGGCTAGAAACTGAGTAGATTAAAGCTTTTAGCTCAACAAATTTGGTTTTAGATTCGGCCCTTGTGAACTGAAAATTCAAATCTGACCACTGATCACTGATAACTGATCACTGATAACTGATCACTGACTAGATCAATCCAAGAAATGCTTACTATGGACGATCGCCGCTATAATAACTACCGCCCCTTGAATTTGATAGATCAGACGGTAGGCATAGGCAGACTTTTCTCGGATGGTATCATCACTAAATTCGGCGCATTTTTTCGCTTCTAGGGGACAATTTTCTAAAGAATAGCTTATATCAAGAATTCGACGCACGACGGCCGCCGCGTAGGACGGGGAATCTCGACTAATATAAGATGCGATCGCATCCACGTCTTCAATTGCTTTGGGCGACCAGACAAGGCGATAATTCACTCGATCAGCCATTTGTTTAAAAGACCCTCAACTTCTTCTTGGGGGATTGTATTCTCTAGAGAAGCAGCGCTCAAACTTTGACGCACCTTCTCCAGAACGTATAAATGATACTGAATATCTTCAATTGAACAATCATCTGGTAATTGATTCAAGAGGGATTCCACTTTTTGTCTAATGCTATTCATACAAGTTTGACCGAAGTTTTTAAGGAAAAGTATAAATTTAAATTATCTATCAACTATAATCTATAGCAGTTATCTTAATAGTGAGGTACGAAGTATCTGGTTTTAGGGAACAGGGAACGGTTAACAGTAGCCGGTCGCCAAGAGATAATGCCAAATTTCTTTATACTTCATCTTTAAGAGAAACGCTATATCATAGATAGAAAACTAATAGTCACGCATCCTATCTTATGCCATAGTCCCCAGAAAAGCGAGAAAAAGTTAAGAATAGATAAGGTGATTATCTCGCTTTTGTAACATTGGGGCGGGTATTCTGTTAAGAATACTTAATAATTCTCCTATCTGCTCAATCCCCGCAACTTTTAGGGATTATTGACCAATAAGCATCGAGCGGCCACAAGACCCCCCCCAATCGCAGCAATTTTTTGTTACATTAGTTTACAGTTCCCTCAACGCCCCAATGGGTTATTAATTTTAATGTCTTCTTCGGTTCCTTCGTCGGATTTTATACCCTTAATCGGTCAAGAAACAGAAATCTTTAACTGGGCAAAATCCCATTATCGTAATCATACCTTTGCCAAAGATGAAAAAGTCGCCACACGCCCCGGACTGTTATACTTTGTCGAATCTGGGGCGATTCGTATTGTTGGTAAGGCACAAGTTAACGTTATCGACCAAAAATTTCCCCGTCAACTACCTATTGCCGATAGTGAGGAAGTATTTCTCGGTTTTGTGGGTGCAGGTCAACCTTTTGAGATTGTTTCTCAATTTCCCTTTCAATTACAAGCCCAAGCTCATCTAGACGGAACCAAGTTAGTCTGGTTATACTGGGAAGACCTACAACAATGGCCGCAATTGCGATCGGCTGTTATGGAAACTTTTCGCCATCAATACCAGCGTAAGTTATTTTGGTTGAGTATTCTCGGTCAAAAACGCTCCCTCGATCGATTAATGGGGTTCTTGGTTTTATTACTGGAAGAATACGGTCAACCCTGTGTAGAAGGCTATTATCTCCCCTATCCCCTAACTCACGCTCAAATTGCCAGTGCCATCGGCACTACCAGAGTAACAGTAACAAGATTAATCGGTAAATTGCGACAACAAAATTCGATCTTTTTTAAGCAGGATAATCTTATCGGATTGCCCAGTTTATTTTTGAGTCATAATTAATTTTTCTGCGGTGTTGCTGACTCACGCTATGAATGCTAACTGTGCATCCTATCCAAAAGTTAAGTAGGTAGGCGTTAAAAATCATCAGATACCCCCCTTATCAAGGGGGGAAGGGGGGATCAGCACCCCCCTTATCAAGGGGGGAAGGGGGGATCAAACCTAAAATCCATTTTTAATTTAATTATAACCAGCTACTTAGTTTGGCTCCAGGTTTTAAAAACCCCACACAAGAAGATTCCTATCATAAATAAGCAACCCCAGAAATCTATTATGACCGCACAAACCCCGCTATTGCTCTCCGTTCTCTACGAGGAAGATTTTGTTCTCTGGACAGAAAAAACCGCCGAACTTTTAAAGCAAAAAGAGTTTGACAGGATGGACTGGGAAAATCTGATCGAGGAAGTAGAGTGCATGGGAAAAAGCGAGTGCCAAGCTGTCGAAAGTTTATTAACTCAACTATTAATCCATCTTTTAAAACTGAGTTATTGGACAACGGAAAGAGAACGAAATGCGCGTCATTGGCTAGGAGAGATAGCCACTTTTCGAGTGCAACTGAAAAAAAAGATCAAAACCCCAACGCTAAAAAATCATGCCATTAATTCCTTCGGGGAGGCCTATTTAGACGCAAGACAAACCCTAATTGATGGGAGAATTGTCGATAAAAACATAATTCCCCTAGAGTCTATATTCACTCTCGAACAAGTATTAGACGGAGATTGGTTCCCCATCGATATCTCACCTTTTTTTACGGAAAGTTGAGAGCCACTGATAGTTAGTTCGAGGTTATCTCAAAATAATCTGGAGGACTAGCTTTTCCCTCATGTCTGACGTTTATCTAATTGCTGGCCCCAATGGTTCCGGGAAAACCACCGTCGCTAAAAAAATTTTACCCAACTTTTTAGGCGTTATCGAGTACGTTAACGCCGATGAAATTGCCGCCGGACTCTCACCTTTTAATCCTGAGTCGGTTGCTATCCAAGCAGGACGGTTGATGTTAGAAAGACTGATAACACTGAAGTGCCAAGGAATAGATTTTGCCTTTGAAAGCACCCTGGCAGCCCGACATTTTGCCCGTTTTTTGAGAGACTGTCAAAGTTCTGGCTATAGGCTCAATCTTATTTATTTTTGGCTACAAAGTCCAGAATTAGCTTTAGAGAGAGTTCACAGAAGGGTAGCCAGTGGCGGTCATAATATTCCTAAAGATGTGGTTCGTCGTCGTTATGAGCGGGGACGTATTAACCTCATGCAGTTGTATTTACCTTTATGCGATACTTGGATTATCTATGATAATTCTGGGGATGAACCGCACTTAGTTGCTGCGTTAGGATTTAATCAACCTCCTATTATTTATAACCCAGACACCTTCCGAATCATTACCAGAAACTAAAATGAATGAACCCACCTTAACGGAACTGCATCAGAAAATCGATACAGGTGTTAGAGTCGCAATCGCAGAAGCAATTGAGAGACACCGCCTCTTAGGAGAGTCTATCAGCATTTTCAAAGATGGCCAAATTGTCACCTTAACAGCCGAGCAAATTCCGCCAAAACTTGCCAAAAAAACGGAAGTGTAAAAAATTGGTTGACTGTCTCAAATTGCACTATTCATAGAAACAGTTTCACCTATCCGAGGGATTTATATAGGGCTTGCTGAATAAATGTGAAATATAGACGAGGTAAGGGTTTTAGGGTTCTGTTTTGCTCTCACAGGTGCAAGATTTTGAGAGAATCTTCGTTCAAAACCTTGCGTCTTCATCGGCCAGTGTCCTGTAGGGGCGAAGCATTCGGGCAATAACCTATCGGTGAAACCGTAGATTTTCTATCCGAATGCTTCGCCCGTACTTTTTCAGCAGACCCTATATAGATGTCGGTTTTAGCAAATTCCCGTTACGAAAATCAAAACTACATAGTATAATGGTACTGTTAATTATTTTTGGAGGTGTCAATATGACATTAACAGAAAATCAAAAAAACCTTTTGCGATGGATAGTTAAAGAAGTACGGGCTGGTAATCTTAAAGAGGACAGTATTTGGTACATTAGGACTCTTACAGATTATGGTTGGGTTGATTACAAGGGTTCTGATAGCTGTCCTGAGGTCGAATTCCCAACGTTCGATATATTAGAAGAATATGGTTATATTAAATGGCAACAAAAAAGCCAGAATCAATACAAGGGCACTCTAACAGGAAAAGCTTATGAAGCGGTTGATTCTAACTTTGCTGAACCCGCCATCAGCAGCCAAAAGGTTTACGCGAAAAACTATTACAACCATGTAGAAACTATGACAGAAAATAAAGGAAACGTCAACATCAGCGGCGTACAGGGAAACGTGAGCGGAATTGCCGCCGCAGGCGAAAACCAAACCATGACCGGGGTTGCACTCGGACAAATTAGCGGTGCGGTCACTAACAGCATCGGTCAACTGCAATCGACGAGTACCCCTGAAGCAACTCAACTGGCCACACTGCTCGAACAGCTTCAATCTGCGATCAAAAATGAATCCCACCTAGCGCCGGAAGATAAAGCGGAGGCGATGGAACAGGTCAAAACCCTGGCAGAAGCAGGACAGAAACCCGAAGATAATGCACTCCAAAAAGCGGCAAAAACTGCTTTGAAAATCCTCAAAGGAACGATTGCCGGTTTGCCCGATGCTGCCAAACTGGCCGAGTCATGTGCAAAACTGCTCCCCGCAATCGCTACTTTGCTATCACTTTCTTAGATTGGCTAAATCTCCCCCAATCTCTTTACTGTTGCCTCTTGCCCCTTGCATGAGTGCCTCATCTCAACAAGCAATTCAAATGCGCGGGCAGCTTAATTGTCTTCTAGCTTCGTAGAGGATGACAGCAGTAGCGATCGCAACATTTAAAGATTCCACACCACCAAAGAGGGGAATTTTCACCGTTTCATCGGCTAAAGCCGCTAATTGGGGTGATAAACCGGCTCCTTCATTGCCTAATAATATTAAAGTCGGACGGGTAAAATCAATCTCCCAGTGGTTTTTTGTGGCTGTGGGTAAAGTCGCGATCGCTTTTACCCCCTGTGCTTGATATTTTTTCACTAAAGCCGATAAATCCGATTCTACCACCAGGGGCGATCGAAACCATTCCCCGGCGGAACTGCGGATCACTTTGGGGTTATCGATTTCGACGCTATCAAGACTTAACCAGATACCCTGTACTTCCGTAGCCACAGCAGTGCGGATAATAGTGCCGAGATTACCCGGATCCTGCAATCTTTCCAAAACTAAGCCCAATTGTAGCGGATTTGGGGGGATTGGATGAAGGTGATGACGGGAAATAGTGGCAATCACACCATCGGGATTAACCGTTGTCGCTAGGGAAGCGAGGACTTCCGGGGAAACTATCTCGACTCGTTTCGCTTGATTTTGAAACTTCTCTGCTAATTCTCCCTGTCTTTGCTGCCACTTTTCAGTATAACAAACCGTTTCTAGGGAACAGTTCACGGCTAAAGCCGTCTCTAGTAAGTGGGTTCCCTCAATTAAGGACAAATTCTGCTCCTGTCGCTCTCTAGTGCGGTGTAGCTTGCGAATTTGCTTGATTAAAGGGTTTTGAACACTGCTAATCATAGCCAATCGGATTTTTCACCCCGCTAGGGCTGCCCTAAATAACTACGTTTTGAGGGAGATAATGCGGAACTCGGGACTTGAACCCGAAAGTCTTTGCAGACACTAGAACCTGAATCTAGCGCGTCTACCAATTCCGCCAGTTCCGCATTTTTCTTTCACGATCTCTTATTATACTATCGGACAATCCATAAGTCAAGATAGTTGAGATAATTAAGACAAAAATCGTTTTTCGGGGTAGAATCACCAATAATTCGTTCAAAAATCTGATAGAATGCAGTCTAATTTTGCCGAAGCTTTCCTTAGCCAAGACTCCCAACTAAGATAAATGAATGATCCTATGACTATCGATATCGAGCATCCCTATTTAGAAATTCAAGGTCGTCACTCTCTCAAGGGTGAAGTTAAAATCAGTGGTGCCAAAAATGCCGCTCTAGTGATTATGGCGGGAGCTTTACTCTGCTCCGACGAGTGCCAGATTAGTAATGTACCTGCCCTAGCCGATATCGAGCGGATGAGTCAAATTCTCTCGGCTTTAGGCGTGCAAGTCCGTCACACCGGAGATAGACTAGAGATTGATGGCAGAGACCTCAAACAAGCTCAAGCGCCCTACGATCTCGTCTCCCAGTTGCGAGCCAGTTTTTTTGCCATTGGACCGATTTTAGCCCGTTTAGGAGAAGCAAAAGTTCCCCTCCCCGGCGGCTGCGCCATTGGGGCCAGACCAGTGGATTTGCACGTTAGAGGCCTACAGTCAATGGGTGCAAATGTATTAATCGATGGCGGCATGGTACACGCCCGCGTTAAGGGTAATGGTCGTCTGAAAGGGGCGAATATTTATCTGGATTATCCCAGTGTGGGAGCGACGGAAACCTTAATGATGGCGGCGACTTTAGCGTTCGGGGAAACCATTCTCGGTAATGCGGCCCAGGAGCCAGAGGTGATTGATTTAGCCAATTTTTGTGTTTCCATGGGGGCAAAAATTCGCGGTGCTGGGACCAATACAATTGTTATTGAGGGAGTTTCCCGTCTGCACAGTACCGATTACAATATCATTCCCGATCGCATTGAAGCCGGGACTTTACTGATAGCCGGGGCGATTACCCGCTCAGAAATTAGTCTTTATCCCGTGATTCCCAGCCATTTAGCTTCGGTAATTGCTAAACTGCACGAAATCGGTCCGGAAGTGGTGGAAGATGGTCCCAATCGTCTCCGGATTATCCCTAAAGACTTAAAAGCCACCGATATCGAAACCCTGCCCTATCCCGGTTTTCCCACGGATATGCAGGCCCAATTTATGGCTCTATTAACTTTAGCCGAGGGCAGTAGCGTGGTTAATGAGACGGTTTTTGAAAATCGTCTGCGTCATGTGGCCGAATTAAAGCGTCTGGGAGCAGATATCAAGGTCAAAGGAAATGTGGCTTTAGTGCGCGGTGTGCCTTTCCTCTCCGGGGCGCCGGTGATGGCCACGGATCTACGCGCTTCGGCAGCTTTGGTGGTGGCGGGATTAGCAGCTCAAGGGACTACTATTGTGCAGGGACTCCATCACCTCGATCGAGGTTATGATAATTTAGAGGGTAAATTAAGAGCATTAGGGGCAAATTTACGCCGGGTTGATCCTTTAGCCTTAGAATTGGCTACCCTGACCCAATCTTAACAGGGAAACGAGGTCTATACTGATAGTTTCTTCGACAAAATAGTCCTAAAAGTGTTACCCGATAAGCATTTCACGATTCCATAAGCAAAAATTATCACACAAAGTCGAGAAGAGCCAGTTATCGCTGTTCTATCAGTGTTGAGGATTCCCGTGAGCAACAATATAGAACAGCGTTAATCGTGCTTAGTTGTTCTATATTGACGGAACCTTTTATCAGCGATCGCATTTACCAAATCTTAGCCATTACTAATACAAACCCCGGCAATTCTGGATCACCACTAATGGTTTCAGGAGCATTTAAAATCTCCGGTTCTTGATGGGGACGATAAATATAGACTTGGCGATTTTGGCGATCGATTAACCAACCCAATAAAGTACCATTGGCAATATATTCCTCCATCTTTTTCTGCAAACTGGATACTGTATCACTAGCAGAACGCAATTCAATGACAAAATCGGGACAGATGGGGGCAAAAGAGGCTTTTTGTTTTTCTGTTAAAGCATTCCAGCGTTCTAATTTAATCCAAGCAGCATCGGGTGAACGAGTCGCACCATTGGGCAGCGTAAAACCCGCACTAGAATCAAACCCAAGCCCCGTCCCATCTAGTTCTGACCAGTTCCCCAGTTGCAGAGCTATATTAAAATTGCGATTACCCGTATCTGAAAAAGCAGGAGGCATAACGATCACTTCTCCACTAGCGCTGCGTTCAATGCGTAAATCTCGATTGGCTAAACAAAATTCATAAAACTGCTCCTCCGTCATCGGCATAATCCAAGGAAGATCAATCATCAAAGGAGCCGAGGTCGCTTGTACAAGTAGTGTCGTCATATTTTCTCCCTACTCAAGAATTACATGAGTTAACAACTGAATGCCCTTCAATCTTAACTTAGCTCTTGTCATCGGCATTATTGACTACTAAAAGATAGAAGGCGATCGCTCTTAACGTTCCTAAAGAAGCCTGACGGAGAGGAATGTAAATATTTATAAAAATGTAGCTTAGGATACAGTTTTTATGGGGAGTGTGTGATTTTCTGTTGTACGTCTTTTCAGAAAAAGAAACCACAAAAGTCTCCTAATACCATCAATAAAATCCCACAATTACCCTTCATTAATTGGAGGGGTTTTTATCAGTTGACTGTTGATTGTTCACTGTTCCGTGAGCGAGATTTGTCCATAATTCAGCCGACAAACTACTATTAATGCTTGGGCATAGTTTTTCCTAGCTTAGGGGGACTGAAAGTTTAATTTTACCTCTGTTATTCAAATAGAATTATGAAACCCTCTTGCTGAAAATGATTGTCGTGAGTTAACACTTGACTGATTTTTAAGCGCTGCATGACCGTCATTGAAATACAATCTGTCAGGCTATATTCTTTGTCTGGACGGCGGCGGTATAACTCGAAGCCTTGCAGGAATGATTCTCGGTTTTGCGGAATGACTTGAAGGCGGGGATTCTGGAGCAGATTATCGATAAATTCGACAGTACGTCGCTTCCGATTTGCTCCCCGGACTGACATAAAATTCAGTAGCTCTACCAAAACTTCATCCGTCGTCACAAGTTTAACGTTTTTGAGACTGGACGTAACTTCTCTGGCTTGTTGATGCCAATTATCTTGGGGATTGATTAAAGCAACCCAGTAGAAAGTGTCGGCAAAAATTTGTTTCATTGCCTTTTCTTGGGACTCCCATAAAGATAATGGTCATGTTCTTCTGCACCGTCAGATGGAAGTGGCTCAAGTTCTTCTTCAGGGAAGTTCAGATTCAACCTATCAACTATCTTTAAAATTGATTCTCCAGTCTCCTCTTGAGATATATCAGAAGCCATCAGATGAGTTTCCAGGGCATCTTTCAGTCGATTTAAAACGCCTTCTAGAGAGCTATCCTGGTAATCAATTGCTGCCAGTTCAGGAGATTTGAGTGAATATCCGTCGGGATTCTTGGAGATGACAATGCTGATTTGATTGACCATAATCCTTCCTATCTCAGGCTAATCAAGAATTGGGACTTCTTTAGTCTAGCAAAATAAGCAGGACATTTAAGAATGATTGTTCATCGGTAATTTTAATTGTCTGTTTTTGAGATTGGGATTGAAAGTTTAATTTTCCCTGAATCTTTCTAACAGTTCTGAGCGAGATAAATTAGCCAGAGAAAGAAGTAACCCGGTGCGTTCGGAGATGGGAAGTTGGGCAATCCGTTCCACCAGACCAGATAATTCTGCATCTAGGCTGCCAAAGCGTCCTTCCAGAAGACTGGTTATCAGCGATAGTTGTCCTTCTAAACTGCCTCGTTGTATCCCTTCTTGTATCCCTCGTTGTATCCCTTCTTGTATCCCCTCTTGTTTCCACTCTTCTCGTTGTTGTAAATAAGCTGGTGATAGGTTCATAATGTCCTCCTGTTCTTCGGCACTTAAATTATCTCTCAATTCTAAATTCTTGCGCCAGTTGGCCAGAATTTCCAGTAAATTCTCTTGGAAAGGATTACCTTCAGGCAATTGCACTAATTCTTCTACTGCTCGTTTCTGTGTCCCTCCTTTCCCTAGCACCCTCAACCATAAAGTCTCCTCATTGACTGGTAATTGATGGATGGCGACGATTCCTGTTTTGAACAGGCTAGGGGAAAAATAAACTCCTTTTCCCCATTCCTCTTTCATCCCCTCTTCCGGTAGGAATGAAGAGGGGATTCCCACGACTTCTTCAATCATTCTCGCTGAAAAAGTAGGCGTTAAAATCCAGAGAACTGGTAGTTCAGCTTCTGTTAGAGTTTTGTTTGTCCGTTTCGCCTTCCTCAAGACCTCGCCATGAACCGCATATAACTTTGAGATGCAACTGCGAATCTCTACCTCCGAGGGTGGGTTACGGAAAGGTTCAAATAAGCAGCAAGTCGCCGCCATTTTACCGAGTAACCCCAAAGGTAATTCAGTCCTTGATGCTGAACTGTCTGGTTCAAACCAGACATCGATTTCTTGGACTTCACTCTTGACTTTCTTGCTCTTTTTAATCTTTCCCAGAGACGCTAAGAGTTCTTCTAAATATTCCTTGGCAAATTGGTCGTGAATTTGGCGAGTCATTGCAGGGGATAATTAAGCCGAGAAAGTGCATTAACAATTTTGTTAGATCATAGCAAGTTTTGAGAATTTATCTTTTTAATCAACAGCACCAGTGTGCGAACCAATCGGATCTCTTATTCTTTGTGTAACAAGTTTAACTTATATAATAGCGATCGGTCTTTGTGTTCTTTGTGTCTCTGTGGTTCTTCACACTCATTGCTTAAAGGCCCCTTTTCAAGTTCCCCAGAGCTTAGTCACCAATATTGCGAAAGTGACGGAAAAGGGATAATCTTCCACCCAATTGCCCAAAAAAAAGGCTAGAATCGAAATATAGTATCGATCGCTAGAGATTTTTCATGAATTACAAAAAATTTTGCTTGGCTTTTTTGCTGTCCCTTATCCTCATCAACACTGGATTAGTTATGCCTAGTTACGCAGACGCAAGAGAATTGAGAACAATTACCGTAACGGGGGAAGGAATAGAAAATATCGCCACTTCTCAAGCAATAGTGCGCTTAGGGGTAGAAGTTCAAGGCAAAGAAGCGGGTAAGGTGCAGCGGGAAACCGCCAATCGTAGCGATGCGGTGGTTAAATTTCTCCGTTCCCGTCAAGTGGAAAAATTGGAAACCACTGGCATCAGTTTACAGCCCAATTACGACTTCAGCAACAATCAAAGACGTTTAATCGGTTATATCGGGGCTAATTTGATTAGTTTTCAGGTTGATATAGCCCAAGCGGGGATTTTAATCGATGAAGCGGTCAAAGTCGGGGCAACACGCATCGATGGGGTCAGTTTTACTGCCGGAGAGTCAGCGATCGCAGCTGCCCAAAGAACCGCTCTCATCAAAGCCACGGAACAAGCTAGAGAACAGGCTACAATCGTGTTACAAGCCCTCGGTTTAGTGCCGAAAGAAACGGTTTCTATCCAAGTGGGTAATACAGGTAATCCCGTGCCAATAGCCCGCTCAGAAGCGGTTTTTCGCAGTGCCGATGCTGCCAGTAGCCCGGTTATCGGAGGGGAACAAACCCTGCGCGCTGCTGTCACCCTCGAAATTAGCTATTAAAATAACCTTTAGCTATCAGTTAAGCTGTACTGCATTTAAACTGCCTATTGAGTATTTTAGTACAAATGCTGAAACTCTCTCTCCTCGCTCTCCTGCTCATAGACAGTCCTAACGAGTAATTTAGATAGTCAACAGCTTAAAATCAGCACCGATGCTCGGAAAATCTAGAAAACTTTCGCCCTCATCCGTGAATTATCCCAACTTTTTACCCACTGTTAGGGAGGGATTGAGTGAAGATACCTCCCTTGCTCTCCTCCAAAATATCCAACAAATTGCCATCGATAGCCCCATCTATCCTCGATCGATTCTAACTACCTATAGTCAACAAGGGCAAGGTCAACCGCCTTTTCTCCTCCTGCACGGTTTTGATAGTTCCCTGCTGGAATTTCGGCGTTTACTACCCTTACTCGCCCAAAATAGGGAAACTTGGGCGATAGATCTGCTCGGCTTTGGTTTTACTGAGCGATACCCAGATTTAGAAGTATCTCCGAAAACTATTAAAAGCCATCTTTACCATTTCTGGCAAACTGCGATCGCTAAACCGATAATTTTAGTCGGTGCTTCCATGGGGGGTGCAGTGGCCCTAGATTTTGCCCTCTCCTACCCGGAAATAGTGGCGAAATTAGTCCTGATTGACAGTGCAGGACTAGCTAACCCCCCAGTTTTGGGTAAATTGATGTTTTCTCCCCTCGATAAGTGGGCAACTAATTTTTTAGCCAATCCCCGCGTGCGTCAAAATATCAGTCGTACTGCCTATTTTGATGCAACTTTAGCCACTGTTGATGCTTGCACCTGTGCCAATCTGCACCTGAATTGTCCCCACTGGAGTGCGGCTTTAATCTCCTTTACCAAAAGTGGCGGTTATGGGGCATTTTTGCCGAAATTAAGCCAAATAAACCGAGAAACGCTGATTATTTGGGGAGAAAACGATCAAATTTTAGGCACAAAAGACGCGAAGATATTTCAGCAGGCCTTACCCAATAATCAACTGGTCTGGATTCCTCGCTGTGGTCATGTTCCCCACCTCGAAAAACCGGAACTTACCGCGGCCGCGATAGTTAAATTTGCGAACTAAAAACTTATAATAGGATTATTTGACCCTATAGTGCCAACTTTTATGAAATTTTTGCCGATCGCTCTCGCTACATTCAGCCTTCTGAGTTTATCTGTCAATATTCCCCCTACCGTAGCCACACAACAGCTTTTTTGTCGAGGCCGCATGAATAACGGTTGGTCCTATTCAGCAGAATTTATCAATGGACGTTTTGAGCGCATTCGCTGGACACGCTCCGGTCAACCTCCCCAAGTTTCTAGTCTTAGTTTTAAAAATACTAACAACAAAGGACAGCCGATTTATCGGGGCAGTTTATTCGCCGCAGTCAGTGTCACTCTGATAGACTTATCGAAAGGAGATGTCCGTCCCGGTTCGCAAATTTCCGTGGGAGTGGAAGAATGGGGTTGGTCGCGGGGAAACTGCGGTCTTAACAGATGAACAACTTCGGTGACAAGGTAAGTTTTATTTGGAGTATCGCGGATTTGATCCGCGATACCTTTAAGCGCGGCAAATATCAAGATGTCATATTGCCTTTCACCGTGCTGCGTCGCTTCGACTGCGTGTTAGAGCCGACCAAAGAGGAGGTCTTAGCAGCCTACAACCATTACAAAGACAAGCTCGACAACCTCGATCCCCTCCTCTGCAAAAAATCAGGATTTGCCTTCTACAACCCCAAATAAAAATCATTTTGTCTTTGGTATAGTTAAACATTCAATATTGTCTTATCACTTTTTTGAAAATGATTTAGGATCGCTAATTATCTAAGCACAATTAATTACACATCTAAGCCACTACTCCGTCAGACTTCTGCTGTGAGTAAACAGTGAACTGAAAACTCAAATCCGATCCCTAATAGCTGTATCCCGTCTCCCGTCTCGGAGTCTCCTGTCTCGACTAGGAAACTAATTTTGCACGACTACTTATATTAAGTTGACGCTGATATTCTAGAAATATTCATTCTGGCGAAAAAACTCGGCAAATGCCACTAATATTGAGTCTTTCAGACTGTAGCGGCTGGCATTGCTGGCATTTCGAGGGTCAGTTATCCCAGCGATAACTACCTGGAAATAGCTCCGCATCCCCATAAAATTCAGTTGTTTGACTTCCATTCCCCCGAAACCCACTATTCAAACCCTTCACTTGATTTTGAAAGGCAAGAGTAAGACTGATTCTGTATTCTGTGCTACCGTTTGCCTTGGGAATTACTGAAAAGCCATTAACGCCTCTTGCCAAAACAGACCACAACCTGATAAACTGGTTGAGCCAAGGCTTCAGGGAAGAGAATGGGGCGATTTATCCTTAAGAGGGATTGACTTTTACGAAGTTTTATGATTGCTCAACTAGAAAGTCCCCGAAATCTGGTGATTAAGAGTTTTAGCCTGTTGGCTACTGGACTGACTAAGCAGACCTAACAAATTCAACTGTATGATACCGAGTCAAGACATCGGCGAGGCAGTAGATTCAGTCAGAAAAACTGACGCACAAGACTTCTCTAATTTAATGCCTAGACCTGGCTGGTAACAAGTGGCGGGTTTAGGTAAAGGTTGTTTTTGGTATTGAACCCCGATTCTTGTGGTTATTTACCCGCTTCAGTAATTGCCAATAGGGATTTTAAGCCCATAATTGGTTGAAAATTTCTATTTATTCGCAAAAATCCCCAGTCGCTCCCTGTACTAATCTTAGAGATCGACTTCATGATCAGTAATTTTCCCCAACCAATTCTCTGGAAATCACCTTCCAGGACAATTTAGTTATTTTATGAGTAGCAATGCCTTAATCGATCGTGAGCATCTAATCGAACTGTATAATCGAGGTGAACGCAACTTTGCGGAAGTCAGACTTAGCGGAGTCAATTTAAAGAGACAGTGTTTAAACCAGATTAACCTAAGTCATAGTTACTTAAGACAAGCCAATTTAACCGAAGCTTGTTTAATTAACGCTAATTTCAAGGCTGCTGACCTAGAAGAAGTCAATTTAAGCAAAGCTTGTCTTATCGATGCTAACCTGACTAAAGCCGCTCTTTCTGGGGCAAATTTGCACCAAAGTAACCTAAGCGGCGCAATTTTGAGTAATACTGTTCTGAAAAAGGCTGATTTAAGTTCTGCCTGTTTAATTCACAGTAGCCTACTTTTTGCTCAACTGTTCAAGGCGAATCTGGAAGCGGCTAATCTCACCTCAGCCACTTTAACCCATGCTATGGTGGGGAAAGCTAACCTAAAACGGGCTATTCTCACTCGTGCTATTCTTAGCTCTGCTAATCTTAGCCATGCTAACTTAAAAGAGGCTAACCTAATTCGAGCCTATCTCTATCAAGCTAATCTGGAAAACTGCCACCTTCAATACGCCGACCTCAGCTATGCCGATTTGCGCGGGGCGGATTTACGCGGGGCGGATTTACGTTATGCTAACCTAGAAGGAGCTAATCTGACGGGAGCTAACCTCAATTGTAGTGATTTTGAGGGAGCTAACTTAACCGGTGCCGATTTAAGCAAAACTGACGCGAATAAAGCCAATTTTCGCCAAGCTAACTTAACCGGTTGTAATCTTCTCGGCGCTAATTTAGCCTCTGCTAACCTTTCCGGTGCTAATCTACACCAAGCGGGATTACTCTTGAGTTATTTAGTGGGAAGCAATCTTAAACGAGCTAATCTCAAACGAGCTAATTTAATCGGGGCGATTTTAACCGAAAATAATCTTCTTTCCGCTTCCCTTGAAGAAACTATTCTTCCTAACGGTAGTCGCGGCAATCTCCTTTCCTAATATTCCTAGAAAAACCTGGTTGTAGAGACTTTTCCGCCAAGATTTCTATAACCGTGGGGTTTTTCTTCAGCAAAAGGGAGAGCCGGAGTTGGGAGTGGGAATTATGAATTATAGAACTCTTGAAAATTAGTTAAGTAGCTGGTTATAATTAAATTAAAAATGGATTTTAGGTTCGATCCCCCCTGCCCCCCTTGATAAGGGGGGTGCCGATGGGCGGGGGGATCCCCCCTGCCCCCCTTGATAAGGGGGGTGTATGACAACTTTTAACGCCTACCTACTTATATGTTATAATGGCGAGTTAACTAATTTTTTGGGAAAAATTAGTTAATTAGTACAATCGTTCTAAATGAAAACCTGAAGTTTAACTTTTAACTCAAAACTCTTTAGATATGCTTTAATTTGGTTGTCAAAACCTCTTTATTTAAGCAGCACAAACTTTCTCAATTATGGTTACTAAGTAGTCGGACATAAATTCTGTTGTCTATCTTAAGAAATGTAAATTGCCGTAATTCTTACTGACGACCGACGACCGACTCCTTACCCCACAGTTAACTTTACTTTTTTCCAACTACTTATCAGGTATCTTCTTGATCAGAAATCACTTTATTTATTCACCCTTTTGCCTCTTGCCTCTTGCATAAGTGCTTGTCCTCATAAGTAGCCTATACTCAGCGGATTGAGGATCAGGTGACGAAACTGGTATTTTCCCCTAATTCAAGGGAAAAACCCCGCATGACTTCCAGAAATCACCGGGGTTTTTAGGAAGAATAGGGATAGGGAAGCAGGGTGAGAGCATCTCAAACGCTATTGACAATTGGCCAATTTTGTGATCCGCATGGGGATTTCAAGTGATACCAGTCAATCAAAATAGTTAGGAAATCGACCCATTTGGTCGATTTTTGCCTAACAATTTAGATGGCCAATTCTCCTCAAAGATGCCTGAATCGCTCTCTGGGTAAGCAACTCACATAAAGTTCATTTTGTCAAGGCTTGTTAAGATGCGCTTACCCTGGATAGGGAAGGAATTTAACCCTCGGTTTCCTCTCTGGTTTGGATAAACAGAATCAAGAGGAAAACGGTGGGGACTAGGACGAATAGGATACTAGCGATAAAGCCGAGATTATTTACTTGCATGAGTTAGCTCCCTCTGTGACAACGGATTTACATAAAGATTAACTCCTAGAATATCATCCTAGAGAAGCCAAGGCGTTGCTGATTTGAAAGGGGAAGTGGGAAGTGGGAGGTGGGGAAGTGGGAAGTGGGGGAATGGGGGAATGGGGAGATGGAGAGAATAAATAAAAATAATCTCCCGAAGACTGAATCCTGAATCCTGACCACTGACGGCGGACTGCTGTATGATAAAATTTGTCCCGATAGGATAAATTAAGGTCGTGAAATTTGGTCAGTGGTTGGGGTTTATCTGTTTAATAATGGCTCTTTATGTATTGTGGCAGATTCGACAGCTGTTATTATTGATTTTTATGGCGATCGTGTTTACCGTAGCCTTAAATAGATGTGTGAAAGGATTGCAGAGATTAGGTATTAAAAGGGGTTTGGCTATTTTAATTACCCTGCTGACGAGTCTGGGAATTGCAATTTTATTTTTTATAATTATTGTTCCCCCCTTTATCGAACAGTTTCAAAAATTAATTGAACTTTTACCGCAAGCTTGGAATTTAGTCCGCAATAACTCGATTCAATGGCGACAACAATTTCAATTTGATTGGTTGCCATCCCTGCCTAATTTAACTGATTTAGTCCAGCAGTTACAACCTTTAGGAACTTTTGTTTTTAGTAACTTTTTTACTTTCTTTTCTAACTCGGTTGCGGCAATTTTGCAATTATTATTCGTGCTGGTGTTAGCAATGATGATGTTAGCCAACCCCCAACCCTATCGACAAGCTTTCTTAAAATTATTTCCTAACTTCTATCGTCGTCGTGCTGAGGAAATTCTTACCCTATCGGAAGCGGGTTTAGGTAATTGGTTGTTGGGAATTGCCATTAGTTCAACTATGGTAGGATTATTAAGTGGGTTCGGTCTTTTGGTTCTACAAATTAATCTAGTTCTCGTTCATGCTATCCTAGCAGGATTGCTCAATTTTATCCCTAATATCGGACCGACTGCTAGTGTGATTTTTCCGATCCTCATTGCTGTTATCGATGCACCTTGGAAAATTGTCGCTATTCTGATTCTCTATTTTATTATCCAAAATGTCGAAAGTTATTTATTGACACCCACTGTCATGGCTAAACAGGTATCTTTACTACCGGCGATTACCCTAATCGCTCAAATTTTCTTCGCTCAAATGTTTGGCATCTTAGGTTTATTATTGGCTTTACCTTTGACAGTGGTAGTAAAAACATGGTTAGATGAATTATTATTCAAAGACATTTTAGATCAGTGGGATTAAGTCCATAACAAATCTTAAATAATCTCGGCAAAAACCATGAAATTAATCATTCTTACTCTCGTTATTTTATCTAATGTTTTTGCTACTCTCCCAGCTAAATCTGAAACAGTGCTAGAAAAAATTAAACGCACGGGATTATTAGAAGTAGCGATGAGAGAAGATGCCATTCCGTTTGGCTATCGAGATAGTAATAATAATTTGCAGGGATTGTGCTTAGATTTTATCCAATTGCTTAGAGAAGAACTCAAGCACAAATTAAACCTCCAAATCATCAGTGTCAAAATTTATAAATCGACTTTATTTAATCGCTTCCAGTTATTGGAAAATAAAACCGTTGATTTTGAGTGTGGTCCAAATAGTATCAGAAAAAATATACCTGATGGTGTCAGTTTTTCTCGTCCTTTTTTTGTGACGGGAACTCAGTTTTTAGTTCGGAGTGATAATCAGAATAATTTTAACTTTTCTTCGTCCTTAGAAGGTATAAGTATTGGAGTTTTGCGAGATACCACCACTCAAGAATTATTAAGACAAAAATATCCTCTTGCTACCTATCAAGAATTTCAAGGAGTGACGGGACGACTGCGAGGTATTCAAAGTTTAAGAAGGAATAGAATAGATGCTTTTGCTAGTGATGGGATTCTGCTAATTGGAGAAGCTGTCATTCTCGGTTTATCCCTAGGAAAAGATTATCAACTTATACCCCCCAATCCTTTAAATTGTGATTATTATGGTTTTATTCTTCCCGCTAATGATCCCCAATGGCAAGAGTTTATTAATGGGGTTATCGTCACCAGTGAGAACAGAAATATTTTTAAAGCATGGTTTACTGAAGTTGCTTCTTATTTTAGAGATACTTGGCAGTATTGTCGTAATAATCCCGAAAAATCCCAGTAAAATTTAACGATTATGCACAAAAAGAATGATTTATTTTGGTTAATTGGTTGCGCTACAATAATCCTGTTTATTTGCAGTGCTGTCAGACATATTTTATTTCAATCTAATGCTCTTGATCTTGGTTGGTTCGATCAGGGAGTTTACTTAATTTCTCAAGCTAAACCACCGATTATATCTTTTGTTGGCTACCATATCTTAGGCGATCATATCGCTTTTATTCTCTATCCTATAGCCTTACTTTATAAAATTTATCCTAGCGTTTATTGGCTGCTTTTCTTGCAAGCTTTTTCCCTTTCCCTTGCCGTTTTTCCCCTCTGGCAATTGGCAATACAAGCGGGATTAAAAGAAAAACAAGCTTATACATTAGCCTTAGTTTATCTGCTCTATCCCCTGATTTTTAACGTTAATCTCTTTGATTTTCATCCAGAAGTTATCGCAGTGCCAGCCATTTTTTGGACGGTTTTAGCGGCAAGATTAAATAATCTCTGGGGATTTTGTCTAGGAATTATTATTATTCTCGGTTGTAAAGCAATTCTCTCTTTAACATTGTTGGGAATGGGTATCTGGTTACTTCTCTGGGAAAAGAAAAAAATCCCCGGAATAATTGCCATGATTAGCGGCATTCTTTGGTTTATTATCACCACGAAATTATTAATCCCTCTCCTGACAGGAAAATCAGCAGTTATTGAAATGGCTGATTCTCGATATAGTTATCTAGGAGATAGTTTGCCAGCAATTATCTTTAATCTTTTCCTCAAACCCGATCTTGTCTTAGGAAAAATCTTTACTGGCAATAATCTAGAATACCTCATCCTATTAATTATTCCCTTAGTTTGGGGTTTATCTTGGCGCTATTCTACCGCAATAATTGCCGCTATTCCCGCAATCGCTTTAAATTTATTAGCAGATCATGCCCCACAAAAAAACTTAACCACTCAATATTCCCTGCCAATTTTGCCCTTTTTATTTCTAGCGGTTATCGCCACTTTAGCCCATAATGGTAACTGGTTAAAAAAACCTAAATGGATAATTACTTGGGCAACTATTGCCTTTTTTGCCCTAGCTAAATACGGCTATTTTTGGTCACTGTATTTAAATTCCCTCGATACTTGGTCCGCCACCCAAAAAGCTCTTACCCAAATTACCACCAGTGACAGTGTCTTGACTACTTCTAGAATTGCCCCCCATCTTACCCATCGGGAAATGATTAAATTAGCGATCGAAGGTTCCCAATCCCTAGATTTAAATCAATTTAATTATATTCTACTTGATCGCCGTCATCCCGGTTGGTCTAGTTCACCAGAACTAATTGATGATCACTTAAATAAACTGAATCAAAATGAGAACTTTCAGTTAATCGTTAATCAGGATGATGTGTTTTTATATCGGGCCTTGACAACCCCTCAAGAAACAAAATAATTTTTCGTTCCACCAATTCCAATAAATTTTCTTTATCGACGGGAAACCAGACAATATTAGCATCGGCACGAAACCAAGTGCGCTGACGTTTGGCAAATTGACGGGTGTGGAGGATAATTAGATCGATCGCCTGTTCTAAAGAAACTTCTCCGAGGAGATATTGCTTAATCTCTGCATAACCCAAAGTCTGCAAAAGTGGCAAATCCCAACCGTATTTATCCCCCAAATTCTGCACCTCTGCTACTAATCCCCTTGTGATCATTTGATGAGTACGAACAGTGATCCGCTTGTCTAAACTTTCTGGGGAACAGTCTAAACCAATTTGTAAAATTGGATAAGTGGGGGGATTTTCTCCCTGCTGACTAGAGATAGGTTTTCCTGTCACATAAAAAACCTCTAAAGCGCGTAAAGTCCTGACCTGATCATGGGGATGAATTTTTTTAGCGGCCTCTTCATCTACCTGCATTAGAATTTGATAAAGATAGGATTGTCCTAAAGCTTGTAATTGCCGTCTCAAATCCGCTTGAGGAGAAACCCTCGGTATTTTTAAACCTTTGACAATGGACTTGATATAAAGTCCCGTACCACCGACCAAAAACAGAGGAGAATATTGGAGATTGCTGATTAAATTCTCAGCCTGTTCTTGGTACTGTGCTAGGGTAAAATTATCTTGAGGATCACAAATATCAATTAGATAATGGGGAATCCGCTGACATTCTTCTAAGCTAGGTTTAGCAGTACCAATATTAAATTCTCGATAGATTTGTCGGGAATCGGCACTGAGAATTACTGAATTAAACTTTTCGGCCAATTGTAGGGCTAAACTGGATTTTCCTGTGGCAGTTGCCCCACAAATAACAATCAGAATAGTTGACATACTCCCACCGTCAAGCTGCGCTGTGACGGGGGATTCTTGACCTATCACTATCGGAAATTGCTTGTTCAACGGGGAGCATCCCAGATATGTAATGAGTATAAATGCTGATGGCTAGGAAGAGGGAGATAGAGGACAATTAGCCCTAAACTAACCATACCAGATGTAGGCATCATGAATGCTCAAGAAGAACTGCAATTACAAGAACATCTGCAAGCTATCGGCAAAATCCTCAGCAATTCTCAGTTTTAGACACAGCAAGCCTTTTAGGGATTTAAAGAACATTTTAAAGGGGGATTTTTGGCGCAACTTTGGGTGTACTATCACGTCAAAAGCCCGAAGACTCGTGAAATGAAATTCGCCATCCCATTGAATTTTACCCCGTATTATGCGAACTAACTCCCAAAAGCCTTATTACAGGGCAAATTTAGAATTGCTGGCCTATTTTCCCCATACTTTCTTCCTGAGCCCTGAAATGCTTATCATACTAAATCCGTTGAGTATGGACTACATATCAAGAGAGGCACTCAGGCAAAACGGAGAATAAATAATCAGTTTTTAATAACTGAATTTAGCATCAGTTGTACTTAATTTAAATGAATCAACCCTAGGGAGCAGGGGGGATCGAACCTAAAATCCATTTTAAATTTGATTATAACCAGCTACTTAACCTCAGCTAATCCACGGAACTTTCTTTCTGGATTAATACCTCACCAGCGATTAAACGTTGGGCTGCTGAAAGTAAAACATCCTCAATATAGGACTTGACAAAATAACCTTTTGCCCCTTTAGCGGCGGCAAGATGCTGCATTTTTTGCGTCCCTTGGTAGGCAATTATCGCCACTGGTATCCCCTGAAGTTGTTCATCCTCTTGCAGACGAGAGAGTAATTCTAACCCATTCAGGCGAGGCATTTCGATATCGCAGAGAATCAGATCACAAGCTAATCCGGCCTGTAATTTTTCCCATGCTTCTAAACCGTCCTGGGCCTGTTCAATGCGATAACCAGCTTTAACCAAAGAAATCGCTAACATTTCCCGCACTATTAACGAATCATCGACAATCAAGACGAGAGGACTCGATTGTGCTAACAAATTAGCGGAATCACTATCAATAATCGTTGTATCGGAGGATGAAAGCTGATTAGAGGTCGCTTTAATACTATTAGCTAGTAATACTTCCCCCGCAATCATTCTTTCAGCTGCCGAGAGTAAATCTATTTCCGTGTAGGGCTTGGTAAAATAACCACTGGCCCCTAATTTCGCCGCCACCTGACGATGACGTTCCGAGCCTCGGGAAGTCAACAAAGCCACGGGAATCGTCGCTAATCGGGGGTCTTTTTGCAAATTAGACAGTAATTCCAGGCCATTCATGCGGGGCATCTCGATATCACAAAAAACGATATCACAGGGCAAACCACCGCGTAATTTTTCCCAAGCTTCTTGACCATCCCGGGCTTGTTCCACACGATAACCAGTTTTACTAAAGCTTAAAGAGAGCAATTCCCGAACAGTAATCGAATCATCGACAATCAGAACCATAGCCTCGGATTTTTGGCTAATTTCCACATCTACAGGCGGTACGGATTGGCGCCAAAGACCACCGTTATCGATACGCAGACGACCGCTGGCGATGTCGATCAACTCTAACACATCGCCGACGGGCATCACCGTACCATCGCCTAAAACCGTCGCCCCAGCAATCCCAGCCGTTTTCGGAATCGGTCCTTCAATCTGTTTGATCACGATCTCCTGTTCCCCGATCACTTGATCCACCTGTACCGCGAGGAGATTATTACCACCGCGCAGGATCACGATCGCAAAAGAGTCCTTCCTCTGTTTGCCGGTGTAAAAACTACCGCGACTAAGTTGTCGATTGTAGGAAAGCAAATCGCTCAAGGGTTGGAAAGGTAGTAAAGTGTTTTGCCAGAAAACGCAGCGCCGTCCCTCCCGATCCATTTGGATATCCCTGGCCCGGAAATCCCTCACATCTTCCACTCCGTCCATGGAGAAACCGATGCGAGCATGATTACTAACACAACAGAGGGCCTTACAGATACTCAGGGTTAGGGGTAAACGGAGGGTAAAAGTGGTTCCTTGGCCCAGTACCGAGTCAATAGTAATCGTCCCGCGCACATCGATTAAACTGGTACGCACCACATCTAAACCCACCCCACGACCGGCAAAATCATCGGCCTGATCTTTGGTACTAAAACCGGGATGAAAAAGAATTTCATAGACTTCTTGGGTACTGAGGTTTTGAGCTTCCCGATCGCTGATCAGGCCTTTTTCGATCGCCTTAAGTTTAACCAGATTAACATCAATACCGGCCCCATCATCACTAACGGTGATCACGGTTTGATTGCCCTGTAGGAATGCCCGGACCGAGATCGTACCGTGGACAGGTTTGCCTTTGGCCAGGCGTTCTTCGGGTGATTCAATGCCGTGGGTGATCGCATTGTTGACCAGATGGATCATGGGACTATTGAGATTTTCGAGGATCATCTGATCGATGAGAACACCCCCTCCTTCCACTTTTAATTTGGCTTGTTTGTGCAGTTTCAGGGAAATATCGTGAATTGCCCGGGGTAGATGATCGGCAGTTTGACTAAAGGGAACCATGCGCGATTTGGTCATCCCTTCCTGTAGTTGGGTGGTAGCCTGTCGCAGACTGCGCGTCACCTGATCGGTTTCATCGACGACAAATTGAAGATCAGAGGCCGATTCTCGCACTCGCACGATCAATTCGATCATCTCTTGGGATAATAAGTGGAAATCGGTAAAACGGTCGATCTCTAGGGCATCTAGTTCCCCAGTCATAGTCGAATTGCCCTGATTTTTTCCCTGAACTCCATCGTAACCGATGGCACCACCAGCATTGCGACTAGCCAGTAAAGCCCCTTCTAGGAGGCTTCTTTCATAGAGATCCTGCATCCGAACGCCCACATCGCTGAGATTTTGGACGCAGGTTAGCAAATTATCTAAAAAGAGACGCAGGCGATCCTGTTCCTGTTCAAGGCGATTGCGTTTAACCACCAGTTCCCCGATCAGATTGCTGAGGTTGTCCAATTGTTTGATCGGCACCCGCATCGTCTGTTCAAAAGCTTTACCAACAAGGGGACGCAGGTTATTTAACCCGACCGGTGGATTGGTTTCTTCGAGGAGTTTTTCTAAATCCTTGAATTCAGGCTCTGGGGAGCTTTCCGTGGCAATTTCCAGTGATTCTAACCGTTGGAGAGGTTCTGTCGCGGCCAGAGGCTCCCCTGCTGTGGATTCCCAGAGGAAGACCTCTAGGGATTCAAAGATGTCTGGCAGTAGCGATTGCGCCGGTGGAGTGGGTTTTTCCAGAAAAGCTTCTAAGTCTTCGAGGCTGTCGTAAAAATTCGGGTTGCTGATGGTTATAATTGCTTCTGAGTCCTGGACTGTTGCATTTTCTAGCAGCAGCGATTCCAGATCATCCCAATCTTCGGCTTCTGACTTGGCAGCAGTCCCACGGGTAGAATGAAGATCATTAGTGGCGGTTTCTTCCCAATTGATGCTATCGCCAAAAAGTTCCTCTAATTCCGGTTCTAAGGGCAAGAAAGACAGGGTTTGGTCAAGAGAAGCCCCATACCTCGCCGCAGGCGGGGAAATCTGCTCAAATAAAAAGCTCAGTTCGTCTAGAGCCTCATTACCCTCGGTGTCTTTGTCTTCTAAACTCTCTAACAACTGTTCGAGATCTTCGTTAAAGAAATGATCCCAGTCGGGTTTCATCATGATTTGCTTCCTGCCAAGTCTTCCTTTTTGGTCAACCAATGCGCTCTCTCTAGCTTCAGATTACCCAGAATTTTACCCGATAAATCCATCCACTAGGAATTTTTTTATGGCCAATCAAACTCTTGGACTCGATCGACAATTTTATTCCTATTATCAATCTATCTGTCTGCGAGAATCTCCGATTTTAGCTCAATTACGTCAAGAAACTGCCTCTCAACCCCTGGCAGTCATGCAGATTGCCCCCGAACAAGGTCAGTTTATGGCTTTTTTGGTACAGGCGATCGGGGCGAAAAAAGCCCTAGAAATAGGGGTTTTTACCGGTTATAGTGCGCTAGTGGTAGCCTTAGCTTTACCCCCGCAAGGCAAGCTCATCGCCTGTGATCTGAGGGAAGAATATACCACTATAGCCCGCCGTTATTGGCAGCAGGCCGGTGTCGCTGATAAAATCGATTTAAGAATTGCCCCGGCCCTGGAGACTTTAGATAAATTAATCGCCGGGGGAGAAAGTAATAGTTTTGATTTTGTCTTTATCGATGCCGATAAAAGTAATTATGATTGCTACTACGAACAGGCGTTACAATTGGTCAGAAGCGGCGGAATTATCGCTATTGATAATGTTTTTTGGTCAGGACGGGTAGCGACGGCCGATAGCAATGATAATCGCACCAAAATTATCCGTTCCCTTAATGCCAAAATTCAGCAGGATGAACGGGTCAATATCAGTATTATTCCTATTGGTGATGGTTTGACCCTGGCCATGAAAAAGTGAAGAAGTTAAGGAGATTAGAAAAGCTTTTGCTCTTGCGGAAACCACCCAGGACAACGCTACATCCCTTAAGCTCCTTAACGACAGCACTAAGTTATAAGTTATCAGTTCAACGGAGAGGGTGGGATTTGAACCCACGTTAGGTGTGACCCTAAAGCAGATTTCGAGTCTGCCGCATTCAACCACTCTGCCACCTCTCCACAGGGTTTGAGTCTGGATTATTATTTTAACAGATTACTTGTCCTAGGATTGATTTTTTTTTATGAATCAAGCTCCTTTTCTTCCAGTTAACCATCCCCGGCCTAACTTTCTCGACCGGTTAGGGAGTCTCTGGAAATTTTCCCGTCCCCATACGATTATCGGCACTTCTTTAAGTGTTTTAAGTCTGTATTTGATTGCTTTAGGCAATATTAGCGATTTTTTTAGCCATTGGTCGGTTTTATTGCTCACTTGGACTGCTTGTCTTGCGGGTAATGTCTATATCGTCGGTTTAAATCAGTTGGAAGACATCGACATCGATAAAATCAATAAACCCCATCTTCCCCTAGCCAAGGGCGAATTTTCTCGGTTAACAGGCGGGTTGATCGTGGGTTTTAGCGGTATTTTAGCAATCATACTGGCTTTTATCGGTGGTTTTTGGCTGTTAATCACCGTGGGGATTAGTTTACTCATCGGTACTGCCTATTCCTTGCCACCAGTGCGGTTAAAACGCTTTCCCCTCTGGGCAGCCTTCTGTATTTTTACCGTCCGGGGTGTCATCGTTAATTTAGGTCTTTTTCGCCACTACAACACAGTTATTAATCAAAATCAGTCTATCTATCCCTCAGTCTGGGTTTTAACCGCTTTTGTTCTCGTTTTCACCGTTGCGATCGCTATTTTCAAGGATGTTCCTGACCTAGAAGGCGATCGCATTTACCAAATTACCACTTTTACCCTGCTGCTCGGCCCAGAAAAAATCTTAACAATTTCTCTCTTGACAATTTCTCTGTGTTATGCAGGTATGATTGTCGTCGGTCTCTTGGGAATAACGGGAATTAATTCTCCTCTGGCCATTGTCGCCCATCTGCTCCTACTTGTTCTTCTTTGGTGGCGTAGTCGCGGGGTAAATTTAGAAGATAAAAGCGAAATCAGCCGATTCTACCAATTTATTTGGAAATTATTCTTCTTGGAATACCTGATATTTCCCCTTGCTTGTTTAATATAAAAATATCTCCTTTTGTTAGGTAGTTTTATTATCACTCAAAATGGGGCAAATATGCAGGGAACTTTTATCACTCCCGTGACTTTAAGAGTCGAGAAAACTAATACAGGTGAGCGCATTTTAGCCACGGGTAGCGAGGAGTTTTTTCTACTGATGACCGTGCAGAAAAGTCGTCCCCCAGCAGTTAAAATTATCGGCAAGGGATTAGATGCGATCATGCAAATTGGCTCCCAGGAAATCTCAATTATCGACGGTGCAGTTAGATTAAAAGAGATTAAGTAATAGTTTCCTCAATTATGATTGATTATCCCAACGTTTAAATAAAACATTTAGATAGTCTATCGCATTACCGCCACCCCAATACGGAACTAAATCATAGAAACCTATTGGATTAAAATTATAAGGTTCTAAAAACTTTTTCAATTCAAAAAAATTAGTATGATCTTTATCCTTATTCCGGAGAGTAGTTTCGGCAAATATATAGCGAATTTTTCCCGCTTTTAAAGTATTTAATGCTCCTTGTAAAACTGGAATTTCAAAACCCTCTGTGTCTATTTTTAAAATGTCTATGTATTCAACATTAACCAGATTATTTTCGAGAAAGCTATCTAATTTTGTTAAAGTAAATAGTTCCACTGTTTGATCATTTTGTAGGGATAAAGAGGGATCAGGTTTTGCTTTCAAAGAATTGGTTCCTTTCGTCCCTATGGTAACTATTTCTTCTTGTCCATCTCGATCTGTAAGAGCTAATTGATAGCAAAAAATGTTAGTATCTTTGCTGGTAGCGGCTTGTAGTTTTTGGAAGGCTTTGGTGACTGGTTCAAAAGAATATATCTTGGCTTGGGGAAACTTTTGACGATAGTGAAGTGCCGATTGTCCTAAATTAGCTCCCACATCAAAGATGATCTCTACTTTTAAATTGGGAGAGAGTCTATTAATATCTTCCTTATAATCACACCCAAAGGGTAAATACTTGGTCTTATATAGAGCGAAACCCCAAGAATTTAATAGTCTTTTAGCAGCTATTTTTAACATTATAATTTCTTAACAAATGGTTTGACTCGTATTGTAGCTGATTAATGTAACTTTGTCAAGGGGAAAGGAAAACTAAACAGTGTTTCTCCTATACATCGGATCATCGAGCATAACCTGATTTGATGCTGACTTGTAATTGATAATAACTGAGTAATGCAGTATTAAGAGACAGGCTAAATCCTTAGGAGAGATTTACAAAATTGTAACCAATCTTTTCAAATAGATAAATCGTGCGTCAATCTATTCCCAGCCTGAAACCTTATAAGTCTCTCTCTCCTAAACGTTTTGTGAGGACTCTTAAACATTAATCAACTTCATTGTAATTTAAGAAAAGATGCTGATTTTTCGCCTATCTCAAGCGCGTAGATTTTTGAGGATTAAAGATGATGGTAGGAGATTCTTAGATTTAGGCAAATTCCCCGAAAACCGCCCCCTTTGTCAGGAAGTATTTATAGAGATTATGATGACTATTTGAGCAATGATTTATGATATAATCAAGACGGCTGACCAAAATAGCCCCTAAATTCAGAACTATCTAGAATTACAGCTTTAATTTCCGCCTAACTAAACTATGACTAAATATCATCAAATCACCGTTAACAATCGTCAGACGGGCGAAAAAATTACCACCACCGTTCCTGAGGATAACTATATACTCCACAGTCTGGAAAAACAGGGCTATCAATTACCCTTTTCCTGTCGCAATGGAGCTTGTACCAGCTGCGCGGTCAGGGTATTATCGGGAGATATCCATCAACCAGAAGCGATCGGACTATCGCCGGAATTAAAAGCCAGAGGTTATGCTTTACTTTGTGTCAGTTATGCCCGTGGCGATATGGAAGTAGCCACCCAAGACGAAGATGAAGTCTATGAACTGCAATTCGGTCGCTTTTTTGCTCGTGGGAAAGTGCGTTTTGGTTTACCCTTAGATGAGGAATAGATTAGGGATTAATCGTGCTAGATACCAGCAGCCAATTAGAAAAATACTTAGACATTGCCAGCGAAGCCGCCCTAGCGGCGGGAACAATTATCCTCGATAATTGGGGTAAAATCGAGACAATAGAAGAAAAAGGGCGATCGGGCGATTTAGTGACGGAAATAGATCGTCGAGCGGAAACAGAAATTCTCAAAATTATTGGCCGTCACTTTCCCAAACACGGGATTTTAGCGGAAGAATCGGGAAAACTGCCAGGGACCGATAGCGACTATCTCTGGGCGATCGATCCTCTCGATGGAACCACCAACTATGCCCACGGTTATCCCGTATCCGTCGTCTCCATCGGACTACTGATCGCAGGGAAAGCAGCAGTAGGAGTTATCTATAACCCCTTTAGAAAGGAACTATTTCGGGCAGCTCGGGGTTTGGGGGCCACCCTGAACCGTCGTCCCATCCATGTCTCCCGGACCAGTGAACTAGAAAAAAGTTTACTGGTGACGGGTTTTGCCTACGATCGCTGTCAAACCTCCGATAATAATTATGCCGAATTCTGTTATTTGACCCATCTGACCCAAGGGGTACGCCGCAGCGGTTCCGCTGCCAACGACTTAACCGATGTGGCCTGTGGGCGCTTAGATGGTTATTGGGAACGAGGAATTAATCCCTGGGATCTGGCCGCGGGAGTTATTCTGATCGAAGAAGCTGGGGGTAAAATTAGCGCCTACGATGAGAGTCCTTTTTTGATAGAAACGGGGCGAATCCTGGCTACTAACGGACAGATTCACACCCCCTTAAGCCAAGCTCTGCAAAAAGCGGCTTCTTGGAGCTTTCAGTTTTAATGCGATTATCATTTTGATTAAAGTTAGGATACTCTCTATGACTTTTCCAATTTCCCAGGGATTATTTCAATATGATTTAATCGATCACTTCGCTATTTTAGGAGTCTCGATCGATGCCGAACAGGAGGAGATTCGCCAGCGTTACTTAAAAATCGCCTATAAACTCCATCCTGATACCTGTCGCACTTACACCCCCGATGAAAAGGAACAGGCTCATCAGTTACTTTCAAAATTAGTTAACCCCGCCTACGAACATCTGAGCCACGATCTATCTCGCGAAGAATTTCGCTTTGTTTTAGCACAAATGGGCAAGGCAATGGGGAGAGATTTGAGTAAAATCACCATCAGTAGCGAACCAGCTAGAAAACTAGCCCAATCTAGCGCTAACTACGAATTAGCCTATCAAAAAATCCTGAAATCTTTGGCGATCGATCAATATACCGCCCTGGAAAATACCTATCAGAAAATCGCCCAACTCAGTGAACTCAATCTCGTTTATCTGATCTTAACCGAAGGTCGGGGCAACAGGAAAACCACCCCGAAAGTCTTTATCTCCCAGGGCAATACTAACCAGTCCGAGTTAGTTAGAGCGACTGTAACCACGGCAGCCCCAGCTAAAGCGAAGGAATCGCCCCTAGAAGCCTATATTCGCCGCGCCCAAGCTTCTCTTGACGAAAATAACCCCGCCCAAGCTTTGCGAGAATTGCGCGATGCCCTGCGGCAAGAACCGGATAATGGCATCTGTCACGCCCTGATCGGTTTAGCCTACCTGCGACAAAATCAACTATCCATGGCCCGGGTTCATATCAATCGCGCTTGGCAAACCAACCCCAAAGATGCGACGGTGATTAGGAGCAAACGGGAACTAGATAAAGTAATTAATTCTAATACTGAAATGCCAGACCAGAAAGGACAAAAAGAGGAAGGAGAGCGCAAGGGCGGTTTTTGGTCTCGATTTGGTGGTAAAAAGAAATAGGACTGACCAGTGCCACCGATTTTGATTAGCAAACTCCCTTGACATCCTCGCCGCCGTAAAACGGACGGCGATTCCCAAACCTCACGATTTGGGTTTCTGCTTCTTTCCCGAAGGATTTTTCGCACCTGCCGCCCCAGATTTACTCTGTTCTGGTCTTATGGTCGCTCTACAGACTGACACCGCAAGCCCTGCGGCCAAAATATTTTTACTGGCGTTAATATCTCGGTCATGGTGAGTCCCACAGCTTGGACAATCCCACTCTCGAACATTTAACGGCATTTTCTCAGCAATATACCCGCAATTACTACACCTTTTAGAACTAGGA
>VYLM01000007.1_pt1 | contig 55067 bp, 38 predicted proteins | sample 5109491 | NCBI WGS metagenome assembly VYLM01 (sample SAMN12291813, study PRJNA351875) | freshwater metagenome | isolation source: freshwater lake | place: USA: Michigan, MSU3 lake | collected 2011-08-06 | reverse complement strand
CTCGCGCCACCACCATTCTAAACACTGAATTAATAAAATAATTTGTTGTAGATGTAGGTTACTTTCCAAGGGTGGTTCATCACTCCAAAATTCGCCTTCTGGGAAGATTATCTCAGGGTTTACATAGGACTCGACTAGGGGTAAGCTTTCAGCGATAGTCATGGTTTGTCCAACAGAGATAGGTCGATAAGTTATTATAAATGATTGAAGGGATTTTTTGAGCAATTGTAGCAGTAGCAATTGAGGTAGAATATTCCTGTGGGTAAATCGCCATTTTCTCCTTAAACAATACCAGAACGCAGAGCAATTACCGCCGCTTGTACTCGGTCATCAACGGCTAATTTGTTCATAATTCCCCGCACATGGGTTTTAATCGTATTGGTGCTTAAATAAAGTTGTTCGGCGATTTCAGCGTTACTTTTGCCTTCAACAATTAACTTTAAAACCTCCATTTCTCGCTCCGATAAAAGTGCTAGATTGGGATTAGGTTGCACTGCTGGCGGTTTGAGATTATCCATGACTAAACGGGCAATTTGAGGGTCTAAATAGGTGGCCCCGTCCTTAGCTGCTTCAATGGCGGCCAAAAGGCGATCGAGACTCGCTCCCTTGATACAATAGGCATCAGCGCCACTGGCCAGAGCTGCGATCACTTCCTGTTGGAGAGTGTGGGAAGTGAGCATAACCACATGAACATTAGCTAAACCTTCCTTAATCTGTTTGGTTGCCGCAATGCCATCGAGACGGGGTAAACCGATGTCCATGACCACTAAATCTGGCCGTAGGGATAGGGCTAATTGTACCCCCGCCAGACCATCACTAGCTTGACCGACGATCTCAAAATCTGGCTGTTCACCGAGCGCTTGTTCTAAACCTAACTGCATTAAAGGATCGTCTTCAACAATTAAAATCCGCATGATCTTTGATTCCTAACGGGAAAATGTACGGTTTTCACCCATCTGCATGAAGCAGAACTACTCCTAGTTTAGGCAATCTGGAGATAGATTAACAGTGATTCAGTGACCAGTGATCAGTAAACAGTGATCAGTAAACAGTAATCAGTAATCAGTGAAAAGACAGTGGGAAACTACTATTTAATACTGCTCGCTTAATACACACTGCTCACTTAGAACTCAAATCTGATAACTGATAACTGATAACTGATAACTGATAACTGATAACTGATAACTGAAAATGCTACGGATTTCATCAGATCGCCCTAAAATTGTGCTTGTTGCCCTAGTTTATCTGGGTGTTGGTTGGCTAGGCTATCTCTGCTTAAATTTAGGGTCGCGACCTGCCCCAATTTGGATGAGTGCTGGTATTGGCTTAACTGCTGTTTTTTTAGGGGGAAAAAGGCTAGTTTTAGGCGTTTTTATCGGGGATTTGCTTCTAACCTTCTTTTTAGGGGCCAGTTGGCCCATAGCTCTATTTTCGGCGCTCGGTAGCAGTGTATCGGCTCTGTTAGGGGCGCAATTCCTGCATTATCTGAGATTTTCCGCCACTTTACAGCGTATTCGCGATATCCTTTTACTGGTATTTTTAGCGGCTTTATTAGCCTCGGCAGTTAATGCCACTATCGATACTTTTGCCCGTAGTTGGCTAAATACTTGGGATTGGCGGCAATTTGGACAGTCTTGGGGCATTATCTGGCTCGGAGATAGTACGGGGATCTTAATGACCACGCCGCTGCTGTTGCGTTTTTGCTTCAATCGTCACTCCCTGCGGGAACCCCGGCAACCCCAACGCCTTGGCGAGGCATTACTTTGTATGAGTTTGCTAACGGTGGTGACTTTCGTGGTTTTTGGTGGTCAACAGGATTTTCTTAACCCCGATTGGAGTATGGTGCAGTACCTCGAATATCTGCCTTTTCCTTTTGTGGTTTGGGCTGCTATGCGTTTTCAGACCTGGGGAGCGGTAATAGCCAATTTTTTAGTATCTATTTTAGCTTTGATGGGATTGGTCGGGGGAATCAGTCCTTTTATCCTACAGGCCCCCGACCATACCAGAGGTGTCCTGATCTTACAAATCTTTTTGGTCATTGTCATGTCAACTTCTCTGTTTTTATCGGCGGCGATTACCGAAAGACAACAGATCGATCGAGCTTTAAATGAAACTTTAGAACGAGAACATTTAGTCACACAAGTTGCTTTAAAAGTCCATCAATCTTTAGATATAGATCAAGTTTTAAATACCATTGTTGGGGAAATCAGAAATTTTCTCGATGCCGATCAAGTCTATATCGGTCACTGTCAAGAGCGGGGTTGGTCTAAGGTAATCGCTGAGTCCCGTCGTCCCGAGATTCCCTCGCTGATGGGTTGGTTTCCCGAACCAGAATTACTGGAAGAATTGGGACAATTATTTTCTTTAGATAAGTTAATTATTGCTGATAATACCGCTAAGGTGCAAACGCTGCCCACTCTCAAGGGTTATTACGAATACCTGCAAGTTAAATCCTCTTTAGTTTTACCTCTAACGGTTAATAATCAACATTTAGGTGCTTTAGTTGTCCATCAATATTCCCATCCCCGTCATTGGCAAAAAAGCGAGGTCAAATTATTAGAACAGTTAGCCACCCAAGTTTGTATCGCTATCGGCCAAGCGCAACTATATCAGAGGGTGCAAAGCTTGAATAATAATTTAGAACAGGAAGTGGCAGCTAGAACCATGGAACTGCGAGAAAAAGTCCGGGAAATTCAGCGTTTATACGAAATGAAAACGGTTTTTTTACAGGCAGTATCCCACGATCTTCGCACTTCGATTATGGGATTAGTGATGTTATTAAAAAATTTACAGTGTCGGCAAACAGAAAAAGTAACTATCTCGCGAGCAATGCTCGATCAGGTGGTGCGTAGTTGTGATCGACAATTAACTTTAATTAATGCTTTATCAGAAAATCATTTTGCTGAAGAACGGCCTTTAATCTTGCATCGTCAACCTCTATCTTTAAAAGAACAGGTGCAAATTTGGCTCAAAGATTGGCAAAAAGATTTTGATTTATACCAAGCTACTTTTATTAATCTTCTCCCCGATAACTTACCCGCTATTGATGCCGATCCTTGTCAGCTAAGAAGTGTTTTTGAACAATTATTAAATAATGCCTTAAAACATAATCCTTCACCAATTCAATTAGCTTTAGATGCTCGTATTGACCAAGATATGCTCTACTGCACTTTAAGCGATAATGGTATTGGCATGGATGAGGAACAATGTCAACATCTTTTCCATTTATATGTAAGAAATCTTCATAATCAACACCTAACGGGAATCGGTTTAGGTTCCTACCAATGTCGGCAAATTATCGAGGCTCACTCTGGGAGAATTGGAGTAAAAAGTACTCCGCGGGTTGGTTCACAGTTTTGGTTTACTTTACCCCTTGCCCATCAAAATTCTAGAGTAATTAAGCAGGAGTTAGTCAACAGTAATCAGTGATTTGTAACGGGATCGAGATGATTCTGCTTATCGCTCTTCTGGGACTCTGGGGTATATAGAATCGCCAATTCAGACTTGAATTAGTCATTTTATGTGGGTTGCCTACCGACAATTAAGGCATATTTGAGGAGAATTTGCCATCTCAATTGTTAAGCAACAATCGACCAAATGGGTCGAGTTTGTAACTATTCTGATTGCTAGTATCCCTTGAAATTCTCACAAGGATCACAAAATTGGCCAATTGCCAATAGCGTTTGAGATGCGCTCATCCCGGGTGGTGAGGATGTCAAAGAATCATCAAAAATAGCAGCAGTTGCCCCCTAGTTCTATAATCAGATCACGGCTAATTTGATTGGCCATCGACCCTATTCATGTCTATCTCCCCACCCCGTCCGGGTTACACTTTACCAGTTTTTGCCTGTGCCAGTGCGATCGCATCTCTCCAGCATCTCCACGGCGAAAATGAGCTAAATTCCGTTACTTTTAATCTTTTAGAACCGCCAGAAGCCGTTACAATTGCCATCGAACAAGTTGCCCGACTGAACCCCGATGCTGCCCTAGCTATCACCCGCAGCGATCCGGGGGACAATTTAGATTTAACTAGAAATACCCCTATATGGGCGTTAGTAGAAATAAAGACGGGTAATCAAGAGATAGAGATTCAAGGCGGCGCAGGAATCGGCCTACAGATTGATAATGGCGGAAAATCAGCTATTTATAGTTATGCCCAGCGTCTGCTGCAAGAAAACCTCAGACCCCTGTTACTGCCCCAAGAAAGCATCAAAGTGACGATTATCCTTCCAGAAGGCAAAAAACTGGCCACAAGGACTTCTAACGCCGCTTTTGGGGTAGTAGAGGGATTATCTTTATTGGGTACCACTGGCATTTCCCAACCCCTGAGCGCTCCCGGACAGTTGGAAATCTTTCGCGAGCAATTAAAAATTTTATCTCTTCGTTTTGATCGCTTGGTGTTTTGTATCGGGGAAAATGGCTTAGATTTAGCCCCTCAAATGGGTATTAATCCTGATATTTTGGTAAAAACAGCCAATTGGATCGGGCCGATGTTATTAGAGGCACAATTACAGGGAATCTCTGAAATTCTTTTGTTTGGTTATCACGGTAAATTAATTAAACTTGCCGGGGGAATCTTTCAGACTCACCATCATCTCGCCGATGGTCGTCGGGAAATTCTTACCGCCTACGCCGCTAAAATGGGTTTAGCTACCCCCCATCTCCAGCAAATTTTTGACAGTAGCACCAGCGAAAACGGTCTGGAATATCTGCGTCAATTAGACCGGCAAACGGGAGATAATTGGGTGGAACGCATCTATGGAGAAATGGCTAATACGATTGATCGCCGTTGCCAAGAATACGTTTATAACCACAGTAACGGTCATCTTGGGGTCGGTTGTATTTTATTCGATCGCTCTCGTTCTTTGATCAGCAAAAGCGAAAATGGCATTAAATTTTTGCAAAATCTACAAGTTACCCCCCAGTGACCGTGCTATGATCGTGGGAATATTTAGTCTTAAAAAATGAAACTAATAAGGCTAGACTATTGTAGCTTATTTTCAGAACAATAGCCGATTTAGTTTACAAATCTTTAACCTTTTCCTGCCAGTTTCTTTTCTTGATCGTAGTGACAACTCAAACCCCCCTTCCCACCCCCCAAGAGACTTTGCCCTCAGAGTCCTTCACTAATAGCCTTAATCGTCAAATAATCATCATTCTTGACTTTGGCTCCCAGTATTCTGAATTAATCGCCCGCAGAATCAGGGAAACGAACGTTTACTCCGAAGTTCTCTCCTATCGTACCAGCGCCGAACAATTGGCCCAAATCAACCCGAAAGGAATAATTCTTTCGGGCGGTCCCAATTCCGTCTATGATCCAGGAGCGCCTCACTGTGATCCCGAAATTTGGAATTTAGGTGTACCCATCCTCGGAGTTTGCTACGGGATGCAATTGATGGTACAGCAGTTAGGGGGCAGGGTAGAACGGGCAAAACGGGCCGAATACGGCAAAGCATCCCTATTTATCAACGATCCTACCGATTTATTAACCAATGTCGAGAACGGCTCCACCGCATGGATGAGTCACGGAGATTCCTGCGTAGAATTGCCCGCGGGTTTTGAAATTCTCGCTCATACCGATAATACCGATTGTGCGGCCATTGCCGATCACCAGAAAAAACTCTTTGGAGTGCAGTTTCACCCGGAAGTTGTCCATTCTGTGGGAGGAATCGCCTTAATTCGCAATTTCGTCTATCATATCTGCAAATGCGAACCCACTTGGACCACGGAAGCTTTTGTCGAGGAATCGATCCGAGAAATTAGGGCAAAAGTGGGCGATAAGCGAGTTTTATTGGCTTTATCCGGCGGTGTGGACTCCTCTACCTTAGCATTCCTGTTACATCGAGCGATCGGTGATCAACTAACCTGTATGTTTATCGATCAGGGATTCATGCGTAAGGGTGAACCAGAACGATTAATGCAGATATTTAACGAGCAATTCCATATTAGAGTCGAGTATGTCAACGCTAGAAAGCGATTTTTAGCGCAAGTGGCCGGTGTCACGGATCCCGAAGAAAAGCGCCGTCGTATCGGCCATGAATTTATTCAGGTGTTTGAAGAAGAATCAAATCGTTTGGGACCCTTTGATTATCTGGCCCAAGGAACTTTATATCCCGATGTGATTGAATCGGCCGATAGTAATGTGGATCCCAAAACTGGGGAAAGAGTCGCGGTTAAAATTAAAAGTCATCATAACGTTGGTGGACTGCCGAAAAATCTCCGGTTTAAATTAGTCGAACCCCTGCGAAAATTATTTAAGGATGAGGTGAGAAAATTAGGTCGTTCGATCGGTCTTCCGGAAGAAATTGTTCGTCGTCAACCTTTCCCCGGCCCCGGTTTAGCGATTCGCATTTTAGGGGAAGTCACCGCAGATAAATTAAATATTTTGCGCGATGCAGATTGGGTGGTGCGCGACGAGATTAATAAGCAGGGAATGTATCACGATTTCTGGCAAGCTTTCGCGGTTTTATTGCCTGTCCGCAGTGTGGGAGTAATGGGAGATCAACGTACCTACGCTTATCCTATTGTCCTACGTTTAGTCAGCAGTGAAGACGGAATGACTGCCGATTGGTCCCGGGTTCCCTATGATTTATTGGAGACAATTTCTAATCGTATTGTCAATGAAGTTAAGGGAGTTAACCGCGTGGTTTATGATATTACTTCTAAGCCTCCCGGAACTATAGAATGGGAGTAGTATTGAATTATTGATTGATTGTTAGTCCCGTCCAAATATTGGGGCGGGATTTTTGCAGAATAGACAATTGAGGAGATTAATTACTACCATGACACAGTTAGAGATTTTAGAAGAAATAGAAGCGGTGGATTTTGCGGAAGAAGAAGAAGATATTGAAGGAGAATCAGCAAACCAAAAAAAGCTACAACTCAAAGAAATCTCCGAGACTGTTGTTGCCAGCAGTGATTGGACTACCGCAACGATCCGCGATCAATTAACTCGAGAAAATATTCAACTCAATCCGCGCTTTCAAAGACGAGATGCTTGGAATATTACTCGTAAAAGTCGATTTATTGAATCCCTAATTCTAGGGTTTCCAGTCCCACTGATTGTCTTAGCTACTAATAACAAGGAAAAAGGGAAATTTATCGTTCTTGATGGCAAACAACGCCTACTAACAATTTTACAGTTTTATGGTGACAGTGACACACCTAATAATAGTTTTACTTTAAAAGATTTAGAATTTCTAGATAATCTCAATGGCTGCCAATATCAAGATCTAAAAAATGACTTCAATTTAAATGATTTCTTAGACCAACTGGATAATCAAACTATCCGCACGATTGTTATCCGTAATTGGAAAACGGAGAGTTTCCTCCATAAAATTTTTCTGCGTCTCAATCTGGAAAATACCCCTTTGTCTTCTCAAGAATTAAGACAAGCATTACACCCAGGGGATTTTATTAATTTTTTAGATGATCGAGCGATCGAAAGTCAAGCATTAAAGAAAATATTTAAATCTTCCTATCCCGATTTCCGGATGCGCGACACTGATACACTATTGCGTTATGTAGCTTTTCATTATTATTTATCCGATTATCGCGGTGATGTTAAGATACTTCTAGATAAAACCTGTCAAAATTTCAATCAAGAATGGGAAAAACGCTCAGATGAAATTATCAATGTTGTTGATCAATTTGAAAAAGCTGTCCAAACAACAATTAATATTTTTGGAGAGAAAAACTTTTCTCGTCTCTGGTTATATAAAGAAGGAAAGTATCGAAGTCAGTTCAATCGAGCAATTTTAGATGTGATGGTTTTTTACTTTTGCGATGATCTAATTAGAGCAGCTGCCGAGAAAAACAAAGAACAGATAGAAAATGCTTTTAAAGAATTATTATCTAACCCTGACAATGAATTTAGGAACTCAGTAGAAAAAACTACTAAAAGTATTAGAGCAACTTACAATCGTTTTAATTTATGGGGTCAAGCTTTATCAAAAGTATTAGATATTAACTTCAATATTCCTCAGATGGAAGACAATCGTATTATTTTTAAGGGGTTAAGATAGTTAGTTTTTTTACTATGCCGAAATCTCTGAGATTTAGACAACTAACCAAAGAATTGAATCGACTAAAAAAACAATTCCTACCTCGTAAATTTAGCGAGATAAATGAATATTCTGAAAGACAATTAGCTTTAACTTTTGCCTATCGAGTTTTTGCTTATGCTGAGATTGAATCTTATCTTGAAGATCGAGTTTGGGATACAGTACAGACAGCAAAAAATATCTGGGATAATCAAGGTAAAGCTAGTGGAGTTTTGTTATGTGTAATCGCTTTTTCTGGTCAAGAAATGGAAAATCCTCCCGATACCATTACTCCTCTTAAAGGTAACAAAAATGTCTCCCTAGACAAACTGAAAATAACTAAAAAAATTGACATAGTGATTAGATGTTTTAAATCAGTTATCGATCAAAATCATGGGATTAAAGAAACTAACCTATTAAAATTACTCTTACCAATCGGCATCGATAGTGATGACTTAGATAAAGTTTGGTTAGCCAATATGAATACTTTTGGAGAAGAACGCGGTGAAATCGCTCATTCTTCGGGAATAAAAACGAAAAAAACGCCTAACCCTGCCGACGAATTAGAGAGAGTTAAACAAATTATTCAAGAATTAGAGAAAGTCGATCAATTGATTACTAACTTGCTCAAGGAATTGCACTCTTAATAAAACTTAAAGTGTTAATTATATCAGAAATACAGTATAATGAAAGGCAGACAATAGAGAGCTAATCATCAAGGTGAAACATAGACCAATTGCGATCGATTTATTTGCTGGCTGCGGTGGGATGTCCCTTGGTCTAGAAGCGGCAGGATTTGATATTGCTGTAGCGGTGGAGTTTGATGCAGTCCATTCCTTGGTTCATCATTTTAACTTTCCCTATTGTCAAACTATTTGTCGGGATATAACTAAAGTAACAAGTAGAGAAATATGGGAATTATTAAAACTAAAAGGCTATGCCACCGATGTTAGTTTAATTGCTGGTGGTCCCCCCTGCCAAGGTTTTTCATTAATTGGTAAACGACAAATAGATGATCCTAGAAATTCTCTTGTATTTGAATATCTGCGGATTGTAGGGGAAATTAAACCCAAGTATTTTATCTTTGAAAATGTTCCCGGCATGGCGACGGGTAAACATAAACAATTTTTAGAGGAGTTAATCTCTGAATTTGAAGCTATTGGCTATACAATTAATCAGCCAATTAAAATCCTTGATGCCAGTGAATATGGCGCACCACAAAAGCGCAGAAGATTAATCTTAATTGGTAGTCGAAAAGACGTGCCGATGGCTAAATATCCTTTGACAAAGACCGTCGATTTAAACTCAGCCAAAAAATCAGCTTTTACCAGCGTCTATGATGCGATTTCAGATTTAGAATCAATATCGGCCTTTATCGATACTGATTTAGGCATACCCGCATCAAAATTAGATTATAGTGGTAAGAGGAAAAAATATTCAATGCAGCCAAGGGATATTTTTAAACTTTGCCATCAAAGAACAGTAGATACAAAAATCTATGGACATATAGGCTCAGTTCATACCCAAAGATCAATTGATAGATTTATCGTAACCGAACCGGGTACAGTGGAACCAAAAAGTCGCTTTTTCAAGCTTTCTCCTACTGGTTTATGTAACACTCTCCGGGCCGGAACTAATAGTGACAAAGGGGCCTATACTGCTCCTAGACCCATTCACTATTCTATTCCTCGTTGTATTACTGTACGAGAAGCCGCCAGATTACATACATTCCCCGATTGGTTTCAGTTTCACCGCACAATATGGCATGGTTTTCGCGAGATTGGTAATGCAGTTATTCCGCTATTATCGAAAGAACTTGGCTCCTCTGTGATGGGAGCAATGAATATCAATACCGCTAATCTCAACCGAGTTATTTTAGAAAAAATGCCCGAAGACTTATTGCTATATAATATGTCTCAAGCATCAAATTATTGGGGAATCTCTGACGATGTTATCCCGAAAAGAAAACGAGGTGTCTCTCAGAGGCTGTTCGGTATTTAAATGATACCAATCAAAGAGTATTATCTTTTAGAAGCACCGCGCTATAATTTGCCGTTAATTCAGGTTCCTTCTGGTGAATATTTTTCATGGGAGATAATCGTAATCATAGCAACGATTTCCATATCTGGGGATTTTTACCAGTCAAGAACCTGATTAGCTGTGCAGTTTTTCGCTTTTTCCCACTGCACCGCTTTAGTTGGTTTTCTGACTTCTGTTTCCCCGCAACCTCAAATACCAGGATAAATGTAAAGATTTATTAAAATATAGTCTAGGATACAACGTTTGTGGCGGGGTGGTGTGTATCCTTTTATATTGGGAAATGTGGTAGAGCGTCCCAACCCTGATCGCAAAAACCGCCACAACCGCCACAAACGACTCCCAACTGTATCTGTCTCTTTTAGAACGCCAAATAACCGTGGAGACTTGCTATGACTGCAACACCTGGTCAAAACACACAATCTTCGTCAGCCACTTGCTTGAAAAAACCAGATTTTCGTAAGGAAACTCGCTTAGGATTAGTGCTTTATGGTGGGGTTTCTCTAGCAGTTTATATGAATGGTGTTTGTCGAGAGTTTTATAATGCAACAAGGGGTCGGGGAATTTATAAATTAATTAAAGCACTGACAGATTCAGATATTGTTGTTGATATTGTATCGGGAACTTCAGCGGGAGGAATTAATGGAGTTCTCTTGAGCTATGCAGTTGCTAATAGCTACGAAAAAATTGTAGTTGACTTTAAGGAATTTGGAGATATTTGGCGAGAAAGTGGAGATATAAATAAATTACTGCGTCCGATCAAAAAAGAAAATAATCAAAAAGGTGTTAATTCTCTTTTAAACGGCGAGGGATACTATCAGGAAGAACTTTTTAAAGCTTTTGAAAAAGCTGGAAATAACCAACAATCTGTTCCTGATGGAGAATGGTATTCAGAGTTTAACGAATTAGATTTGTTTATCACTGGCACTGATGTTTTAGGAAGAATCTATAAAACCTTTGACAACACTGGAAAAGTCATCGAAATCAAAGATAATCGTTGCGTTTTTCATCTTAAATATCGAGAAGATCAAGATTTTGGAGATCCTTTTTCTACGACAGATAAAGATACTCAACAAGCCTTAGCTAAACTCTGTCGAATCACCTCTTGTTTTCCCCTGGCTTTTCCCGTAGTACCTGTCGAAATCAAGTCTGATAATAAGGTAGATAACCAACTACAAGAATGGGGAAAGCTTTTGAGAAATCGCATCCTTCCGCAAGAACCTCCAAAAGAGGGATATAAAATCTATTTTGTTGATGGGGGAGTTCTAGATAATCGTCCTTTTAGTTATACCACTGAAGCCATTTATTATCGTACAGCAGATCGTCCTGTCAATCGTCAATTATTTTATCTCGATCCCAATCCAGAAAGCTTTGTTGACAGTACCAAATTTAAAGAAATGGAGCAACCTACTGTTTGGGAAGTCATCACAGGTTCTCTAATCAGTTTACCCAGATATGAAAGTATTAGCAAAGATCTTCAACAAATCAAAGGTATTAACGACAAAATTCGTCGCTATAATTTGTTATTAAAAAGTGTTGATGAAGAAGTATCTGAACAAACAACAGAAGCCAAAAATCGTTATTGGAGGTGTCGTTTAGTCAGTTTAAGAGATAGTGTTCTCTCCGTAATTTTTGACAATCAATATTTCTTGGGAAAAGAACAAGAACAGGAAGAACTATTAGAAAAAAGTGCCAGTTTATTGACCCAATTTATTAATAATTCTGAGGAAATTAAAAAGCGAGAGGAAACTTTAAACTCCCTAGCTCAAGATGTTGAAAATCTAGATATTCAATATGCTATTAGAAAACATAACTTTCTCTTGTCCCAAATTTACTCTCTGATATCTGATGCTATTACTAAAGATACAGATGATATTACCAAATATACAGAGTTGAAAAATTTAGCCAATAAAATCACTTGGCTGCTAGAGTTGCTCAAAGTCATTGATCAGGTTATCAAAGAAGTGATAAAATCCGAACCTGTTCGACAAAAATTTTATCAACTCATCACAGAAGAGGAAGAGGACAATAATCAAGAATCTGTAAATTTGAAGCGCAAAAAAATCTATAATTATCTATTAACGTTGTTGCGTCTTATCTTAGATAGTCAAGATTTAGCCGATGTTACCGTAGAAAATCTCAAAGAGCTAGATTTTGACAAAATCAATTTTATCCGGGGACAATTACGGAAGAAGGTTAAAGATGTAGCTCTAGATCAAGATTGGGAAGCATTAACTATAACCAAAGGTGAAACCATCTTAGAAAAAATAGAACAAGCTTCGGCGAAGTTGTTAACTGAACAATCGGAGAATGTAGAACCAGCAATTGGCAAATTTGAGAAATTTCAGCTAATTGATCAAGTAATATATCCCTATCAATATTTGTCCGATGTCCAAAACAACAGTCCAATTAAACTTGTTCGTATTTCTCCCAATGATGCTGATAAAGGATTTGGCAAAGATAAGGGACTTGAAGAAAAATTAGCTGGAGATCAATTTCGTGCTTTTGGAGGCTTTTTTAAGAAATCTTGGCGTTCTAATGATATACTTTGGGGACGGTTAGATGGAGTCAACCGTATTGTTGATGGGTTATTAACTTCAGAATCCTTAAAAGCCTTCTCTGGAGTTGTAAGTCGCCAAATTGAACTAGAACAATTCTCAGGAACTCAGGAAGAGAAAATTCAAGAATATGTCAAGCGACTTGTTGATGAATCTTTTCCCACAGAAACACAAACAGAAAAAGATGAGCTAATTCAAGACTTAATTAAACTTGCTCAACCTAATACAACCCTTGCAAAAGAAGAATTAGAAGAATTCTTAAATAAGCTTGTCAGTTTAGGACATAGTGCTATTCTTAAGGAAAATTTAGGGAATGTATTCAAAGACGCAATTTCTGAACAATTGGAATGGAATCAACAAAAAATTGACCCAACTCCTGAGTCAAACTACAAATATGTTGGTGGCTATTTTGACAAAGCAGTAACTCCCTTAGCTGCTGCAGAACTTGCTCAACGTTTCCTGGAAGATTTAAAAGGGAAAGAAAAAGAATACTTCCTGGGTGAATATGGAGTTGGTTCAGAAACAATAGTGAAAGATATACCTTCTAATATTCTCAAAAGTTTAGGCACTCGGTCAGCGATAATTTTGAGTTATATCATAGAATCTAGTAAGACTGGTAAACGACTGCTTAGACTTCAATCTTATCAGCTTCTCAAACAAATTCTGAATATATACTATTTCCTGTCCCAAAGAAGTAGTCCAAGCAGCTATAAAACACAAGCCTCTCCCCTCATCTCTGCTTTGAAATCATTGCTTCTTTTTATTATTGGATTTGGAGTAATAGCCTATCTACTAAATGTATTACCAAGATGGGCTGTGTTGACCATTGCAACCTTAGCATTACTCTGGATAATAAAAAGCTTATTGGGACTATTATTCGGGAGAACCTCTAAATAACCCCTGGAAACTGTGCCAAAGAAAAATCAAAGTCCTGTAGGGGTTGCCATGGGGGAGAGAATCTGGTTTATGATCGGCGCTCGCGTCCTGTAGGGGCGAAGCATTCGGGCATAACCTATCGCTGAAACCGTAGATTTTCTATCCGAATGCTTCGCCCCTACTTTTTCAGCAAACCCTACTTACTATTTTACTATCATTTTTGTTATTCAGGAACCGTCCACCAAGCGAGAGCAAAAGCTTGTTCTTTTTCGTTAACTTGTTGACGATATTGAACCCGAATTTTATAGTTTCCAGAGATGGGGACAGGACAAAAAATATGCTCTAAACTATCACTATCACTCAGGGAAGCACAGGTGTATTTAGCATTATTATCCTCCTGAGCAGGTAAAAGATAAACATCTAAATTATTCAGGCCGCGATCCTGGAAACTTTCATCGATATCATAGAGATTATTACGATTAGTATCGATTAATTCTACCAAACGATCCCAAGCTAAAGTTATCGAAACAAAACTATTAGCTTTTAAGGGATTCTCTAGGGCATAATCTTGATAACCATTAGCGGTAACTGTAGCGTAATCCCAACCAATAGGAGGAATAGATTCTGCGGCCGACCATTGACCATTACTAAACTGTTGGTAGGCGCGAAAAGTGTTAAGATGTCCCGTCCCCATCTGCATATCTAAAGGAATTTTCGGATCTTTATAAGCATCGGACTCTAACCAAGTTTTTTGGTCTTTAGTTAAGACTGTCCGTCTCATACCTAACCGTAACCCATCCCCCGTATCTTTAATTTTATCGGCAGCATTAAGCATCACTGCCTTCATCACTTGATGATGACGAGAATCGAGACTCCAATGGGGATTTTTTTGATTAATTTGTTGATCGCCGTATTCTTGTAAAAGTGCCACGGATGCCGTAATATGAGGAGCGGCGAAACTGGTGCCACTAACAGTATTTAATTTACCTTTGAGGTCATAAAGCTCTATTTTATTGCCGGGAGCAACTAAATTAATTGACCGTCGCGAACCATCATTAATTTCCCGTTTAATTAAACTGCGACCAATACCCACCGGCAAAGCACTAATATTAGCAAAATCAACTTTAGTGAATTTTCCTTCTCTTGTCGCTGTATAAGCGGTAGTAATGCCGTTAAAATGATCGGTGGGAATGGGAATTCCTCCCTTACCTTGATTACCAGCAATTACATAAAGGACATCATCAACTCGCGATGACCAATCAACACATTGAGTTAATAAAGCTTGACCATCTAATTTTGGTTCCTGTCGTTGATCTCTTTGCAAAGATTCCCCAAAACTAAAGTTAATGGCGCGGACATCACCGCTATTTTGTCGGGCAATATTTTGACTGGTAAGACATTCTTCCGGTTGTCCACCGCGTCGCAAAGAACCCACCGCCCCCGAATATAATCTCGCTTTTGGGGCCACTCCGGGGATTTTTTTATCATCACTGACCATCACCGTTGCCACCATAGCGGCGTGATTATCTAGATAGGTGTTGGGTTTGGCAATTTGATCGCGAAAAAAAACACCAGCTAATTTATAGGGAGGCTGCCAAGCCGCCACTTTATCATAACCGAACTGAGCCGGTCGTCCGATTTCCACTTGACCGATGGCAATTTTTCGCCCTAATAAATTATAGGGTTCCGCCCGCAGGCGATCGGCATAAATTCCCTGTTCACCGATGGAATTAGAAAGAACTAGGGAAGGAAGCAGAATTATCGTTACTACTAACCCGACGACAAACCAAAACCCTCTTTTCATCATCAGCAATCCTGCGGCAGTAAGGTGATACCAATCCATTCTAAGACAGAAATCTTAGAAAATACCCAAATCTCTTTTTTGGCTAGGTGGGATGATAATAAAAAGCCACTGCCAAGATTAAATAGGTGGCTAGTAATAGGGTTCCATCTAACCAATTGGAACGACCAGTAAAGCTGATTAAATTAGTGACAACCACCGCTACAATTAAAGCCACCACGTTAAAGGGATTAAAATTTAAATCCATCGGCTGCTGCCAAAATTGACCGATAAAAACTAATAAAGGTGCCACGAATAAAGCCACCAATAAACTATCACCCATAGCCACAGAAACCGTTAAATCCATCTGATTTTTTAGGGCTAATTGAGTGACGGTAACTATTCCAGAAACATCGCTAATTAAAGGAATGAAAATCACCCCGATAAAGAGAGGAGTGAGATTAAATCCTTCCATCACCGATTCCACTACATCAACAAATAAATCCGACTCATAGGCTACAGCTACGGTGGAAGTAAGCAGCACAAGTAACCAAATCCAGACTTGAGCTTTTTCTTCCTCACTAACCTGATTGTCGGGGGTATTTTCGTTACTTAATCCCACTTCGTAGAGATAGCTATGGGTTTTCAGGGAAAATAATAAAGTTAACCCGTAAACTATTAATAAAACCGTGGCGGTGACTAGGGAAAGACTGAGAATATCGGCAACTTCCACCACGTTAGAAGTATATATTACCAAAGTTGGTAAAGCGATCGCTATTACTGCTAAAGTCATGGAAGAACCATTTACCCGCGCTAAAATCGGTTTAAATTCCTGCTCTTTGTAGCGAATTCCTCCCGTGAGCATTCCCATGCCCATAAATAATAATAAATCGCTGAGAATACTGCCAGTAATACTGGCTTGTACGATGTCCACCAAGCCTTTTTTTAGGGCAATTAAGGCAATAACTAAAGTGGTAGTATTGCCAAAGATAGCATTAACTAATCCTCCCAAAGTTGGCCCGGTTACTACGGCAACTCTTTCCACAGACGTACTTAACCAAATTGACAGGGGAATGATCGATAAAGCGGCAGTAATAAAAATAGCTTGATCTCCCCAATTAAGACGACTAGCGACCACCGATAGGGGAATAAATAATAGGAAAGCAAAGGAGACAATTTTTCTTAAATTCATGGGTTATTAATGGCAATTTCTCCCACCATTCCCGCTTCGGCATGACCCGGAATAGTACAGATTAATTTATACTTACCAGTTTTGAGAGGAACTATCACCCATTCCGCCTGTGCATTAGGTTTTAATTCTAGTTCGTGAATTGCCCCTTTAATCTCCACTTTTCCCGCTTCAACTTTCTGGGTCCAACTAGCATCAGCGAAGTCTTTAGCGGTAAAATAATGTTTAGTAGGACTGGGATTATCGAGGATTAATTTGTATTTTTGTCCGGCAATAAAGTCTAATTGACTAGGAAAGAATTTTAATTCTCCTTGCCCGGAGCCTAGACTAATTTTAACTTCTAGAGGGGCGGATGCAGCGAAGGCGGGAAAAGTCACTAACCAACAACTAATTAAAACTATTACTACTGCCACAAATTTTTGATAGATATCCTGGACAGGGAAGTAGGGATTAGAATTCATTTTGCTCCTGCAGCTTATAGAGAAAATCTGGCGGCTTTGACGATAATTTTAGAACAAGTGGCGATTCTTAGCGGCTCTCTTCCCTTCCATTCCCTCAAAGTCCCTTGGCCACTGTTCAAACCTCGGGACTTCTAGCCACTGTCAGTTAAATCGACAAAATTAATCTAAGCTATCGGGAGAATGGGGATAAAGTTGTTCTGCTTCTGGACAATCTTCCGAGACATTAATATCAGGATTCGTCCGCGACACGGAGGCCAGTTTTCTGCTCACCGCACCGATACTTTCTAAACGCACCATTTCTTCCCAAGAACTAATCTCGTCTTCTTCTTCTGTTTCGTAGCGAATGGTGACGAGATCGCTTTCTAGATCGATAATACGAGCATTATCAATCCATCTTTGCTGATCGCGCAAGAAAATGCAGACTTCCTGACCATCCATACAGAATTGATAAATCTTGCGGTGTAACATAAATTGCTCCTAAACAGCTTCTTTTGTTGGATTTAACTAACGGGAAGTGAAAAAATGCCAATCTCAGCAATAGCTCAAGAATTCCCGTGGGTAACACAAAAAGGAGAAAAATTCCGCTAGTAGTGGCAAGAATGGGAAAGGAAAGTCAGGTTTCCAGTTTGGGACTACGTTCTTCAAAGACATCGATTCGATTAATAGACGGCCTCGGCGATCGGTAAAAAATCGCCCTTATAGAGTCATTGTTACATAAATTTTCACTTCATAACAGTATCTGTGGATGGAATCGGGAAATGGGGAGATAGGGAAATTTCCACTAAAACCTCAACACTTAAACCCCCTAACCCCGATGCTGATTTAAAATAGCCATCATCTTTTCGGCCACCGCTGCTGTTTGTTCGAGCATGGCAAAGTGACCACAATCGGATAACTCAATCACGTTGCCGCCAGTTTCAAACAAGGGATGAAAACTGGCCAGATGGTTAACGTACTTAACTTCCATAATCGTATCCTCTTTCCCCGCCAGAAAATAGACCGGCTGCGGGAGACGGGAGACAATCTGGGGTAAAAGATGAACTTCGCTGATAGTGGTGGTTTCCAAAAGTGACCCCAGGGCCGCTTGGTAATCGGCCCGGACAAAATCAATCACTCGCTGTTTGCCCCATTTTTTACTTAGGGTTTGCTTGACCATCATCCGCGAGAATAAAACATCAATCAAGGGAACACGGGGCAACCAAGGCGGTCTTCTCTCTAAAATCTGTCTTCCGGCTTCCCGAAATCGCTCAAATTCCTCCTTTAGATAGATGCCGCCGCCGGCATTCATACAGATTACCCCTTTAATGCGTTCAGGACAGCTATCCGCGGCCCACAAAGCAACACTACCACCGAGGGAATGACCGACTAACCAAGCAGCATCGAGGTTTAAGCGGTTAAGAAGGGTAATAACGTCTTGGGAGTAGGATTCAAGGTTATAACTGCTAGGAGGACTGTTAGAGGTGATTTTTTGGGAGTCGCCAAAGCCCCGGAGATCATAAACTAGACAGGGATAGTCTGGGGAGAGAATATCTACCAAAGGCTGCCAGTAGTGACGACTCAGCAGCCAACCGTGTATAAAGACTAAAACCGGTTTATCCGCTTGGGGCGAAAATAACTCGTAACTGTGGGATACTCCCGATATGTCGATGGTAGGCATATAATCAATCTCAACCTAAGTTAAACCGTTGATAGGGGTTACTAGGGAAACTTCTAGAGAAAAATCGGTGTATTTAGCCTTGTTTATAGAGCAAAATCAGGGAAGCTTAGGATTTTCCCTGATAGCTGATCAATCAATGCTATAGACAATTTCAAAAGCTTCTACTTTAAGTATAAAACACTGGGGATACCTCCCTAAAATAGGATGACAACCCTAGACCAGGATTTATCTATGAAATGCGATCGCTTTTTAACTCTTTCCCTCGTGTTAAGTCTGGGATTAGTTTTTCCCCCCTCTTTACCCGCTCAAAATCCCCCCGCTACCACCTTTCAACCGGGTCCTTGGCAGCCTGTCGCTAGGGTGAATATGAGTCGTCCTGTGGAGATTAAAATCATCAATCAAACCGATATTGACCTCAATTATGACCTATCGGCCAATATTGATTCCTCTCCCCAATTATTATCTCCTGGTACGGAGACAACCCTAAAAGGTTTCGTAATTCCAGCATATATTCTGATTAATCGGGCTAATGCCGCCTCGGATCCCGATTCTTCTAGTTTAATCTATGCCGTAGAAGTCAATAAAGATAATTTAGTCACGATTACTGTCACCAAAGTTCCAGGGAGTACCCCCGGTTATACCACCTTTAACCTCAATCAACAGGGTGCTATTTATATTTACTAGCTCTAGCTGAGGGCGATCAGACTACAATTATATTATCGCGATCGAGATTTATTTGAGATCGATCGACAATTGTAACGTTTTAGTCAATTAACGGTAATTTCCGCCCCAGGAAAGTTAAATTAATAGGGATATAACTCCCAAATTAAGTAGCTGGTTATAATTAAATTAAAAATGGATTTTAGGTTCGATCCCCCCTAGCCCCCCTTGATAAGGGGGGAAGCCGAAGGCGGGGGGATCCCCCTTAATAAGGGGGGTGACGATCCCCCCTTAGTCCCCCCTTAATAAGGGGGGCATCTGATAATTTTTCAAGCCTACCTACTTAGCCTACAAAAGGTTAAAAAATCTCCTACAAACCTAGCGAGGACAAACATGAATACAATCACTAATTTTTTAGCTAGTGCTATTGTCGGTGGTTGGATTATGACCATGGCAGTTTTTGCTATCCAAAATATCCAACCAGTTTCTTTAAAGTTTCTACAATTTGAGTCAATTAAAGTACCCATCGGCATTTTATTGGCTTTTTCTTTGGGAATGGGATTTTTTATGGCCGCAGTTATTCCCGCTTTTTTGAGAAAGTCGAAAAAATCTCCTCGCAGTCGCTTTTCTCCCCCAGAATCGGGGTTAGACGAGTTTGATTTTTAAATAGGGTCTGCTGAAAAAGTTTTTCCTGGGGGTAGGGTGTGGGGTGTGGGGTGTAGGGTTTTACCGATTTTGAGGGGGTCAATTACCTAATTTTCAGGGAAAAAGTGCCTAAATTTCCCCCCCGATCACCCCAAGGTCTGGCACTTTTTGATGGGAAAAAAGTCTAAAATTCTTATCCAACAAGGTTTTTAGATTTATTCAGCACACCCTAAATAGTCTTTTGACTGGCTAATTTATCGGTTCTCTTAGGGTTTGGTGGGTAAAATGTGTTCTAAAATACAGTCTTGCCAGCGAGCGACTGGAACGAACCACAAAGACACAAAGGACACAAAGATCGATCGGTCTTATATAAGTTAAACTGATCACACCAAGAACAAGAGAGCCATTTATCGGCAGCATCCCGGGTGTATATTGTAGGAGCTAATTGCATTTTGTACTTTAAACAACATTATAATTTTTGATAGCTGTTCTGACTCTCTCATGAATAGAAGCAAATAAACTTCCTTGCCATAAATAATTAAATTTATTTTCTGTGATTAGATTGAGACAATTTAAAATTCGCTTTTCCCAGTCTTTTTGATTGTAAGTATCTTTTCCCCAAGCTTGATATAATTCTCCCTCACTAATGCCACCTAATTTATGAGATAATCGATTTCTATGATTACGCAATTCTTCAGAACCCCAAGCTTTTAGATCGACATTAATAGACAACTCAATTACTCGTTGTTGATTGCGACTGTCTAATAATATGTCAGTTTTATTTGTCCCATTAACAAACAATATGCTCAAATCAGGATACTTAGTTAAGACCGAAGATTTTAAAGATGAATAAGTATATTCAGAATTAACCATATAGTCTTTAAATTCATGTTTTAAACACTCATAAATTAAGCCTTCTACCGCTCGGAAACTATGAAGCATAGCCTCGGTTGTATTTTTTTGTTTTAGTCTAACTACTGCGGTATAAGCTTGTTCATAGGCCATCCACCAATATTGTTGATGCTGCTCTTTTTGTTGATTATTGAAACTAAAAGAAGCGGATTGAAAAAAATCTTCAAATTGTCCTTGATTCCAGCTTACTCCAGATTTAATTAGAGCATAAGTTTCTTTCCATTTTTGTTTATTTTGTTCATAGTAAGGTTTAACTAAGTTCTGAAGACCAGCATAATCATAGCGTTCTAATAATTGTAGGGCTTGTTGTCGAGTGCGATCCCAAAGATAGTTAGTCCCTAAAAAAGGCCCTGTGTAATCTGAAGAAATGCCCTTTTGATTGTCATGAGGAGTGGGAATAAATTCATAGAATTTAATATCGTTTCCATAAAGACTCAATCCCGAAATTCTCGACGCTTCTGAAGCTTGCCCCACCCCACCTTTTAAGCACAATAAAATGGGTTGATCGGGTTGAGGTTCTATATTTTCTTTCCATACTTGTTGCCACCAACGGAACATTTTCTCGAAGTTAGAAGGGTTTTCATCATTTCTACCTATATAGAGAATATTTACTACCAAATCAGAATTTAATTTATTTAGCCAATACTTAATTAATTCTCCTGAGTAAAGAGTATCTTTTTCTCTTTCTTTTACTGTTTCATTTTGATCAGTTACTACTAAATAAACTTTTTCGAGATCATTGATTTTATCTTCCAAAAGTTTACCCAGAATGACTGGTTTTACTTGATCGCCATAATATTCAATGTTTTCCCAAAGGTATTGGGATATTTCTCGAAAAGATGATTTTTCGGTCAGAGCTAAATCAGACACTACTTCTATCTGTTCTCCGAGAATATCACCTTTCATGCGATCATCGCCAATATTATACCAGTCACCAGTGGTGACTTGAAACATTAAATCTCTGGTTCCGATCGTTGCAACTAAAATTGATTTCATGAGATTATAAAGGGAATATTTGAGCAAAATTTTGAGGACTTGTATTACTTCTTAATTGTTTGATAAACTCTTGACGGGGATTCAGATTAGCACCGAATACAGTAACTATCTGGTAATCTCCTAAATCAGCAATCCACACGGGAGATGGTTTAGCTCCACCACTGACTTTACCACAGAGATTACCATCATATTCTCTTTGACCATTTTTACCGGTAATTTTCAAAGTATCACTGTGAAGAATTGCTAAAGCATGGGGTTTACCTCTTTGTTCATTTCCTGCACAGACAAAAATTTGACAATTACTATCGGCCGCATCAATCCAATTACTTTGAGAAACTTGACCAGCTATCCTTAAATTATTAGAGTTTATATTAGTGCCAGTAACTTGATTTAAAGATTTATAAAAATCTCGCAATCTTTGCTGAAATTGTTGTTTAAACCCCTGCACATTATTGGGCATTGCCCAAAAATCTTCTTCACTGTCAATATAAAATGTAGAACCACGAAACCATGGGGCGCTTTCACGACTTTTGCGAGAATAATTAGGTCTTCTCGCACCTTGACCAATACCACCCATATTAGCTAAAAACCAAGTCAAATATTTAGCTAATTTTTTGACAGCTTCTTGTTTATCTTTTGGAGTTTCGGAAGACAAAGATAAGACTAAAGTTCCCCGTTGTTCACCACAGGGATCATTTTTACCCTGAGGATTGGTTCGAGGTTCTTTTTGGGTAACTTTACCCTCAAGAATATTCACTTGTAGATAACCGTATTTTTTAGGATTAATACCGCCAAATAATTCAGATTCAATCTCTTGAACACCGTATTTTTTAGGATTAATACCTCCAATTAATTTAGCTTCAATCTCTTGAACTTTGTTAATAGGTAAAACTCCGGATGCAAAAACACGAAACCAGTATCGCATCATCGATTTAAAGGCTGTCGGACGAACTTCTGCAACGGGTGCGCTCCGCATTTGCCATTCATTGCGTCGCTCATTCCATTGGGTGAATCGTTGATAACCATGAATTAATTGACCTTCTAGCTCAAAATCCAATCGATAAAATTCCGATTCTAATATTGGGTTTTTTCCAGATAAGATCAATTGTCCATAACCTGTATTGACTTGTGAACCTATGCCAAGCTGTAAACCTTTTTTCAGCCATTGTTTTACCTTTTCAAGTATCTTTTCATCTTGACAGTTACTAGCTAGACGTAAACGTAAACCAATTAAAAAAGTTGGTTCTTTGAGAGAGAAAAAAGGATTAGGGTTAGGAGAATATTCTAGAGAATCATCTTTCCATGACCAAATATTATTAGCCATGTCCATTTCTAACCCCCCGTTCTTAGAAGGTAAAGGATAGGCATCAAAAAAGACAACTTTACCCGTTTTATTTTTTTCCTCTTTGGCGTTTATATCACCGAAATAGGGGGCGATTTCTTTTTCCGCGTCTTTCCATTCCAGATTATTTTCCGCCATGATTTCTCGGATGGCTTGGTTTCTGGCAACACCGCGCAATGTACTAGATGGAATATAGGGCATTCCGAGGGCATCAAAGGCAGGTAAAAGAATACTTTCCGGTCCACGATGACCACCGACACGAATACGCCAAGTGGATTTGACTTGAAAAGCGATTCCGTCTTTCGCTAACAGTTGGGTACGTTGATTGAGTTGCTCAAGACGCTGAGTATAGTTAGCATTTTCTTGGGCTGTTTGCAGAATTTGGGTTTTAGTCGCATCTTTGTGTGGATAGTCGGCAGCACGCATCCAACGGAGATATTCGACAAAACTGGCTGATTGGTCGGGTTGAGGTTCGTTTTCGGGGTCTAACCACGGTGAGGGTGGAGGAGGATTGTTATTGCCGCCACCGCCGTTATTATTACCGCCGCCACCCCTAGGAGGCTGTCTGGAGGGTTGGTTGTTATTTGTGGGTTTTATAGCTTGATTTTTTAGGGTGGGTTTTTGAGGGCGATTAGGACGTTGTAAGGGGCTATGGGACATAATAATTATAATTTCCTTTCTAGTTCAATGAATTATAAAAACTGTGGTGACAATTTACCTGAGTTAGTCCCCACTTTCCACATCGGAATAGATGGCATTAGCCCAGAAGCTAAATTCTTGGGCGATTTCCAAGCCTAAACCCGTTAGTCCTAGATAATCATCAGTGGAAAGTTTTTTTAATGTGTCTAATCCTTGTGGGTTGGCTATATTCCGGTTGTTCGAGATTTCTTCAAGACACTCAAAGTATATTTTAACAACTTCTCGCTTGCCTTCTTTGTCTTTACTAATAGCAGTTTCTTCGGCTTTTAGGCGCATCATTCCCCAAGTAGAAAGATAGGTATAAAGTTCAATAGCTTGATTTTTTTGTTCTTTGCGGCGACTATTATCAGCAGTGGCTGAGGACAATTTTTGCAAGGCAGTGAATACGGGATTGCTAATCGTTCTAGGGTCGAATGTCATGGTTATTTTGGCTCCAAAAGTTAAAAAATATTACCTGACCAAAGGGCATCAAGAGAGATAACAATATCGGGAAATGCAGCAGCAGATAAGGTTCCTGTACTAAATTTTTCTTGATATTGATAATCAGAATTTATCGGTTGACGGAAAACATAAATCTCTCGATTTTTGATGGCAACTACCCAATATTCTGCAATACCAGCTTGGGCATAGATGTGTTTTTTTTCGGTTAAGTCTTTACTGAGAGTTGAGTCGGAAATTTCGATTAACCAAAAAATTTCATCGGCATAGGGATGATGATCTCGATAGCGAGAACGAGGGGGAAAAACTACAGCGATATCGGGTTCAGGTTCTGAGTTTTCTAAGGTAATGGGTCCAACTTCTCTTACCCATGCTTTATCCTTGAGACGTTGACGGAGAAAGTTGGCTAATCCTTCTCCACTGTCTTTATGTAAAGGGCCTTCTGGACTCATTTCGAGAATATCTCCATTCAGTAATTCTACACGCCGATCGATTAAAATTCCCGCCGCAATCATGCGGTGATAATCGACCACTGACCATTTAGCTAAGGCAAGATTAGCTGTCATAAATTACCTCTACCATTGTTGCACAAAACCACGTCCTAAACTTTCCTGTCCGCCGATTTGTAGAATGTCATTATCTGCTAATAACTGTTTAAAATCAGCTTGGGATTGTTGTCTGGTTCCATTAGCTTGAGAGGTAATACCCCAAGGAAAATACATTAAGGTGTCGGGGGGAATAGCTTCTTCATAACGAAATCCTCCATCGACGGATTTATGCTCATCTAATTTAATTTTAACTTGTCTCCATAAACTCATTTGAATTAGAGTCGTGCAATGCTGATTGGGTAATACTAAGACTTTATTAATGCCACTGCTGACAGAGTTTTTGGGAATAAAACTTTGCCAATTTGACCAGTCTTTTAGATCATCGACCTTGAGAATGGCATCCTTGAGATAAACGTTGGTGTTGGCCTTTTTAAAACTACAGCTATATTCGGGGGGAATTGTCAGACTAGGATTAGTTAATCTTGTCCAACGACGAAGAAGTAAAGGAGAAGTGATCCAGACGACACCGTGACTAAGGGAAGGGACGGGCAACCAGAGAATCGAACCATCTCCTATCCAGATGTCTCCCTGTTCCAAGTTTTCTGCACCTTTATCGATTTCATTACCGAATAACTTAAATTTTAGGTTTTCTTCGGTAGCTAAAGAACGGATTTTCCCGCGAATTGTACTGGAGGGAATATAGGGTAAAGTGGTATGGGATTCACGAGCAATACCCACTAGATTCCCCTCTTGAGTGGTTCCTCCGGTATGTAGGGGAGAAAGTAGATAAAAGTGGATTAAGTTCATGATTAATTATTCTCCTTTATAGTTGATCCAAAGTAATTCCGAGTAGCCTAATTTGCCCCTATTCGCTTGTCCAAAAACAGCGATCAAATTTGATCCAAAGTAATTCTGAGTAGCCTAATTTGCGCCAGCGTTGGTGATATTCGGGACTATCGGGCTGCTCTTGAAATAGGCGATCGGGTTGATTTAAATAGTATTGACTACCGGCGGGGGCCGCGAAGACTTGGGGAGCGGGAATGCTAGTATTTTCTTTTGATTGAATGCGGCAACTGATCGGGATAGCTCGATCGGTTGCGACACTGACTAGATTGCCCGGTTTCTGATTACTATTAACAGTATGGGCGAGTTTCCATTCCCAGGGCCAAGAGCGACAAATGGCTTGATTATTATCGTGACGGCGTTCAAAAATACCGGGGGTAACGAGATAAGCGATCGCTTTATTTATTTGTTTAAAGTTCTCCTCGGATTGTTGTTTTAATTCTTGCCATTGTTGACCTAAATTATCGCATTTTTCCAGTATAACTCGGTGTCCTTCTCCTCCTAACCGCAAAGTTGTGGGAGTGGGAATATTAACATCAATTCCGATCGCTATACTCCAACCGGGTAGCATTCGGATCGCTTTTTCGACAAAGTATCCATCGGCATCTTTTACCTGTTTACTTCCCGGTTTTATGGCATTATGGGAACGAATTTCTTCTTGCCAGGGTTTATCTTCTCCTTTGTGTTTTACTAACCATTGGCAAGGGTCGATCGCTCCTGTGTTTAAATAATCGAGAATAACTTTAAAAGGTAGATACTGACGATATTTACCTTCTTTCTCTTCTTCCGCTTCATTTTCTCGATTTTGGCAATTTTTGTTAGGTTTAGCCTTAGCTAAGGGGGCAGGTTTCGATCGATCCCAAAATATATGCTTTTCTGAAATCGTTAAATTATCACTCCAAGAAATAGGAATTAATGGGTCAGAATTGGCGAATCCTAAAGGACGGGGTAGATATAAAGTATCTCCAGCAAAAGATAGGAATGGACCGGTGATTTTAAAATAACTATTTTTAGAGCGATCTAGTAAAGCACTTAAAGCACCGGCGATCGTGTGACCGTTGGGGGGAAATGTACTTCCGGCCCAGGCTCTTTCTCCTGGACTAAAGGGTTTGGCATCGCGTAGGAGAAGAACATCTAGGGGAGTGATTGTGTACCAATACATTAAATGGAACCTCCGATCTTAATCTCTCTTTTTCGAGTCATAAAAGCCGCTAGTTTCATCCAGCTACGCACGGCTTCGTTAAGATCATTAGGAGCATTTTCCGTGGTTAACCAAAGATGTTTGAGAAAGTTGCTTAGGTCTTTTTGAAAAGCTTCTCTGTTCTCTGTTGTTAGATTTTCCCGACGGCTAGAGAAGGCTTTTGTCCATGGAAAAATCGCTTCTTGTACTGGTGCGGGATGTTGTTCCCAAATTGTCGCAGCTTGTTCAAAGATACTGGCATCTAAATTCAATTCTAAGAGTTTTTGCCATTGATAAAAAACATCAAACTTAGCCGTAGATTTTAGTATGTTTCCGTTGCCGTAGAGAACGCGCACTTGTACAGCATCTTTTTTGCCTTTTTTGCCGTCAAAGCCTTTATAGGCGTGTTCCTTGGCTTTTTTCTCGGCTTCCCAGAGATTTTCTAGGGCGATAGCAAGGGGTACGGAATGATGAGCGATGACAATACCGAAACTGATAGTCGCCCGCTTTCCCATGGTAAATAGGGGACGTTTGGAGAGATTTTCGGCAGGTTTTTCGCCTTCCCATTGCCAATAGTCACCGGCGTTCTTAAATTCCCCATGGGGGTCTTTTTCTCCCTTAAAACATTGGCGGATATCCCATAACCATTTATCCCATTCCCAGAGATTAGTATAGGCGAGAACATCATCACCGCCACCATAGATTAAGCGTCCTGCATAGCGTTGTTCGGTGAGGTAGGGAACGAGTTGATTAGAGAAGTCTAAAAGGGCGCGACTGAGGGCGCTATGGGTAGATGGTCCCATGCGTTTATTGAGGGTGACAAAATCGCCAAAAGCTTTTTGTACTTCTTTTTCTAGGGTATCGGTTTCGGTCGGGGGATGATCGGCGTATTGATGAAGTGACTTAGCGATATATTCTCGATAGGGTTTCATTTCTTGGCCTTTTAACCATTCCCCCATTCCGTCACCGTCTCCTGTGGCGATAACATACCAATCAGCCGGGTTATTGTGGGGATAGTTTTGGTCAATTAATTGGCTTAATTGATGGCGATAATTAGCCATTTCTTCATCGGTAATCTCTAGTTCTTCTACTAACCATCCCGCATTGAGAAATCGAGGGTGATAACGTTTATATTCTGGTTCGATGTGATCGTCAATGTAGGGGATTCCCCAGGGTTGGGTAAGTGCCGGGGGAATCTTTTTCCCGTCTTCTCTTAACCTACGCGAGATGGTGCGACAAACTCGATGAAAATGGTCGAGATCACCGCCTGTTTTGAGATAACCGGCGACTCCCACGGTTAAATCGGGATAAGCGGCATCTAGACGCTCTTGGTCGCTATTTTTTAAGAGTTTTGGCAGGATTAGGTGTAATCCGCGTTTAACGGTTTCCGTGGCGTTGAGTTGTTCGATCCCATCGAATAATCCGGCATTTCGTTGCCAATATTCTTTGCTTGCTTTTTCGCTAATCCAATCGTTGTTACTATCGGGATGGACGACGGGTTTTGCAATTACAACTGCAACCGATGTTTTAGCTTCAATCCAATCGTTGTTACTATCGGGATGGACGACGGGGCCAAGTCCAGAAATGGTGGAACGGGGGCCGAAAGCGGTGGGAATCTGCCAATCGCGGGCGTTTTTGACAGCAGCAAGGGCCGAACGGTTTTGATCGAAAGCACTACTCCACCAAGAACCAACATTAGAACTAAAGGGATGTTTTTTCCATTTCTCAAGGCGTAGTTTTCCAGCTTTTTGCAGAAATTCCTGCTCTTTTGTTAAGAATAAAGCCTTGTCGCCACTTAGATTATAAAGTTCGTTTTGTTTGTCTCGCCAGCTTTGCGCTTTTTCTGGGTCTTCGGCTTGATTTTCGGCACTATTTTCGTTTTCTTGGTAAATTTCGCTACTGGTGAGGAGTTGGTCTTCTCTACCGATGGGGACTCCCACATAATAGGTTTGCCATTGGGCATTTAACCAACTGTCCCAGGTACGACTATTTTCTTTTAATTTGGGCATCCAGTGACGTTCTCCCAATTCCTCGAAAACTTGCCGACTAATTTCTTTCCATTCTTTTAATAAACTAGATTTAGCGGTTTGCATGGCCGCTGCCACCTTATCTTTGGGCAAGACGAGGATAATAATGTTGGGAAATCCGGCGGTTAGTAATTGTCGATCGCTCGGTGGGTCGATCCAGGGTTTAAAATCGGGATATTTCTCTAGTAACCATCGATCGATTAAGGGTTGTGCGTAGAGAGAGGGATAGATCAAACTATCAGGACCGTATTGTTGGGCCAGTTGCCAGCAGACTTGAGCAGATAGATAGTGCAGAATCCAAGAACCTGCCCAAAAATCGCGCATTTTGCGGCTGGCTTTGATTAGTTCTTGCACAGGGGAAAAGGTGAAACTAACGAGATAAGCGTGGGATAATTGTTTTCCTGTCGGCCATTTATTGACCACATCCTCGGAGGTGAGATCATATCCCGCTAGGGCCCCGGCGATGGCTGCCGTTAAACTGGCATGACTCCAGATCGATCCGTCCGGTATTCTGGTTTCGGCGGGCATTAAAAGCAGATTTTCGTCATCGAGTAATTTCGTCGCCGCTTGGGGAAGACAGCGCCATAACCACCAAAATAGCTCTTTAGCTTCGTTTTCTGAGATTCCTGTGCGTAATCTGGCGGGAATTTGGTTAAATAGCCGTTTTTCCTGTTCTTTTAAGTAATCTGTGCGGTTAGAAGCGATTTTCTTATGGGTTGTGTCGGCTAATTTGAGATTTAAAGGTTCTCCGGAGAGGAGGTGACGCAATTCTAGACCTGTTTCTCGATCGTAGTTAACGAATTGGGTTAAACTACCGATCGCCGATCGATCGCTGGCTGAGGTGATATAGTCAGCTAGTTTGATTTGTTTGAGAATTTTTTTAGTCGATTCTTCGGGGTTATGTTTTCCCCACAACTTCATTACTTCTAAATCTCTCCAGAAGCTGTTATCACCCCGTCCTGAGTTGCTATGTAGGGCCTTGAAGACGGGATCGTGTAGTAGTCCCCAGATTTTCGCTTGCCAGTATCCTAGGGCCATAAACGCCTCAACTCCTTGCTGACCGATGTTCTCAGTATATCAATATGCCTTAGGAACCTCTAGAGATAACACGATATTTTGAAGATTTTTCTAAAAAGCTTCAAAAGCTTATCCTGTCTAAGTTTCTGGTGGTATGAATTTTTTACTATGATTATCGTCTGTTGGGGGAGAATATCGATCGACCAACATTTGCGCCGATCGCCGGTGTTTTTCCGCCATTTCTGGGGGAGAGAGAATCTGGGCCTGTTCGAGATAGCGCTGTACCCACCAGAGGAATTCTTCCAGGGAACGGGACGGGAGAGCGATGTGGTAATCGATCGAGTTAAGGATTTTCGTCTGCGGGTCGATCTGGGGATTTGTCAACTGCTGCCGGGGGTGACGTGCTTCTCCCTCCCGGATAAAGTAACTCACAGGATGAAAAAAGCGAACTTTAACGGTAATTAGGGTTAATTGTGCCGCTAATTCCAATTTTTGCGCTGCTAAATCCCCCAAATTCAAGCCCCAGCCATTTTTAATCAGTTTGTGGGCATTATTGAGGCTGTGGCGCTGTTCTTCGAGGGAGCGAGAGGGTTCTGGGAGGATTCGACAATGACCGGCGAAACGATTGAGGCGGCCGATCGCCAGACAGCCATCGGGATAGGTTTCATAGAGGAGATACCAGCCAATGTCACGGTAAATTAGCTGGAGGGGATAGATCGGGAAGGGCCCGGTAAATTTCTTTTGATAGGGATCGATCGGTCGGGCGATCTCGATTACCTCTCCCCGGACAATGGCCTGTTCTAGGGTGTCGATTTTCTCGTATAAAGTTTGGCGATATTTTCCCCGTTCCATCATCTCTTCGGGATCGGTATAGTTGATCGGTCGATCGAGTTGTTCCCAGACGGGATAGAGAAAGTCAGCCCGGGAGCCGAGTGTAAACCCTTGAAGACGGCGATCGAGTTGGTGATAGACCTGACGGATTCTCGGATCACCCTGATAGAGGGCCCGGGAGCGGAGTGCATCAAAGGCGATTTTAAGTTCGTCGGGACTCATAACCCCGGTGCCGAGATAATACCCCCAGCGATAGATGTGGCGATCGAGAATTTTGTAATCCCGTAGGGTCGTTATGTCTTTTCTCAGGGTGGCAATGGAGGGATATTCCGCAGGCCAACCGAGGGCGAGGGTGGCGGCGAGTTCTCTCACCCGTTCCTGTACTTCTGTTAATGCGTTGTGATCTTTCCCCGAATGGTAATTTTCCGAGGGATCGAGGGTTTGATAACCGACTCCGGGGTGTCGGACGAGGGTGGCGATCAGGAGCATAAGTCGCTGGAACTCGCGACTATCTCGTTCACGCAGTGTTCTTTCCCTAGGGGATTTGGGGTGCTGAGTCATACAGATGCAATCGGTTCAGTCAAGGGGAAAGCCAATATAAATTTACTTCACTCCGAGGGCTAGAAAATCCGATCAGGACTGGAAAAATCAGCCGCTCGATCGAGGGGTTAAATTATTGGCTTTTTAGGGTATTGAAGAGATATTTAGGGCTATCTTGGTAGGGAGTGTCGCTCTCTATCTAGGAGAAAAAGGTTATGTATATATCCAAAAGGAGTGCTTTCATTCGGAATTGTACGGTATCGGGAGTTAATGGAACAATTACGCTGATTATCCTCTTAATTGCACCTTTAGGATTACTGGCGGTGATTGTGAACACGGCCCTGATCACGCTTTCCACATTTATCGTTGTTTCCCTAGGCGATCGAGTGGTGATCTGGCTCTGGCGAGATCGATTACCAGATAGTATCAGAGAAACATACAGACTCACCCATCGGGAAGCCAATCGCTCGATCGAAAGAAGACGGGACGAGTGAGGGAGGTATCCAGATGAGATGTCTGTATGTTTCCCAACAGGGTTGTTATGTGTCTGTCAAGGGGGAAAACCTGCTAGTTAAGCGAGAAGGGCAGGTTCTAGGGTCGGTACAATTACCTCTGGTGGAACAGGTTTTAATTTTCGGCAAGTCTCAGATGACGACCGAGGCGATCCGCGCTTGTTTACGGAAAAATATCCCGATCGTTTATCTGTCACGCATGGGTTATTGTTACGGGCGCTCGATCTCGATCGAGCGAGGTTATCGTTATCTAAGTCGTTACCAGCAGCAGTTGAGCGCGAGCGATCGATTAATAGTAGCTAGGGCGATCGTGGGGGCGAAATTAAAAAATAGTCGGGTTATTCTGCTCCGACAACAGAGGAAAAGGGGAACGGATAATATGGCTCGATCGATTCAAAGTATCGAGTATCTGATCGAACAGTCGGCCAAGGCCCAGAGTATTGATCGTCTGATCGGTTTTGAGGGAGCGGCAGCCCACAGTTATTTTTCGGCGTTGGGAGACTGTTTGATCAATCCTGATTTCACCTTTTTAGGTCGTTCCCGTCGTCCTCCGGGTAATCCGGTCAATGCGATTTTGAGTTTCGGTTATCAGATACTATGGAACCATTTGCTGGCTTTAATCGAGCTTCAAGGACTCGATCCTTATGATGCTTGTTTGCATCAAAGTTCGGAACGTCACGCTGCCTTAGCGTCTGATTTAATCGAGGAATTTCGCGCACCGATTATCGATTCTTTGATGTTGTATCTTGTTAATCGAAGTGTGATCAGTGTTCTGGAAGATTTTGACTATCGAAATGGTGGCTGTTATTTAAATAGTTCCGGGCGAAAAAAAATGTTAAGAGCTTTTGTTCAGCGAATGGAAGAAGAAGTACAATCCGGCGAGGAGGAAAAACAACCGCGCTGGGATTTGTTATACCAACAGGTTAAATGCTTTAAATCCTTTGTTTATTCCCCCAGTAATGGGTATCAGCCCTATTTGATCCGTTAAGTAGCTGGTTATAATTAAATTAAAAATGGATTTTAGGTTCGATCCCCCCTGCCCCCCTTGATAAGGGGGGTGCCGATAGGCGGGGGGATCCCCCCTTAATCCCCCCTTGATAAGGGGCAGTACACAAAACAACTAGGAGACTAAAATCATGAATGGGGGGATCCCCCCTTAATCCCCCCTTGATAAGGGGGGCATCTGAAAGTTTTCAATACCTACCTACTTAATCATGTTATTTTATGTCATCGCCTATGATATTCCCTGCAATAAAAGACGTAAAAAAGTGGCTGATTTACTAGAAGGATACGGCCAACGGGTTCAGTATTCAGTTTTCGAGTGTGTTTTAAGCAAATCTCTATACAATCAGTTAAGAGAACGCCTGCAAAAGCAAATCAAAGAAAACGAGGATAGTATTCGATTTTACCCCATCTCTGGCCATACTTTAGCACAAATAGAGACTTTAGGCGGTGTCCCGCTAACTAAAGCGCCAAGTTCTACGATCATCTGATTCGGTATCATCGACTAGCGACGGATAGGGGTGGGAGCAGATAACCTCGGTTTCCGGTAAAATCCCTCGATCTACCACAGGATAAGGGTTTTGTGGTTTATGGGGTTGACTGTGCGACCGTATCTAGCTATAATTAACTTATCCGTCGCAACTGGCTTCCGAACCCCAATCCTGTTCGGACGTTTGCCTACCGGCTCTCTCTACTCGCTAGAGAAATTAATTGAATGGAAACCTGGTTTTTGCTTTTTGGTATTTCTTTTTTGGCTTCTCTCTACTCGCTAGAGAAATTAATTGAATGGAAACTAGATAAAGCGCACGCGACTACGACTATAGTACATAGTTTCTCTCTACTCGCTAGAGAAATTAATTGAATGGAAACTGAAGCTATGGAGATAGCGATAGAGCTAGATTGCCTCTCTACTCGCTAGAGAAATTAATTGAATGGAAACCAATACTTCCGGGTTTAATACCTGTTTCTGGGATAGCGCTCCGACTCTCTACTCGCTAGAGAAATTAATTGAATGGAAACTCGATCGCGTGGTAAAAATTCGGGGTCAATATCTTCTCTCTCTACTCGCTAGAGAAATTAATTGAATGGAAACAAGCTTTCTCGTAAGCTAAGGCTATTTTCCTCTTCTTCTTCACTCTCTACTCGCTAGAGAAATTAATTGAATGGAAACATTCAATATTTGCTGTGGCTTGGGAACCCGAACCATAACCTCTCTACTCGCTAGAGAAATTAATTGAATGGAAACACTCTGAGTCCTAATAGGACATAAGCCGTGTTGTTGACTCTCTACTCGCTAGAGAAATTAATTGAATGGAAACTATAATCTTGCTTCTCGACAATTAATGCCTGGTTCTCTCTCTACTCGCTAGAGAAATTAATTGAATGGAAACTTCTTAATCTATTTTCTGGTTTTTCCTCTACACTTGCACTCTCTACTCGCTAGAGAAATTAATTGAATGGAAACGAAACAACCGCTACGCCATTAGGAGGAGTATACACATCCTCTCTACTCGCTAGAGAAATTAATTGAATGGAAACCTGAACGGCAATGACTAAAGTATGTACAATCAATTTCTCTCTACTCGCTAGAGAAATTAATTGAATGGAAACCTGAACATTTGTACTGACAACTTTACTGATAACTTTCTCTCTACTCGCTAGAGAAATTAATTGAATGGAAACTATTTTCCTGTTGCAGTAGCCAAATCGAGGATTCTACTCTCTACTCGCTAGAGAAATTAATTGAATGGAAACGATCAAGTTCTTTAGCCTGCGATCTGGTATTCTTTGAACTCTCTACTCGCTAGAGAAATTAATTGAATGGAAACTGTTTGCTATAGGTGTTGTAGCTCAGTTCAACCTTACTCTCTACTCGCTAGAGAAATTAATTGAATGGAAACTTAGCCCATTGCAGAATTAAATCAAGCGATTCAGCTTCGCCTCTCTACTCGCTAGAGAAATTAATTGAATGGAAACACCGATGTAGTATTAATGATTTCTGTACCTCCAGAATACTCTCTACTCGCTAGAGAAATTAATTGAATGGAAACTGCCAGTGTTGGGAAATCTTTTTTAGTCATTTATCTGCTCTCTACTCGCTAGAGAAATTAATTGAATGGAAACTCGCAATTGGGAAGTTTACCGTCAGGACTGAAACCACCTCTCTACTCGCTAGAGAAATTAATTGAATGGAAACCTAACAAAAAATTAACATGGTCAGGTACTTTTAAGCTCTCTACTCGCTAGAGAAATTAATTGAATGGAAACCACTCCCATGCTTGCGGCGTTCAAGAGGAATAACTGTCTCTCTACTCGCTAGAGAAATTAATTGAATGGAAACACCAAATTTTAGCAACGCATCTCCTAGTTTTGTTGATCTCTCTACTCGCTAGAGAAATTAATTGAATGGAAACCAACTTTACTGATAACTGATAACTTTAAAACTCTTGCTCTCTACTCGCTAGAGAAATTAATTGAATGGAAACCATTGTTTTACTCCTCATTGATTACAAAAAAATCGTCTCTCTACTCGCTAGAGAAATTAATTGAATGGAAACTTTGTACCCTGCTTTTTCGCAAGCTGTCTTGTAAGGAAGTTGACTCTCTACTCGCTAGAGAAATTAATTGAATGGAAACAAATTCAAGACAATTTAATCAATGTCGCCACACAATTGCTCTCTCTACTCGCTAGAGAAATTAATTGAATGGAAACTCAAAAAGCTTTTGAGTGTCATAGTCTGCTAAGTAAACTCTCTACTCGCTAGAGAAATTAATTGAATGGAAACCTGTAAAAATATCCTAATCGATTTGATTTGCTAGGGATTCCTCTCTACTCGCTAGAGAAATTAATTGAATGGAAACCAGGAGCGGGGATAAAATTACTAGGGGCCGGTAATATCAACTCTCTACTCGCTAGAGAAATTAATTGAATGGAAACAATCTTTCATTAATTCTTCTTGATGTGTCATTGATTTCTCTCTACTCGCTAGAGAAATTAATTGAATGGAAACTAATTAAACTCTCAAAAGTAGAGAGTTTAATTACTCTCTCTACTCGCTAGAGAAATTAATTGAATGGAAACCTATCGAGGAAAGGTGCTTACGCGAATCAATCTTCTCTCTCTACTCGCTAGAGAAATTAATTGAATGGAAACTTGAATATTGAAAAAAACTTGTAACTCACTGTTAATACTCTCTACTCGCTAGAGAAATTAATTGAATGGAAACTTGATTGACAGATAGTTATTCCACTCTTTTTCCCGCCTCTCTACTCGCTAGAGAAATTAATTGAATGGAAACATTCGCGAAACAGGACCGGATCGCTACGAGATCGTTCTCTCTACTCGCTAGAGAAATTAATTGAATGGAAACCTGTTAAACAGAAAAAATTGTCTTTGCACTCTCCACTCTCTACTCGCTAGAGAAATTAATTGAATGGAAACTTTGTAAAAACTCATTATCTCTTGGGGTAAAAATGGGAACTCTCTACTCGCTAGAGAAATTAATTGAATGGAAACTTGCTTCTATTAAAGAATCTGAAACGTCTTTGCAAGATCTCTCTACTCGCTAGAGAAATTAATTGAATGGAAACCGGGGTGGCTGTCTAGAGAAACTAAGGACATATCCTCTCTCTACTCGCTAGAGAAATTAATTGAATGGAAACGAGATTAGCTTCGTCACGGGAAAGCCTGCCAGAGGCTAACTCTCTACTCGCTAGAGAAATTAATTGAATGGAAACATAACGGGAGAATTTCCCGCATTCGCACATATAGCGGCTCTCTACTCGCTAGAGAAATTAATTGAATGGAAACCTAATAAAAGCCTTCTCCAATTGGGGAAAATTAATTTCTCTCTACTCGCTAGAGAAATTAATTGAATGGAAACTATGAAAAGGCTCTAGACAATTGGCGGTATTACCTTGGGCTCTCTACTCGCTAGAGAAATTAATTGAATGGAAACAGAGTGTTCATGTCGTCCTTGTGTGTTTTGTTTACATCTTCTCTCTACTCGCTAGAGAAATTAATTGAATGGAAACTCCCATTTTAACTCTTGAACTAATTTAGTTAGTTCCCTCTCTACTCGCTAGAGAAATTAATTGAATGGAAACTGTCATGACCAGATATACCAGCGCATCCGATATGCTCTCTCTACTCGCTAGAGAAATTAATTGAATGGAAACTTCTCTTCGCTTAGTTTGACGATTTGGCTCTCAACTCTCTACTCGCTAGAGAAATTAATTGAATGGAAACTGAGAGAAATAATTGAGATCATAGCAACGCTGTATACTCTCTACTCGCTAGAGAAATTAATTGAATGGAAACAATAATATCGGGTCGCTTATCCCACTTACTCCACTTAACTCTCTACTCGCTAGAGAAATTAATTGAATGGAAACGAGGACAATACCCTCAACAACTACCAGATAGAATTCTTCTCTCTCTACTCGCTAGAGAAATTAATTGAATGGAAACCTGGAAGTGCCGAAGCTGGAGCTAAAGGATTAGCTTTTGTCTCTCTACTCGCTAGAGAAATTAATTGAATGGAAACTTCATAAATTCCCCCGCGCTTGAAGTTCTGCAAGCTGTAAAACTCTCTACTCGCTAGAGAAATTAATTGAATGGAAACTGGCCGATTATAAAAGTAGATGTTTCTGATCTCTCCTCTCTACTCGCTAGAGAAATTAATTGAATGGAAACTTATCCAAAAATTCTTTAGGAATTTTTACGGACAAATCTCTCTACTCGCTAGAGAAATTAATTGAATGGAAACCCGTTTTCTGTGACCGATGTGGCTCACGAAATCCACTCTCTACTCGCTAGAGAAATTAATTGAATGGAAACTGGGAAAAATTCAAATCCGCAACGTTTTCGGATTTGACTCTCTACTCGCTAGAGAAATTAATTGAATGGAAACGAGGATTTTTTGTCCCTAGGTATCTTTCGGCTAAATCTCTCTACTCGCTAGAGAAATTAATTGAATGGAAACGTGAAACTATCAAATTCAATGGACTATTATCATTGAATACTCTCTACTCGCTAGAGAAATTAATTGAATGGAAACAATGTTAGCAATCGTTGCGTTAACTTTGGTCATCTTGTCACTCTCTACTCGCTAGAGAAATTAATTGAATGGAAACGTGGTTCGCACAAAAACCACGGACACTCAGACAGCACTCTCTACTCGCTAGAGAAATTAATTGAATGGAAACTTAAAAAAGTAAGCAAAACACAAAAAGACAAATCAAAACTCTCTACTCGCTAGAGAAATTAATTGAATGGAAACTCGTTCCCCCGCCCCCTTTGCCACCCTGCTTTTGTCTCTCTACTCGCTAGAGAAATTAATTGAATGGAAACATAATTGCGGCGTTTATGGCTTCCACTACTTCGGGAACTCTCTACTCGCTAGAGAAATTAATTGAATGGAAACAATAAATAAATCCCCCATCTACTGTATCCACAGGGCGAAACTCTCTACTCGCTAGAGAAATTAATTGAATGGAAACTAAGTGGATCGCTGGCGTACAAGCTGAAATGCTTAAGCTCTCTACTCGCTAGAGAAATTAATTGAATGGAAACCCACTTTTTTCTTTTTTGGATAGTTTAGCAATTGCCACTCTCTACTCGCTAGAGAAATTAATTGAATGGAAACTTCCTTGGCCCAAATGCCCCGCTGAAAAACTCCCCACCAACTCTCTACTCGCTAGAGAAATTAATTGAATGGAAACTGTCTGGATTTGAGCATGATCTAAAACTTCGGAAGTTACCACCTTTACTCTCTACTCGCTAGAGAAATTAATTGAATGGAAACTTCATAGCCTTGAAAAAAAACGAAAGGGCATTTTGCAACTCTCTACTCGCTAGAGAAATTAATTGAATGGAAACTAACAAAAATCAAGCCTTTTAAGACAAGCTCTTTATCTCTCTCTACTCGCTAGAGAAATTAATTGAATGGAAACAACTACCCCTAATCCTAGCTCTAGGTAATAGTCAGGGCTCTCTACTCGCTAGAGAAATTAATTGAATGGAAACTCTAAAATTGTCGACATTGCCGCCCCAGCAAAAATTTCTCTCTACTCGCTAGAGAAATTAATTGAATGGAAACTTTTTTGTAGCCACCATATTTAAGGTCTCTTTCGCTCTCTCTACTCGCTAGAGAAATTAATTGAATGGAAACAATCAAGCCTTTTAAGACAAGCTCCCCATCTCTATCTACTCTCTACTCGCTAGAGAAATTAATTGAATGGAAACTTAAGAGAGTTTTTTAAGTAAATAGGACAAATAGATTCTCTCTACTCGCTAGAGAAATTAATTGAATGGAAACTTGCTGATTTCCTGCCTTAGTATCGGGTAATTGATGACTCTCTACTCGCTAGAGAAATTAATTGAATGGAAACGTGGCAATCATTTTGCCAGCTTGTTGATAGATCACCTCTCTACTCGCTAGAGAAATTAATTGAATGGAAACTACTCAAGAATGTACTCAACCAATTCATTAACTTTATCTTGCTCTCTACTCGCTAGAGAAATTAATTGAATGGAAACACGACGACTGGCAAGCGAATACGACTCGCGATCTTGCTCTCTACTCGCTAGAGAAATTAATTGAATGGAAACTGAAAGCGTCCGACTTCCTTTTTAACTAATCCCGTTAGTTCTCTCTACTCGCTAGAGAAATTAATTGAATGGAAACGGGCTTTTTCTGTCCTACAAAAGGGTTGTAATTGTCTCTCTACTCGCTAGAGAAATTAATTGAATGGAAACTTCTACTTTTAAGATTTTTTCAATTAGTTTACGCTCTCTCTACTCGCTAGAGAAATTAATTGAATGGAAACGAGTTAATCTAGCGTTTAATCGGTTTAATCTAGATTTCTCTCTACTCGCTAGAGAAATTAATTGAATGGAAACCCGCTTTAAATTTTGGATTGAAATTTTGTGTTTATCTCTCTACTTGCGCTTAGACATTAGCTGAATCTCCCCCAATCCCTTTCCTGTTGACTCTTGCAAAAGTGCCTCATTTCAATAGGCAATTTAAATGCGCGGGCAGCTTATTCTATATGGTAATGTTTAATTATATTCCCACAAAAGTTGCTTATGTCCTTACCTGAACTCCCTCTTCATCTTCAATTAACCCAAATGGTTTCGGGTTACTGGCTATCTCAGGCCATCTATGCTGCGGCTAAATTAAGTCTAGCCGAGCATTTAAGCAAAGGAACGAAATCCTGTCAAGATTTGGCCTCCCTAACTGAGACTAACCCTGCTGCTTTATACCGACTGATGCGAGCATTAGCTAGTGTAGGAATTTTTCAAGAAACTGAATCTCAACAGTTTATACTAACTCCCTTAGCCGAACATTTATCTAGTGACCATCCCCGGTCAGTAAAAGCGACAGCGATTATGTTAGGAGAAGCCCCCCATTATCAAGCCTGGGGAAATGTGTTACATAGTATTAAAACGGGACAACCATCTTTTGATGATGTCTTTGGGATGGGAGTCTTTGAATATTTTCAAACCCATCCGCTAGATGCAGAGATTTTTGAACAGTCGATGAATAGTTTTTCTTTTTCGGAGGAGAAGGCTATTTTAGCTGTGTATGATTTCTCGGAATTTCAAACCCTAGTAGATGTAGGTGGGGGATACGGTGAGATGTTGGGGACAATCTTAGAGCAATATCCCCACCTCAAAGGAATTCTTTTTGATGAAGAATATGTAATTTCCCATTGTCAACCGACTTTAGAAAAACACGGGATTCTCCATCGTTGTCAAACCGTTGGCGGTAATTTTTTTGAATCCGTACCGTCGGGAGGAGATGGCTATTTACTAAAACATATTATTCATGATTGGGATGATCGACGAGCGATTGCTATTTTGAAAAACTGTTGTCAAGCTTTGGATAGCAATGGGAAAGTTTTAGTCTTGGAAATGGTTGTTCCTGCGGGTAATAATCCTTCGGCCGCTAAAATGTTAGACCTAAATATGTTAGTTATGTGTCCGGGAGGTAAGGAAAGAACCGCAGAGGAATTTGAGGAATTGTTGAGTCAAGCGGGATTAAAATTAAATCGAATTATTCCGACTCAAGAAGATATTTATATTATTGAATGCGTTAAAAAATAATAGAATAGAAAAAGGGTTTCTTCAAGAAACCCGTTTTCTATTGTTTAGATATAAGTAGCCCAAGATTTTGCCCAGGCGAGAATTTCATGAACTCGATCGAGGGTTGAAGATTCACAGTAGAGACGCAAAACCGGTTCTGTACCACTAAAGCGAATTAACAACCAACTGCCATCTTCTAAACGGAATTTATAACCGTCTATAGGATTACAATCAGTCACTTGTTTACCGGCAATTTCCCTTAAGGGTTCCTGATCCAAAGCAGTAATTAACTGATCGCGAGCTTCCATATTAGCTAGGGGTAAATCAATGCGATCATACTGAGAATGAAACCCGGTTTTATCCTGTAATTGCGCGTAAAGATCGCTTAAATCTTGGCCCGATTCCACCACTGCTTCCAAAACGTATAAAGCTGATAATAAAGCATCCCGTTCGGGAATGTGAGTACCATAACCGACACCTCCCGACTCTTCCCCACCAATTAACACAGGAGTGGTCAACATTCGATCGGCGATATACTTATAACCGATCGGGGTTTCAAAGACCGATAAACCGTATAAACTGGCTAATTTGGGGATTAAATCGGAACCGCTCACCGTTTTGACAATTTCCCCTCTCATTCCCTTTTTGCCGGCTAAATGCTCGATTAAAATCGGGATGAGATTTTGGGTGCTTAAAAAATTCCCCTGACCATCGATCGCCGCCACTCGATCGCTATCCCCATCGAAGACCAAACCTACTCGCAAAGGGGCTAAATTTGCGCTGTGAGCCAGTTTATCGATGATTTCCGTCAAATTTCTCGGTAAAGGTTCCGGAGAGCCGCCACCGAACAAAGGATCGCGATTGCCGCGTAATTCCGTGATCCCCACCCCCAAAAGACGCTCTAAACCGGTAGCCGCCGCACCGTGCATGACATCGGAATAAACTTTTAGTTGTCCCGATTCGATCGCCTCGGCAATAGCGGCAATATTAACTTTTTGGCGTAAACCCTGACAATAACCCGACCACGGTTCAAAAGTGCTTAATTTACCGGCAGCTGCCTTAAATTGCGGCGGATTAGACAATAAAGCTTCAATTTGTTGGGTAATTTCCGGCGAGACAGAACCACCAAAATAACCTTTAACCTTCAAACCGAGATATTTAGCTGGGTTATGACTGGCGGTTAATACGATCGCACCGAGAGCATTTTCTGAGCGAGCTGCCCAACTAAAAGCGGGAGTGGGAGCATAGGATTGGGAGAGAAGCACATCAAAACCTGCTTTTTGCAGCGATTCCGCCGCAGTTTGAGCAAAATCCTCCGCCATAAACCGCCGATCATAGCCGACGATTATCGTCCGCGAACCCGTGATCTGACCATAATTATCGGCTAAAACCTGAGCCGCCAAGGGAGCGAGCAGAGCAACTCGATCGAAAGTAAAATCGGCGGCGATAATCCCGCGCCAGCCATCGGTTCCAAATTTAATCGGGTTCACGGTGGTCATGATTTACCCCTAAATATCCATTTTTTCAATACTGTAACCCGCTCCGTACTCTCTGGACACTCATTTTTCCCGATCATCGGTTTTTGCCGCCGGATCGAGCGCACCGGCTTCACTGATTAATAATTTTTCCATTAACATTTGTAACTTCATCCGTTCTATATAGGGCCATCCCCCGGTTTCCTCGATATCCCGGAGTAATCCGTATAAATCCTTACGCGTATTGGGTAAAGATGGCTCGAACATCTGCTCGCGAATTTGCCGATGTAAATTTTCTAAAGTTCGCAGCAACCTTAACAAACCGTTACAATCTCCCTGCTGTTCTTCGGCGATCGCTGTCACTGTCGTTACAAGGGAATGTAGTTGGCTATCTAATTGGCTATTATCTCCAGGTAATCGGCTATTCATCGGAATTTCTGCATCTGAAAACAGTCACACCAATCATATCAGTCATCAGCTATCAGTTACTTAGAGCCTCCTGACTTGAAAGAGAGTGTGGGGAAGTGGGGTGTGGGGTGTGGGGTGTGGGGTGTGGGGTGTAGGGTGTGGGGAAGTGGGGAGAACAAAGCTGCCTATTGCCTATTGCCTATTGCCTATTGCCTATTGCCTATTGCCTATTGCCTATTGCCTATTGCCTATTGCCTATTGCCTCTCCTCTCCCTGTCTCCCATCTTCTCAATGGTCACTGATCTTTGATAAACTGAGTTTCGGTGAATTGGCGCAACCGATTCGATAATTCATCAGGCTATGGATCAAGGGTAGTAATTGTAAAGATTGACAAAGAGAGGTTGACATAGATGAGATTTCGTGCCTTGTTAGTTGCCTTTTTAGCCTTGTGCTTAGGGGTGTTGACAGCTTGTAGCGACGCGCCTAGTGCCGTCCTGAATAGAAACGAGCTAACCTATGATGAAATTTTAAACACTGGATTAGCTAACAAATGTCCGCAGATTTCCGAGTTTACCCGGGGGACTCTCCCCTTAGAAAGCGGCGAAAGTTATGTAGTGACAGATTTGTGCTTGGAACCCCAAGAATATTTTGTCAAGGGTGAACCCATTAATAAGCGGGAAGCGGCCACTTTTATCCAGGGTAAACTCTTAACCAGAGATACCACCAGTTTAGAACAGATGACAGCGACCTTAACCGTAGGCGAAGACGGTGTTTTAACCCTCAAGGAAGAAGACGGTATCGATTTCCAACCCATTACCGTACAATTACCCGGAGGTGAAAGAGTTCCCCTCTTCTTTACCATTAAAGGTTTCACTGGCAAAACCGAAGCTGGATTTAGCTCTATCAACAGTTCCACGGATTTTGAAGGCGACTTTAAAGTTCCCTCCTATCGTGGCGCTGGTTTCTTAGATCCCAAAGGTCGGGGTGTGGTGACGGGTTATGATAATGCTGTCGCTTTACCCGCTAGTGCTGATAGTCAAGATTTCCAGCGTGCTAACGTCAAAGCGACGGAACTGGGTAAAGGTACTATGTCTTTACAGGTGACTAAAGTTGACGCTTCTACTGGCGAGTTTGCTGGTGTTTTTGAAAGTGAACAGCCTTCCGACACCGATTTAGGCGCAAAAGATGCTGAAGAAGTGAAAATTCGCGGCATTTTCTACGGTCGTCTCGAAGCTCGTGCCTAATTAATTTTTGGCTAAGTTCAGAATTTCTGGAAATTAAGGCGAATTTCTCCCTGGAGAAGTTCGCTTTTTTCTAAGCTTTGACACAATTAATACTAAATCCGTTGAGTATAGGCTACTTATAGAGGAGAGGCACTTATGCAACAGGTAAAAGTTATATTGAGAGAATTAAGCATTAGTTGGTAACTCCCCAGGTTTGCCATGACATAGACATCATTAAGGTTAGTTCTGGTTAATTGCTCGTACAAACTATTTGGCAACACCTCTAATTTTCGCTTTTACTTTTTCAATATGTCAGAGGAACCTTTGCAAATCAGAAATTTTCTAGAGCTATTCATATTTTTTATTGAGTATCTACTAAACTATAAACCCAGGCGACGGCGAGTTTTTTTGAAACTAAAGGGGGAGTGAGCCATAAATAGCTTCAAAAATTCTAGGCGACTTTGAAGATCACGATATTTTTTTAGGTAGTAAAATAGTGCTTCTAAATCAATATAAACACCCTTGCGATACAGGTAATGCGCTAATTCTATCCCACTAATCTCATTTTTTAAAAGGTCAATTAACTCAAGAGTGCTAGGTAAGCTATTGGGGCAGAATGAGGAACTATAGGCAGAGTTTACCCATGATGGTTCTTTATCTTTAAAGCTTTTAGATTCTGGGTGTCCGAAACCAATATTATAGATCAAAGAAGTTTTAGGAATAAGATGAACCCGATCTTGATACAAAGATGCAAGAGTAAGAGTAATAACCCAGTCAGTTCGATCATTTCTCTCTAGCCAGAACTGGCTCATTATAGTCATTTTTGTTTGCACGGTGGCGGGTATATTATAGAATTTTCCAAAAGGATTATATTGTTTAGGCTGATTGATGAGAGCGATATCATTCCAGCGATCGGCCCAGATACCGAATCCCCAAGAAAAAACTCTATTAGAGAGAGCAAAATCATCTTCGAGCAGAGGATATGCTTGCTCTGGAAAGGTTGCATATCCGCTAATCGAAAAGATTTTTTTATGTTCACGGTATGCCTCTAATAAACGGCACATCCTATCATAAAAATATGGATTGGGAAAGTTATCATCTTCCAAGTAAACAACAGATTCATAAGTGGATAGGACTTCTGTCAAGGACAAAATGACATTTTGATCACAGCCCAAATTTTGTGGTCTTAACCTTATATCTACTGGAATTTTACTAGAGAACTCTTGCAGTAAAGCAATTGTTTGATCAATCAGGGGTATATCACGTTCACTTCTTGCTCCATCCACATAGGCAATGATCTGATGAGGAAATAGAATCTGTTGGGTTAACCCCTTTAAAACTTCCTTGAGTAGATCGGGACGAGTAAAAACTATTAAAATAACTGGCGGCAAAGAACTAGGTAAAGGCACCTCATCAAGAGACATTGGTAAATTTGTTAAATTCATAGACTACCGCAAAACAAAAATTTTAACATCTGCATAAATCATGCCCAATATGGTAACACCTTAATTTGACTGTGTCAAGCTTAATCACACTTCGATAACTCCCAGCTAGAATTTTTTGAACTTAACTTGAGAGAAAACTTTTATTATAATGCTCGGATATCCTGTCTCCTTTTCATGACCACTTGTTAACCGTAACTTCCTAGTTCGTAACTCCCCAAGTTTTCAGCAGATAAATATAATTATATCGACTCCATTTTGAGTAGTTGTTTCAGGAAAGTTAAGAGATTTTGTAGTGATGGTATTTGTGTTGCAGTTTGTTCGCTAATCCATCGATCATCGGAAATGGTTGCGGTGTTGGTTTTTCCAGGTTTAAGAATACTAGCAATGGCGGCAATAGTGGCTTTTTCTTTATCAAAAGGTTTCCAGCCAATTTGACTAATTTCTTCCTCGGAAAATTGTTGAATATATGCTTTTGCTCTGTTCATATATTCAGGATAGGCGATTTTTCCACAATCACAAAGTAGGGTATCTAAGACACCTTGATCAACATTATTAGGCAGTATATATAATCCGACTCTTGGTCTGTTTTCTTGAATAGTTCCCGTAGCAGCTACTACCCTGGGAAAGTCGGGAAAATATTCCCGAAAACCCTGATGATATTTGCGAGCAACTTCTGCTGGGTTATCTTTATCCGCATCGGCAATAATGGCAAAAGCTGATAATTCATTGTTATAATCCATATCGGCAAGTTTATTGGTTAAATTTTTAATTAATTCACTGCCACCCCCGGCATAAATTGCCACGGATAAAGTCTCAGTATAAAGAATAGATGGCATATCGAGTCTGATGTAAAGTTTTCCAGTTTTAGGAGGAGGATATTTCGGAATAAATTTTTTCCAAATTGGCTCTAGATTTGAGAGTTCTTCACATTTAGAAAACCCCAGCAGTTTACACATAACTTTCACCAGAAAAGCTTGATCATGATTACCCTCCACTCCAATCAATATATGTTCTCGACTCACCAACGAACCTCCTGTCCTAAGTCTTCTCGTAAGCTTTTTAATCGAGTCCAATCATGTCTAACTACTCTAGTATAATTTTCCTTTGGTTCGAGACGATAAAGCACTAAATCTGATTCTGGTTCGGTGACTTCTAAAAGAGCATCAACAGCTTCTAGACTGTGGGTAGTAGCAAACAGTTGTACATTCATTTTTTGACACCATTTAACTAACCAATTAAAAGAACTTTGCAGTGCCTCTGTATGAATAGCTGATTCTAATTCATCAATGAATAAAATTCCACCTTTAACACTGGCAAGTTTGAGGGCGATATGAAGTAAGCGACGCACCCCATCACCAAAGGTACTAACGGGGACAAGTCCCAATTTTTCGTGTTGAATATAAATGTTAAATCTGGAAGATAAAGAATGAGGAGGTAAGAGAATTTCTAAGTCAGAAATATTACTGTCCATTTGACGCAGTAAATCGATAACATCTGTTTTAAAATTGGCAAATCTCACTTCTGAAAGTAACCGAAATTGACCAATATCAGAACGATGAGAAGCGGGACTAACCAGAGAAGTTAGTAAGCTAGGTTCTTTTTTTCCCGATAGTCTAGAGAGAGGGCTATTTTCCCAAAGTTGATAGTTTTCTTTCAGGGGATTTTGGGGATAATTAATTAAAAGAAATACTGTTATCGATAAATTTATACCTTTTCTTGTTTCCCATAAATCTTCATTATTATCGATTAAATCTTCGTTTTCTTCGCTAATTATCTCATTGGAATGAAGCTTGTCTTCGGGATTGTCAATTAAAATAATTCCTTCGAGTTCTTCATAAATTGCCTCAATTTTCTGAACTTTAAAGGAGCCATTTCCTGTGATTGATATAACCCCGTGATTAAGTTTTTCTTGCTCAATCATTGCATCGTGGGTAAATAACCACTGTAGGGAATCTAGATAAGGAGTCCGAGAAACTCTGTACTCTTGTTCTCTTTGTCTAGCAGTATTTAGCCAAACTTTTAGATCTAAGGGATGACAGTAAATAGATAACGCTTCGAGAACGCTGGTTTTTCCCGAATTATTAATTCCCACAAGCAGGTTAATCTGTCCGAGATTCTTTAGCTCAAGCTCTCGCAGTCCTCTAAACTGGTGAATGGTAATGTTTTCTAGGCTTTTAGTCATAAACTTAGTTTAGCTGAAAAGGGTGACAAAAAACTAAGTTATCTCCTCAAATGTATTGAAGTTTTAATTTAATCAACTTCTTCGGGTACAGTCAGGATTATTGCCTCAATCAATTCAGGTGTTTATTCGGTGTAAATATGAATAAATTCGATAAAATCAGTTAATTATGCGGAAATATCTCCGTTTAAAACTAAATAAAAAATATTTACACTAATCAACCGCATTCTTTGGCTCTTCGGTTTGTGTTATGCAATGGACGAGGGTTATAAGGGATGGAACCCTTATAGAGAAAGGCATTTAGCGATTTTTGTCAATTGTTTTTGATCTAGAGCGAACTAATCAATTAAATCTCTTGCCAGATAAGGATTTAGTCGATTTATGCCACCCGATCGAACCATACCAAGTAACGAAGAGCCGCATCTTTTATGCTATCATTCCTAGGAACGGGTTATTTTTAATCATGTCCCCATTTGATCAAAGATAATGCTTGCTTTAGAACAGCTTTATGAACGGGAGTATGATCGCTGGTTAAGCGAGACGATCGAGTTATTAAAAAATCGTCAGTTCGATCGGGTAGATTACGAACATTTAATCGAGGAGTTGGCAGCTTTGAGACGAAGCGAAAAAACTGCTGTTAAAAGTTTAAGTTTACAAATAACAATCCATCTCCTACTCTATCAATTTTGGACAACAGAAAGAGAAAGAAATAGTAATCATTGGGCGGCAGACATTATCACTTTTCGAGTACAATTAGAAGATAAGCTCACCACCAATTTAAGCAAATTTCTAGAACTAGAGTTAGAGAATATCTATGAAAACGCTCGCTTAATTGCCGAAAAAAAGACAGGATTAAAAAATTTACCGATAATTTGTCCCTACTCTCTGAGACAAATTCTTGAGAAACAGTGGTTTCCCGATACAGATAATCAATAAACTCTCAAAAATATGGAATCTCACAACAGTGAACCGATTATAATTGCCGAAGCGGTGGAAAAATGGTATGATAACCGCTTTCATGCTTTACGGGGAGTGAATCTCACCGTTAATAAACAGGAAGTTGTCGTGATTATGGGGCCGTCCGGTTCAGGAAAATCCACCTTTATTCGCACTTTTAACGGTTTGGAATCCTATCAAAAAGGTCGCATTATTATTGACGGAATAACTGTGTCCCACAACCTGAAAAATATCGAGGTAATCCGTCAGGAAGTCGGCATGGTTTTTCAACAATTTAACCTCTTTCCCCATCTGACGGTATTAGATAATGTCACCCTCGGACCCATGTGGGTGCGCGGTTGGAAAAAAGCCAAAGCGGAGGAAATAGCGAGAAAACTCCTCGAAAAAGTTGGTATTCTCGAACAAGCACTTAAATATCCCCCTCAGTTATCGGGAGGACAACAGCAGCGGGTGGCAATCGTTCGCGCTTTAGCTATGCAGCCGAAGGTGATGTTATTCGATGAACCCACCTCAGCTTTAGATCCGGAAATGGTGCGAGAAGTCTTGGAAACGATGCAAAGTTTAGCCAAATCCGGGATGACCATGGTTTGTGTCACCCACGAGGTAGGATTCGCGCGAGAAGTGGCCGATCGAGTGGTATTTATGGATCAGGGTTTAATTTTGGAAATTGCCCCCCCAGCAGAATTTTTTAATCATCCCCAATCCGATCGAACTCAGCAATTTTTAGCAAAAATTCTTTGATTTTCCATGACTTGATCATTAAACCATCTCTTTTTCTTCTTCTACCTCCACTAAAAGGGGAACGAGATTTTCATTTAAACGACCGGCTCGAATTAATTCTGCGTAGGTATTAGCTTCTATATCGAGTAAAGTATCTTGAAATTGTTCGGCCACCACATCTTTTAATTGTGGATGTTCCTGTAGTAATTTTTGCAACTGATCCCGCAAGGACTTTAATTGTCCTTCCACCAGAGTTTTTTTGTCGCGATAAAATTCGGGATCGATATCGGGAAAACGTTCTGGTTGTTGCAGATAATTAGACACCCTAGTTAAAGCAATTTGACGAGCAATTAGGGCCGAATATTCGGTGCGAATCGGTTGATCACCAATAAGATTGAGGGCATTTAACAGCCATTGTATAGATAATCCTTGCACCAATAAAGTAAATAAAACCACCCCAAAAACCACGTCAATAATTTCTTGACGGTAGGGGATAGACGTGGGAACACTTAACGCTAGGGCGATCGAAACCGAACCGCGCAATCCTCCCCACCATAACACCGTTCTTTCCTTGAAACTGATCCTATTACCCGTAATTAGGTTACTAATTCCCCCTAGTCCAAAAATTGAGAACAGACGGGAAACCACCATAGCGGCGATCGCTATTAAAATCCCGCTTAAGTGACTACCAAGACTCTCAAAACGGGTTTGATCGCCGATCAGTAAAAAGATGATGGAATTGACAAAAAAGGCGATAAATTCCCAAAATTCGCTAACTACCAGGCGCGTGCGGGGACTCATACCAATGCGCGAACCGAGATTACCGAGAATAATCCCGACAATCACCACCCCAATCACACCAGATCCGCCTAATTTTTCCGTGACGAGATAGGTTCCGTATGCAGAAACTAGAGTCAGAGACTGTTCCACAAAAGGCAGATCAAAGCGTTGGGTAAGGTAGGAAATGCCGAAACCGATCACGCAACCCACACCGATGCCAATCCCCACAAAGGTGCAGAAACGAGCGATCGTCACGGGGACGGAAAAGGTATCGACTCCCAAGGGAATCCCCACCAAGAGGACGAAAGCGACCACAGCGACCCCATCATTAAAGAGACTTTCCCCTTCCATCAGGATCGTCAGTTTTTTACTGGCCCCCAATTCTTTAAATAGGGCAATTACAGAGACGGGATCGGTGGCAGCTAGGGCAGCACCCAAGAGAAAAGCGATCGATAGGGGTAAATTAGCAAAGATATGTAGGGGATAGGCGACTCCCAAAACGGAGATAATCACCCCGATAACGGCAAAAAGGACGATAGTAACCCAATATTCCTTTAATTTAGCCCAGGGAATATTCCAAGCGGCTTCAAAAAGGAGGGGAGGCAGAAAAATTTCCAGAATTAATTCCGGGGAAAGATTAACTAGACGCAAATCTAAAAAAGCTAAACCCATACCGACAATAACTAACAGCAGGGTGTAGGGAATTTTGCGGAGGAAGGCAACGGTTCTCGATAAAGTGGCGACACTCAAGGAAATGGTCAAAACTAGCAGGAATTGCTCTAAATTGTGAGCGATCGCCTCGTTAGCAGTGGATTCTAGACTCATTATTTTCAGTTATCAGTTATCAGTTATCAGTTATCACTGAAAAAGTCTCCTAACACCCTAGTCATTCGGGGACTGAGGAGAGATTTTCAAAGAGGAAATGGCCTCTTCTTCTATGGGGGTTTCCGATGTATTTCTTTCCCCACCCAGAGAGGGAGTTTTACTATTGCCAGAACCGCCACTTTTCGGGGGTTTCGAGGAGAGGAATCGGGCCTCGAACTGTTTGATCAGCACATACAAAACCGGGACAAGAAATAAACTCAACACCGTGGAAATCAGATAACCGCCTAGGATTGCAGTTCCCAGGGACCAACGACTCATCGCTCCGGCGCCGGAAGCGATAACCAAGGGCAAGAAACCGACTAAACCGGAAATAGCCGTCATCAGAATTGGTCTTAAGCGTTCCGTCGAGGCCCGGGCTGCCGCATCGGGAATACTTAAACCCAAAGTACGGGACTGGTTAGCGAATTCCACGATCAAGATGGCATTTTTAGCCGCTAAACCGATCAACATGACCAAAGCCACCTGAGCATAGATATTATTATTCACCGCCGGGAAGAGACTACCCACTTGTAGGAAATTCGCCCGCAACAGTAAGGCCCCCATGGCACCTAGGATCGCTAGGGGAACGGTAATCATGATGATAATCGGGTCGATATAGCTTTCGTACTGGGCTGCGAGTACGAGGAAAACCACGATAAAGGCTAATCCGAAGATAACTGGGGCAGCCCCGGCGGAAGTTTTTTCTTGGAAAGCTGTACCCGTCCAAGCGTAACCGAAACCGGGCTGCAGGACTTTCCGACAAACATCTTCCATCACTGCGATCGCCTGTCCCGTACTAAAACCGGGGGCGGGACTACCCTGAACGTTAATTGAGGGATAGAGGTTAAAGTTAGTGATAATCGGTGGATAGGTGAAGCGTTTGACGCTAATTAAACCGGATAGGGGAATATTGTCCCCGGTACGGGAACGGACGTAAAGACGGTTAATATCTTCGGGATTAGAACGATAATCCGCTTCTGCTTGGGCAAAGACTCGATACAAGCGATCGCCTAAGACGAATTGGTTAACGAAGTTGGAACCGAGATAGGTTTGCAGGGTTCCGAAAACGGCCTGCATATCGACGTTTTGGGCCTGTAGCTGGTTGCGATTGATGGAAAGTTCCAGCATCGGCGTGTCGGTGGTAAATTGGGTGAAAATTCCCGATAATTCCGGTCTTGTTCGGGCCTCGGCCATGACTTTATTAGCGTTGTCAATCAAAGCGTCCATGGGGAAAGAAGCGCGGTTTTGGATAAATAACTCGAAACCGCCAGTAGAACTTAATCCATCCACGGGGGGCGCATTAACGGCGAAAGCGCGAGCATCTCGGATTTTAGTGGCTAATTGTTGGTTAATTTTCCTGAGAATGCCGAAAACTGACTTATCTTCCCCTGGCCGTTCCGACCATTCTTTTAACTTGACAAAAAATAGCCCTTGGTTGCTGCCACTTCCGGCAAAACTAAAGCCCGCCATACCGACAAAGTGTTCGATTTCTTCGATACCGTCGAGAATTTCTTCGTTAATCTGACGGATAATCTGGTCGGTGTAGCGCAGGGAAACCCCGGGGGGGGCTTGCACCAAAACGAAGGCATAACCTTGGTCTTCTTCGGGGATAAAACCCTGGGGAGTGGTGCTATAACTCCAAGCTGTGAGAAAGAGGGCGGCGATAAAGAAGGGTAAGACCAGAAACCGAACTCGGATCAGAAATTCGATCGAGCGTTGATAACCTTCTTTAACTGCGTTGAAACCCCGATTAAAGCCCTCGAAAAACAGTCCCAAGGGTCCGCGGGTGCCTTGGGGCGGTTTCATGATAATCGCCGACATGGTGGGGGAAAAACTGAGGGCGTTAAAGGTGGATATCAGAATTGAAGCGGAGATGATGACGGCAAATTGTCGATAAACGATCCCCACCGTACCAGGGAAGAAGGTGACGGGAATAAAAACCGCAAATAGTACAAGAGAACTGGCAATTACCGCCGAGGTTAACTCACCCATGGCATCGAGGGCAGCTTGAAATGGCCGCATTCCCTGTCGTAATTTTTCCGATACCGCCTCTACAACCACGATGCCGTCGTCCACCACTAACCCAGTGGCTAGAATGACGGCAAACAAGGAGAGGTTATTGAGAGAATAGCCTAAAGCCAGGGCGACGGCCATGGTTCCGATCAAAGATACGGGAATAGCGATCGCTGGAATGATCGTGGTGCGCCAATCCTGAAGGAAGATAAAAATGACTAGAATAACCAGTAAAATCGCCTCCACCAGAGTGCCAACGGCTTCTTCCAGGGAAGCGGCGACAAAGGCGGTATTATCGAGGGTAATGGCGATATTTAACCCCGGGGGAAAACTCGGTTCTAGTTCCGCCATTTTTTCTTTCACCAGTTTGGCGGTATTCCAAGCGTTGGAACCGGGCAACTGATAGACGATATAGACGACGGCGGGGGATTTGTCGAAATAGGCGGCGGTACTGTAGCTTTCGGCTCCGATTTCTGCGCGGCCTACGTCTTTAATGCGGATTAAATCGCCATTTTCCCCGACTTTGACGACGATATTTTCTGCTTCCTCCCCGGTGGCAACCCTACCAACGGCGCGAATTGCGATCTGGAATTGCTGCTCTTCGGGACTGGGATCACCGCCAATTGTCCCCGCACCCACCTGAATATTCTGTTCTCGGATCGCCTGTACTACTTGCTCCGCCGATACACCCCTAGCGGCTAAAGCATCGGGATTAAGCCAAAAACGCAGGGCGTATTCCCTTTCCCCGATGATGGTTGTACTACCAACTCCCTCGATCCGGCGAATCTCGGCATCGATGACTCGGTCAACAAAGTTACTTAAAAAGACTGTATCGTAGGGATAATTGCCCTTTTCGTCCGGTTTGGCGGAAATCCCGTAGGCAAGGGTAACGCTGGGGGATTGGGTATTGGTTGTCACCCCCTGCCGGTTCACTTCTTCCGGTAAACTAGCGGCGGCGGTACTGACACGGTTTTGTACCAAGACTTGGGCAATGTTACGATCCATTTCCACCGGGAAAAAGACATTCACCGTACTTTGTCCGGTGTTGGTACTCTGGGACTGCATATAAACAATCTGTTCTGTCCCGTTAATCTGGCGATCGAGTACCGTGGTAACGTTATCCTGTACGGTTTTGGCATCGGTTCCCAAATAGTTGGCATTCACCGCTACCTGAATAAATGCCAACTGGGGCAGTTTTTCTAGGGGTAAAAAGGGAATAGCGATCGCCCCGATCAAAACGATTAAAATCGAGCAAACTGTGGTCAGAACGGGTCTTTTAATGAAAGTATCGGCAATACTGAGGATCATAGGGCGTTACTGGTTCATCTTTTCTAGGATAGTTGCGGCAGTGGGAGATTTACGAGTCAGATAATTAAATATTAATAGTTTAAAGATGGTATCTAGGATAACGGGAACAGTGGCCACAAACAAGCTAATGAATGTAATATTCTCGCGCCAACCAAAGTGCCGGAACAAAGTTTCTAGGATTACCGTCCAACCCTCCGCCGAGTGAAACCCGACAAATATATCGGTAAAGAGGATAAAGATAAAGGCTTTGGTGATATCATTTAAGCTGAGAAAATAACGACTAACATAGGCTTGCGTAATCGCCAATTGTTGACGACCAAAAATTAAGATGGCAATAAAGGCTATTACTCCAGTAATATCGGAGAGCAAGTTTTTCCAACCATCTTGACTTTCATAACCCGCTTCTCTGAATAATTCTTGCACCTGTTCCCGAAAGGTTTCTTCTGATTCTTGCCCTGCTTTTGCTACTCCTAAAACGTGCTTGATTTCTTGTATTTCTTGGAGTCTAGCAAATTCCCTGAGATATTTTTCACCAATTTCCTGAGAAATATAAACTTCTGATATTTTCGCTCTATCCACACCAAAATAGTTTAATACAGGGCTAAAAATAAAGTTTCTACTAATAACCTGCACCGAGAGAGGAACTAAAATAATAATCAGGATAAAACGGATAGCGATGCGCTGCTGTTGTCGCAGGGTACGGAGTTGTTTGATGACAGTTTGTTCGTATTCGGGGGTTAATTCTTGCTGGAAGTTAAAAAATTTATTACTGGTTGCAGGAGAAATTATCTGGTTATCTTTATCCCTGGGTTTA